>Ga0163144_10004426_pt1 | contig 31646 bp, 31 predicted proteins | sample OliLak19BULKMAT1_FD_123175 | JGI IMG/M metagenome (GOLD analysis project Ga0163144, IMG submission 123175) | Freshwater microbial mat bacterial communities from Lake Vanda, McMurdo Dry Valleys, Antarctica - Oligotrophic Lake LV.19.BULKMAT1 | ecosystem: Environmental > Aquatic > Freshwater >... | reverse complement strand
CCCCCGTAAGAAAATCTCAGCTTTTGTGATGTATTTAGGAAAGGTGGAGAAGGTCATCGACAAAATTGCCATACTTCCCTGGAGCAAAGTCCTAAAGGAAATCAGGACCTGAGATTGAAGCCTGGCCTTTGCAGATGGCAACAAGCCAGGATCTGCAAGGGGCAATGGCTCAGCATTTATGCGAAATGCGACTTCTCTACGTGGTTACGGAATTTCGATGATAGCGATGGATTATCCGTTTACTGGAAATGGTCCAAGAGATCGCCGCTATCATACTTCTTCTGAATTTCTAAAGATGATTAAAGAAGCCGTCGATTATTATAAACAATTTAATGTGCCGGTTTATTTGCTCGGACATTCTTTCGGTTGTTACGTGATTCAAGAAATGTTGGCGCAGTACGGTGATATAGTTAGCGGTGCTTTCATGCTGAGCCCCGGCGGAAATCAAACTCCCGATTTACTTCAACACTATCTCGACTTTCGATTCTCGCCCGACTGGCAAGCATTTATAGAATCGCATGGAATCGAAATGGATAACAAGGCAGAACGATGGGCCGAAGGAAAAGATGGTAAGCAAGGTGTTGGTGGACAATTTACTTCAGGTCGGAGCACGGGTGCCATTCAAACAAAGGTTCCTGTCGTTGTCATCCGTGGTGAAAATGATCCATGGAGCACTGAAGGTTTGGCTAGAGAAATCGCAGGGCGATTTGAAAATGGGACATTTATTCCTCTCGCTGGAGCCACCCATCAATCTGTTCTTACAGTGCGAAATGGGAAGGAGGCTTTTATTACGTTGATATTGGTACAAACTATCGAAGCAGCAACTGGCATTAAACTTCCAAAATCAAAGCAAAAGGTTTCTGCTAAGGAAAAAGTTTTGTCTTATGCACAACACTCAGATTTATTTCGGGAGAATCTTAAGCGGCGGGGGATTGCAGATGTTAATGCACTTACAGAAACGGAAGCGGCCCAAGTGTTGGAACGTTGGGAAAAAGAAGATATTCAACTCATTAGTGACTATGCCAAAAAGCGAATGACCACTCTCAATTCGTTTAGGTTTTTTGAAGCCCTCGATTATTTGGTGCTCAACCCCGCGCCTTCGGATGAAGAATTCTATAAGAGATTTGGAAATTGACTTAAATGCGACTCGACTTAATCGTTTATCTTCTGAAGAACGCATTGCGATTGCTGAATTTTTAAATCAGGCAAAAGTACTTTTGCAAAAAGATCCTTCTGAATTGAGTATGCAGGAGAGGAATGTTCTAATTGATTTCATTGCGACTCCGGCTAAATATCTTGAAAGAGAAATTAACGGCGGCGGTAATATCGCGCCTGTGCATTTTCCTCGGTATTTAGCGATTGGAAGTCATTTAATCTTAAAAGATTAGGGAACGCACAAACTTCGTCCACATTTCGTCCGCCGCAAAACGAACCCAGGTGAGCTTGAGTGAACTTTTCAGACGGCCCCAGGCCGAACGGGCGTTCGGCTATTAGCCGACTTGCAGTCGGTCGCGCAAAAACAGCATCTAAAAAAGGGCCTTTAAACCGCCTATCCCTTCGAGATCTTTGAATCATCATTCTGCAAGTCGATAATTTAGAAATTCCAATTCATCTGACGTCAAAACAAAATCAAGTTGAGTCAGATCTTCCAGCATATGAGAACGGCTTGACGTACCGGTAAGTGGGATAATCCCGATCTGGCGGCAGAATTGAAAAACTAGTTGGGGAATTGTCGCTTTATATTTGTTTGAAAGCTCACGAACTTCGGGACGAGATAATTGCCGAGCATTTGCCGTGAGTACAGAAAATCCCTGGTAGTGAATCTTATTTTTCTGACAAAAGTCTCTGATTTGCTTGTCCCAGTTCAGAGCTGCAAAGCATCGATTTTGAACAAATGCCGGTTTAATGGTGCTTTTACTATGGAGCTGTTCGAGTTGAGTAAGATTGAAGTTCGAAACTCCCAAAGCCTTGGTTCGCCCTTGATTGAAGAGAGACTCCATAGCGGACCATGTCTCCCAATCGCTATCGCTTAGTCCCTCTGCTCCAAAGGGACCATGTAGAAGGTATGAATCAATTTCTGAAACTTTCAAATGCTGAAGAGAACTTTCAAAAGATTGCTTTACTTGATTCGTAAAACTCTCGGCCTCATCGTAGGGCTTTCGATGATCCTGGCCTCGAGCAAAAGTGAATTTTGTTTGAATAAATAAATCGCTCCGAGCTCTCGACCCGCTCTTTAGGAATTTCTCAAGCGCCAACCCAACTGCTTCTTCATAGTAATGCTTTCGCTGATTTGCAGTATCGATCGCCGTGAATCCAGCTTCCAGAGCCATCAAGGTAAGTTCTGCAGTCGCCTCTTCTTTCCAGGCAGTTCCGTAAATGAATTTTGGCGCTATCATGACCCTACCTAAGCATAGGGCCTAGATATTAGGCGAAGTTTTTTCTTAGAAAAATCTTCTTTCAATTTTTGCATTTCACGCTCAAAAAAAAGACTTTCGGCGAGTCGAGTGTGCAGAACCGTTTTTCGGCGTTTCCAATCGACTTTCTTCAGGGCACTGCGAATCCAAACTGCGGCCTCGGAAAGACCCTCACCACTTTTAGATGAAACCTTCAATATACTAGAGGCCGTAGCCCCCATCTCTATTAAACTCTGCTCCATTGATTCGGCTCCCATGAGATCGGACTTGTGAATGATAAAAAGGTCGGCCATCTCCCGAACGCCACTTTTCATCCATTGAATCTCATCTCCAGTTTCTGGCTGCAAAATCAAAACCGTGAGCGCTGAAATCTCTGCAACTTCTGACTGAGTTTGTCCAGATCCAGCGGTCTCCACCCAAACTTCATCAAACAAATTCTCCAGATAGACTTCGACATCTCGAATGCTTTGGGAAAATGCCGAGGTCCCGCGCGTGGACATTGATCGAATAAAAATATTTCTAGAGATATCCTTGCCCGAGATTCGAATCCGATCCCCTAGCAGACTCCCGCCGGACTGGGGGCTCGAAGGATCACAGGCAAGCCACGCAATTTTAGATTTCTCAGCTGAAACTGGAAGCAGCTTGGAAATGAGAGTGGATTTTCCCACCCCAGCAGGTCCCGTAAAGCAAATGGTCTTTTGAAGCGAACTGGAGCTGAAGAACTTACTCAGCTTTTTTAATGCTTTCGAATTTCGATCTTCAATATCCGATATGAAAGCAGAGATCTCCCCGCGATTCATTGAGGAGATCCCTTCTTGCCTTTGCGCTTCAACGAAACCTTTGCATTCACTTCAAGATCAAAATTCTCCCCAATATGCTCCGCTACTTTTTTGGCGAAGCCATCTAGATCAAACTTAGACTGAACATTGTCTTTAATTCCCTTCAAAAACTCGAATGTCTCAGCAACTGGCTCCTTGGAATCTTTCAATTTACCGGGAGCTTGAGCCAGTTTTTCAATGGTTGAAAATATCAGATCGTTCCAGGTCTTATCGCCCCCGCCTTTTTTATCCTTCACGCAACCTCCGCTCGACGCTTAAAGGCGTCCAACATTTGAGGAAGTTGAATGGCTGTAAGCTGGTTCACAATGAGTTTTGGAACCAACCACCCAAAGCTCACGTCCACCTGATAGTAGGCCTTCGTTCTATCCTTGGTCAGAGCTTCCAACTTCCAAGATCCAGAATTCGATTTCATCACGTCACCCTTTACAAGCTCCCAGCTCAATTCATTGGGGGGTTCCGATCGAATCTTTAAAGTATAATCAATGGTCTTCACCACATTAACTTTGAAATCTACAAAGTGCCCTTTTGTATTTTTTCGCACTTTCGCCGAGATCGTTGAATCCAGAAATTCTGGGTATGCAGAAAAATTACTGATGACTTCAAAAACCTTTTCGATAGGTGCATCAATTTCGAACTCTCTTGTGAGCATTCTTTATTTCCAAATCTTTGGTTTGATATCAAATCGGTGTCGAGCCTTCATTCGACGAATGGTGCCTGTTTCAGAGCGCATCACAATCGAATCTGTTGTGCATCCATTGTGAAAAAAATTGACGCCTTCCAAAAACGCTCCTGTCGTCACTCCAGTGGCTGCAAACATCACATGTCCCTTTGCCAAATCGTGGAGCCCGTAGATACGGTCAAAATCTTCAATTCCCATTTTCTTTGCGCGCGCACGTTCAGAGTCATTTCGGAAAATGAGTTGCCCTTGAAAATCTCCGTCCATGCAGCGAAGTGCTGCGGCGGTTATCACTCCCTCAGGAGCCCCGCCTATCCCAAAGAGGACATCAATCCCAGATGCTGGTTCACAGGTTGCAATGCCTGCCGACACATCTCCATCCTGAATCAAGCGAATGCGAGCACCCGCCCTTCGAACTTCGGCAATCAATTCCTCGTGACGCGGGCGATTGAGGATCACGACGGTGAGTTCTTGAATTTCCCGCCCTAGACCACTGGCAATTTGCTCCAGATTCCAAGTCCACGACCGGGAGAGATCGATCTTACCCTTGGCGGCTCCTGAAACTGCGATCTTCTTCATATAAACATCTGGTGCATGGAGCAATCCACCAGCTTCAGCCAGAGCCGCCACGGCAATTGCATTGGCCTCGCCGTGCGCACAAATCGTCGTACCCTCCAAGGGATCGATCGCAAGCTCCACCGCTGGGCCCTTACCAGACCCAAGCTCTTCTCCAATATAGAGCATGGGAGCTTCGTCTCGCTCCCCCTCACCTATGACGACCTTTCCCTTCATATCAATGCGATTAAATGCAGCACGCATCGCCTCGACGGCGGCCTGATCGCTGACTGATTCATTTCCCCGACCAACGGTCCGCGCGGCTGAAATGGCCGCGGCCTCTGTGGCCCTAACTGCCTCTAAAGCTAAATTCCTATCCACGCCCTCGAGATTAGGGATTTGATTGCAGAATTTGAAGAGAAAGATAGACGTTCAGGCTCAGTTTTCCGCAAATAAAAACGGAGAGCCTTTCAGCTCTCCGTTCGATAATTATATAAATTAAAGAGGAATACTAATTACATGTTTCAGGATCGGGACATCCGCATCGTGTTCCGTTTGAATTGCCAAAGTGAACACAGCACTGCGTACAGGATGTTGCACATGTACCATTGGGAGGAGTGTTTGAGCTAGCGGCACAATCGGCGCAACCAAGAAAGCCCGCAACATTAATCGCATTATCCGTGGACCCCGAGGTGCAACCATACCGAGGGATCTTGCAAATTTCTGGCGACACATTAATCAACATGGCAGTCGCATAGTCATTTGAAACTGCGTAAAAATTCTTGTCGCTTGGTCCATTTTGTATAAACGAGCGAAGCACGATGAGCCCACGCTCTAAGAATCTGCTGTCGCGGTCCATTTTATCAAAAAGTCCACTGTCCAACATATAAATAATGGAGCGAAGAGTGTCGAACGTATTAATTTGCGAATCTACTTCCTTATAAATTTCTTGGGCGTTTTCAATAGTAACAACTTGGCCTTCGCAGGTCATCGCTCTTGCTTGCGCAGCGGACGCGCCTCCTAAGGTAATGGCTAAAATAAATGTCGAGATCAGGGTCAAAAGGTTCATAAGTGGGTTCCTCCAAAACAGCTTGTATCGTTAATATTTTCGCCTTTCCTTGAGAATCCTTGAAAGGCGCCCCACTCCTCGTTTCCTGCGTCCATATGGATCATATTGAAATCCCTAGTCAAGTTCATTTGGGCGGTATTAAATTTGATCCCCCAGTTAAAAGCGAGTAGATACTCCCCCATGTTGAGTCTTATATATGGCGCTTTGCTGGGTGTCGCAGCCGTCGGGTTTGTGGAGAACGATAAGAATTTCGAGGCATTTCAACAAAAGCCACTCGCGCCAAACTCAGTCTGGATCCAGATGATTGTACCCATGGATATTGCAGGCAGGCATAAAATGAAGCCCACCTGGTGGTCCGCATTTGGGCCTTCTCAGATTCTAACTTTAGGACTGCCTGAATTTCAGAGTATCCCTAAGAAAATAGTCTTCACTCACTTTCCCTCGGAAATTGAAGAATCACACGACGCAGAGGATTTGGCAGAACAAATGGTCGCAGCCTTTATTGGAGATTTAAAAAAGACTTACGGAGAGCTCAATAATTCCGGGGCTTGGAAGAACGTGAGTCTTCAAATTCAGATGGATCGCGCCTGGCTTACACCTGAGGCAAAAGGGCAAGCAACCTGGAATCAAACTAAGGTCGAGCTATTTCATGGGGACGATAAAAGAGGAAGCCTGTTTCGTGGTGGCATGGATTTGATCGAAGAGAGAGGATTAGCGCCCGAACTGCGATCTGAAAAGGTTACGTTCACATCAGAGAGCTGGGACCTTCGAACGAGCCAGCAAGCCAAGCTCAATAGTATTTGGAAGAATGAGAATCTTGGATCGCTTTTGGCAGATTTTCGAAAAGACTTTGAATCCAGCATTCCTGAAGGCGCAAAGCGAACACAGGTTCTTCGGTACGCAGCCGAGAAGCTCTTTGCAAAATTCCCCGTAGAGAGCGCAGAAGTTTTTGAAGGACTTAAACTGATCGTCGAAGAAGAGTGGAATTTGTCTTATGCCCAGCAGGCCATTCAGATCCTGGAATCCATTGAAGATCAGAATCCGGCGGTAAAGGATTATCTAAGACAATCTGATCGAGTGAAATTACTTAGTGAATCCAAAGTTTGGATTGAGCCAACGGTTCAGCTTGTGAATGGACGGATTTTTATTGGCTTCCACAGCTCGGGAGATGTACCCAGTCGCATCAATTTGAATGTCTCGCTTTCAGGAGCTGAAGGTTTGTCGCAAGATTTCTCTCGTTCATTTACTCTTACCCCCCAACCAGAGCGCCCACTCGAAACAAGCACACATACATTTAGTTTAGACTTGAATACTTTGATTTCTGACTCAAGGTCGCTCATTCAGACTATTACTTTGCGCACCAGCATTCTCAATAGTCGGTCTATGGCCCCGGATTTCTCTCAGGTGATGCAACTTTCCTTCATGCATACCGGTGCCAATATGAATTTTTATACGAGTTTTGCCCCTGCTCAAAAATTGAGATCAGAAAGTTCATTTCTGCTTGCCCTCTATACTTTGAGTTCGGAGTTTTTGGGGATTCTAGAATCAGATAAATCTGCGCCAAGCTCCAAAAACGTATCTTCCGCTCCCCAAGTCACTATGGACCCTGGAACAGTATATCTGAGCGATTCGCCAGACTTAAAGCCGCTTCACCAAGGCATTCTCAGCGCGCTTCAAGATCTCTCCGCGGCTTCACCTGCCCTGTCTCGCTGTAGCGCTTGGTACTGGGGTCAATCTGATGCAAGTCGTCCGCAAGACCTTCAAGGGAGTGATGCACTTCTAAAACTTGATTTAGATAAATGTTCTATAGCGGAAGTTCTCAAATCCTTTCCAGATCGGGTCGTTCTTTTGGATTTTTCGGCGACATGGTGTGGCCCTTGCCAGGCGGCAGTCCCCCGATTGAATGAGCTTGTGAAGCTTTACGGACCCAAGGGACTAGTTGTTTTATCAGCCTCCATCTTAGATAAAGACGATTTGGTGGCATCGCGCCAGCTCTCTCAAATTTCGAGAGGGCTTCCAAAGTATCGATTTAATACAGTGGCTCTGGGGCTAGAAGATCAAAAATTGATGAAGATCCTAAATGCTGACGATAAACTGGCCATCGACATCCCCCTCTATTTCTATCGCGGACGAGATGGAAAATGGGCTGGATTCTCAACGGGAGGAAGCCCCTCAGAAGACATGATAAAAACTTTAATGCCTTAGGGTTTGGATCGCAGCATCTCAATTGAAAGTCGTTTGCGCTGCCAATCATCCCCAAATCTTCTAAGAAATGTCTCGGACGATTCTATCTTCCCTTTACCCACAATCCAATAGTCTGCAGACAAATAGATCGCCATCGCCAGGACTACATCTTGATTGCGCACCAGAACTCGATCTCCCGCTTTCAGAGCGTCCTGAAATTGAAGAATATCGAAATCGGCAGGCCGAATGATCTCAAGATCAATATCTGAATACTGTGCGGCAAACGCTTGGGCAGAACCTGCACTCAAAGAGACGGGATGCTGGTAAAATTTTGAGATAAATGCAGCAGGAGAAATTCGAGCCTCCTCGAAAGAACTCAAGATCGATTCTTTCGACTGCGATTCAATAAAGCCATAAACCGAAAAGTAGGCCGAGGATTCTGGTGACTGAAAGCTAAAGAGATTGAATTTTGGAATTACAAAATTTGATTGCGCAGTTTGAGGGGCGGGCGCCTCTGAGTGGATCTCTGGAATTTCAGTTGGCATTTGCTCGGGATCAATCTGTGCCGCCTCATAGACAAGTTCTGGTCGAACAGCGGGATCAAAATGATAGACAGGTGTAATGGCGAGCTCAAGTACTTGGCGATCTTGATCGGCGGTAATCGACGAGGAGCCACCTTCGAGCTTAAATGTAATGAGATTTTTAATGACCGGCAGCTCTGGAGGGCTGAATTCCATTTTATAGTCAAAGTCATCTAAGACCTTAGGCAATACAAAATCGGCAGCAACCTTTGTCACGAGAGTTACGGGATCTACATGAAGCAATTCAATCTTACGAATTTTAACACCGAGCGAATACTTTGATTCGGGTGTCGATAGACTGAGATTTACGACCGCTCGCAGTTCTGCATCCCCTCTCGTATCTAAATCTGTAAGTACACTTCCCGCGGCATCTACTACTCTTCCTGGAAGCGAAAAAATATTCTGAAACAGATCAATCTTCTCACCGCTGATTGCGGAGAGAGGGCCGTCCAGAATCAAGCCGATCCAAGACGTTGCCGTTTGAACGGCAATACTATCTTGTTCAAGATTCACGCCCATTCGAAGCTCCAAATTTCCGTCCTGATTAATTATAAAGAATCTTCCCTGTGTTGAGATAGGCGGCGTCAGTTCCAAACTAAATGTCCTGTTGATGAAAAAGTTCTCTTTGGCCTTGGCCTCAATCTGCGACTCGATCCATTCGAGGTTTTGTTCTAAGAAATCATTGAATGTGAAAAGATAGATCAGTGCTTTCATCCGCCCATCCGCCAAGATCTTTGACCTCACTTCTGGACTGAGACTTCGTGCGGGAGCATCTCCGCCAATTCCCAAACTCTCTGTTGTTTGAGATTTTTGAGTAGCCATATTTTCAATCATCGGCTGAACTTGGCTTTCAAACAAATTGGCTGCCGCAACTTCTAGATCTTTTGCATTTCCTGAAATCGCTTCGACCACCCACTTTTCAAAAAATGATTCGGCTGAAGCTCGAAGTTCCTTAAGCTTTGGATTGCTCGGAAAGAACAATTTGCTCGCAGCTTTTGGATCATCTGTTTTACCGTTGGCATTGGCTAGGAAGAGATCTCGAATAGCTTTTTCGGCCGTCCATCTCCAAGAGATCTGCAAATCCTGTTGCAGGCTATCCGTAGATTTTTTCAGGTAAGCTTGGATGAAATCGACCTTTGAACTATCCAATACTTCCTGCAATTTTTGGCGTGCGGTCTTTGCAATCTCTCCTTTAGCGTCTTCAAGTCCTGAACGCAGCCCGTCCTGAGCCCCCGTATAAACCTTCCCGGCAATCCAAGCTCTCAGACTCAAGCCAGAATAAAAATTGTTCGGAGTATACTGTACAATAGATCCGAGATTGTCGATTCTGCGAGACATCCAACCCTTAAACCCATGAGGGACAATGGTGTCTAGGACGACGTCCGAACCTGCTGGCCCTACGATCATATTGTGAAGCGCCCGTTCGAAGCGAAATTCTTCAACGAGATGTCGGACGCGATACTCTAACCTTCCATCAATCTCCCGAGTCTCCAAATAGCCCCTCAAGATCAAGCTCACCTGTTGTGGCCGAGAACTTTTATTAATCAGTCGCAAATCGATCGCATTGATATCAGCGGGAGCAGCGACAACATCATCCAGTCTTACTTCAATTTCATCAGGTAATGTCACCGAGAAACCCAAGCGATAGACTTCATTTGAATCCCTTGATCCAGGACCGGATTGTTCCATAATTAAATCAATTGCATTCTCTGCAAGTGCGAAGGATTTAATGGATACCTTTAAGTTTTGCTTTTCATCTCCTACTGCTAAATTTTGAATTCCCTCAACATACTGGCGTACAAAACTCGCAGCGTAGCGTTCCAAATGAACTTCAAAATCCTTGCCCAGAATACTTTGAAGAAGGGAGAGAATTGCCGGAGTCGCATTCAAGACTTGGATATCTAGGTCAGATCTTGAAAAATCGAGTGAAAGAGATTTCCCCTCGTCCTTCGATTTCAGGTCTAGTTTTCCAAACTTCAAATTATCAAGAAAAGGAAGGTTGATCTCAAATTTTTCTGTGTCCCACTGCAAATCATCGAGGTCCCACTTCATTGGCAGCAGCAATGAATTCTTTTCGTCTGAGAATCCAACCTCCAGGCTCACTGCGAGATTTTGCCTGATGATATCTTGGCTGATGAGATTATTGCCAATGAGCGGTTCCAATATTTTTGGAAGTTCCCCTGCTGGTAAAAACGAAACGAGATCCTTGGGAATGCTCATGAATCGTGGAACCAGATCGAGCCGACTGACTTTTGCGGGAATCATCTCAGCAAAAACTTTAAGCCCTTCAAGATCCAATTCGCCGCGAAAATCTCGAGCTTTGACCGGCAAATGAATATCCCCCGCAAAAACGAGCGAATTCGTTGCCGTCAGTTCTGCCAATCTTTGATTGGCTGCCTCACTGGCAACCATTGCCTGAAAATCAAACTGGCCACTTAAATTGGGGGAAGGTGGTCCCACAAGATCTCGCTTGAGGCTGACGATGAACAAAAGATCGAGTTCCAAATTCTGGAGTCTGCCTTTAACTTCGGCCTCTCCGAACTTGAGCAAATGCTTCAAAGAATTCAGCTGTGAAATCGCCGCCAGAAAATCCTGAACCTGCTTCTTGGACAAAACATTTTGAACAATCTCCTTCGCGCGCTCTCGCTCCACAAAAACAGAGGAGAGATTCGTTTTGAGACCGACCAGTGGAATCTGAACAATGGGGGCCAACTGATTGGAGCGGGCTGCAAGAACTTCATAAACTCGCACATCTGCATTGATCAAAATAGCGGAGGTTTCCAAAAGCACTGCGCCCCCATCCCCCGCAAACAACTGCTGCGTCGGCACATCGACAGCATCTCCCACAATTGGATTTTCCAATCCCAAAGCCAGTCGTTTAATGGCCAGTCGAGGTTTTAACCTCGCTTCGGAATAAATTCTAAGGAGCTCATCGCTGCGTTCAAACTTTTCAATGGGAAATGAGGTCTTTGTACTTTCAATTCCCAAATCAATTTCGAAGGTAATATCTACAACCAGTTCCAGAGAGCGAAGTTCACGAAGCAATCGCTCTCCTGCTTTCTTATCTTCAACCTTTGCCAATACGAGATCTCGATTTTCATCAACCCACTTTGAAAGAAACGGATAGCGAATGGTGCGCTGTCGTTCAACTTTGGAAGTCAGAGCCTGCAGCTGCGTGGAATATTCTCGCTGGAGAGAATCATGAGTTTCGAGCAAGACAGCGGTGATCAGATTTTGAAGAAAACTGTAAACTTGCTCCGTACTTTCGTCGGGTGCCTTCGGAATATGGAGTTCAAACGCCGATATCGGTGGAACAGGCTGCTGGCCATTCTCGAGATTTTCATTCATCTCGGGGCTTTGAGCTAAAAGGGAATAAAGTGCTAGAAGGCCAATCATGGACCTCCTTTAACATAGGTCTTCAATTCAGAGAACTACCCGTCTTGCGGGCCTTGGGAGGCCATGCTAAGCAGGGTTTCTATGAGCATGATTTCTACTGTAGCTACGGCCGTACTTTTTCTTTCTCAACCCCAACTTCTTGTGAATGTGAAAGCGAGTGTTGCTCCACAGAGCCCCTCTGACTCAGCGACGAGCGCTTCACCCGTACTCGGAACAACGATTCAGATTTACTCGCTCGACTCCAAGATTACGGCCCTTTCATCTGCGCTTAAGGCGGCTAAGGTTCCTGAGATCAAAGGCTTCGTATCTGGAAGCCAAGTTTTCTCGGCCTCAAGCCCCATTGCTGACAACGCCAATTTGGACGGATCGGTCTTTATCCAGCTCGGAACTCCCCATTATTTGGGGCTCCCCGGATTTCTTTTTAAAGATCTTCTTCTTACGGAGAATCGATGCCCCAACAAAACAGATGCCCTCGCTAACTGCGAATTCGTTTTACCATCGGTAAGATTTTTTGATGCTGCAAACGGCGAGGTTCAAGGACTCCCAGCCGATACCTCTAAAATTCGGATTAGAATCTATCGAGAGCATGACCTCCGACTTGGTTCACTTTTGGGTTTTGTATTTCCGGACAATGGCACTCGAGAGTCCTATTTTTCGAAAGTCTATCGATCGAGTGAAGGCAAGTCCTTAACCGTGGCTGAAATGAAAACATTGCTCACCAGTCTCGATAGTGCAAAGCGAAATTTATCCGGATTTATAAAGTATGACGGAATCTTGTTTGATTCCGCTATCGAGAAGCCTGTTGATGTGGCAGCTAACGGCGAAGAAAAATTGGAGAGATCCTTTGCACTTCAACAAGCAGCCTCCCGCATTGCTTTATCCACTCGAAAGACTCCCTCGCTTGATAAGATGGATCGCTATTTGATTGAGCGTCAGTTCATTAAAGCCGACGGAAGCGCCTCGCCTCTTGAGACCGCAGTCATCGAAGTCGGCCCTGGAACTGAGATCACACCTGCGTCATTGAATTTCCGATAAAATTATAGACCTCTTAACCCCCCGTAGAGACAATATTTCAGCGGGGGGATTCATGATATTTTCAAGTTTCATTTTGTTGTTTGCCACAGTTTCTGAAGTGAAGGTTTTGCGTCCTGCCCGCATGATGGTCTCGATGACAAAATCCATCGTCGAAAAATTCGACGATAAATTTGAACAGCGAAATTCAGAAATCTGCCAGAGAAATATTGCCTTGAACGTTTACGATATATCGAATGGTGAACCAGGATTTGATTTCGCAGCTGAGGATTGCAAAGTAAAAATAGACGATAAGAGCGGATTTGGAACCTACGACGCCACGATTAGCATTGGCGCTTCGCTCACTGAAGACACACAGAAAAAGCAAAAATCATTTAATCCAATTGCGATTCTTACGGTTAATCAGCGCAAAATTTTGATGACCACAATTATAATAAGTCCCTCCAATGATATGCATGATATTCAGTTTATGCTCCCGGAGGGAGAGCAAGATTTTTACAAAAATCAAAAAATTCTCGTGGGAGTTCGACTCAAGGATTAAACCCCTCTCAGCAGCCTGCGAACCATGTTTCCAAAGCTTTGATTTGAATTTGAAAGTGTCACTCCAGAAGGCAACCCGTTCATCGGCACTCCTATTCGGGCGATCAGCGTATGAACATTGTCTCGAATTCTGAAGATAGCGCTGCGATTGATGTCTAAAACTCCAGCACCTGCAACTGATGCGTTGAAGAAAATATCTCCTTCATCACTGAGATAGATAAACGGATACGAATACAGTCCGCCTAAAACAGAGTAGTTCAATCCCGATATCGGAGATGGATTACTCATCCGCACAACCATTTGCACAGCCTCATCGTGCGGGGCGTACCATATGGCGGAATAGTTTGCGGTATTGGAATCTCCACCCATCATGGATGCTGAAAATACGAAGTCACCGTATCGGTTCGCCGAATTACGCTCGATTCCCGCGAATCCACCTGCGAAAACAGTGCCAGAAACTGCACCAGGAACCGCACCAGGAACCGCGGCTCCCGTCATCGCATAGACGCGGAGGCCATCATTCGTCGACGGTGCTACGAGTGCTTGGTGTAATCCAATAGGCTGACCAGGATAGCCTAACTGGGCTCGATAAATGGCAGGACCTCGATCTCCACTTAGAGCAGTAAGCCCCAAGATATATGCATCCGAACCGGGAATTGACATACCCGAATAGATGGGAATCTCAAGCCCATTGAATTGGAAGAGCAAAATTTTGTCCTTAGTCTGCAAAAAGTAAAAACGACTAAAGCGACCTAGGCAGAAATTTGACACTTTTCGCTGGTATCATACCTGGGCTGAAAGACCATCGTTAAGCGTTGTTCGATAAGCTTTTATCGCAGGAAGTAGGCCCACAAAGGCGCCGGCTAATGCAAAGCATCCGAGCGCAAGCCATTCACTTTCGTGAAGCATTCGCAGAGGTATCTCAACTCCCACCAAGTCGAATATCCAAGGATTGAAGCTTTTGAGAAGTCCGACCATCAGAAAAATTCCGCCGATCACGCCCAAGACACTGAGAAAGCTCGATTCCAAAATTAACAGAAAGAAAATTTTGAATGGGCTCAAGCCCACTGCGCGTAAAATTGCGATCTCTCTGCGGCGTTCATTGAGTGTTGTGTAGATGGCAATCAAAATGGAAAACATCCCAAGCAAAACGACCAAGAGGCTCATCGCCCTGAGCGCGTCCTCCACATACGCCAAAATTCTCCAGAGCTCGCTCAAAGTTGCGCCCGGTAAGATAGCCATGAGAGGCTCCGCTTTATATTCATTGATCTCGCGCTGAAGAAAAATTGAATCACGCTTTGTTTTTACGCCCACCAAAAAGGACGTGATGAGCTTCACGGGCCCCGCATTATCGTGCATCGCTTCAAAACCAGAAAGACTAACGAATAAGAGTCGATCAAGAGGCGTTCCCGTTTTTTTGATAATTCCAACAATTTGAAACGGATACTTCTCATGATCCTGACTTCCATCATCAATCACCACCGAACCATGGGTAAGAACGAGTTTTTGTCCTAACGAATACTTGAGCTCGCGAGCAACTTCAGATCCCACAACAACATCAAGTGTTTCGGAAAACACTTTTCCCGACTCAAAGTCTATCTGCCTATCACCGTGAAAACGATAGTGCTCAAAATACTGCGGGCTAGTTGCCAAAACGCGATATCCACGATGACTGTCGCCGAGCGAAAGAGGAACTGCCCACTTCACCGCCGGATGTTTTTGATAGGTCTCGAAGGATTTGTAAGAAATATTATTCGTCGCCTGCCCCATCTGAAAAACGGAATAGAGCAGAAGCTGAGCGCTACCGCCGCGGGCTCCAACTATTAAATCTGTTTGGTTAATGGTGCCCTCGAAGGAATCTCGGATAGCCGTGCGAAGATTCTCAATTCCTAGATAAAGACCCACGGATAGGGAAACCGTCAAAACACATAGACTTGTTGAAACCGCACGATGAGATGCGGATTTTATTGCCAGGCGAAGCAGCCACATCATCGGCTCACCTCAGATAGACTGAGCGATCGATCAAACTCATTTGCAAGGCCGCGGTCATGACTCACAAAAATGAGACCGGACTTGGCAGCCAGAACTTGTTCAAAGAGAAGTTTCAGAAATTCAGCCCGCAAGTCCGAATCAAGCGCAGACGTAGGCTCATCTGCAATGATGAGTTCGGGCGATCCGATCATTGCTCTTGCAACAGCAACACGCTGCTGCTGACCAACACTTAAATTCAGCACTGATTTGTCCGCTACGCTCTCCATTTCGAGGGAGCGCAGAAGTCGAAGAGCCTCAGCCTTCAGAGACTTCTCTTGAAGCCTGCTCGCTTTAATTATTGAAACCTCGGCGGCGAGCATTACATTCTCTAGGACACTCAAATAGGGGACCAAATTAAACTGCTGAAATATAATTCCCAAATGATCGGCACGGAATCGATCTCGCTGTGGGCCAGACATTTTGCCCAGATATTTCCCGAGTATTGAGATTTCCCCTCGGCTTGGCGACAAGACCCCTGCGATGATTCCCAAAAATGTGGTCTTTCCCGATCCGCTTGGCCCATGCAAAAAAAGTCTCTCGCCGGATTCAAGTTTGAATTGAGGAACTGAAATTATTTCAGGGCCCGAAGAATACGAAAAAGCCAGACCCTTCATTTCAACAAGAGGCATCAGAAGCTTACGCGGGCTCCGCTCTTATGAACGACAATCGAAGACTGCTTTGCCCCAACAATTGTAACATCCAATCTTTTGATATCTGGAAAGACTGAAGCAATCTTAATCACTGCGCCACCACCTTTGAGAGCCTTGGCACATTCAAAGTCAAAGGTAGCAAAAAGGTTTCCGTGAGTATGCTTATTGTCTTCATCATCCTCGTGCTTGAATGGATTCACATCATGCTTCGTGAGCTTACAGCCCAGAGCCGAATCGAAGGCAACAATACCACCGATTTCCTTCACGAGTTTTTGAACCGCACTCTCTCGTCTTGCCATTTCTTTTGCGTCTTTTGGTTCATGCTCGAATCCATAAACAGAGATTGCGGGTGAGTCTAAAGTAATCAGAACCTTCTTTCCGTCTACTGCGAGACTCATTTCGGCCTCATCATGAACATGCTTTCCAGCGTAAAGGTTCGAACTGAAAACAAATGCGGTAAAAAAACTGAATAAAAATCTAAAGAAAACACCCAAGTTCATGAAACACCTCAGGCTTTCTTCTATCGATAGGAACAAGGATCATCAAACAAAAAAGCCTACTAGTCTTGCAAACGAGAGAAGGGTTTAATGGCGGTCGCTTTCAGCTCAAAGCCCGCGTCACCGTAAGGACTCTCTGTATCCACAATATTGATCTGTCCCTCGACCCATATGGGCCCGTACGCCGTTTTGGTTTTTACGTCGTCAGCCATTTTCACATAGACCATCTGATTAGCGGGCGGGGCTGGGACGTGAATACACATCTGAGGGCTCGGAACTAAAAGAAATTCCTTCACTTCGTACTGATAGTCTTCGAGGGGTACCATGAATCCCGCAATCCGCACTTTCTTGCCGTCTATCGTGACAAGATTGGGTGTCCGCCTTTTCGTCTGGAGGTCCAATTCATTCAAAATTCTCCAATCGATAATGACAGAGCCATCGGCAGCGGTTTTGAGGGAGTTGCCGCCCTTCGAATCCTGCACGCTTGGATTGTTTGGTGGCAAACTGGCGGTAGATCTGGGTGCTAAGAGCTGAAGGCCAATAAAGGCCAGCCCAAACGTAACCAAGATAATGATCGTAAATCGAAGCCCCGAAGACATTTCCCAATTCCTCACTTTTCAACGTTCAAAGTCCAGTTTTTAGGGCCCCTTTTCAATAAAAAAACAGAATTTTAAATAAATAATTTCAGTCATTTATAAGCCAATTAGCACCCTAGGAGCAGCCTAAAAATTAGCACGCCCAAGACTCAATCAAAATATACCTCGCATTTATTAAATTTTTATTAGAATATTTAATTATGTCACTAAGTACATTATTTAAACTTGGAATCTTCCTAATGACTCAAGATCCTCGCCTGCGATCTCACCACTTTCGACATAGAAGAATTCTCAACAAACGCATCTGCGAGATTAAATTAAAGCATTGGCCCTTCGGAAATGTTGAGCTTGAACTTCTTAGAAAGCTCATCCAGTGCGGTCCACTTGAGTTTTCAGATGTCGTCGATGACCAAGAAAAAAAGATTCTGCGGTCGTGGAGGCATTATCCAAGAGACAGGGCATTCTATAAAATGCTGTATCAACAGGCCAGAGTTTGGAGTGAATGCTCAGAACTTAAGCTTGAGGACTTTCTCACTTCTTCCGCAGGTCGAAAATGGATCTGTTCAAGACGGAAGCTTACGAGAAAGCCTTTGTTTGCACTAGATCAGCTCTACAAGCCCACTCCAGGCGCAGCCATTCGCCGTGAAGAATCTATTAAAAGTCTGCTGCGACGCCAACCACTCCTTCGATACAAAGACCTTCAGAGTTTGAATATTAAAAACGCTCAAAAAATAATCGAGGCCTTCACACCTTTGGAAATTCATCGGCAAGAATTTCTCCGAAAAAAGGTGAGGGGGAGAATTCCGCCATCTCCCAAAGCTTCAACCAATACTTAAGTTGAGCTTGAGAGTACTTAAGATGATAGAGTTCGGATAATTTTTTTGAAAGACTTGCTAGAGATGGCTTTTGAAGCAGGATGTAGAGCTCAATTATTCGATATCGTGTTTGTCCGTCTATTCGCTTTCTTGTTCGTGGTTGCCTTCTTGAGAGTCGGCTCTCTGATTCACGAATCCAGCGATAAATTGTATCTCTTGTGACCTTTAGATCTTCCGCGATCGCAGTGATGGGGTCTCTGCTTCTCCAACGCGTCAGTGCCTCTAACTTTCTCTGGGATTTTATAATTTCAAAATCTCTTTTCATTAATATATATTTACATCATAATGATACTAATTATGAAGCGAATATTTTTAGACAAGGTTCGAGGTCCGAGATTCTGGGAGGGGTCGAGTGCCGAGCAAAAATGTATGATTTATTTTATTTATATGCCCCATAATGACTTCGCAAAAGGCTTTATTTTGCGAAATGAAGCGATTTGAATCATTTTATGGGAGCGAAACATTCGATGACCGAGCTCGCAGCCGCCTATGTCAAAGTCTTGCGGGAAGAACGTCGACTCAGGCCTTCGAGTCTGAAGAACTACGAATTCGAATTGAGAGTCCTGATCGAGAATTTTGAGAATCCATCGGATACATTTTTGGTTCGAGAACATCTGAGAAAGCTCTCCCCGGCTACGACTTCGCGAAAGCTGATGATCTGGAGACCCTTTCTGGAATTTTGCGGGCCTCCGTGGGCTGGAGCTTTGAACCAATTGAAGAATCCAAAGATTCGAAAAAAGCAGCCAAACTTTCTGACCGAAGGCGATGCTTTTTTGCTCGAGCAAGCCTGTTTCAAAACCGATAATATGGCGCGCGATCGACTCTTTATTGCGATGGGACTTCAACTCGGCCTTCGTCTGAGCGAAATTTTGAATCTGAAATTTAGAGATATCGAGGGTTCGTGGTTAAGAATTATGAGAAAAGGCGAGAAGGAGCAGCGATTGCCGCTTACTCCTAGCCTACAGAGTTTGACTGAACAGTGGAGGCAAGAGATTGGCGGGGTGGATACGGACTGGATTTTTGCGGGGTCCCCTCGACTGGGAAAGAATCAACCTCTTTCGTCTCGAGCGGCTCAATATCTGATTGATCGACTAGCTAAACTCGCGGGGCTGGGAAAAGAGATTTCCCCGCATGCACTCAGGCATACGTTTGCCACACGCCTCGCTTCTAACGGAGCGAATTTGGTGGCGATTAAAGAGCTGATGGGCCACGAGAATTTGGCGACCACTGAGCGATATCTTCATGTAACGCCCACGCACCTAAAAGAGACCTTGGGGTTTTTGAAACCCCATGCTCCGACATAAAAATCTGATTCCTCAATTTATTTCGATTAAGAGATTGGCAATCTCCCGCTCAATCGTTCCACCGGGCGATGTAATCCTCATAAAGCGACAAGTTTTGTCACCCCTCGCAAACAGCTTCATAGTGGCCTAGAAAGACCTTTTGCTGGGGTTCACCCTATGATACCTCTTGAAAGTCTTAGTTTAGTTAGGGATTTGGGCAGGGCGCTCTAACCAACTGAGCGTTTGAAAATTTAGTATTCCCTATCGGGGGCGATTAGCTCAGTTGGTTAGAGCGCCACGTTGACATCGTGGAGGTCGGTGGTTCGAGTCCACTATTGCCCACCATCTTCTAGAGAAAGTTTTCAAAAAACTGAGTATTCATTGTCAGGCCTTTCGATCGATGGCCCCGCTTTTAATTAAATTAATTTCATCTCCACCGCGGGGTCCATGTTCGTTTACCCAGATATCTCCCGTCTCTGGATGAATGGCCAGGCCCTGTGGGTTTCGATGTCCATAGGAAACGATCTCTGGAGAATTTTTGAAATCTTTGAACCTCAAGACTTTTCCGAGATGATTTGACTTTACTTGAGCCTCATCTCGATTGTTACGCTCTCCCACCGTCAACAAAAGCACACCACTTCGATCAAAAACAATTCTGCAGCCAAAGTGAATATTAGTATTTTTGGCGGGCATCGCTCTAAACAAAGTAGTCGAATTATCGAGAGATCTTTTCGAATGTCGAGCAGCCCACCTTGTCTCGGTGAAAATCAATCGATTCGAATCGATAAATTCCATTCCCCAAACAACATCATCAACGTCGGCTAACGTTTCTACTTGAAACGCTTGAGAGATGATCAAACTGAAAATGGCGACCAACATCTAGACTCTCGACTTCTCGAAGCGGCTTAAGAGCAGATAAAGGCTGGGAACGACGAGCAGAGTAAAGATTGTTCCGATAATACTTCCCCCGATAATCGTGAGTCCCATGGGAGTCCTGGTTTCCTGCCCCATACTATCTCCGAAAACCAATGGTAAGGCCGCCACAATCGTCGCACACGAAGTCATAAGAATAGGTCGGATTCGAATTTCGCCCGCCTTCTTGAGTGCTTCCACAATACTCGTCTCTCCTTCGCTTCGTAATCGATTTGCAAACTCCACCAACAAAATAGAGTTCTTTTTAGCAATTCCCATCAACACAATAATTCCGATAAAGCTAAAAAGATTCAGTGAAACGTTAAACACCCAAAGTACCAAGAGCGCACCCGTCACACTAAATGGAAGTGCAACAAGGATCGTAAGTGGATGGATAAATGAATTAAACTGAACCGCCAATATCATATAGGCAACGAGTACACCTAAAATGAGTGCCATAAACAAACTCTTAAAGCTCTCTTGTAATCCTGCTGAGGCGCCCTCTAGGCCAAGGCTGTAGCCTTCTGGAAGAACTTCACGGCTAATTGTCTGCGCTCTTTCAATCGTTGCAGCCTGAGATCCTCCTGGTGCAATATTTCCCGACACACTCACCGCGCGCTGACGATTAATTCTGGTCAATGCCTGATAAGTTGTCCTCTCTTCAAACTTCACCAGTTTCGCAAGCGAAACTAAATTGCCGTACTGATTGCGAACCAATATATTCTCAAAATCTTTGGGTGATCGAATCTTGTTATCCTGCAGCTTTACTCGAATATCATATCTTCGCCCGTCTGCAGTAAATCGACTCTGCCGAGTGCCTCCAACAGTTGCAGCCAGCGTGCGCGCAACTGACTCGATACTCACCCCAAACGACGCCATCGCATCCCGATTGGGAATCAGGACCAATTCGGGAAGACCAACCTTGAAATCAACATCTGTGTCGACAGCAAAACCTTCTTTCTCGAGCCGATTCGCAATCTCCTCTGACTTCGTTCTTAAAACATCAAGATCTGGCCCTCGCAGATGAAAGGCCAGAGGCGATTGGCTGCCAGAAGTTAAATTTCGCGCGGAGTTGTCTCGCATCGAAACGCGAACTCCCTTGAGATTTTTAAAATCCTTTCGAAGATCATCCATCAGATCCAAATGTGTCTGGCTGCGCGTCTCTCGAGGGACCAAGTAAACCGGAATAAACATCCGATTGAGCTCAGAGCTCGGACCACCAGCTCCCACGGACGAGAAAAAACTCGTTACGTAGGGTTTAGACTTTAGAACTTTTTCAATTTCTACTGCTGCCGCCTCTGTTGTCTCAAGCGTACTACCCGTGGGTGTTTGTGCGTTGATGATGATCAGGTCCTGATCTTGCGGAGGCACAAACTCTTTCCGAATTTTCAAGGCAGATGTCATCGAAACGCCAAACAATAGAATTGAAATCAAAACAACTCCCAGAGGCTTGCGAAGGCTAAAATTCAAACAAGAGCGATAGAAGTCCCCGATTCTAGAAAACATTGATTCCAAATGAACTTCGAGTTTTGACATTTTGTAGTCGGAACGCAAAAGCAATGCGGATCGCATCGGTGTTATGGTAACCGCCTCCAAAAGCGAAAGCAAAACTGCCGCCGACATCGTAATCCCAAATTGAAAAAAGAATTTTCCGATGAGCCCGTCCATAAATACAACGGGAATAAAAATAGCTACCACAGCCAAAGTCGCTGCCGTCGCGGCCGGCAGAATCTCCATTGATCCATCGTAGGCGGCCTGTCTAGGTGTTTTGCCCATTCGATAGTGGCGGACTATATTTTCAAGAATCATGATCGCGTCGTCGACCACAATCGAAACGGCAAGTGTAAGTGCCAGAAGAGAAAAAAGATTTAACGTAAATCCCGAGAAATAAAGAATGATGAATGTTCCTACAATTGAAGTTGGAATTGAGAACAATATATTGAGAGCCGCTTGCCAACTCCCCAAAAACAAAAAGCAAATCAAAATAGTGACGAGAGCCGCGACCAGAAGCTTTTCATAAGTCGTATCGACTACAGCCTTAGTGGATCGAGTAAAATCGACATTCATATGCACTTTCAGATCTGGCGGAAGAACCCTTTGAATCTCGTCGAGCTTCTTCCTTATTGATTCCGAAAATTCTACTTCATTCTCACCTCGCTGCTTCTTTACGCTGATTGAAATAGCTTCTTTGCCGTTGATCTTTGCGACTCGCCGCCTGTCGCTCAACCCGTCTTCGACTTCTGCAATATCGCCGATTCGAATGACCTTTTCCTGAATGACGGAGCTCCCTCGGCGAAGAATTCGGATGCTGGAAACTTCCTGAGGCGACGAAGCCTCCCCTAACCATCGAACACGGAATTCTTGATCACCCTTGGAAAATTGACCCGCGGCAATTTCAAGATGCTGAGTTTGAATGGCATCGAGAAGATCAAGAACAGTCAGATCTGCCCTCTTGAGCTTTTCTGGATCAGGCCAAACTCTCAAATTTCGCTGACTAAATCCTCCAATGGAGATTTCTCCAGCGCCAGGCAAAAATCGCAATTGATCCAGTAGAAAAGTCTCAGTCCACTGAACAAGCTCTCGAATAGGTCGATCCCCAGTAACGCCGATGAACATAATGGGAGATTCCTCGGGATTCTGTTTTCGAATTCTTGGAGGGTCAACTCCCTCGGGGAGTCTTAAACTCGAAAGCGCTGTCTGCGCCTCTTGAAGCACAATATCGATATCTCTTTTAATATCAAATTCGAGGCGAACAGAACCTCCGCCCTGCCGAACAGTTGAACGCATTTCTTTGATGCCTTCAATCACGAGGAGCTCTTGCTCAATTCGGTCGATGAGCTCCCCCTCTACTACTTCTGGAGAAGCTCCTTCGTAGTCCACGGAAACATTCAAAATCGGAAAGTCCACATCGGGCATCTGGCTAACGCCCAGCTTATTAAATGAAATGGCTCCAAAAACAATCAGCCCGGCCATTAATATCCAAGCGAAGACGGACCTATTTAAGGAGAGCGAAATTAAATTCAATGTAGAGACTCCTCGTCACTCCAGGCAAATAGTCGAGCTCGAGCCTCCTCTTTTCGAAGCTGAACTTGCAATCGCCTCGCGTGAAGCTGTGCCTCTATCGCTTCCTGTTCAAAGCTAATTGATTGAAAGGCCGTACTTCTACCCTGCTCATAGCGACGCCGCTCCTCTGCACTTTTTTGCTTTTGAAGTGAGGCCAACTGACTCGCAATTTCCAACCTCTTATTCAAGCGATCTAGATTTCTCTGAAGATCTTCCCACTCAAGTGAGGACTCGCGCAGTTGGTAGACCGACTGAATTTGTTGCGCCTCAGAAAATTGCCTAGCGGAACGAACTGCGTGGGACTTCAGTGAAAAATTGAGATCGAGTGAAAGTTGCAATCCCACCTCGGCATACCGACGATCAAACTTAACAGCATTTGTGCCAGCGCCTGCAAACACATTCAAATCAGGACGATGCTCATTTGAGACAACCTGAGCCCTTTGCTCTAATGAACGCGCCAAATAAATTCCAGCCAAGACATCACTGCGAATAGCCCGAGAATTCTTGGCCTTTGACCCGGATACCAAATCATTCATGGATCTCATCTGAGATGCCTGTACCTCGGACGGAATCCACGTCGAAATCCAATCGCCCGAAGAATTGATTTGCTTCAAGCGAAGAACCAAATTCTCCTTAAAGTCTAACGCCTCTTGCAGTTCCAATTCTCTCCTCGAAACCTGCGATTGAGCCTGAAGCATATCAGTGCGCTCTGCAGCTGATCGTTCCATTCGCTTTTTAATCCAACTTGCACTTTTTCGACTCTTCTCTAAATTCGTTGCTAAGGCTCGAATCTCTTGCTCAACAAGTACAAAGTCCCAAAATAGATTTTCAAATGAAAGAAGCTTTTCCGCTTTAGTAAATTCAAACTGAGCGTGGCGACTTAGCAGCTCATAGCGGTCGTATTTTTGCCTAAGTCTCGTGCCCATTCCAAACATATCTCTCCACAAAGATTGTTTAATTTCTGCAGCCCAATTCAAACGGTGAAATTCCGATGCAGGGGACGAGCCCTCCGTCAGATCATAAGCCCCCGATATACTCAGCTGGGTGCCGGTAGGAAGACCCTTGGTAAAAGTCGCCAGACCCTCTGTGGAAACGCGATCGTCCCAAACTTGCCGACCCTCTAATGAAAGTTCACTGACCAGGGTTAAATCGCGAGCTCTGATTTCAGAGCTCGCCGCTTGCATCCGAACCTCAATTGCGCGCAGCTCATTAGAGTCCTTAGTCACCTTATTTAGAAAGTCTTCTAGCTCCATGCCGTTTGAAGTAGACAAAATACTCAGCAAACCCAAAACGACGAATGTCATAGATCTCCTCGAATGCCTTATTCAATACCGTCTAGAAACTGAGCTTCTCTGAAAGTCAAAGACTCCAAATCAGAACCCAAAAACTCATCAACCAGAAATGCATAAACCTCGTCGCGCTCTTGAATTTTGTTCAAATGATTCCATCCTGCAATCACTGCAAAAATCGCTGCGCCAGCCGCTAGAGCCATCGCAGGTCTCAGAAATCTCGGCCTTGCTCCAACTATCATTTGATTCTGCTCTGCCTGTTGGATCTTTACCAATAAATTCCGCTTCTCATCTTCTGAGACAGGAGGAACCAATTTGACACTCGATCTCAAAAATTCATCAAACCCCTCTTGGTTAAGATACTTCATAATTTCTCTCTCCTGTCTCGTCCAACATTTTTGCGCGAAGCTTCTCTCTTGCCATAAATAGTCTCGACTTTACTGTGCCCTCAGAAACTTTAAGTATTGCCGATATCTCTTTTAGAGAAAGTCCCTCGAAATAATGCAAAGTGAGAATCATTCTCTCATGCACTTCGATTTGACCCAGGCTCTTCGTAAGAAGTTCGTCAGATGCGGGCTCACCCGACTGGGAGTGAGAGATCAATTCAACGTCACTCATGATCCTCATGGATGATTCTCTGCCCTGCTTCCGGAGATGATCAATGATGCAATTGACTGCAATTCGATAGATCCAGGTTTTGGTTTGAGATCTCGCCTGAAAACTCTTTCGAGCTTGCCATGCCTTCAAAAAAGCCAGCTGTGCTATGTCTTGATATTCATTCTGACCTACCATCCGAAAGGCAATTGACCGAATCCAAGAATAATGAGCGTCGAAAAGCGCCTCAAATTCTGATTTGTCCGACCCTCTCTCCATTAATACTCAATCTTTGCTTCGACGATTCTTCCATTCATAACGACGCTCTTTAATGATGGAGTGAAACTTGGTCCTTTGATCCGGAGTTAAAACCTTTCTCATTTCAAGACGTCGCTCAAATCGTAGGCTCTCAAGGTCCCGTTTCAAATTTTGGACTTTGAGAAATGTTTTTTTCAAATCTTCATCACCGGCGTTTTTCTCAAAGGAGCTATCGAGATCTTTTTGCAAATCAGTGAGGGCCTCACGTTTTGTTTTGAGATTCCCGCGATACTTATCCTTTAGGGACTTCAGATTGGACTGTTGATCTTGTGAAAGATCTAACGAATCCAAAAAGTCATACTTCTCTGCGAACGAAGTAGTGGAGCCTCCCAGAAAAACACCGACGGTCAAAACACTGGCTAGAAAATTCATATAAACTCCTTTGCTCAGTTAGACGGAGCGACCACTAAAAAGTTCATTTTAATCTAAAATAATCTAAAATCATCCAAACTTTGCAGTTAATCTAAGGACTTAGACTTTGCTTGCGTCGACATCTACCTGGCTCCAATACTCCTGAACTTAAGCGGTTGCATTCTCTCTAGAATAGACTTTGAGAATTACCCCCATTGTCGCTGCGGGAGCAGGGCCATGGGAATAGACACCCATTGCTCGATGGCAGCCAACTTCGCGAGCGCTCATAAGTTGAGATTCGAACTTAACTGAAGGAGCAATGCAAATTACTCGCATTTGCTCTGCGTGCTTTAATGTTGCCTGGATCAAAGACTTAAGAGCACCATCATCTTCGAATTCCTGAAGTATGCCTGGAGCAAATCTCAAATATTCTACGTGCAACTTGTTCATTTCTTTAATGAGAGAAATATTTCCCTCGAACCCATCAACTAATACCTCAAATCCAAAAGATGAAAGCATCCCAATCAACTTTCTGCAGGCTTCAGCTTCATTTATTAATAGACGTTCATTCACTTCAAATCTAAGCTGAGAATATTCTAACCCAGTCTCCTTAACCAGCTGCGCGAGCTTTTCGATCTGCTCCAATTTTAAAGCACATATTTCAGGGAGATCCAGCGAAACGCACAAACTCTTGGAAGCCTTAGGCTTCACGACGTTCCACCTCTTCAGATGGCAAACAACCTGACTCATCATCCAGTCTTGAAGTTCTCCAAGTGCGTCCGCCTTCTTCATAAATTTAATAAATCTGCCAGGAAGTACGGGACCGATCTTCGGATGGTTCCACTGAATATGAGCTTGAGTTCCAACGATCTCTTTTGAGTGAAGATCGACTTCGGTTTCATATCTTACCTCAAACTGTCCACTGGCCAGCGCGGTCTCGATCTCAAGTCCAAAATCATGACTTTTTTCTGCGTCGCGTTCAATCGACGCGGAAGTCGCCTGAATTGTCTGAATCTTATGCCGGGAAATGGCCTCTTCAATAGTAAGCGGAAGATTCGTTGTCTGAAGAGCATTCTTGAAAATAAAATCTTGTGCCCCCATTTTCAATGCAGAGACCACTAAGTTCTTATCGCTGTGACCAGTCCAAACAATAACAGGAATGTCACTGTTGGAGCTGCGAATTGCTGCGAGCCCATCTACCCCCTGTGCATCTGGCAAATTTAAATCCAGAATCACTGCCTCAAAGCGACTCGATTTCAATTTCTCTAAGCCAGTTGATAATCGTGTTTCGTGGGTAAGACTGTAATCTGTAGCTGAATTAATTTCATGCAGTGCAATATCGAAAAGATGCGCGTCTGCTTTTGAATCCTCGATTAGCAATACACTTCGATTTTGCCTCATCCTTGTCCCTCTTGTTCCTTAAAACACAGCTCCAATTTATAATTCGAATTTCAAATTGGCAAGGCGTCAATCATGTCTTGTAAATTCGACAAAAAAAGCGGTCCGCGATTAAAAATCCCGGACCGCTTAAAAGCACAACAAATATTCAGCCTTTTGACTAAGAGCAAAATTAGCGCGAACTATAAGAAGCTTTGCTTTTTAAATTGCTAACATTGCTCGGTGAATTTGAGCTAGAAATTTGTAAACGATTCTCAATGTCCTTTACTGAAAGAATCGACTCAAGTTTCGATTCCAATCGGTGCTTTGCTTGACGGCTTTCAATCGTGCCTTGGAGAGTTACGATGCCATCCTTTACTTCGATTTCGATCTCAGATGGATCGATCTCGCCTTGCCGCATGAGGGCTTCGCATACATCTTCTCGGATTCTTTCATCGGAGCGAGTGTAGCCCTTGGGGCTCCTTCCATAGAATTCCCCTTGAGTTTGGTTTTGCTGACTTTCTGATGATCGATTCCATTCGTTAGATCGATTGAACTGCTGCCGATACTCACCGTAGTTATTTTCGTTACTTCGATCTCGATCCAATCGCTCATTGTCCATTTGATAGTCTTCGAAACGTGGGTAGTCTTGATTTCTTGAACTGTCTTGATTTCTAGACTGATACTTATTTTTCATTTTTGAGTTTCCTTTCAAGGTTCAACTTTCGATGCGTGCATTAGTTGGAAAGCCATCTAAGGCATTTAATTTATTTCTTCGCTCAAGCTGCGCGGGGGTTAACATTTTTCTTACTTTATTTTCATTTGTCAGACTTGAGATTTGCGGACTACGTCTAGACAAATATTTGCCAATCCGAACAAGCAGTCCAAGTACGAGCAGTGTTGTAGATATTTTTCTAATCAGTGACTTCATCTTGAAGTGATGATGACCAGATTGAGTTGGATTGAAACCAAACTAAAGTGATGTAGACATGAGAAACTTAAACAGCAAAACATAGAGATAATGGCTGAATCTGTTGCCTAGCGACGAAATTATTCCTTGAGCAATGGATCATCACGCTCAATCCTAAATTGGCGATTCCAGGCCGAAGGATTAAAGACTTGCTTCGGTTCAATGAGGGGCCCTATCTGGAGATCCAAGCTGAGGTCTCTATAGATATTGTAGAATCCCTTTGCTTTCATTGCATCTCCGTAAATGGCTAGGACACCTGCCAGAGGCATCATAATAAACTGAATTTGCATTGGACTAAGTTCTTTCTTCATTACATGAACTACATGGCCCAGTCCTTCTGCAAATACTTCCGGGCTAATCATATCGCCCTCTGCAAAATCTCCATCCTCAATTTCAAACCCATGGTTGTTTAAAGCGGCTACTGGTGCATAGACGAGCTCCATCAACAAACTAATGGCTCTAAACTTTATAAATATTTCTGCCGACAAATAATGTGCGATCGGCCCGAAATACGATTCAGCGAGTACCTTTGTAGTCAGAGCCACATGAATTGGATGCAAGCTTCGAATCAATTCAGTAACATCGAGGTCATCTGCCCGTATGGCCAAATAATCTTGGTAGGCCATACGAAGTCCCAGGCGATCCTTAACATTCATCTTCGCATCAAACATCCCCCGTGCGATATAGGTGCGAGCAACTCCACGCAGAAAGTGATCTTCAAAAAAGCGGGAGCGAGTCCCTTTGACCTTGGTGATTCGTTTGCAGTGATCTAGAATTCTATTTCCAATATTATGCAATCGCAGGTCGACCACACGTAAGACGGCAGAGTTGGCCGCCTTTAAAATTGAGTGATATTCCTTTGCAGTCTTTAGTGGTGCGTCGTCGATAGCGTCATCAATCGGATGAGAAAGCGCATGTAGCAGATAAAGAATCCTCCGAATTTTTCGATCGGCAAACGGATAGGTTAAGATATGAGCAGTGAGACCCTGATCGGAAAGACTATGATTTTTGCTTGAATGCCAGTAATAGGGAAGGCCTTCTTCCTCAAAAAATCTACGAATTATTTGAGTCGCGTACATTAAGTCCGCGGACATCTCAGGCAACTGAGCTTTAGGAATGAAGGAATAGTCAAAGATGAGTCGATTTCTCAGATCTCTTAAGTTTGGATCCCTTGATACAATTGCCGGAACGAATTTCACGGATTTTAAATATCTACGGATCCTCCCTTCCGTCAGACCCCTCAAAAGCGGACTGCAACGGTCAAGGCTTGCCTTATTGGGCAAATCCGGGCTGGGAAGGCTGAATGCTAGATAAAGAAAAGTGAGTGATAACATTGACGATCTACCTATATAGTTTGGGGACATCTAACATGCCAATGACTCCTCCGCAAGGCCCCAGAATGGGTCTTGCCACCCTTTAGCCGTTATGGTTAACCGCGGGGGTGATTGCTCCACTTCCTCAGAAAGATAGCTTACCAAGCCATTTCGAGGGCTTAGCGCTGTCCATACTCTTTCAGAATTCCAATGACCTAATAGTCATCGTAAAGAGATCTGGGGAGATCTCCAAGATTAACCCAGCATTTGCCCTTTCTCTTGGCCTGAAGGAACGCGACGTACTAGGGAGCGACTTCAGATCGCTGATGGAATTTAAAGATCGTTACTTATATTCAAAGTCCATATCATCAATCTGGAACAGTGACGACGAAGTTAAGCTAGACCTTCGACTCACTACCGATTCATCTGGCTCCCTCCCCTTTCATTTTAAATTTTCGAAGCTATCAAACGATTTGTTCATGGGGGTTGGGAAACTTAGATTTTATTTTGGAAAGGATGTCTCGGAAAATATTTCACTCGTATCGCCTCAAATCACAAAACCCTCACAAGATCCAGTTCAGCATGAATTGGAACGTAGCTTGAGAGATTCGCACGTCTATATGACCACGGTTCTCGAGCGAATAACCGATGGATTTTTTATCGTCGATAGGAACTGGAAGGTAATTTATCTCAATAGAATGGCCGAGATTATTGCTCAAAGACCACGCGCAGAGGTAATTGGGAAGCATTTGTGGAAGGAATATCCTGAACTTGTTAGCACCACTATCTACGAAAAATATAACGAAGCAATGTCGACCAATAAGCCACTCGTATTTGAAGAATATCTCCCACCACTTGGGGCTTGGTATGAGACATATCTTTATCCTGGTGCAGAAGGACTCTCAATTTACTTCCACGACATTACAGAGAAGCGCACTGCGAAACATAAAATGGAGATGACTATAGATCAGTTGAAGATCACAACGGCGAATCTCAAGAGGAGCAATGAGGATCTAGAGCAGTTTGCGGCGGTTGCGTCACACGATCTAAAGGAGCCGCTGAGAACAATTTTGCTGAATCTGGAATTGCTTCAACGAACGTCAGAGACCACTCCGTCGCAAAACTCTCATATTGATGAAGCCGCTTCTGCTGCACGCAGAAATTTGAATCTCATCGACGCACTATTGTCGTATGCTCTTGCAACTCCTATCGAAAATCCATTTTCGTTGGTTGATTTGAATGAAGTCCTCGAACTCGTCATGACCAATCTACACTCGTCAGTCGTTGAATCGGACGCTAAAATTGAAATCGCGAAACTGCCATCAGTTTTTGGAAGTCCGATCCTTTTGATGCAGATGTTTCAAAATATTATTTCAAATGCAGTGAAGTTCAAGTCAGACTTGCCCCCAAAAATTGAGATTTCTTGCAAGCATGAATTGGAGTCCTTTGTAATTGCAGTGAGTGACAACGGCATTGGCATGCCTCAGGCGAGTACCACTAAAATTTTTAATATCTTTCACAGATTACATGAACACTCTAACTACCCAGGTACTGGAATTGGACTGGCGTTAGTTAAAAAAATTGCAGACCTTCACTCTGCAAAAATATGGGTCGAGTCTGAAGTTGGCGCAGGCTCAACTTTCTATTTGCAGTTTCCTAGGAATGTGGAGACCTGACCTTAAATTCTCGTGGTTTCTCGTGAAATGGAGACACTCTATCTTTAGTGGTGTAGGCGACTTATTTTTTTGCATGCGGGAACTTGGGTTTGATCTTTAGATCTCGATCAAATCCCCCGAGTATTGCTTCGATAAAGGCATTTCGGACGAGTGAAAGAGCAGCGGAGAGTGGGCTAGTCTTCGGATCTGATAGGTCTCCTGAGAATCTGATCTTGCCCGCTAGTTCATTGGTTTCTTGATTCGTAAACATTGCCGTCACCCAATTTAGAATCCCTGCCCAAAGCTTCTGCCAGAACGAGGGATTTTTTTTGTTCCCACCTTCGGTGTCACTAAATTTTAGGTCAGAGATGATGGGTTTAATATAACCCTCCAATTGCCAGCCACGGGTTGCAAATTCCAAGAAGAGATCAAGACTCCCCTCTTGTACTACGACATTTATTTTATTCTTCAGAAATGAACTGAGTACACGTAAATCCAGGCTCTCAATCTTTAGTTCTCCCTTGAAGTTTGGACTCGGCGAAAAGGCTGAAAGCAATAATTTTCCAGAAAGCCGCCCGCGGCCGCT
>Ga0163144_10004425_pt1 | contig 31652 bp, 30 predicted proteins | sample OliLak19BULKMAT1_FD_123175 | JGI IMG/M metagenome (GOLD analysis project Ga0163144, IMG submission 123175) | Freshwater microbial mat bacterial communities from Lake Vanda, McMurdo Dry Valleys, Antarctica - Oligotrophic Lake LV.19.BULKMAT1 | ecosystem: Environmental > Aquatic > Freshwater >... | reverse complement strand
TTCTCCGCGAAGACCGACACGGCGCTCTGGCGCGCCGACGTGTTCGCCCGCATGGCGGCGCACGGCGGTGCGAAGCCGATGGAGCTGTGCACGTATTCGGCATCGACGGCGGTGAGGGCCGCGTTGCTTTGGGCTGGATTCTGGGTGGCTGAAGGTGCGGGCACCGGACCGAAGGCGACGACGACGATCGCATTCACCTGCGCAGATGGGGTACCTGCCGATGCCGGGCGGGAGCCTCGCGCGATCCCTTGGTTGGGCGGGGCCTGGCTCGCACGCTGGCGGCGAAGCGATTCGAAGTACCCGCCGAATCTGAACGACGCGGAGAAGGACGCGTTCTCCCTGCGCATCGAGTCCCATCATCAATTCACGTTGCGACCGGCGCGATCGCCGAACGGTTCGTCCGGTTAGCCGCCTCGGGGGGCGCCGCTGATCTCGAACGGGTCGCCGATCATGACTTCGAAGGCCGTTTTTCCGTACCGGACTTTTCCACCGTCGGTGCGGCAACTATTTCACCGGCACCGTGATGATCGGTCCGCCGGTGGCGCCCTGGCCTTCCGCGAGCCCGTAGAGCAGCAACAGGAAGGCGAACAGCCGTTTCGAGCGCACGTCGTTGTCCGCGATCGAGAACCACCAGCCGCGATAGCGGATCGCGATCGCCGTGTCGGACGGCCGTTCCCTGCTCGAGCTGATGTTGATGAGCGGCTGGCCGAAGCGCTCGGCCGGCAGTTCGGGATTCTTCAAGCCGCGTTCGTTGGTCGTCTCGACCACGCGCCGCGCCTTCACGTCCTCTTCCGGGACCGAGATGTTGGCGGCGACGTCGTTGAACACTTCGAACAGCGAACGCGTGAGCACCGCGAATTCGCGCGGATTCTGCGGGGCGGATGCGTAGCGCAACGTGTAGTTCGACGCCGTGGGATCGAGACCGAGCGTCTTGATGACGAGCTGGAGTTCGTCCTGGTATTCAGCGGAGCTGTTCGGGATGTCGAAGTAGAGCACCGGATCGCCGTTCGACTCGGCGGCTTCGAGGTACAGCGCCACCTTGTTCGATACCTGGATGCGGTGCAGTGCGTTCAGCAGCGGATAGAACTCCTCGTCCGCTTCCAGCCGCCGGGTGCCGACCTGCGAGCTGTTGTAGACGCCGTTGATGCCACGGATAGTGAGCCGAAGGACGTAGTCGATCTGGTAGCCGGCCTGGATGAACGTGAACACCAGCCTGGGAGGAATCGGCGCCAGGATGCTGCGCGCGAAAGCATCGCCCTGGATCGGCGTGTACGTGATCGTCGGCCGGTCGCCGTAGCGGGCCGTGCCGCCGAACAGCTTGCGCGTGAAGCCGAGTTCCTCGCCGCCCGAGAACGCGACTTCACCTTCGATCGAGTACGAGTTGATGACCGAAGACACGTCGAGGAACACCGGCGCGTCGCCGTAGCGCAGCTTCACCAGGTTCGCGAGCATCTGTTCCTGCATCGAGCGGCCGAGCGCTTCCTGGTAGTCGAAGCGGTCGCGGCCGATGGTGCGGGGGCCGATCGTGGTGCAGGCGGAAGCTGCAATAGCCGCGAGTGCGACGAGTGCGGCGAGAGTAGGCTTCATCGAACGGGCCCGACCTCGAGAGACCGGCCGATTATAGTCGGGCGACTATCGGCCACTCGCGGTCAGCCGACGTTCCGATTCGTGTCGCTGGTCCAGCGTTGGCAATGACCGCAAGGGTCGCCATCGAGCTGCGTCGAGCTCTGGCCAGGTTTCGTCCAGCACGACGGAGTCGTCGTAGATCACCTTGCCCTCGGTGAACTCGAACACGTAGGCCGGACTCACGATGTACAGGACCTCGCACGATTGCTTCGATTCGTTGGCGAGTTGAAGAAAGGCACCGGGTTCGGTCACGATCGCTTCGTCGTGCTTGAGCGAAAGCGTGTACGGCTTCTCGTCTCCCGTCGCCTTCATGCGGACGGTCAGCTCGCCGCGCCGGACGAACGTCACCTGCGTGACGAACGGCATCACGTGAATCATCGATTGCGATGAGGACTCGATGGTCCCGGCCGCGATGCTGAAACCATCGAGCAGATCGAAGGGCAGTCCGCTGGTGCTGTCTCTGGAATTGAGAAATGGCGCGACCAGGGTGCCGTCGGGAACGCGGTTGGGAGCAGGGATACGGAACAGGCGATTCATCGCTTGCCCGATCAGATCTGCGCCATGCCGCCGTCGACGAAGAGTTCGACGCCGTTGACGAAGCTGCTGTCGTCGCAGGCCAGAAAAACCACCGCCTTGGCGATCTCGTCGGGCGTGCCGACGCGGCCCAGCGGGATGTTGGCAACCTGGCTCGCCACGAAGCCTTGTACCTGCTCTTCGGTCAAGCCGAGCAGCCCGTAGCCCGGCGTTGGCACCACGCCGGGACTGATCACATTCACGCGGATCCTTCGGTCCTTGAGGTCCAGCGTCCAACTGCGCGCGAAATTCCTGACCGCTGCCTTAGTGGCGCTGTAGACGCTGAAGGCACCCGTTCCCTTGACTGAAGTGGTGGAAGCATTCAGGACGATCGTCGAGCCGGGCGGCATCAGAGGCAGCGCCTTCTGGACCGTGAAGAGCACGCCCTTGACGTTGGTATCGAAGGTCCGGTCGAAGTGCTCTTCGGTGATCGAACCCAGCGGCGCGAGCAGGCCGCTGCCGGCGTTGACGAAGAGCGTGTCGAGACGGGCCGTCTGCTCCTCGATCGTGGCGAAGATGTGATCGAGGTCGACGAGATTCGACGAGTCTCCCTGGATGCCGGTCACGTCCGATCCGATGTCCTTGACGGCCTGATCGAGTTCGAGCCGGCGCCGGCCGGTGATGAAGACGTAAGCCCCTTCGGCCACGAAACGCTTCGCCGTGGCAAGGCCGATACCGCTAGTGCCGCCCGTAATCAGGGCCACCTTGTCTGCGAGCTTTCGTGTCATGGCATACCACCTTTCATTGAAACGAATAGATGAGAGCCGTGCGCGGCGCCTTCGTTTTCCTGTTCTCGTTTCAGGACGCCGCGTGCTCGCGAGTCCGCAGATTCGCGAGCGGAAATGGGACCAAAGTCGAGAGGCGGGCTGGCTTCATCGAGGCTAGTGTCGCTGCGGGTACACGGCAAAAGGATACTGCGCCTGACTCGAACCCGTGAACGAGCGGGGTGGCAGCGGCGATAATGACGTCGATGACCCCCTCAGTCCCCGACTCCGTCCGCAAGGCCGCCCGGCGCACCGGTGTGGTTGCGCGCCGAACCGCGCGATGGACGTTGATCGGCGTCGGGACGCTGCTGGTGGTGCTCCTGGTGTTGCTTCTCTACATAGCGTTTGTCGGGATCACCGTCAGCGCCGCACCGTGGCGCGATTCCATCGCCAAGGCCGCCAGCGAAGCCTTGGGCCGGCCCGTGACGTTGGAGGGGGCGTTGCGGATGAAGATCTCGCTCGAGCCGGCGCTGCACATAGGGGGTGTGCGTATCGCGAATCCGCCCGGATTCTCCACCCCTGCCTTTGCCACCCTGGGCGATGCGCGTGCCAAGGTCGACCTCAAGCCCTGGCTGCAGGGGCGGCTGCGCATCGAGAATCTGGAAGCATCGAACGTCAGGGTCTCGCTCGAGCGCCTCCGCGATGGGCGCGCGAACTGGGTGTTCGACTTCGGCCGCAACCCGCAAAAGCCGGCCAAGCCGGCGGATGCGTCCAAACCGTTTCGCCCGCCGGACGTCTCGCTCGAGGTGCATCGGCTCGCGCTGCGCGACATCGACGTCGACTATCGCAATGCGTTCTCCACGCAGGTGCGCATCTTCGAACTCGACACCCTGGATGGCGCGATCGAGCGCGGCAAGCCGATCGAGGTCACGCTGAAGGGGCGCGTCGAGAAATCGTTTCCGTATCAAGCGAAGATCGAGGGCGGTCCGCTCGACCAGCTGATCCACTCGTCGGAGCCGTGGCCGTTCACCGTCGGCTTCGAATTTCTCGGGACGCGGCTCAACATCAACGGAACACGCGACCCGCGCGCGGGCACGACCGAGGTGCTGTTCGGCATGGGTACGGAGAACCTCGCCGAATTCGAACGCTTCCTCCAGACCAGTTTGCCGAAGGTGGGCACGACAGGACTGGTGGGCAGGGTGCGCGAGAAGGCGGGCGTCTACTCGATCACCAACCTGAACATCAGCACGGCAACCTCGACCCTGTCCGGCGACATCGAGATAGCCCTCTCGGGCAATCGCCCGCGCGTTACCGGTGCGTTGAGCGCCGGTACCATCGACCTGCGGCCTTTGCTGGAGTTCGACCGGCCGTCCGACGAGCCCGATCAGCCGATCTCGTTCGCGGACCTGGAAAAGCAGACGCTCGATCTGCGTGCGCTGGTAGCCATCGATGCCGATTTCGAATTGCGCGTCGGGCACTGGATCGGCCTGCCCGGCAATATCCGCGACTCGATGCTCGCGATCCGGATCGACGGCGGCAAGCTCACCGCGCCGATCGCGGCCACGGTCGCCGACGTGCCCCTTGCGGGTCAGATCGATCTCGACGGAGCCGCACCGGTACCGTCTGTTTCGATCGCACTCGGCACGAAGAATTCACCGCTCGGCGGTCTCGCGGAATTTCTCACCGGCGTGGGTGGGCTCGACGGCCGGGTTGGGCGTTTCGATCTCGGGCTCGCCGGCCGCGGCCAGACGCTCGGCGAAATGGTGCGCGGGCTGGAGGCGAAGCTCTTCATCGGCGCGGGACGTTTGAGCTACGGCAATGTCGGCGGCGGCAAGCCGGTCGAATTCACGCTCGATCGATTCGAATTGCGGTTGCCGCGCGCGCAGGGAATGACCGGTGAAATCGTCGGAACGCTGCTGCGCGAGCGCTTCAACGCGCGTCTGAGAGGGGGCGATCTGCCCTCGATCCTGACCGATTTCCGCTCGCCGATCCAGCTCGAAGTCGAAGCCTCGGGTGCGAAGATCGGCATCAACGGGCTGCTGGCACGCCCGGGCACGGAAACCGGGACGGTGCTTACCTTCAGTGTCGAAGCAAAGCGCGCCGGGGATCTGTCGCGCTGGATCGGTGCGGCGCCGGACTCGTCGCTTCCAGTGTCGATCACCGGCGCCACGCGGGTTCAGAGCGATGAATGGCATCTCGACAATCTCAAGCTGAAGCTGGGCCGCAGCGACATCAGCATCGACGCGCATCGCACCGGCATCGGCAGCGCCAAACCGATGATCCTCGCAGCGGTCCGCAGCGAGCTGCTCGATACCATCGAACTCGAACAGTTCACGCCGCCGCCCAAGAAGAAGACGGGACCGTCGCGTTCGACCAGGACCCGGATCGACGTTCCGATCATCCCCGGAGGGATCGACCTTGCGGAAGCGGATATCGGCATCGGGTTCTCCCGCGTGCTGTTCGCGCGCGGGCAACTGAGCGACATCGGATTCGCGATGCGCCTGCGCGACGGTCGCATGGAGTCTTCGCCGTTCGGCGCGACGCTCGTCGGCACGCCGGTCACCGGCAGCATGGCACTCGACCTGCGCGGCGATTCGCTCGAGGCTTCGCTCACGATGTCGGCAGGCCAGGTGGACGTGGGCGCTCTACTCAAGCGGCTCAAGGTCGCCGAGGATATCGAGGTCGAGGTCGACGGCCTCTCGGTCTCGCTGGTCGGGCACGGCAGCCGGATCATCGACATGCTCGAGCGCTCGTCCTTCGAAGCGAAGCTCATCGGCGGGCATTATGTGTTGCGCGACCCGACCAGGAAGGTGCTTGCGACGATCGGACTCAAGGAAGTGCTCGCGGTCGCACTGCCCGGCAAACCGATCGTGCTCACGGTAGATGGCACCCTGGACGACATCCCGGTCGCAATCAGGCTCAGCAGCGGCGCGCTGCCCGACTTCGTGAACAACACGAGCTTCGTTCCCTTCACCCTGAGCGCAGAGACCTCGGGTGCGCGGCTCGATCTGAATGGCAAGGTCGCGCTCCCGATCCGGCAGGGCGCTGCGGAGCTCGAAATCAATCTGGCCGGCGACCGGCTGATCTCGCTCAACAAGCTCGCGCGCGCCGATCTGCCGCCGTGGGGCCCGTGGTCGATCGCAGGGCCTATCCGCCTCACGTCGACCGCCTACGAAGTGCCGGACCTCGAGGTTCGAGTCGGGAGCAGCAGCTTGAACGGCAAAGGGCGCTTCGACTTCGGCGGCAAGCGGCCGCGCCTCGACGTCCGCGTGACTGCTCCACGGATCCAGCTCGACGATTTCAAGCTCGAAGGCTGGTCCGCCATGGACAAGCCGGCAAAGAAGGACGCGACCCCCGCGACCGTCGAGGCAATGCGGGCAAAAGCGAAGGAAGCTGCCGAGGAGACGCAAAAGCTGCTCTCGCCCGAAGCGCTGCGCCGGCTCGATGCGCTGATCGACGTGGAGGTCGAGCAGGTGTTGTCGGGTGCCGACCGGCTCGGCAGTGGCAAGCTGCGTGCTGCACTCACCGACGGACGGCTCGCGCTCGATCCGATCGAAGTCCAGGTGCCGGGCGGCTCGGCCAGGCTGTCCTTCGCATACGAACCCGGTAATCGCGACGTGCTGGTCGAGGCCGGCATGCACGTCGTGCGCTTCGACTACGGGGTGCTCGCGCGACGCGTCAAACCCGAGACCGACATCAACGGATTGTTCAGCCTCGATCTCGACGTGACATCGCGCGCTCCGACCCTTGACACGGTGATGGCCCACGCCAACGGCCGCATCGACGTGGCCGTATGGCCGAAGAAGATGAAATCCGGCATCTTCGATCTCTGGGCGGTGAACGTGTTCGTCGCGCTACTGCCGGCCGTGGATCCAGGCTCGGAATCGCTCGTGAACTGCGCTGTTGCGCGCTTCGATCTCAAGAATGGCAGGCTCACCAACGATTCGATCCTGATCGACACGAGTCGCATGCGGGTCGCCGGTGCCGGCAGCGTCGATTTCGCCTCCGAGAAGTTGGCGTTCAAGATGCAGCCGCGAGCGAAGAAATCGCAGTTCTTCAGCCTGGCGACGCCGGTGGGCGTGAGCGGGACTTTGACCGAATTCAAGGTGGGCGTGGCAACCGAGGATGTGCTGGGTACGTTCGCGCGATTCTTCGGCTCGATCCTCACTGTGCCGCTGGAGTCACTGCGCGGCGGTCGTCCACCGCGCGACGGGGCAGACATCTGCACTGATCCGATGCGCGTGCTGGCGGCAAAGAAGTAGCAGGGACGCAAGGACCAGGTCGGCAACCCGACGTTCCATGGATCGGAGTTCGACGGCATACTCCGCTCCTGTCCGTCCACCAATCACACCGCCACCCCGAGGAGGGTTTTTCCATGAACGTTCTGTTGCGTGCCCTGAAGGTAGTCCTGGTCGGATTGGGATCGATGCTCGCGATTTCCGCCCACGCCGCGGTCATCCAGTCGAGTTTCGGCTTCGTCGTCGCCACCGGCTCCTTCTTCGACGGCAGCACACCATTCGCCGAATGCCAGCGCGGCAACGCGGGTTCGTGCTCGGCCGCCGACGGCAAGAGCGTGGTGGGGACGTTCACGAAATTCGATCCGTCGCTCGGTACGCTCACCGGCATCCAGGTGACGCTCGATTCCATCTTTCCGCTGGGCACCGAAATCTTCGGTTTCGGCGATGGCGGGACTGCAAGCGCCGCCGGCGCCAGCAGCTACGATGTGGGCGGGATCTTCAGCGGGACGCTCGATGCGCCGTCCTCCGCCTGCACGCCATTCTGCAACGTCTTCACGAACCAGGGCACCGCGACGCCCGGCACGCAGGACTTCGACCTGGATCTGACGGCTGTGCTGGCTCCCGCCCTGTTCCCCGGCTACCTCGGAGCAGATCCGGGCTCGATGACGATCCTGCAGACCATTTCCGTCGCGGCTTCGAGCGATACCGGAGGGCTGATCGCGCGAGCGCGCACCAACAATCTGTTCATTCCCGGGTGGCGCGGCACCGTGACACTCGCGTACACCTTCGACGCCGTGAAGGCGGTGCCGGAGCCGACGTCCGTGGCGCTGCTGGGTGCGAGCCTCGGCGGCGTGTGGGTGACGCTGCGCGGCCGGCGCCAACGCGCTGCGCGCGTCGCGCCGGCTCGGACCTGAAATTCGAGCGGCCGTATCGAGCGTTCGGCGCGCCGGCGCAGTCGTCATGGGTATCGCGAAGAGGGATCCGCCGATCCCGCAGGTACCACTCTGGCTCGGTGCCGGCGGCCTGATTCCTTTCGTCGTGCTCGCGGCTGCGATCTGGGTATCCGACGAAGCCTACCGCGTCATTGCCTACGAATGGCTGCGCACCTACGCGGCGGTGATCCTGTCCTTCGTCGGCGCCCTGCACTGGGGCTTCGCGATGCTGCATCCGAAGATGTCGGAGCACGAGCGCAATACCGTCATGGGTTGGAGCGTGGTGCCGGCGCTGGTCGCCTGGCTCGGGTTGCTGGCGTCATTGCGACACGGCCTCGTCCTCACGGGTGCGATGTTCGCTCTGCACTACGCGATGGACCGTGCGTTCGTGTTGCGGTTCGGGATACCCGCCTGGTATATCCGCCTGCGCGGCGGGCTCACGATCGTCGCGGTTGCCTGTCTTGCCGCGGCCGCCATCCGATAGGACGAACGCATGGACAAGGCCACCCACAAGCACGTCGTGAAGTTCATCGCTCCGTACCGGGTCGAGGATGGCCGCAGTTTCCGGCTGCGGCAAGTCGACCCCGGCGATACGGCGGGGCTGCAATCCGAGTACGAGGACGAAGCTCGCGCGATGCTCCAGCAAGGCGTCGGGTGGCTCGCCGAGGAGCAGGAGAAGCTCTACGCCCAGGACAAGTGGGCCGTGCTGTTGATCTTCCAGGCCATGGACGCGGCGGGCAAGGACGGCACCATCAAACACGTGATGTCGGGCGTGAATCCGCAGGGTTGCCACGTGACCTCGTTCAAGGCGCCGACCAGCACCGAACTGGACCACGATTTCCTGTGGCGTGGTTCGTTGGCTCTGCCCGAACGCGGCCGCATCGGCATCCACAACCGATCGTGGTACGAGGAGGTATTGGTGGTGCGGGTTCATCCGGAATTGCTCGCGAAGCAGAAGCTGCCGGAAGGTGTCGCGGGCAAACGCATCTGGGAGCAACGCTACCAGGACATTGCCGCCTACGAGCGCTATCTCGCGCGCAACGGCGTGGCGATCCGCAAGTTCTTCCTCCACGTCTCGAAGTCGGAACAACGCAAGCGCTTCCTCGAACGCATCGACGATCCGGCGAAGCGATGGAAATTCTCGCTCCAGGACGTAGCCGAACGCGAGCACTGGGATGGCCACATGGAGGCGTACGAGGCGATGATCCGGGCCACCTCCGCGCCGCATGCCCCCTGGTTCGTCGTGCCGGCGGACAACAAATGGTTCACGCGGATGGTCGTCTCGTTCGCCATCGCGGATTGCATGGAGAGCCTGAATGTGAGCTACCCCGTACTGGATGCCACGCAGATGGAAGCGCTGAAGGCAGCGCGGACGCGCCTGCTCGCTGCCGACGGTGGGCGCAAGCGACGCTAGTCGATCGCCTGGAATGAGCGGCAGACCCACCGCGATTCGCGGCGGCGCTCTGGCGTGGCGCGCCGATCCGTTCAACGTGCCGCCTTCGGAGGCGCTGCGGTTCGAGAGCGATGCGGTGGTCGCCATGCGCGATGGCCGCATCGAGCACTTCGGTGCCGCGTGGGAGGTGCTGCCGCGCCTGGCGCCCGGTACCGAGGTCACGCGTTTCGATCGCGCACTGATCGTCCCGGGATTCGTCGACTGCCATGTCCACTACCCGCAGTTGCCGATCATCGGAGCCGCCGGCCACCCGTTGCTCGAATGGCTCGAGCGATTCACCTTTCCGGCGGAACTCGCCTTCGCCGACGCAACGTATGCGCGCGGCATTGCCCGCCTGTTCCTGCACGAACTGGCGCGCAACGGGACGACGAGCGCAGCGGTGTTCTGCACGGTCCACGCCCAATCGGCGGAGGCGCTGATCTCGGAGGCCGAGGCCACGAGGCTCCGCATCATCGCGGGCAAGACCCTCATGGACCGCAATGCGCCAGCGGGATTGCTCGATAGCGCGCAGCGCGGTTACGACGAATCGAAGGCGCTGATCGCACGCTGGCACGGGCGCGGCCGGCTGGGCTATGCGATCACGCCGCGATTCGTCGCGACCAGCAGTCACGCGCAACTGGAATCCGCGGCGACGCTGTGGCGCGAACACCCCGGCACGCTGTTGCAATCGCACCTGGCCGAGAACCTCGACGAGGTGGCGCTGGTGCGGCGGTTGTTTCCCGAGTGCACCGACTACGTGGACGTGCTCGAGCGCTTCGGCCTGCTCGGCGCCGGCGCGATTCACGGGCATGGCATCCACCTGTCCGAGCGCGAGCGTGCCCGTCTCGCCGCGACCGGCACCGCGATCGCGCACTGTCCCACGTCCAATTTCTTCCTCGGCAGCGGATTGTTCGACCTCCGTGCCGCGAGGGCGTGCGAGCCGCCGATGCGCGTCGGGCTCGCGACCGACGTCGGCGCCGGCACGACACTGTCGATGCTGGCGACCATGGGAGCGGCCTCCTGGGTCGGGCAACTGCGCGGGCAACCGTTGCATCCCGCACGAGCGCTCTGGCTCGCGACCCGTGGGGCGGCGCAAGCGCTGGCGCTGGACAATTGTGTGGGCGATCTCGCACCAGGTCTCGACGGCGATGTCGCGGTGCTCGATCTCGCCGCGACGCCACTGCTCGCCGCGCGCACCGCGCAAGTCGACGACATCGACGAACTGCTGGCCGTGCTGATGACATTCGGTGACGATCGTTGCGTGCGGGCAACCTACGCGGCCGGTCAACGGGTCTGGGCGCGCGACGATGCCGGTGGCGAGGCACAATAGTGACCAATCCGCTTTCACATTGCGACGCGCCCAGATGAAGAAGACGACGGCATTGCGCCTGAGACAACTCGGCAAACCGACGCCGCTGCCGGTGGCGCCGGACGAGGCGGAACTCGAGCGGGTGCCGAATTCCCATGCGGACAAGAACTACGTGGCGCGCTTCACCGTGCCGGAGTTCACGGCGCTATGCCCGATCACGGGCCAGCCGGATTTCGCGCACCTCGTCATCGATTACGTGCCGGGCAAATGGCTGGTCGAGAGCAAGTCGTTCAAGCTCTACCTTGGCGCGTTCCGTAATCACGGTGCGTTCCATGAAGACTGCACGCTCACGATTGCGAGCCGCCTCGTGACGCTGCTCGCGCCGCGCTGGTTGCGCATCGGCGGCTACTGGTATCCACGCGGGGGTATCCCGATCGACGTGTTCTGGCAGACGGGCAAGCCGCCCGCGAATCTCTGGATTCCCGATCAGGGGGTGCCACCCTATCGCGGGCGGGGCTGAGATGCAGAGCTTGCGGCGGTGTGCGCGGGAGCGGATCGAGGCCGCGATCGATCGTGGTGGACCCGGTGAAATCGCCGGGCAGGCCGCTCTGCTGCGGTTGAAGCTGCTACCATCGCGCAAGGTTATTGTTTTCCGGAGGATGCCTCGTCCCCGGCCTGGCACAAGGAAAGCCTGCCTGATCTGTCGATGAACACGATCGCCGCGAAAGCATTCCCGCCACATCCGGACCTCGCGAGGATCGATCTCGATACCTACCGCCGGGACGGCCTCGTGGTCGCCCCCCTCGCCCTGTCAGGGTCCACGCTGGAGCGCATGCGCAGTTCGCTCGAGCGTCTGCTCGCGAACAGCGCGGACATCGCTCCCGAGAGCCTGATCTGTCCGCACATCCGCAACGGTGTGCGGCATCCCGTCGCCGAGGCGAACGACTGGTTCGAGTACGCAACCCAGCCCGCCATCCTCGATCTCGTCGAGCAGGTCATCGGTCCTGACATCGTGTTGTGGGGCAGCCAGGTGTTCTGCAAGCCGGCCCGGACCGGCCGGGAAGTGCCGTGGCACCAGGACGGCGAATACTGGCCGATCCGACCGCTGGCCACGTGCTCGGTCTGGATGGCACTCGATCCTGCCACACCGGAGAACGGCTGCATGCGCTTCATTCCGGGCTCTCACGCGGCCGGCAGTCTGTATCCGCATCATGATGCGGCCCGCCCCGACCGTGTGCTCGGCCTCGAGGTCGATGCGCGAGCGTTCGATGTGCGCACGGCGCGCGACGACGTGCTCGCGGCGGGGCAATGCTCGCTTCACGACGTGTTCCTGATTCACGGGTCCGGCCCCAATCGCTCGGCGCAGCGCCGGGCTGGTTTTGTGATTCGCTACATGCCGGCGACTTCGTGCTTCGACCGTACCATTGCCAAGGTCCAGACGCAGGCCGGTGTGGCTTTCAGCCTGAGCCGCCGTCCCATCTGGCTGGTGCGCGGCGTCGATCGCGCCGGCAACGATTTCGTCACGGGCCGTGGAGAGGACTTCGGTCTCGTCCCGCGCTTGTCCGATGATTGATGAGCGATACCGGGATCGCCCCGAACCCCTGGCCTCTAGCCCCTAGCTCCCTGTTTGGCTCTCCTCCTCTTCACCGATTTTGGCGCGTCGGACCTGTACGTCGGCCAGGTCGAAGCAGTGCTCGATCGCTATGCGCCCGGCGTGCGGGTGATCAACCTGCTGAACGAGGCACCGTGCTTCAATGTGAAAGCGTCGGCGCACCTGTTGGCCGCACTCTCGAAACAGGTGCCGCGTGGCCATGTGTTTCTGACGGTCGTCGATCCTGGCGTGGGCGGAACGCGCGAGGGGCTCGTGGTACGCGTCGACGGCCGTTCGTACGTCGGGCCGGACAACGGTCTCCTGTCGGTCTTGTGGGCGCGCGGCACGGTGAAGAGTGCCTGGCGCATAACGACCTGGCCCACCGAAGCGGCAATCTCGTTCCAGGGTCGCGACGTGTTCGCGCCGATCGCGGCTGCCGTGGTGACCGGCGAGTTCCCGAACGAGAACGTGAAGCAGATTCCCGCACCGGGCATATTGCTGCCGGGCGAGGATCTCGCGGAGATCGTGTACGTGGATCACTACGGCAATGCTTTCACCGGATTGCGCGGGGAAGCGCTCGCCACGGACCGGCTGCTGCGCGTCCGTCGCATGGAGATCCCGCATGCCCGGGTGTTTTCCGAGGCGCCGCCCGGCCAGGCGTTCTGGTTCGTGAACAGCATCGGGCTGGTGGAGATCGCGATGCCAGGCGTTAGCGCGGCAAGGATGCTCGGGCTACGCGTGGGGCAGCCGTTGGAGTGGGCGAGCGGAATCTCGTAGCGGTCCTGCGGGGACGTTCAGCCGACGAGGTGAAGCACTGCGCAAGCGGCTCGTGACCGGCGCGGGGTGGCGAGTGATCACCCCGTGCCCGCCCCGAACCTGCGTCTATGACAGGCGAGTCGGCTCGATCGCGTCTTCCGCGACGCCGTCGTTCGTCCGGCGCACGGACCAGGCCATCGATTTCGGCCGATTCGCCACGGCCTGGATGAAATCGCCATCGATGAAATGCAGCGCCACGCCGTCGTCCGCGGCGTGGCCGTCCTTGACTGCGCCGGACTTCACCATGGCCTGATAGATCGGGCGCCGATCCGGCTCGCTGTCGTAGTGCGGACAGTTGCTGCCGTCCACGAAACCGAGGCAGGCGAGTCGGGTGAGCGGCCCGGCGACTGAATCGGTGATGCCGTCCTTGAACCAGCAGATCGAACCGGCGCTCGAACCGCCGACTACCGTGCCGCGCTCGTAGGCGGTCCTGAGGATGGCATCGAGACCCCAGTCGCGCCAGATCGCCAGCATGGTCCGGGTGTTCCCTCCCCCGACCGCGACGGCGTCGTGGTCGAGCACGAACTCGTCGAGCCGCTGGGGCGTGCGCTTGAAGAAAGGCAGCACGTTCGGCCGGCAGCCCAGCTTGGTGAATGCCTGGTAGAAGCGCAGCGTATACGGTTCGTTGTCGCCGCTGGCGGTCGGGATGAACAGGATCCTGGGCGAGTCCCGGTCGGTGAGTTCCTTGAAGTACCTCTCGAGTTGAAGGTTGTTCTCGGGGTCGGCAAGGAAGGCGCCGCCCATGGCCAGCACGTGTTTTCTTGTAGTCATCGAAGTGCGTCGGTTATCGAAGGGATTGTGAGAGCGGCCGGATGCGAGCGTGCGTAGGCGGTGACTTCCGGCAAGAAGGCCCGGAAGTCCGCTTCGAAGGCCGCGTAGTCCGCTTCGAGCTCCCCGACCGACCCGAGCAGCACGTTGCCGCGCGTGATTCTTCGTCCCATGCGGTCGAGCGCCGTTCCGATGCCTTCGAGATCCCGATAGGAGACGAGCCAGTCCTGCCGAGTCATGAACGCGACCATTCGTTGCGCCGGTTCCGGCAGTCCGGCGGCACGATCCGCGAGTACCCCGTAGATGCCGGCCGCGAACATCTCGAGAGAGCTATCGTGATAGTCGCGCCAGTGCCGCGCGAGGAAGTGATCGTAGAACAGGTCCACGAGGATGCCGGCGTAGCGCCGCCGCGCCGGACTCACGCGAGCCTTGCTCGCCAGTACGACCGGATGCGCATCGGTGTAGGTGTCGATTGCGCGGTGCAGGCGGATTGCCCGGGTGATTTCGCCGTTGTAGTCCGCGCGTTCCAGCGGGCCTTTCACGAAGTCGCCGAGCAGGCTGCCGATCAGCGCGTCCGGCGAATCGGGCGAAAGGTACAGGTGAGCGAGAAAATTCACTGGCGGCCCGGCATTGCGCGGGCGGCGCTTTAGAGCGGTCCGGCCGGAGACAGGAGTTCGACGATATTCGCGGGGCTGGATATCCACAACCCCAGGAATGCTGCGGGCAGCGCCTCGAGGGAATCGTCGCAGGTAACGACGTCCGCCCGTCGCAGGTAATCGGCCGCAACAGCGGCGCTATCGGTCTGAAACTCGAGCCAGACCTCGGCCTTGGCGAGCGTAGCGATGCGATCGATCCAGAGCCGGTCTGCGCCCAACGCGAAGACGACCGCCGGTGCGAGCGAATCGAGGCGGCGCAGTTCGAGGGCATGGTCGTAGAAGCGCACCGTCCGCTGCCACTGATCGAGAGGCACCTTGATCGCTATGTTGCGTCCGGCGCGGAACACGCTAGCGCTTACCCGCCGTCATGTAGTCGACCGTGAGATTGAGCAGTGCGCGGACGCCGAGCTTCAACGCGGATTCGTCGATGGCGAACTGCGGCGAATGGTTGTACGGCTTCTTCCCCGGGTCCTGCCCCATCGGCGTGCCACCGAGGAACACGAACAGCCCCGGCACCTTCTGGGCGAAGAACGAGAAATCCTCCGCGCCCATGAGCCGATCGCGCAGCACGACGTTCTCCGGTCCGGCGACCCGCCGCAGCGTCGGCAGCATGCGCTCGGTGAGAACCGGGTCGTTGATCGTCACCGAATACGGTTTGTCGATAACCACCTCGGCGGTCGCACCCGACGCCGCGGCGATGCTCTCTGCTGTGAGCTTGACCCGGCGATGGATTTCGTCGCGCAGTCCCTCGTCGAAGGTGCGGATGGTGCCGACCATCACGACCTTGTCGGGAATGATGTTGAAGCGGTTACCGCCGTCGATGCCGCCGATGGTGACCACGGCGGGTTCCTTGGTGATGTTCACCTGACGGCTCACGATGGTCTGCAGGCCCAGGATGATCTGCGCGGAGGCGACGATCGGATCGATGCCGCCCCACGGCGCGGCGCCGTGGGTCTGCCGGCCTTTCACCGTGATGCGCAGGATGTCGGCGGCGGCGAGCGTCGCCCCGGGCCGATAGCCGATCTGACCCACGTTCAGCATGGAACCGATGTGCAGGCCGAAGATCACTTCCGGCTTCGGATCGTCGAACGCACCTTCCTCGAGCATGAGGGACGCGCCGCCCTTCTCGCCCGGAGGCGGGCCTTCTTCGGCCGGCTGGAAGATGAGTTTCACCGTTCCGGGCAATTGATCGCGCACGGTGGCGAAAGCCTCGGCAGCGCCCATCAGCATCGCAACATGGGTGTCGTGGCCGCAGGCATGCATCACCCCGGTATCCTTGCCCGCAAAGGTCGTGCGGACCTTGGATGCGAACGGCAGATCGACTTCTTCCGTAACCGGCAGCGCATCCATGTCGGCCCGCAGTGCCACGACAGGGCCGGGCAGGCCGCCTTTGAGCACCGCGACGATGCCCGTGTGCGCCACACCGGTGCGCACTTCGTATCCCAGCCGTACCAGGTGTTCGGCGACCAGTGCGGACGTGCGCGTTTCGCGATTGCCCAGTTCCGGATTCTGGTGGATGTCGCGACGCCATTCGATGACCTTCGGTTCGAGGGCGTCGGCGAGTACGTCGAAGCGGGCCTGCAGACCTTGCGCGCGCGTAGTGCCGGCGCAGACAGCGAGGATCAGAAACACGAACGGAACGGTGCGCATCCATGGCCCCGGCGAATGGAATGGCTCACAGTGTCGAACCGGCGCCGACGATGCGTCAAGCGCGAAAGTGGACGTTTCCCGCGCAGGGTGCCGATCGGAAGGATGCGGCGTGCGGAATGGTCTTGCGCCGTGGAAACGAAAGCCCCGGCGTTTTCCGCCGGGGCTTCGAGGGCAGGGAAACGTCGCGTCGGGATCGGTAGCGGGCTTTGCGGCCGAGCGCGAGGCCCGGCAGCAACAGAACGGTGCCGAGCAGGGCTTAGGTGGACGGTTCGGGCACGTCCGGGTCGCGGCTTGCACGTTCGAGTTCCGTGTCGGCGTCGGAAGCCGAAGGGTTGGCGGCCCCGAGCAATCGATGATCGTGCAGGTCAGCGCGCGGTCCGCGTTTACGACCCGAACTCCGGCGCGCGATAATGCCGTGTTTCCCTGTGGACTCGTGCCCATGCCGACGCTGCCCGATCCGCGCCCGTTGCGTGCGCCCCTCCCCGACTGTCGCCTCGCGGCGCCGATCCTTGCGCACACCGATTCCGCCGCGAGCGCGGATCGGACGCGGACGATGGCGATGCTCGTGCAGACATGCCGCGAACTGCTTGCGCAGGGCGACGCCGAAGCGATCCGCTCTGCGCTTGACGGGGCTTGGCCGGAAGCCTCCGCCCGGACGCTGGTGGAGGCACTCGACCAGGCGATCAATGCGACCAGGCATGACGACGAATCAGGCCTCCTGGCGCGCGTCTTTCTCCTGCCGATCCTGTTCGTCTCCGGCGGCAAGGCACCGGCACGGGTGAGCGGCGTAGTTCCCGACATCGGCGCCGTCACCGGATTGTTGAAGGACGCCGGCGCGTTGGGCCCGGTCGAAACTTTCGGATTGAGCAATGCGCTCGGCACATTCGAGGCTGCGCGGGCCGTTTCTCCGGTCAGGCTGTTCGAGTTGGTGCGAAACCTGGACCCTGCGACCACGACCGAACTCCTGGCGCCCGCGGACTTGGAGATCGACTCGGCAGACGAAGAGGTGCACCTGCGCTACCTGGCCGGGGCCTCGCTGACGCCCACGGACATGCCGATGTTCCTGGAGCGCGCCGGTCAGGTCGGGCGTTGGGGCATGTCGCTGTCGCACCTGCTCGCCCGCCAGTTGGGCGAGGAAGGGCTGAGCTTGCTGCCCCTGCCGCGCGCGCCTCGGCCTTGGTTCACGGCACTGGAGGAAGGTCGCTTCGCGCGCGAGGAGCTCGCATTCAACCTGTTCGCGACCGGAGCGATCCGCCGCATCCGAACGCAGACCGGCGATCCGGAAGCGGAAATCGCCGCCTGCGACGACGGGACGATCAGCGTCGAACTGACGTCGCCTTTCGATCCGATGCTGAGGCATTCACACGCCTGGAAGTTGTCGGCCGCGGACGACCTTGGACGCGTCGAGTTGTCGATCCGCGATCTGCTGCGGGATTGCCGGGTGGAGAAGGTGACGATACAGCCTGATCTTCACCCCCCGGCGCCGCCGGTCCTACCGGGTGAGTTCACCCTGTTACGGCACTGAGACTGCGGCCCGTTTGTCCTGGATCGATCTGGAGCGCCCGGGACTGCGGTGTGATGGCGTCAAGGCATTCGCGGACGTGGGGGGGGTAAACATGCTCACACTGGAGGATTGCATCGCATTGTCCGAGCTCACCGAGGAGGAAGTCCTCGCGATCGCGGAACACGAGCACATTCCGGAGATAGTCGCGGCGGAATTGGGTGGCTATCTCATGCGCACGCCCGATGGGGCGTATCGGGTGAGCGCCATGATCCGCGACGACATCGCGCACGCACACCTCATGAAGGACTACCGCCGGGCCGGATTGCTCAGATGTTGTCTGCGGCATTTCCTGGAGGAGCACGCCGACGCGCAGCCGCCGGTGCTCCCTCCGGATCGGCTGTGGGCTTGCGGCGCGAGACACGAATGATCCGCGCGGTCCCGGTTTCGGCCGGAAGCGCCTGGTGCCAGGCAATGCCGGACGCGCATCCCATGCCCAGACCCTCGTTCCCGCCGGCCTGACAAACGTTACGGACGGGGCGGTGCTTCGTCGAGGAACTGCTGCACTTCTCGGAACAACTGCATCCGGTTCCTTTCCATGAGCACGGTGTGCGTGCCCTCGCCGATCATGACGAGCCGCTTCCAGGGGGCCGAGGAGAGTTTCGCGAACACCGTCTGCGCCATGTAGGGCGGAGTATCCTGGTCCCACTCGGCCACGGCGATAAGCGTGGGCGCCGTGATCTTCGCGGGATCGTAGGAAGGCTTGTCGGCGAGCCAGTACTCCCGGATGTCCTTTATGACGCCGTTGGGCGCGCGCAACATCCCCGCTTCGGCAGCCTTGGGGTCCGTGGCCCAGGTGGCGTCGGCCCAGGCGTCGAACCAGCCAGCAGGGATAAGCATCGATTTCTTGTCGTCCGGGACGCCGTTCAGCCAGCGCTGCCTGGCCGCGTCCTTGGCGACGGTTCGGTAGGCCGGCAACGGTCCGCTGCCTGCCAGCTGCGAGGGCGTCGTCCGCAACCAGACAGGTGCGTAAAGCACAAGGCGTTCGACCTTGTCCGGGTTGGACGCCGCGTAGCCGCCCATGATCGTCGTGCCCCACGACCATCCGAGCAGCGTGACGCGCTCGGCACCGGTCACGCGGCGAACGTGTTCCACCGCCGTGCCGACGTCGCGAATGGCAACGTCGGTCGTAACCAGCGGAGGGTTGTCCGCAGCCGGCAGATCCATCTCGGGCGGGCGCGTGCTGCGTCCGTAGCCGCGCAGGTCCACCAGCCAGACGTCCCAGCCGTGGCTCGCGATGAAGTCCATCCACGATTGCCCGTCGAGCGACAGATCGAAGGCCGTCTCCGAAGGATAGGTTGCGCCGTGCACGTAGAGCAGCACGCGCTTCGGCTGATCCGTGCGGGGACACGCGAGATGCTTGTTGCGCACGTAGAGCGAGATGCCAGTAGTGTCGGAGGGGATCATCGCCTCCTGCATCACCACGCCCGGCTTGCACGCCGGATCGTCGTGCGCGTGAGCCACGAGGCTGGTCAACAGGCAGGCGGCCAGCGCGAGAGCGGGCAGAAAGCGGATCATCGGGTGTCCTATCGAGAATTCATGAAATGGTCGACAGACCGTTTCGTGGACGAATCCCCCCTCGCCCTCCGGGAGAGGACGAGGGGCAAGGCGGGGGTTTCGAGCCGCATGCCGCGAGCCCGAACGAGCGGCGGGCGGCATGCAGGCCGGAGCGCGCTCCGCAGGGCGAGGCGGGGGTTTCGAAGCCGCATGCGGCGAGCCCGTACGAGCGGCGGGCGGCATGCAGGCCGGAGCGCGCTCCGCAGGAGAGGGAAATTGAGCGTTCCACTTGTCATTCAGTTCATGAACGCTCAATAGGTGTTGTCGTAAGGCGAACCGGGAATCTAGCATGCGCGATGAACTCCGAATCTGCGTCGCAGCCGCATCCGTTCTCCCGCGCGCGTGAACAAGTGGCCTCGCTGTCGGCGCCGCCACCGGAAGTAGGTTGATCGGACTAATTAAAGTGCACGAAACGCGGGGTTTGCCGTTAATGACTCATGGGTAGCGGCCCCGGGAACACATCTGCCTGGCGTCGTGGCGGCTTGACGCCACGGTGAGCGATCGCTACGTTCCTTTAGTTTCATTCAAAAAGCTGTTTCATAACAACGTTTTGTGGATGGCCTTCGAATACCGGGCCGGCGCGAACCGGAGGTAACCAAAACATGTTGTACCAACTGCACGAAATGCAGCACGCGATGCTCGCCCCGTTCGCGGCTGCTGCCGCGGCGGGTCATGCGATGTTCACTCATCCCCAGAGTCCGTGGACCTATACCCCCGTGGCCCGCGGGGTAGCTGCGGCAAACGAACTGGTCATGCGGCTGGTACGGCGCTATGAAAGGCCGGAATGGGGCATCGATTTCACGACCATCGCCGGCAAGCAGGTTGGGGTGTCGGTCGAGCCGGCGCTCCTGAAGCCGTTCTGCCATCTGCTCCACTTCAAGCGCGATACGCGCCGCAAGGATCCGACCGTGCTGCTGGTGGCGCCGCTCTCGGGGCACCACGCAACGCTGCTGCGCGATACCGTTCGTGCGATGCTGCCGGAGCATGACGTCTACGTGACCCAGTGGATCGACGCCCGGCTCGTGCCGGCGGACGACGGCCATTTTCACCTCGACGACTACGTCGAGTACGTCCAGGAATTCATCCGCCTGCTCGGCCCCGAGGTCCACGTGATCTCGGTGTGCCAGCCGACCGTGCCGGTACTCGCCGCGATAGCGCTGATGGCCGCCAAGGGCGAGAAGGTCGCCCCGCGCACCATGACCATGATGGGCGGGCCGATCGACACTAGGAAGAGCCCGACCGAAGTGAACAATTTCGCCACCGGACGCCCGTTGTCGTGGTTCGAGAGCCGGGTCATCCAGCGGGTGCCGGCGATGTATCCCGGCGTCGGACGCCGCGTCTATCCAGGATTCCTGCAGCACGCGAGTTTCATCGCGATGAACGCGCACCGTCACGTCGAGGCGCATCGCGAGTTCTTCAACCATCTGGTGGCGGGCGATGGCGAAAGCGCCGAAGCGCATCGCCGCTTCTACGACGAGTACAACGCCGTGCTCGACATGCCGGCCGAGTACTATCTCGAGACGCTGCGAGTGGTGTTCAAGGAACACGCGCTGCCCAACGGCACCTGGGACGTACGCGGTCAGCGGGTGGATCCCGCGGCGATCCGCAAGACCGCGCTGTTCACCATCGAAGGCGAACTCGACGACATCTCGGGCGTGGGCCAGACCGAAGCGGCGCATGCGCTCTGCAAGAACGTTCCCGCAGCGAAGCGGGACCATCTGCTGGTGGAAGGCGTCGGGCACTACGGCATCTTCAGCGGCCGGAGGTATCGCGAGCACATCTTTCCGCGTATTCGCGATTTCATCCGCAAGCACGGCTAGCAGCCTGTCGGACTCAGGTGTTCGATAGCGAAACGGTGGGAGAGCGAGGACAGATTTCGACGATTTCGACGCGCAATCGGGAATGTGTAAGGACAGAGCGGCGAAATACGGCCCGCTCTCCCGCCGTTGCAGCCGAATCATCCTGAGTCCGACAGGCTGCTAGAGCCTTCGAGCCGGACAAGCATCCCGCGCCCCATGTGCTCCACGGGGCGTTGCATTTTTCGGACACGGATCGGCTGGACGCAGGAGCAGGTCGTGCCGCGTCTCCCGGCGGGCGGTGTCGCCCACCCTCCTCAACGGCGTGGAATCGGCCAGGTCGCGCGCCATCGTCCATGCGGCTGATAGAATCCGCGTGAATGCCGTGGCGCCGTGGTGGATCGCGACGCTGCCCACCACATCCCTGCGGGAACGCGAATCCCGTAGCCGGTCGATCCTGGCGCGCACGCCGATGCGCTTCACGGGGGATCCGGCTGACGTGGCAGGAGCGGCAGTGTGACTGCCACTCGCCCGGGCCTGCCTTCGTCACGGCCGTGGTGGCGCCGGTGGACGGTCGATACCTGTTTTCCTGAAGAGCCCCCGAGGAACCTCTGCATGAACGCTCCAACCAGTGCCAGCCACCTGTCCGCGCCGGGAATGCACCCCGAGATCGTGGAGATGGCAATTCCCGCCGACGATCGCGTATGGGTGCCGCAGGCACCGGACGTGTGGTTCCGGCCCCTGATGCTCAATGCCGTGACCGGTCAGTGGTGGAACCTGCTGCGGGTCACCAGGACCGGCGTCCTGAGCCGCCATCGGCATCCTTCGATGGTGACGGGACTCGTTCTGAAGGGTCGCTGGCGCTATCTGGAACACGACTGGGTCGCGGAAGAAGGCGGCTTCGTCTACGAGCCGCCGGGCGAAGTGCACACGCTTGTGGTCGATCCGCCCACGACCGAGATGATCACGTTCTTCAACGTGAACGGCGCGATGATCTACGTCGACGAGAAAGGCGACACCATCGGCTACGAGGATGTGCACACCAAGATCGAGATGTGCCGGGCTCACTATGAGAAAGTCGGACTCGGCGCAGACTACGTGAACCGATTTATTCGCTGAACAGATTCGAGGGGGATTCGAATGACCAAGGCAATCAGATTCCACCAGGTTGGAGGCCCGGAAGTCCTGGTATATGAGGACGTCGATGTCGGCGCTCCAGGAGAAGGCCAGGCTCGCGTGAAGCAGAACGCGATCGGCCTCAATTTCATCGATACCTACCATCGTTCCGGACTTTATCCGTTGCCGCTGCCGAGCGGGCTCGGACTCGAGGGCGCTGGCGTGGTCGACGCTGTAGGCCCTGGTGTCGACTACCTCGAGCCGGGCGATCGAGTGGCCTACGCCGGCGGCGCGCCGGGCAGCTATTCGGAACTGCGGCTCGTGGCCGCCGATCGCCTGGTGAAGATTCCGGAGGGCATTACCGACCAGCAGGCGGCTGCGATGATGCTGAAGGGCCTCACGGTTCAGTACTTGATCCGCCGCACCTTTCGCGTGCAAGCTGGCCAGACCGTGCTGTTCCACGCAGCGGCCGGCGGAGTCGGACTGATCGCGGGGCAGTGGCTGAAGGCGTTGGGCGCCACGACGATCGGCACGGTCGGTTCCGACGAAAAGGCAAAGCTCGCGCAGGCCCACGGCTACGATCACACGATCGTCTACACGCGCGAGAACTTCGCCGAGCGGGTCAAGGAGATCACCGGCGGTGCGAAAGTCCCCGTGGTCTTCGACTCCGTGGGCAAGGATACTTTCCTGGGCTCGCTCGATTGCTTGCAGCCGCTGGGCATGCTGGTCGTGTTCGGCAACGGATCGGGTCCCGTCGCCGGCTTCGATCTCAACCTGCTCGCGAAGGGTTCGTTCTATGTCACGCGCCCGACGCTCATGACCTACACGGCCAAGCGGGCCGAGCTCGTGGCCGCCGCCGACGAATTGTTCGGGATCGTGAAGTCGGGCAAGGTGAAGATCGAAATCAACCAGACCTTCGCGCTCGAGGACGCCAGGCAGGCGCACCTCGATCTCGAAGCGCGCAAGACTACCGGGTCGACCGTTCTGATTCCTTGACGAGACGGCCGATCCATGTCTGGTGATCGGTCGGTGCGCGTCCCGTGAAGCAGTGCGCGGCATTCGCGCGGATCGACCGGACATTGATCACCGGGCACTGGTCTTAAAAAGACGAACCAAAAAAACAGGGGAGGGGAAATGATTGAAGATCTGAAGGGCAAGGTGATCCTGGTCACCGGGGCCAGTACCGGTATCGGCGCCGCCGCTGCCATCGCATACGGCCGCAACGGAGCCCAGGTTGCGGTTCACTACAACTCGAGCAAAGCCGAGGCGGAGCAGGTCGCCGCCGAGATCCAGAAGGCCGGCAGCAAGGCCGTGGTCATCCAGGGCGACGTGAGTTCGAGCGCCACCTGCAAGGTCATCGTCGATCGCACGGTGGAGGCCCTGGGGCGGATCGACGTGCTGGTCAACAATGCCGGCGGCCTCGTGCAGCGCGTGCCCGTGGACGAGTTGACGGATGGACTGTTCGACCAGGTCCTGTACCTGAACGTCCGCTCGGCACTGATGTGCATCGCCGCGGCGGTTCCACACATGCGCAAGCAAGGCGGCGGCAAGATCATCAACGTGACCTCGGTGGCTGCGCGCCACGGCGGTGGTCCCGGCGCGGTGCTCTACGCCGGTTCAAAGGGCTTCGTCAGCACGATGACTCACGGCCTCGCGAAGGAACTGGTGAAGGACAACATCCGCGTAAATGCGGTGGCGCCGGGAGTGATCTACACACCCTTCCACGAGCGCTATTCGAGCCCGCAGATGCTCGAAGGCTTCAAGGCATCGATTCCCATGAACCGCATCGGCACGGCGGACGAATGCACGGGCGCATTCCTGTTCCTGGCCTCGGACCAGATGAGCGGCTACGTGACCGGGCAGATTCTCGAGGTGAACGGCGGGCAGTACATGCCTTAGTGCGGTGACTCGTGATTCGTTGCTCGTGGCTGGAGCGACTTGCACCAGTTGCCGGTCACGGGTCTCGACTCACGAGCCTGCAACTCACGAGTCAAGGAGGATATGCGATGTTCGATCTGAGTGGAAAGTTGGCCCTGGTCACCGGGGCGTCGAGAGGTCTGGGCTGGAGCATGGCGAAGTCGCTCGCGCAGGCGGGCGCGACGGTGGTCCTGAACGCCCGGGATCAGGGCGCACTCGATGCGCGTCTCGGCGAACTCGCGGCATTGGGGCTGAAGGGCGAGCTCGCCGCCTTCGACGTGAGCGACGAAGCCGCCGCGGTCGCCGCGGTGGCCGGCATAGCGAAGCGGCATGGCCGTCTGGATATTGCCGTTCTCAACGCGGGGATCCAGCATCGCAAGCCCATCACGGAGTTCGAGACCGCCGATTTCCGGCGCGTGCTCGAAACGAACCTGACGGCGGTCTGGGTGCTCGCGCGGGAATGTGCGCGCATCATGATTCCCGCGAAGCGCGGGCGGATCATCATGACCGGTTCCATCAGCGCATTCGCAGCCCGGCCGACGATATCGGCCTATATCGCCTCCAAAGGCGCCGTGCATGCGTTCACGCGCGAACTGGCGGTCGAACTGGCGCCGCACGACATCACGGTGAACACGATTGCGCCCGGCTTCTTCGCCACCGAGATGAATACCGCGCTGATCGAGAACAACGAGTTCAACGATTGGGTGTGCAAACGCACGCCTGCGGGTCGCTGGGGGCGGGTGGACGAAATCGGTCCTCCTTGCGTGTTCCTAGCTTCCGACGAGGCTTCCTATGTCAACGGGCACGTGCTGACCGTGGACGGGGCGTTCACGGCAGCGATGTAGATATATATCCTTCGCCCCAACTTCCAGCGGAGTGGACGGGGGTCGTCGCTCTGCCCGCGGGAGAGGGACGAGGGAGGCGCATCAACCGGCCGCTGCCCGCTTGGGAGACGGACCGGGCGAGGGCGAGGGAAAAAAAGCGGCCCGCATTCGACGGGCAGCGAACGACGGAGGGGAGGATCCATGGCAGAACAATTCCGCGTCGGCATTACGCATGACAATCTCAGGGCCGACGGCAAACCGATCTTCGACGAATCGGCTCTGAAGCTGCTGGACGATCCACGCATCGCGTGGGAGTTCGTGCCGCAGAACGAGGTCGAGATCTCGCCGGAGTCGGCGGCGAGATACGACGCGATGGCGGTGATGCTCGGCAGGGTCACGCGCAAGACGCTGTCGGGCGCGGATCGGAAGCTGAAGCTCATCTCGCGTTTCGGCGTGGGTTACGACACCGTCGATGTGTCCGCCTGCACCGACAGCGGTGTCCTGCTCTGCATCGCGCCGGATGGCGTGCGGCGTCCGGTCGCCACTTCCGTGATCACCTACGTCCTCATGCTCGCGCAGCGCGTCCTCATCAAGGACCGCTTGGTGCGTGAAGGCCGCTGGAGCGAACGCGTGAACCATTTCGGCACCGGCCTTTCCGGGCGCGTACTCGGATCCGTAGGCGTCGGCAACATCGGCTCCGAAGTGTTCCGCCTCGCGGCGCCCTTCGGCATGAAGCACATGGCCTGCGATCCCTACGTCACGCAGGAATCGGTGGCACCGCTGGGCGTGAAACTGGTCGACATGGACACGCTCTTCCGCGAAGCCGACTTCCTCGCGGTGAATTGCCCGCTCACAGAGCAGACCCGCAAGCTGGTCGGCGCGAAACAGTTCGCCCTCATGAAGCCGACCGCGTTCTTCATCAACACCGCGCGAGGACCGATCGTGGACGAGGCCGCCCTGCACGACGCCTTGTCGAACCGTCGTATCGCGGGCGCCGGCATCGACGTCTTCGAGGTCGAGCCCACGCCGGTGGACAATCCGCTGCTGAAGCTCGACAACATCATCGTGACGCCCCACCACATATGCCTGACCGACGAGTGCATCAACACGATCGCCGCGAGCGTGTTCAACGCGTGCAGGGAGCTCGCCTACGGCCGGGTGCCGAGGAACGTCGTGAATCAGCAGGTGCTCGGTCGCGTACCGTATTTTCACGCGTGATGGCCATGGGCGAACGCTATACGCTCGGTTACGAGCAGGAAGCGGTCAGGTTTCTCGACCGCCGGACGCTGGCAAGTCACGGCGAGTTCTTCGCGGCGCACCTCCTGCCCGGCATGCGCGTGCTCGACTGCGGTTGCGGTCCCGGCGGAATCACGCGGGGTATCGCAGAGCGCATCCTGCCGGGGACGGTCGTCGGCGTCGACATGAACGGCTCGCAGATCGCTCTCGCTGCAGAACGCAGCGCCGCGGCGGGAATCGACAACGTCGAGTTCCGGCAGGCGAGCGTGTACGAGCTCCCGTTCCCCGACGGCAGCTTCGATGCGATCTTCTCGCACGCGCTGTTCGAGCATCTCGCCGACACGGTGCGCGCGGCCAGGGAATGCCTGCGTGTGTTGCAGCCGGGTGGCGTGATCGGAGTCTGCACCCCGGACTGGGGATGCTTCGCGGTGGCGCCGGAATCACCGGAACTGAGCGCGGCGCTCGCCGCCTACGAGGAAAACCAGAAGCGCAATGGCGGCGACACCCGCACCGGGCGCAAGCTGGCGACGATCCTGACCGAGGCCGGCTTCGCCAACGCGAAACCGGCCGCCCGCTACGAGAACTATTTGCCGCTCACCTCGATCGGCAACCTGCTCGCGTGGCAGTTCGATCGCGACGGCATGCCCGAGCATGCGCTCACGTTGCGGAAGTGGCAGCAGGATCCGCACGCGTTGTTCGGGCAGGCGTGGTTGTCCTGCATCGCGCGCAAAGCGTATTGATCGATGGATTCGTGCGTGCGCGGCCCCCTCCCCAACCTTCGCCCACGTCCTGCGGACGCGGGGGATTGCGTAGCTTCCCTGACGCACCTCGGCGAGGGGAAGCAGTGCATCCTCTCCCCTGGAGACGCCGGAGGAGGGTCAGGGGTGGAGGCCGGTGCGCAAGCAATGTTTTCGTGCCGGATAACAGGAGACTTCCATGCGTGACAATCCCGTGAAGTTGAAGCTGAAGCGCGGCGAAGCCGTCTTCGGCACCATGGCGTTCGAATTCTTCGTGCCCGGCTTGCCGCAGATGGTGAAGGCAGCGGGTGCCGAGTTCATCCTGTTCGACATGGAGCACAGCGGCCTGGGCTTCGAGACCTTGAAGGAACTCGTCGCCGCATGCCGCGGCATCGGCCTCGTTCCGATGGTGCGAGTACCATCCGCGCAGTATCAATTCATCGCGCGGGCGCTCGACATCGGTGCGATGGGCATCATGGTGCCCATGGTCGCCTCGGCCGAAGAGGCCGAGTTCATCGTCTCGTGCACGCGTTACCCGCCGCACGGCCGGCGCGGTGCCGCGTTCGGCTTCGCGCACGACGACTATGAAAGCGGCGACGTGGCCGAGAAGATGTACCTTGCGAACGAGCGAGTGATCGTGATGCCGTTGATCGAGACCAAGGAGGGCATCGACGATATCGACCGGATCGCAGCGGTGCCCGGCGTGGACGTGCTCTGGCTCGGACACTTCGATCTCACCAATTTCCTCGGTATTCCCGCGCAGTTCAAGCACGCGAAGTACGCGAAGGCAATCGATCGCCTGTGCGCCGCTGCGAAGAAACACGGCAAGGTGCTCGCCTGCATGTCGGGGTCCGACGATTGGAGCCGCGAGTACTGGGAAAAAGGCTTTCGCCTGTTCGCTGCCGGCGTCGATGGCCATCTGCTGCAGAACGCCCTGCGGCAAAGCCTCGCTACGCTGAACGGTCTCGATTCGGCCAAGCCGAAGCGCAAGGCGGGCAAACGCTGACCATGCGCGCCAATCCGGTCAAGACGAAGCTGCTCGCCGGCGGACACGCTTTCGGCCTGTTCGCCATGGAATTCTTCACCCCGGGCTTTCCGCAGATCGTGAAGGCGACCGGCGCCGAGTTCATCATGTTCGACATGGAGCACTCGGGCGCGGGCATCGACGTCATGAAGAACCAGATCGCGCTGTGTCGCGGACTGGGGATCGTGCCGCTGGTGCGTGTGCCGCAGGCGCAGTATCACTTCATCGCCCGCCTGCTCGACGTCGGCGCCATGGGCATCATGGTGCCTCTGGTCGAGACGGCGGAGCAAGCGGAGCTGGTCGTGCGCAGCGCGCATTTCCCGCCGGCCGGTCGGCGCGGCGCGGCGTTCGGTACCGCGCAGGACGACTATGTCGGCGGCAACGTGCCCGAGAAGATCGCGGGCGCGCACGCGCGCACCTTGCTCATGCTGCAGATCGAGACCGAGGTCGGCCTCGACAATCTCGACGCGATCGCTGCCGTGCCCGGTTTCGATTCACTCTGGATCGGTTTCCTGGACCTTTCGAATTTCCTCGGCGTGCATGGCGACTATCAACATCCCGAATACCTGGCGGCAATCGACCGGATCGTGGCTGCCGGCCGCCAGCACGGGAAGGTGCTGGGTACCGCGGCTCCGAGCGAGGAATTCGCGCGCGACTATTACGCGAAGGGATTCCGGATGATCGCGTACGGGACCGACTTCACCCTCCTGCAGGCGGCGCTGTCGCAGCGGCTACAGGGCTTGTCGAGGTTTGCCGATGGTGCCACCTGAACGCCTGAAGAAGTTGGCCGCACGGCGCGTTTCACGACCGGTCGTGGTCGACAACCCGGACGGCCGCGTAGCATGGCTGGCGGCGTACTGACGCCCCATCGGACAGGAGGAGACTCCCGTGATCAGAACGCTTTCGATGTCGTTGCTCGCCGCAGTCATGCTCGTTGCGTGCGGCAAGAAGGAAGACTCGTCTGCCTCGAGCCAGGCGATGGATGCCGCGAAGAGTTCGGCCGGGCAGGCGGTGGATGCCGTCAAGAACGCGGCCTCGGCCGCGGGGGACGCGGCGAAGAGCGCCGCCACCGCGGCGAAGGAGGCCGCCAAGGAAGGCGTCGACAACGCGGCCAACGCGGCGAGGAACACGGTCGATGCCACCAAGGACGCCGCGAGGAACGCGGTGTCGAAGGCGGCAGATGCCACGAAGGAGGCCACAGGCAAGGCGGCCGATGCGACCAAGGAAGCGGTGGGCGCCGCGGCCGACAAGACCAAGGACGCCGTCAAGAAGGAATGAGGGCGCAGCGTCCCTGGGGCGATTGCGCCGGTCCGGACGTGGTTGGTGAGGAGGCATAGACATGAAAACGAAAAAACATCCGAGGTTTTTCGCCGCTGCGGTTGCGTTGCTCCTGTGCGGGGCGGTGCACGCCCAGCAGCCGATCACGCTGCACGGTGCCGTTCAGTTCGCCGACGAGCACGCTTTCAACAAGACGCTGCTCAAGTTCGAGGAGCTCACCAGGAAGTACTACGGCAAGCCGGTTGCCTTCGTGCTTCACCGCAACAGCGAGCTCGGCACCGAGAAGGATTATTTCGCCTACCTCAATCAGGGCATTTCGGTGGACTACGCGATCGTGTCGCCCTCGCACATGTCCACCTTCGCCAAGTCCGCGCCGCTGATGGACATGCCGTTCCTGTTCCGCGACGAGAGTCAGTGGCGCAAGGTACTCGATTCCGACGCACTGAAGCCCATCGCCGACGAGGTCGCGAAGCGCGCCGACGTGATGATCCTCGGCTACGCCGGCGGTGGGACGCGCAATCTGATCGTGAACAAGCCGGTGCGCAACCTGCAGGAATTGAAGGGGCTCTCGATCCGGGTGATGGGCGCCCCGGTTCAGACGAAGATGTTCCAGGCGATCACCGCCTCGCCCACGGTCATCGCGTACACGGAGATCTACAACGCGATCCAGACGGGGGTCATCCAGGCGGCCGAGAACGAGGCCGCGGGTCTCGAGCAGATGAAGTTCTACGAAGTCGGTCCGCACATCTCGCTCACGAAACACGCGATCACCGTGCGGCCGGTGTGTTTCTCCGGCAAGACCTTCCGGCGCCTGCCGAAGGATCTGCAGGATGCGATCGTGAAGGCGGGCCGCGAGGCTGGCGCCTTCGGTCGCCAACTCGAATCGAGCGAAGACCAGGCCCGGCTGCAGCGGCTCGAGAAGGAAGGCAAGCTGAAGACCTACGTGTTCGCCGATCGCGACCAGTTGATGAAGCTCGCGGAGCCGATCAAGCAAGGCTACGCGAAGGAAGTCGGCGCCGAGGAGGTGCTGGCTCGGATCAATGCCATCAAGTGAGGGAGACGAAGCGCACATGGGCACTCCGCCGCCCGATGCCCTCGACAACCCCGCAGTAGTGACCGAGCCGTGATCTCTGCGCTCATCGCCGCCGTCTACCGTACGCTGCAAGTGCTGCTGACGGCGCTGATGGCGATGCTGATCGTTCCCGTGGTACTGCAGATCGTCTCGCGTTTCACCGATGTCATTCCCCGCTACATCTGGACCGAGGAGGCGGCGCGCTTCTGCTTCATCTGGATCATCATGCTCGGGTCCATGATCGCGGTGCGCGACGATACGCACTTCGATCTAGAAGTGCTGGCGACGCCGAAAACCGAGCGGGGCAGGGCACTGGCGCGCCTGATCCGCCACGCCGCGATGCTGCTGGTGGCGCTCACCTTCGTCTGGTTCGGCTACGAGTTCGCGCTGTTCGGCTTCGACCAGGAATCCGAATTGACCGGGATCAACATGCTGGCGATCCACATCGCCTGGCCGCTCGCGGGCGTGGTGTACATGATTTTCCTCGGCGAGAAGATCGTCCAGGACGTCCGGCTCTACCGGGGCGATCCCGGTGAGTAGCGTCCAGGTCGCGCTGCTGCTGTTCGGCGCTTTCTTCGCGTTGTTGCTCTTGCGCGTGCCGGTCGCCTTCGCACTCGGGCTCGCGTGCGTGCCCGTGTTCTTCATCGACGAGCGGCTGACGCCCTTCCTGCTGCTGAACGAGATGCTGAAGTCCTACAACTCGTTCCTGCTGCTGGCGATCCCGTTCTTCCTGCTCGCGGCCAATCTGATGAATGCCGCGGGCATTACCGAGAAACTCATCAATCTCGCCCGCTCGATCGTGGGCCATCTGCCGGGCGGACTCGGCCACGTCAACGTCGTCGTCAGCATGCTGTTCGCCGGCATCTCGGGCTCGAGTACGGCGGAGACCGCAGGCGTCGGCGGCGTGCTCATCCCGGCAATGAAACAGCAGGGATTCGACGCTCGGTTCACCGCCGCGCTCACCGCGTGTGCGTCGGTGATGGGCGTGATCATCCCGCCGAGCATCCTGATGGTCGTCTGGGGCGGCGTGATCTCGGTCTCGATCGGCGGATTGTTCCTCGCGGGCGTGCTGCCTGGCGTGATGATCGGCCTGTCGCTGATGGTCGTGGTGGTCATCTACGCCAGGATGCGCGGCTACCCGGTCCACCCGAGAGCCAGTCTGGCCGAGTTCGGGACGGCGCTGGTGCGCGCGCTGCTGCCGCTCGCCACACCGGCCATCATCGTGGGCGGCATCGTCGG
>Ga0163144_10004423_pt1 | contig 31656 bp, 29 predicted proteins | sample OliLak19BULKMAT1_FD_123175 | JGI IMG/M metagenome (GOLD analysis project Ga0163144, IMG submission 123175) | Freshwater microbial mat bacterial communities from Lake Vanda, McMurdo Dry Valleys, Antarctica - Oligotrophic Lake LV.19.BULKMAT1 | ecosystem: Environmental > Aquatic > Freshwater >... | reverse complement strand
GAAAATTCTATTGCATTTATACTTTTGAACATGACTAAATAGTTTAGGCTACAAAATACTAATTTATTTAGTCATTTACAATTCCTTCTTTCGCTATCTTTGAGAACATTCTACCTAATCCTAATGATTAAAAATAAATTAGCACCAAAAAAACGTGAAGAACTCCTTAAAACATTAAAAGCCCGTTTTGAAAAAAACAAAAACCGCCATAAAGATCTTGCATGGGCCAACGTACAGGTAAAGCTGGAAGCTACTGCAGAAAAAATGTGGTCACTCAATGAAATGGAAACAACGGGTGGTGAACCGGATGTTGTTGGTTTTAATAAAAAGACGGATGAATACATTTTTTATGATTGTTCAGTGGAAAGTCCTAAAGAACGCAGAAGTAGTTGTTACGACGGCAAAGCACTGGCGTCAAGGAAAGAAAATAAACCGAAAAATAGTGCTATGGATATGGCCGCTGACATGGGCATTGAGCTTTTAACCGAGGAACAATACCGGGAGTTGCAGCAATTGGGTAATTTCGATATGAAAACATCGAGCTGGATCATAACACCTCCTGCTATCAGGAGACTCGGAGGTGCCCTCTTTTATGACCGTCGCTATGATACGGTCTTTGTGTATCACAACGGAGCAGAATCCTACTATGGTGCAAGAGGGTTCCGTGGTTCATTAAAAGTCTGACAAAATACTAACACATTAAAAAAAGATAAGTGGCAGAAAGAAATCGGGCAATTCAGCATGATCGTTCCTGGGAAAAAGATTAAAAGATCAGTAATTCAATGATAATATCAATCCAAGTCTAAGATATTACTTCCTAATGCGAGCTCTTGCTGCTCCCGTTAGGCTTGAACGACTTGTCGCCGGTCAACTCCAACTTCAACGCTTAACCTTTATATCATTTTTGCACCAGATAGCTATCGGGTCGGCCCTGTTGACCAGGGCTATAAAAAAAGGTGACCCGTTGCCAGGCCACCTTCTAAAGTTATATAACAAGATATAGTGATCAGTTCAAATCGAAACGGTCAAGGTTCATCACTTTGGTCCATGCCGCGATAAAGTCCTTCACAAATTTTTCCTGTGAATCGGCAAAAGCATATAATTCAGCAATGGCCCGAAGCTCTGAGTTCGAACCGAAGATCAGGTCAACACGGGTGCCTGACCATTTGAGTTCTCCTGTTGTGCGATCACGGCCTTCGAATATATCCTGGGCTGGCGAAGTAGCTTTCCAGGTTGTACTTAAATCAAGAAGATTGACGAAAAAGTCGTTGCTGAGCGCTTCTGTATTCTTTGTGAAAACACCGCTCTTTGAATGGCCGAAGTTTGTATTCAGGACACGCATACCACCCACAAGCACGACCATCTCAGGCACTGTCAGAGTCAATAGTTGAGCTTTATCCACCAGCATTTCTTCTGAGGTTGCCATGTGTTTGGGCTTAAAGTAGTTCCGGAAACCATCTGCCTCCGGCTCTAAAACAGCGAATGATTCTACATCAGTTTGCTCTTGTGAAGCATCGGCACGTCCGGGTGTGAAAGGAACGGTCACTGCAAGCCCGGCTTTCTTCGCCGCCTCTTCGATACCTGCCACTCCACCCAAAACAATCAGGTCGGCCATTGATACTTGCTTACCTCCTCCCGATTGGGCGCTTTTGAACTCTTGTTGGATTGCTTCCAATTTCTCCAGTACACTGGACAGCAGACCCGGGTGGTTGACTTCCCAATCCTTCTGCGGTGCCAAACGAATCCGTGCGCCATTGGCACCACCCCTTTTATCGGAACCGCGGAAGGTTGATGCGGATGCCCAGGCGGTTGTTACGAGCTGAGACACCGGTATTCCAGTTGCTACTATTTTATTCTTCAATACAGCTATATCCTGCTCATCAATTATCTGATGTGTAATGGCCGGAACAGGGTCCTGCCAGATCAATTCTTCTGCAGGCACTTCCGGACCGAGATAGCGGGCAATGGGTCCCATGTCCCGATGTGTAAGCTTGAACCAGGCACGGGCAAATGCATCATTGAATGCTGCAGGATTCTCAAGAAAACGTCTTGAGATTTTTTCATAGACAGGATCTGCTTTCAAAGAGAGATCGGTCGTCAGCATAAATGGCGCATGACGTTTTGATGGATCATGTGCATCCGGCACTGTACCGGCACCGGCGTTATCTTTCGGTTTCCACTGTTTGGCACCGGCGGGACTCGTGGTCAATTCCCAATCATACCCGAACAGGTTTTCGAAGTAATTATTGCTCCACCTGGTTGGCGTAGTGGTCCATGCACCTTCAAGTCCACTGGTGATCGTATCTCCTGCATTACCACTGCCGAATGAATTTTTCCAACCGAGGCTCTGCTCTTCTATACCAGCAGCGGCGGGCTCTTTCCCAATATATTTTCCCGGATCAGCAGCACCATGGGTCTTACCCAATGTGTGTCCACCAGCAATCAATGCAACAGTTTCTTCATCATTCATCGCCATACGACCAAAGGTCTCGCGAATATCACGGGCGGCTGCAAGCGGATCAGCGTTTCCATTAGGCCCTTCCGGGTTCACATAGATCAGGCCCATCTGAACCGCCGCCAATGGATTCTCCAGGTCGCGGTCACCAGAATAACGTTTGTCTCCTAACCACTCTGCTTCCGGACCCCAGTATATATCTTCCTGCGGCTCCCACACATCTTCCCGTCCACCTGCAAAACCAAAGGTTTTAAAGCCTGCCGATTCAAGGGCGCAGTTGCCGGCGAGAATCATCAGGTCGGCCCAGGAAATTTTCTTACCGTATTTCTGTTTAACAGGCCAGAGCAGCAAGCGTGCCTTATCGATGTTGGCATTGTCTGGCCAACTATTCAGTGGCGCAAAGCGCTGGGTGCCGGAGCCTGCCCCACCACGACCGTCAGAGATACGGTAAGTACCGGCACTATGCCAGGCCATCCGTATGAAAAACGGGCCATAGTGACCGAAATCAGCCGGCCACCAGCTCTGGGAGGTGGTCATCAGGTCGAAAATATCTTTCTTCACAGTATCTAGGTCGAGGGACTTAAAGGCCGCTGCATAGTTGAAGCCCTTATCCATCGGGTTGGACAAGTCAGCGTGTTGACGGAGGATGTTTAATTTTAATTGATCAGGCCACCAGTCACGGTTTCTCATACCACTGCCGGCACTTTGCTTTAAAGGTCCACCAAGAAAAGGACATTTGCTTACGCTTTCATCGTTTACATTTAGCGCCGGGCTGTCTTGAGCTGTGTTCGTTTCCATTTATATATTATTTTTTTTATTGTTTTCGAATTAAAAATAGGGTACTCGCTCCTGATTTGCTGCTTCAACCCGAATATACCAACTCCCTATAATTCCTGCAAAGATAAAAGTCAGCGTAATATTTGATTATGATCAGCCGGAATAAAACTTACCATAACAGGAAAATACATGGATTGTTTGGCCGGGCTTTCAGGCAAAAAAGAATTGCTCCTCACTAACAAAAATCGGAGAATAACTTTAACGGAAGACCTAATAAAATTACTGAAAATCGCTAAAATGGAATTACTTTAGGATAAAACACGTGTAGAGCTAAACTAAAAAGATTAGACAGGCAATAAAATCATATTGAGATCACTCAAATGGATAATAAAACGTAGTTGCAAATGACACAACTGATTTTAGTTCTCGACTATGAATGCGTTGATGTCTGCAAGGATGCCTGGACTAATTATATACAGTATAGTTTACGCAACCTGGTCACTACCGCAAAAGGTAATCCAAAAGCTACCGGCAGACTACAGACTGAAAACAAAAAGAAATTGGTTTCGGGAAACTAGTACTGTCGCTGACCCGATGATCCGGCAAGCCAATAAACCTTACTGGTTCTTAATAATCAAACTCTCTCCGGTGCATGTTCCACCGCACCCCAAAACTGATCACTGAAGTATTGGCGGATGTAATGGGAGGTGTTTTAGTATCCTGCTTGCGCATGACCGCATTTAATTCCAGGAATAGATTTTCCCTCCACTCATACGACAAAAGGAAAGAAGAATAGAATACATTGGTCTGCCAGCCACTGCCAATACTGTATCCAAAATCGCCATTGCGGAAGGGGGGCACATTGGGCAATAGGATATTACTGCCATAACTCTGGATGCTGCTGTCACGCCCCTGCTCGTAATAGATCAGTTTGACCACAGCCAGCCATTTTGGAGCAGGTTGGTAACGGGCTATTCCGATAAACTCGCTGAAATTAGCTCCCAGCGGGTGCGCCAATGGCTGGTTGTAATGGGTATAATTGGCCACCGAGTCACGGTGTGAATAGGTAAAAGGACGTACCCGGTTATGCTCCACCTGCAGATCAAGATTACTGATACCGAAGGCGTCAATATATTTAGCACCGATCTGGATACCAAACTTATTAGCCCACCAGCCCCGGTTCTTTTTTATTTCTGATAATAAAAACTCATCCAGTGAAAGCTGTCCATACACCTGGATCTTCCGGGCGATATTGGCTTTGGCATCCAACCCAATCACCGAGTTATCAAAACTTCCGTTCTGCTGTTCGATAGAACGGTAAAAAATAATGGGATTCAGGTAACCAAAATCAAAGCGGTCTTTGCGGCCAAAGATGACACCTTCAAACAAACCAATATTCAGCCATTTGGTAATTCCGATATCAAGGTGGTGCATGGCTGCATATTTTTTCCCGATCAGTCGGTCACCTATTAAGTTTTCGGCATTGTGCAGCTCCATGAACAGGTTCTGGTAATTGAAACGCCAGATGCGGGTATTCAGTTTCAAAAAAAGATTGCTGGTGCCTGCATCACTCAAAAACATACTTCGCTGTCCGTTACCGATAAAATTTTTATCATACCCAAACGCTACATCAATATATTTGGTCACATTAAAAGTTATATAACCACGGGCATCAAAATAATCGTAACCAGTCCCTTTAAAATCTTTGTAGAAACCCTGTCCCGGTACTGCTTTACGTCTCCTGGTCCAGTCCCTGACATAGAGCGGATCTTTTTCCTGGTTATCGGTTAGGTAGGTGAAGAAACCGATCTTGTTTGCAATTTTTCCCCTGAGGGTCAGACCCCGGGTATTCAGGTAGAGCGTTTCGTCATTATCACTTTCCTTGGATACGGTAACCTGTATCACAGGATTAATGACAAGGTCAAAATCCTTTATATGCACTTCGTACAGATTGGCAGGAGTTTGAAAAAACCGTTTAGCGACCGGTTTCTTGCTTTTAAACCGGGTCCAGTCGCCACCGGCAAACTCAATATTATTCATCAGGAGGCTATTCAGGTTATCCCGGTCCACTTTAGAAAGCGGAATGACATACTTACTTGTATTGAGCGCTAAAGAAGACTTTGGTGTAACTCCGTGTAGGGTGGGTGTTGAGACGATATCACCAAAACTACCAAGGATGGCTTTCCGGCTATACGGTCTTGTTTTGGAAAAATTCAGTGATGAATCGGTCTTGGCCTTTATTTCGAGCCGTTCTATCAATATATTGGCTTTATCACCCTGGGGAAAATAAGTGGTTTGCGCTGCTGTTGCCACCGGAAAAAGAATTAGCAGCAGTCTTAAAAGGGTTTTTTTAAATTGCATAAGTCATGGGATTAGATTCAGACGACAAAATATGCAAAAATATCTGATTAAGAATATACAGGTTGTGAACGAAGGCCGGATCGTAACGGCAGACCTGTTAATAACAAATGGAAGAATTGAGAAAATTCAGCCACAGATCACTGCCATACAAACAGGATATACAGAAATAGACGGAACCGGTAAGTACTTATTGCCCGGCTGTATTGATGACCAGGTGCATTTTCGTGAACCGGGTATGACCAATAAAGCAACTATTTATACGGAAGCCAAAGCAGCCGTGGCAGGTGGTGTGACCAGTTTTATGGAAATGCCCAATACTATTCCCAACGCATTGACACAAGAACTGCTGGAAGTCAAATACAGTATTGCGGTTAATAGTTCATTGGCCAATTACTCCTTTTATATGGGTACAGGAAATGATAATGCGGATGAAGTACTCAAAACAAACGATAAAAGAAAAGATGTATGCGGTATTAAAATATTTATGGGTAGCAGCACCGGCAATATGCTGGTGGATAATCCTAATACCCTGGATAGAATTTTCCGGGAAGCCGAAGTACTCATCGCCACCCATTGCGAAGATGAAAAGATCATCCGGCAAAACCTGGAAAGAGTAAAAGCCAGCGGTAAAACATTAACTCCTGCGGACCATCCCATTATCCGTGATGAAGAAGCCTGTTATGAATCTTCCCTTTATGCTATCCAGATCGCCAAGAAATACAGCACCCGGCTCCATATTCTGCATATCAGCACGGAAAAAGAATTGCAGTTATTTACCAACCTGTTCCCGTTGAAAGATAAACGGATCACCGCCGAAGTTTGTGTACATCATTTGCATTTTACCAGTGATGACTATGCGGAATTGGGCAATAAGATAAAATGTAATCCGGCAATCAAAGCCCCTCACAATAAGGAAGCTTTATGGAAGGCCCTGCTGGATGACCGGCTGGATGTGATTGCCACTGATCATGCCCCGCATACACCCGAAGAAAAGAATGGACCCTATGAAAAAGCACATGCCGGTTTGCCGCTGGTACAGCATCCCTTATTATTAATGTTACACTATTATAAACAGGGCCGCATTTCATTAGAAAAAATAGCAGAGAAAATGAGCCATGCCGTGGCCGATTGTTTCCAGGTGCAGGACCGGGGTTATATCCGTGAAGGCTATCATGCCGACCTGGTGATTGTTGACCTGAACGAATCGACAAAAGTCACCAAAGAAAGTATTTTATACAAATGCGGCTGGAGTCCTTTAGAGAATTTTGTATTTCCTGCATCTATTAACCAGGTTTTTGTCAGCGGGCAACTGGTATATAATAAGGGAGTATGGAATGAATCGCTAAAAGGGCAACGATTGAGCTTTAACAGATAAAAAGTGAATGGTCAATAGTAAAAAGTCAATCCACGGCTTTATTCACGATTCACCATTCACCACTCACCAATATGGAGATCGATAAAATATCATTCAGCGACATTTCTATCTTCCACCAGGAAGAAGAGTTTTCTATTTTTCATAAACTCAACTTTACCCGCACTACCGGCGGCAAGGAATGGCTGCGCAAATTCTTCAGCGAGCCCCACAACGATGTAAAAAAGATCATTGGCACACAGAAGATCATCCGCACCTTTATGGAACATATAAAGGACTGGCCCGGTAGTATCAGTAATGGTACCGTGTTGGTGATCGATAAGTTTATGGATTATGCGCTGGATCCGATCAGTGAAAGCCCTAATTCACTGAATAATATTTTTTATAAAGTACTGCACAGTGAAGATTATGCAATGGTGAAATATTCGATCACCCATTTTGCCGATTTTTACAGGGGCATCAAACAAATTGCTGAATTACTCGAAGGACTTGAATTACCTCCCGGGATCAAATTTTACACCGACCGGATCAGCAAGGTATTAAAAGAACCCCCGCTGCAAAAGTTGTCGGAGACCGCCCAGGGAGAACGTTTTACCACCCGGCAGAACCTGTATTTCGGCCACTTTCTCCGCGGTCGTTATAAAACCGATACACTGGAAATGATCGATATTTTCAGCCGGCTTGATGCCTGGTATTCCATGGCAGTGGCAGTAAAAACGTACAACCTGAGTTTCCCCGAATTTGTACAGCAGGAATCACCCCTGGTAGATGCAAAAGGTTTGTACCATGTCTTACTACCACAGCCGGTAGCCTACGATCTGCAGATGAACCCGGATAATAATTTTGTTTTCCTGACCGGAGCCAATATGGCTGGTAAAAGTACATTGATCAAAGCAGTGGGTTCTGCTGTTTTCCTGGCGCATATTGGTATGGGTGTGCCGGCCACCAAAATGAAACTGACCTTATTTGATGGCCTGCTGAGCAATATCAACGTGGTGGATAATATTGCCAAAGGCGAAAGTTTTTTCTTTAATGAAGTACAACGGATCAAAAACACTATTGAAAAAATAAACAACGGGAAAAAATGGCTGGTGCTGATCGATGAACTTTTTAAAGGCACCAATGTGCAGGATGCAATGAAATGTTCACTAACGGTCATTAAAGGACTGATTAAAATTAAAAATTCCCTGTTTATTCTTTCCACCCATTTATACGAGATCGGGGAAGATCTGAAAGATTATCCCAATATCTCTTTCCGGTATTTTGAGACCAATGTAAAAGATGAAGAACTGGAATTCAGCTACCAGTTGAAAGATGGTGTCAGCAATGACCGCATCGGATACGTGATATTAAAAAGGGAGAAAGTGGTGGAGATGTTGGAAAAATTGTAAACAGGCTTTTAGTCAAAAGATTAGTTAAAACATCATCTAAATTCCTCTCAAAAGGCTCAATTTTCGCTTGAAAATCAGGTGAGTATTTGTTATATTTACATAGTAAAAATTGAACAAAGAGAAACCCCATATTATCAACTCTCAATTGCTCTGGGAATATGACCTGGAGACCTTCAATTACGTAAAATCGTATAAGATAGTGATCGAGCGGGTACTGGAAAGAGGCAATCTCGAAGAATGGAAAGAAATGGTAAAGTTGTATAATAACGAGCAGATTTTAGAGACCATTGAGTGGAGTGCCCAGTTGGATAAAAGAGACAAAGATTTCTCAAAATTTTTCCTTACCTCCGGATTTTTACATGTTGCATAAAGACCCTTTCATCATTAAAGCCGCTACATTCCGGCTCATTCAGCAACTCCAGGCTATACCGGAATTGAATGAATTTCATTTAGTGGGTGGAACCGCCCTGGCTCTTCAGCTGGGTCACCGAAATTCAATAGACATAGATTTGTTTACCCAAAACGAGTTTAAACCTACAGATATTATTAGCCTTTTAGAAAAAGATTATCGTATCTCCACTACTTTGGTGAGAAAGGGAACAATACTGGCCGTTGTAAACAACATCAAAACAGATTTTATCAGGCATAATTATTTATTCTTAAATGCCCCCATCATAGAAGAAAGAATCCGCTTCTTAAGCAAAGAGGATATTGCAGCCATGAAATTTCATGCCATTATCCAAAGCGGTAAAAGGCTGAAGGATTTTATTGATATTTATTTCTTACTGCAGCATTTCAGTATGAAGCAAATGATCGGATTCTTTACAGCTAAATACAGTTATTCCAATGCGATGATCGCCATGAAAGCCGTCAATTTTTTTGGTGAGCTCGACGAAAATATAGACCCCCCAAAACTACTTCAACCCCTGCCTCTTAAAAAAATTATGGCCCGGATACAGGAAGCAACGCAAAAACCGGATAAACTATTTAAAGCGGATTAGAGCATGAAGTCATTCATCAGTACCCTCAGCTGTATTTTTATTACCATTGCTGCCAGTGCGCAAAGCAATATTGATGTGCTGCACTATAAATATGAGATCGAACTAAACGATAATAATGATACGATCTATGGTAAAGCAGCGATCACGGTAAAGTTTACTGCGCCTTCTCTTTGTGTTGAATTTGACCTGGTACAAGTGGGTCAAAATAAAAAAGGAATGATGGTGATGAATATCACCGGGCCCAATGTGAATGGAGGCAAATCTGACCTGGTGGCACAAAAATACCGGATCAATTTATCCGGCCCCGCAAAAAAGAATGATACAGCTATTTATACGATCAGCTATAAAGGTATTCCCGCCGATGGGATGATCATCTCAAAAAACAAGTATGGCAATCGTACTTTTTTTTCCGATAACTGGCCCAACCGTGCCCACAACTGGATACCCTGTGTAGATGAACCAGGTGATAAAGCCACCGTGGAGTTTATTGTGACAGCCCCCTCCCATTACCAGGTCATTTCAAATGGCATACAGGTTGAAGAAACCAATTTGCCCGGTAATAAAAAAATGACACACTATATAGAAGATGTTCCCCTACCAACCAAAGTAATGGTAGTAGGTGCTGCCGATTTTGCAGTGCAGACCGTGGGCGAGGTCAACTGTGTACCTGTGTACAGTTGGGTGTACCCGGAAAACAAAACTGAAGGTTTTTATGATTACGCCATTGGCAAAGATATACTGGCCTATCATATCAATTATATCGGACCCTACCCGTATAAAAAGTTAGCTAATGTACAATCGAAGACCAGGTTTGGCGGTATGGAAAATGCCGGGGCGATCTTTTATGATGAAAGCCGGCTCAATGGCCTCCGCCAGGAAGAAGAACTGCTGAGCCATGAAATAGTGCACCAGTGGTTTGGTGATATGGCTACCGAAAAAAGCTTTGCCCATGTATGGCTGAGCGAAGGCTTCGCCACCTATCTTACCCATGTATATATTGAATCGAAGTATGGTACCGATAGTTTGAATGAAGAAATGGATATTGACCGGGAAACTGTACTTGATTTTGTAAAGACCAATCCACGTCCCGTAGTGGACTCCAATTCCAATTATATGCAACTGCTGAATCCCAACAGCTATCAGAAAGGCAGTTGGATTCTCCATATGTTGCGCCGGCAACTGGGTGATTCCGTTTTCAGAAAAAGTATCCGGCTTTATTACGCCACCTATGCCGGTAAAAATGCGGAAACACAGGACCTGCAAAAGATCTTTGAAACTGTTTCCGGAAAGGACCTTACCCAATTTTTTAAACAATGGCTGCACACAACAGTCAACCCTTCTTTAAAAATTTCCTGGAAATACCTGGCCAAAGAAAAAAAGATCAAATTAGATGTAGAGCAATTGCAGCCCGGTATAACATTCAATCTGCCACTTGAAATAGGAATAACTATGGGCGGAGGTAAAAAGATTGTCATGCCCTTTACGAACAACAGCAGGATTCAATCCTTTACGTGGCCCGTTGCTGCAAAGCCATTATCTATTATTCCAGATCCTAACAGCTCCTTATTATTTGAAGGTACTATCACCGAAATAAAATAAGCTATTTTGGCCGTAACGGTGAGGGTCAATTGCCCCCATCTGCCCGGTTGAAAAAGACAAAGAATACCACTTACCGGTAATAACCCATCCCGTTATTTTCTGTTACCTTCAAGCCATGCTTGTTAAGACATTTGGCAGTGCAGTTTATGGAGTAGAAGCCATTACCATCACGATCGAAGTGAACTGGTTAACGACCGGTAAAGACCCGATGATCGTGGGCCTGCCCGATAATGCCGTGAAAGAAAGTTTGCAGCGAATCGAAAGCACATTTAAAACCAATGGTTACAACATGCCACGGACCAAAGTGGTGGTCAACCTTGCACCTGCAGATATAAAAAAAAGCGGTACTCCTTTTGATCTTTCTATTGCACTGGGCATACTTGGTGCTTCCGGTCAACTTAAAAACCAGGATGCCCTTTCCAGGTACGTCATCATGGGAGAACTGGCACTTGACGGTGAGATACGTTCTATTAAAGGTGCCCTGCCGATTGCCATACAGGCCCGGAAAGAGGGTTTTAAAGGACTCATCGTTCCAACCATGAATGCCAAAGAAGCGGGCATGGTCAACAATCTCCAGGTATATGGTGTATCACATATCAAAGAAGTCATTGATTTTATTGAAGCGGAAGAGAGCGGGCTGAAGCCGACCGTAATCAATACAAGAGATGAATTTTTTCATTCGCAATATGATTTTGAAATTGATTTTGCCGATGTAAAAGGACAGGAGAATATTAAACGAGCATTGGAAATCGCAGCCGCCGGAGGACATAATGCCATTTTGATCGGACCTCCCGGTGCCGGTAAAACGATGCTGGCAAAAAGACTACCCACAATTCTTCCGCCGCTCTCCCTGCAGGAAGCATTGGAGACAACAAAAATTTATTCTGTTGCAGGCAAGTTACCAGAGAATGCAACACTGGTTTCTAAACGGCCCTTCCGTTCACCGCATCATACGATCTCTGATGTGGCCCTTGTTGGAGGTGGCGGTATTCCGCAGCCGGGAGAAATTTCGCTGGCGCATAATGGTGTTTTATTCCTGGATGAGTTACCTGAATTTAAAAGAACCGTACTCGAGGTAATGCGGCAACCCATGGAAGAAAGAAGAGTGACCATTTCAAGAGCAAAAGTTGCAGTCGATTTTCCTGCTTCTTTTATGCTGATGGCTTCGATGAACCCCTGCCCCTGTGGTTTTTATAATCATCCGGAGCGGGAATGTACCTGCCCACCGGGTACTGTACAAAAATATTTAAATAAAATATCGGGACCCCTGCTCGACCGGATCGATCTGCATGTGGAAGTAACACCTGTTCCATTCAGTGAACTTGCTTCTACCAGACAACAGGAAAATTCTGCGGCTATCCGTGACCGGGTGATAGCAGCGAGAGAAATACAAGCAGAGCGATATAAAAACAACCCTGGTATTTATTGCAATGCGCAGATAAGCAGTAAGATGCTGAAAGAAATTTGTGTGATTAGCCAGGTGGGTGCCAATTTATTGAAAGTGGCCATGGAAAAATTAAATCTTTCCGCCCGCGCTTATGATCGTATCTTAAAAGTATCCAGAACTATTGCCGATCTTTCTGCCAGTGAAGATATTAAACCCGAACACCTGGCCGAAGCCATTCAATACCGGAGCCTGGACCGGGAAGGTTGGGCCGGGTAGCCTTAATTTTGGAGCAATGAAAAAAACGTACGGTCCTTTATGAAAAAAATTCTTTTCCTATCAGTGATGAATGGTTCGGCCTGGGGTGGCAGTGAAGAACTTTGGTACCAGGCGGCTCTTTGGACGGCCCGTCATGGATACCCGGTAGCCGTTTGTTGCTTTGATGGAGAGGGCAAAAGCAATCGCCTGGAAAAATTAGCACAGGCAGGATGTTCTTTATTTTTATTGCCGGGAAAAGTAGAAACCAAAAAACAAATGCTACTGGGAAAAATAAAATTGAATAAGGCCATTGCTGAAGTTCCGTTTGAAGAATATGACAAAGTGATTGTTAGCCAGGGTGGTTGGAAAGACGTTACTCACGGGCCCTTTAAAAAATTATACCGGAGATTGAAAGAATATGTACTGATCTACCATAACTATAATATCCATGAAAAATTTTCCCTGCATAAATTTTCATTGCTTCAAAAATGGGCTGGTAAATCAGAAAAAAATTTAGGTGATACTCCGAAAATATTTCAGGCCCTCGAAGAAGCGTATTCACTCCATATTCCCAGGCAGGAAAAGCTTTTTAACCCGCTGACATTTGCTACCCCGGAAAAGGCAACAGCCTACCCCGAAACGCTAAATGGGAAATACATACTGGCAGTTTTTTCTGCTCTTGATATTGAGAGAAAAGCACAGGATGTGCTGATCAGGGCCTTGTCAGGAGAAGCCTGGCGACACCGGAACTGGGAACTGCATTTGTATGGCGAAGGAAAAGATAAAGAACTTTTACAGCAACTGATACAAGAATTACAACTGCAATCTTCCATTTTCCTCTACGGCAATGCAAGTGATTATAGAGAAGCCATCCGTCAATCGCACCTGGTATTGCAGATCACCCATATGGATGCGATGCCCATTACAGTGATGGATTCTCTGGCCATGGCGAGGCCCGTTGTTGTCAGCAATGTGGGCGATATGCCTTTCTGGATAAAAGAAAATGTGAATGGCTGGGTAACCAACGCTGTTACTCCCGAAGCAATTCAGCAAACCCTGGAACAAGCCTGGCAAAAACGGGATCGCTGGTCTGCCATGGGTGAGGAATCCTTCCGCATCTTCCGGCAGGACTTTCCATCCAACCCGGTTCAGTTTTTTCTGCAACAAACTGGTATTATTCATTGATCATACCCAGCTAAGAAAATTTCTTTACTCTTCTCGCCATCTTCCTGAACTCATTCAGTTTACTGATATAACTTCTCCGCCAGATCGGGAACAGTGTTTTTTGATATCTTGTCAAAAAGAAAAAAAGTTTCCAGGAAAACCCCCGCTGCACACTTTCATAGTAAGAATAAAGATCTTCCATAAAAGCCTTATTAGCGCAGTAATTATTATTCTTCAATAGTTGTATCCGTTCGAGCTTCTCTGCATACTCTTCATATTTCCTGTTCTTTGTCTCGCCCCTTTGTTTATTCTTTTGATACATGACAGCAGTAAACGAATAATCATGTTGCCGCCAGCCTGTCAATGTCTCATTCACGTATCGGATGGTCGAAATAGAAGCTGCCGTGTAAGCAAGCCAGGTATCATAAGGCATATTGGCAGGGATCGGCAGTGCGTATTCCAGCAACTCTTTTCTTAGCAGCATGGTATGCCCCCAGGTAAAATCATAAAAAGCAAAGGCATTGGGATGTGGCCGGTCATGCAGCCGGAAGCGGTCGCTGATTTTTTTTCCGGTTTCATTACCCGCTTCATTGATCAGCACCGAATCGGAATAGACCAGCATGGCATCACCGATCGCCTTCACGAGCGTTTCCAGTTTCTTTGGCATCCAGCTATCATCATGATCAGCAAGTGCGATCCACTCGCCAGAACAGAGAGAAAGACATTGCTCAAAGTTTTTGATATACCCGAGATTGGTTTCATTCTGATAAAGCCAGATCCTCCCCGGGTACTGCAACTGGAATTTTTCCAGCGTTTTTACCGTGTCATCACTACTTTTATCGTCACAACAAACGATCTCCGTATTTTCCCATGATTGCTGTAACAGACTATTGAGCAGCGGCACCAGAAAGGGACCGGTATTATAGGTACAAAGTGCAATAGAAACCAGGGGCTGCATAATGTTGAACAGATGATGCCGCCAAAGATAGATTCATAAATTGTAAAACAAGTAGCGCATGAAGGATGGAATATTTATCGCCGAAATGCTGCGAAAAGGAAATGAAGCAAGGGAAAAAGTAAAAGCCCAATTCAGTCACCTCACCTTAACCCAGCTTAACTGGAAACCGGGTGAGGAAAGCTGGAGTATTGGGCAATGCCTCGACCACCTGATTGTTTCCGATTGTTTATATTTCCCTGCTTTCAAAAAAGTAGCAGAAGGAAAACATGAAATGAGTTTCTGGGAAAACTGGAGCCCATTAAGCGGTTTGTTTGGTACCATGCTGGTAAGCCAGATACAGGAACAACCCCGTAAAAAATTAAATACTCCTAAAATATTTACTCCCGGGGGAAGTACAATTGACCCTGGAATACTGGAACGGTTTCATAAACACCTGGACAGCCTGCTGGACTATATCGCAACTTTTATCCGCACTGATATTGACAAAACACATATTACGTCCCCGGTTTCCAAAGTGGTTACGTATAGTTTACGGAAAGCCATCCTGATCTTAATCCAACATGAACACCGGCATATCAACCAGGCTCTGCAGGTAAAAACAGCCAACGACTTTTCTGCCTGACAGTTTGCCGGCGAAACAGTGGGAGAATCGTAGATTGGGGAGGCTGCTGCCAAAAAGCTGGTGACATAGTTTCCGGATTTATAATTGCCATGATTTTTGCGCTGTCCTTACCTTTACTCCTTAACCACTGACATGAAGATCCTTATAAAATACCTGAAACCTTATAAATGGCTGGTCGGCTTAGTACTTTTGCTGGCGGCAATCAATATTGGTTTTTCTTTAATTGATCCTATCATTTTTGGAAAATTGGTGAACCTCGGAAGCTATCACCAAAAAGTAGAGCCCCTGACCTGGAACGATTTTCTTTTCACCCAAAAAGAATACGTTGACACTGGTGTAAAACTGGATGCCGCTGGCATGATACAAAAAACTTCCAATTCAAAAGTTATTTATGGCGTGGTTTGGTTACTCATTGCTTCGATATCGGTCGCCATGATCAGCCGTATTGCCAAAGCCTTCCAGGATTATTTTCTCAGTTTGATCACCCAAAAATTTGGGGCCACTATTTTTACTGAAGGCTTGCAGCATGCCATGAAATTACCCTACAAGGATTTTGAAGATGCAAGAAGTGGTGAAACGCTGAGTGTATTACAAAAAGTAAGGATCGACACCGAGAAATTTGTGTCTTCTTTTATAAATATCCTTTTCCCGGTTATTGTCGGAATTCTTTTTGTCGCTGTCTATGCCACCACTATCCATTGGAGCCTGCCCCTGGTTTATTTTGGTGGCATCTTCCTGCTGACGATCATTTCCAACCTCCTCAGTAAAAAAGTAAAAACGATCCAGAAAAAGATAGTCGGGCAAACCACAGCTTTGGCAGGTGCCACTACCGAGTCACTTCGCAATATTGAATTGGTAAAAAGCCTTGGGCTTACCAAACAGGAAGTATCCCGGCTGAATAAAAACACTTTTAAGATATTGGGCCTGGAGCTTACAAAAGTAAAACGTATCCGCAGCATTAGTTTTGTACAGGGCACTTTTGTAAACACATTGCGCCAGATCATCCTATTCCTGTTAATGTTGTTTATTTACCAGGGAAAAATGGATGCCGGCCAGATCGTCACCATGCAGATCTTCTCCTTTTTTGTATTTGGTCCCTTGCAGGAGATCGGTAATATCATTCTTACCTACCGGGAAGCGCAGGCATCGCTGGAGAATTTTGACAACCTGATGAAAAAAGCTCCCGAGCCTCAGGCAGCCAATCCCAAACATCTCGGACAAATTCAAACCCTGGAGTTTAGCGAGGTAGCATTCCAGCACCAGACCGCATCGCAGAAAGCGATTAATAAGATCAGCTTTAAAGTAAAGACAGGAGAAACCATCGCTTTCGTAGGCCCATCAGGTTCCGGCAAAACCACCCTCATGAAATTATTGGTTGGTCTTTACCGCCCGCAGGAAGGAACGATATTATATAATGGTATTGATGAAAACAGTATAGACTTTGAAGACCTGCGTAACCAAATCGGATTTGTAACACAGGATACCCAACTTTTTTCAGGAACTATCAAAGAGAACCTGCTCTTTGTAAACCCCGCCGCTACCGAAGAGCAGATCATGGATGCGCTGAGAAAAGCTTCTTGCCAGAATATGCTGACCAGGGCCGAAAAAGGTCTTGAAACGATGATCGGGGAAGGCGGGTTGAAGTTAAGTGGTGGTGAAAAACAACGTTTATCGATTGCCCGGGCCTTGCTTCGCAAACCGAAACTGTTGTTGTTTGATGAAGCCACTTCTGCACTGGACTCCTTAACAGAAGAAGAGATAACTGACACCATCCGGGATATTTCCCGTCTCGGCGACCAGATCAGTATCCTCATTGCCCACCGGCTTTCTACCATCATGCATGCCGACAGGATCTATGTATTAGAAAAAGGCGATGTGGTGGAAACAGGTACTCATGAAGCTTTGCTTGTAGAAAAAGGTTTGTACTATGCCATGTGGCGCCAGCAAATCGGTGAAAGAAAAAATAAAATCAGTTTTGCTTAAAGTATGGGACTTTTTTCATTTCTTGGTTCGGGCAAAATAAAAAATGCTTTACGCAAAGGTGCAATTATCATCGATGTAAGGACCGGCATAGAATATGACAGGGGTCATGTACCAGATGCTTTTAATATCCCTGTTGATCGGATCAAAGCCAGTGCGGCCCGATTAAAAGAAGCCAAACTCCCCATTATCGTTTGTTGTAATTCCGGTTCCCGGAGCAGTACGGCGATGCAATACCTGAAAGAAAAAGGTCTGAAAGAAATATATAATGGAGGAAGCTGGGAAGAACTGCTCAAGATCATGCAGGCCCTTTGACAACTTAAGGATTCACTTTTAATTTTATGGATTTGCTGGCAATATTATTGCCATGGTCTTCAAAAGCTACCGTAACTGTATAATCAGTAACCCCTGCCACGGATGCAGTATGATTAAGGCTGAAATTGTAAAGTAACAACCCATGGATCTCATACGCCTGGTTGACGATCACGGCACCATTGGCATCATTGATAACCCGAATAGTACCGCGGTATAAGCCATAATCATCGGTTAATTTACCGGTAATAGAAATGGTACTGCCATTCAAAAACACCTGGTTAATCGTGGGTGTAGTAATAGTTATTACTGGCGGGGTAACATCATCAGGAGTCACTACATGCGGGCCTCCGCCTCCGTCATCAGCAGGATCACCGCCTTTGGAACAGGAGAAAATAACCAGCGTCAGGGCTGCCAAAAAAAATATATGACTGAATCGCTTCATCCTGGTAAAATTAAGGTTCTTTTTTTTCTTTTCCGCCCCAGAGATCGCTGAAAAAGTTGGTTTTCTCCAGTTCTTCCATGTCACTCAGCTCCCATTCCAGTGCTTTCGTGCTTTGCGTGATCTCCAACAAGGAAATAACCAATGATGCCAGCAGGCTTAATAGGCTGGCTGCAAAGACATAACTCGTAAACCCATCCCATTGCTTGTACACACTATACATCGTTACTACGCAGCAAAGAAAACTAAACACACCCAGGGCCTGCATCTGCCGCACCATATTGATACGTATCCGGAGGATCCTGATCTGGTTGAGGAGATGTGTCTTCTTCTCTCCTTTCATATACTCATCGTGCAATTTACGTATCAGGGTTGCCAGGGCCAGATAGCGGTTGGTGTAAGCCAGCAGCAATAAACTGATGGCGGGGAATAATAAAGCCGGCGTGTTGAAAGTGATTTCCATCCCACAATTTACTCCATTCAAAAGAAACCGGCTCTATTTACAACAGGGCGGTAGTGTCTCAGTTTCAAATTTTCTGAACTAAAGAGACACAGAGCCCACCAAGCAGCACAGAGAAACGCTGTGAACCTCCCTGTTTCCCGTGTCTCTGTGGTTTAACTTCTATACCACAGCAATTCAAACTGAGACACTACCAACAGGGCTGGTTTTTTATACTATAATGACCCGTAATTTTCTGTATTACCCGGTTTGAAAATCATAGCTTCCAGAAGAGAATTATACAAGTCTCGCCCGGAGGATAAAGAGGAAAGGAGCATAGAAAGTTCAAGCCAACCACAAAAAAGAGAGATCATAACTACGGTTAGATTAACCCCTTTCTCTCCTTCTCCTCTGCTCGAAATTTCTTTCAATGATCATTGGGGAAAAAGAATTGAAACTGAGACAGTACCTATTTTTTTGTAAAACTTAACGGGACATTCAGTTTAACAGAAAAATTACGGCCGGTATTGAATACGCCATTCCGACCCGTCACCAGGTTTTCGGCAGCATACTTTAGCCGGCTTAAATGATTTTGATAAGCGATATCTGCAATATTATTTACTGCCATATGCAAGCTGAACAGGAGTTTTTTATTGGCACCCCAAACATCAGTACCCAACCCGGCATTCAGTAAAGTGTATCCAGGGGTGCTGGTTTCAGTATCATAACCGGTGAAAGCATTTTTTTGGGCGAATGTTTTATCCGTTTCCATTTTCACATAGAGGTTTTTCAAAGCCTTTCCTGCTTTTTTGAAATCTCCCCTCAATTCACTGACAAGTCTTGCAGCGGGTATCAGGGGCAAATTATCACTGCCATCAATGGCATTATCAAATCGTCCCCGTACAAATGAAACGGTATTTTCGAAATGGAGCCAATGTAATTTGTGCGGATGAATGTCTATGGAACCTTCAACACCTGCCAGCTTTGCATCCTGCTGGTTAAATTTAAAAGCGGGAATATCATCTCCATCCACGTTGACCAGTGAATCACCACCCGCTGCCGATTCAAGTTTCCGGTAAAAAATAAAATCATTCATCCGGTTATAAAAAGCACTGATACCGATACTGAAATGTTCATTGTCAATATCAATTCCCCCGTCTAACTGCAAACTTGTTTCTGATCGGAGATCCTGCTCCCCATATTCATACCGGTTGGTTCCTTCATGCGCTCCGTTGCTGGCCAGTTCAGCCAAAGAAGGTGCCCGGAAGCCCCGGGCAATATTCGCTTTAAAAGTCAATGCATCGGTGGCTTCAACACTTGCACCCATACTCCCGGAAATATTCGAAAAGGAGCGGGTAAAAGCCGGGAATTTAAGATCCACCCCCTCATTGAATTCCTTAGAATCAACTGAACGGTTATCAAACCGCAGGCCACCGCTCAGCGTTGCTTTTTTAAATAACCGTTGCACATACACAAAGCCGCCAATGTCGAAAATATTATACTCCGGTATCAGTACTTCTGCACCTTTGTTCTCATTGTTTTGCCGCATCCCGTTCACGCCAATGGTGGTATGCCACTCTTTCATCTCCGGTAATTGCCATTGAATACTATAGTTAATTGTTTTCAGATCAAAGAAAAGCTCCTTTTCTGCAGGATCGTCAGGGTTACCCATTTCCTGCCGAAGGTTATTTTGATAACCCAGATTAATTTTCAACCGGCTTTTCTTAATAGCAAAATTATTATCAAGAATTATTCGATTGTGTTGCACTCTTTGTTGTGGAACAAATAAATCTCTTGTAGCAAGATCTGAAGCAGTAGCAATTCTTTCCAACGGGGTGCCTGCAAACAAAGTAAATTTTCCTGTCGCGTCGTCCCGGTCTCCTTCTATCAACCCCAGCCGTTGATCGAAACGGCTGAAGATTAGATGCGAATAACCCCAGCTTTTATTGATACCGATATAGCCACCGAAGTTTTTTTCATTGAACCGGGAGTTCAATACTTTGCCATCATATTTATTCTTGTAATCACCCGCGGATTTATAAGTACCATACACATTCCAGTTCAACCCGTTTTTATTAGCTGCCAGGCTTCCATTCAGGGCAAAGAGCCCGTTATTGCTTTGATAATTGGATAAAATATTTCCTTTAACGGTTCCTTCGGCAACAGGTATATTGGTAATAAAATTAATAACACCGGCCAATGCATCGCTACCATACATGAGTGAAGCCGGGCCTTTCAGCACTTCCACTCTGCCCACACTCAGTTCATCAATTTCTACTCCATGCTCATCTCCCCATTGCTGTCCTTCCTGCCGTACTCCTTCATTCACTACTACCACCCGGTTGTAGCCCAGACCGCGTATAAAGGGTTTTGATATAGCCGGGCCGGTGGATAATTGTGATACGCCGGGAACATGACTCAACGCATCAATGATATTGGTCGAGGAAGATTGTAACAATGCCGCTTTACGGATAGAACTTACCGGCACCGGGGATTTCCGGATACTTGTGGCTCCGGAAACGCCGGTAATGATCACGCCCTGGTTTTCTATCACGACGGTAGAAAGTTTGAAATCCCGTTCGGTATCGCTGTTCAGTTCAATATGTTCCACTAACGTGCCATAACCAGCATGGGTAATTTCAATAACATGGTGGCCGGAAGGTATATTCGTTATGCTGTATTTTCCATTGGCATCGGCCGATGTACCGATTTTATCATCCGCAAAATAAACAGAAGCACCGGGGAGCAATTCGCCGGTTTTAGCATCCATGATCTTTCCGGTCAGTGTCACTTTAACCACTGGAACGCCGGGACTCACTTCTTTGGAGAGAGTTAAATTATATTGGGCAGTTGCAGTAAAAGTTGTGGCAACTAATAATGCAATAAGGTAATATTTCATAGTATTAATTTTTTATGCAGTAATCACTGCAACAATTTTGTTGTTTTAAATAATGCAAACAGGAATTAGCAAATAGCCGGGGTAGTACCACAGGCTATATCAACTGCTCAGGCAATAATAGCAGGCGGGCCGCGGAGCAGGGAAAGTACCGGGGTAATAAATGGCAGGTACGCTTTAAAGAATGTAAGAGTAATGGTATGATGGGAAACAGAATGACTATAAACCGTTTCTGCCGCTTCATCAAAAGGCATCATAAAGTCATCAATACAGGTACAGCTATAACGGGTCTCATTCGCTTTTGTCTGTTCAGTTGTTTCGGTAGTGTGAAAGAGATTGTGCAATAACAACCCAGCCCCTGCTTTCTGGGAAAAGACCAGTAGCAGGAAAAATGCTGCACAACGTAACAGGAATGAACGACCCTTCATTGGCTGCAAGATAATAAAATTGCAACATAGTTACATTTAATTTTGTGATGAGCGGAAACCCATCTTCCCCGTGTGAAAAAGAGTAGCTGTATAAATTTCCCGTTTGCATTATTACCAGTTTTATTTTTATCTTGTAGAACAAGCGAATTTCTTTTAAACCTATTGATCTTTACTTGTTCAAAGCCTGCTATGAACCCAAAACTGCTTTTCCCCTGGCTACTGACCTTCACTTTGCTTACCATAGTGGCCTGTAATAAAAACGATACCCCGGCCCCACCTGACCCCTGTATCGGCGTAAGCTATAATGTACAATTCAACAAAACAGAATCGGTGGGTAGCAGCAACAACGGAACACTAACCATCAACAGCCCGAGAGGTGATACCATTACTTATAAACTTAATAATGGCAGCTATCAGGCATCCTGGTATTTTACCAACCTGTCGCCGGGTAATTATGTGGTTACCATAAAAAATCAAAATGGCTGTACAGATACAGCACAGATCGCTATCCTGAATTACGGTCCCAAATATGCAGCTGTAAAAGAAATCATAGTGGGCTATTGCGGCCCCTGCCACCGGAATGGTGGTATCAGTGGTAATAAGAATTTTGATTCCGATGCCAGCATTATCAGCAATTGGGACAGGATTAAGGCAAGGGCTGTAGATAATATCCCAACAAGAATGCCCGAAGCGCCGAACAGTCCTTTAACAACTGTTGACAAGCAGAAAATTACTGATTGGGTGAATGCAGGTCACCGGCAAAGTGATTGATTAAGATATGTAACGGTTTTATTGCACCATCATTTTCCCTTTGGCTAATACTTTACCTTTACCATCACTTAATACCACAAGATATACACCTCTTGCCGCAGGACTAATATCATAATACAGTAATTGATAAGCCCCTGATATGATAGCCTTATCGAATATTATTTTTTCCCCTAATGAATTATAAACCGTTACCTGCCTCTCGCCTGTTGTCCCACCTGAATTATAAAGAGTAATGGCAAACACCCCATTGTTAGGATTTGGGAATATGAAAAATTTATTACTTGCCGAATCCCCGATGTTTAATAATGCCGATTGCCCTATACAACCCCTTACATCTGTTACATCAACCCTGTAGCTTCCAAGACTCTCTATTCCTGCCCTGTAAGAATTTCCTGTAATTGATACAAAATGCACCCCGCCAATATACCAACGGTAAGTAAATGGTGAATTACCCGAAGCTGTAGCGGTGATAGTTGTTTCAAGCCCTGGCAGTAGTTTGGTATAAGGTGATGCACTTAGGCTTACCGTTGGAAGCAGGTTTACAGTAAGCGTTGCAACATCTGAAATCGTTGGGGTGGTACAACCAGGATTAAAAATCAAACACCTGTATTGATTATTGTTCATGCTGGTTGTTACAGCAGTTAATGTTAATACATTAGAAGTCGCCCCGCTAATGTTTATAAATCCACTCCCACTATTTACCTGCCACTGGTAGGCAGGAAATGAACCAACAATTTCTATTTGCATTGAGGCTGTAGCCCCGGCACATACTGCAATACTCCGGGGCTGTGTACGTATAAAAGGTGCAGACAATACATTTATTTGCACTACAGATGAAATAGTACTGTTACACTGTCCTGATACTATACAGCGATACCGCCTGTTAAACTCCTGTCCGGAAATACTAGCGATAGAAAGTGTTGATTGATTGCCGCCTGCAATAATATTACTAAATGTAAACCCGCCATCTGTACTTAACTGCCATTGGTAAGCAATAGCCGATGGCGATGTTATAGAAAATGTAACAGTTGCCCCCTGGCAATCTGTTTGTGAAACGGGCTGTGTTGTTATAACCGGGGAACCACCCGTTTGAACATTCAAAACAAGCACTCTTGTTCGTGTAGTAGTGCCGGAAGTTCCTATAATGGTAATATAATAGAGGCCCTGCGAAAGGGTATTTACATTGCTTACTATGACAGTGCTGGAGTTACCCGGTTGAACAGGATTTGTACTGAATGAAACAGTGGCACCGGCAGGTACTCCGGTAGCAGAAAGAGTAACAGGTATGGCATAACCACCATTGGATACAGTGCCTAATGAATAAGTAACAGAAGCTGGTGCGGGGCAGCTAAGTGTTTGCAAAGCAGGGTTGCCAAACTCAAAGCCCACCGGGGCTGATGCAATAGAAAAATTTGCATTAGAAATATCAAAGAAAATATTATTGAAGCCTTCCACTCTTATCCTTGCTGTGCTGGTGGTAATATTAGGCATGGTCACTACTTCAAAGCCATCGTTGGGTACACCCGATGCTAAAAAGAAAGGATAGGTAAGCCCTCCATCTGTTGACAGGCGGATATTAACAAGCTGTGTATTGATCATGGGGCCGGTGGAACCTGCCACATCCCACAAAATAGTTTGTTGCGATAAGGCCGACCATGTTTCTCCGCCATCTGGCAGATTTACTTTAAAAGGCCCGGTGTCTGGAACTGCATACACACTAAAGTATCCGAAAGTGGTGGATGAGCAATTATTATCAGCATTCATTACCCCACCACAGCCATCCCGCAGGGTAACGGCAAATACATAACCCCTGCTTATCGAAGAAAGTATTTCGCCTTTTAATCCACCTTGTGCAACAGGCGGGTTGGCGGGGTAGCCAGCTGCTATCAATCGTATATCCGGAAATGTTCGCTCCACCATTGTTTGTGGCACCCTTGACCGGAATGCCGGCGCATTAGAAGTGGTAGCATTGTTCCATGCACCGGCAGGCCCCCTTTCCATTTCATCGTAACTAATGGTTACCGGGTCGCCATCATCATCCGTATAGGTAACGCCCTTTATTTCAAATGGAGTGTTCATGGGAATATTGGCCCCGTAAATAACATTGTTGGTAAACCGTGGGGGGTATTGCCAGTATTAATAATACCATGGCAGCCCAACGCCGGAGCAGTAATAAAATTGGTTATCTGGTTAAATGATACAGCGTGAAAATAAGGATCGGGCATGGGTTGCAGATTATCGTTGCCACAACTGCCGGCAGCGGCCATAATGGTGGTGCCTGCCCCAGGCTCGTAACCACTTACCGTAGGAGGGTGAGGGCTACAGGTGGCGTCGTTGCTATTATGTGTATCCGCTGCGTGAAACAAATGACCCAGGTTATGTGCCACTCTGCCTACATCAAACATATCGCCGGTTGGTCCTGCAAGGCTTGTTACCGCTTTCCCTTTATTTATATTGTTGCATACTGCGAAGGATGCTGTGGCGTTAGCATTGCCAGTACCTAATACCATACCTGCATCATAATTGGCAGTGCCGATTACATTATTCAGCGTAGCCTTATTTTCATTCATCATCACCAATTCGTTTCCATTGGTAAAAGGATCGGTGACGGCATTGGTATAAACTACCAAATTATTATTCGCCACTAACAGAAACCGCATGGCCAATTCCTTTTCATAAATACCGTTTACCCGGTTGATGGCAGTAACCATGGCAGCAAGTGTGGCTGCTACAGTTGGTGCATTGGGGGCACAAACGGCTGTTGCATATTCTCCAGTGCAGGCTAAGGCAAGGCGATAGGTAAACAACTGTGTTCCCCGGCAGTCGCCTGCATCCAGCAGTTGTGAAGAATCAGGCCGGTTGGCTTCATCAGATACAGAGGAACAAGTGAAGGCAGGTACACGGCGCAGGTAATCATTACCGTAATAACTTACGTAAAGGTTTCTTTCCGTTTCAGAAAACGGTTCAATATACACATCACCTTTTATGGATAATATTTGGGCATGCAGGCCTGTATAGGGGTTGTAATCTATACGGAGCGATGCATACGGATCCTCCACCCCATAGCCCATGCAGTTTTGTATCTCCGGATACTGGCTGGCCAGTTCCGGTTGCAGCATGGCATATTTCCATAGCCGGAACTTCGCCATCTTTCCATCAGGCATGGGCAGCGAAACTACAGGGGCTTGTTTGCGGTTTACGTGCTGCTCCGCAGGAAGATTCTATAAAAATAATTCTACGCCTTTTGCATGTAAAGAAGATGCAAAATATTTATCCACCTCCACTTTTTTTGGTGTACGGAGCAACGTACTTTCATCTGCCTTGCTAAAGAAAGATGTTTGGCTAAAAGCATTCATTCCAAAATTCCCCATCATCCAAATAATAACTGCACTTAACCGTCGCATTTCTTATACTTTTTTGATATTACAATATTAGCATCAAAATTGAACAGGTTTGACGAATGAACACGGATGAATATTCCTTCGATACATTTTGGATGTCATTATCCTTATTTTACAAAATGTTTTTATTACCACTGTCAAAATGAACTAAACACTTTTTCTAGTAAGAATATTTCTGCTAAAAAAAACCCATCAACCTAAGTACGCCACCTAATAAACCAATAAACTAATCAGCAAATAAACTACTGTTTCACCACCTTCTTCGTTATCACCCGCCCTTCCTGTTATATCCGTATAAAATACATACCGCCGGGATAAGGGGACAAATCAAATTCTGTTTTATTGCCATTACCCCGGAAGGTTGCCAGTACTTTACCATTATTAACAGTAATGCTGATGGCTGCATTGGTTACCGGCTTACTAAAAGTAACATAAAACTTACCTGTGGTGGGGTTGGGATATAATGCATCTACGTATTGAAATTCATTCGACTCCACTGCTTTTGTAACGGCAGTTGTTTCTGCTTCACTTTCGTTGGGTTGTTGATTATTACGCAAGGGGTATGGGTCAATACCATTATTGCAGAAATAAACCCGTTTGGTGCGGTTGCCTACTGCATCGTATATGTTTACAATGCCGCAGGTACCAAGAGGGAGTTCCTGGGCAAAAGAATCAACGGTAATAAAACATATTAGCAATGTAAACGATGTTTTCATTTTATACATATTTTTTTAGTTAAGGTTCTTTACTTAGAACTTCCCTTGTAATAAGAGAATCAGTAGTTTCCCGATAAGTAACCACTCTGTTTACAAAGAGCTTTGAACAAGTATCGGGATTCTTAAGAAAAGTTTCTCCAATACTGCGACTTGGATTATACAAACCAGTTATTTTACTTTTGTGCATTTCTTTCCACTCCACATTACAAAAACTACTGCAATTAACTTTGGATAACTGCCAAACGCCGTTCTGATTAAACTCAGCAGCAATTTCTTCGGGTATGCCGGGACTATAGTAAGTATTACTTCCAGCAATGATCTTCCAGCAATACTTAGCTGCTCCCTGTCTATAAAACATGAAGTTAGGATATTGTGCTTCTGCTTCCGCTTTCGTTTTATCACAAACCACATTTCCATTTACATCTATTAAAGCAAAAGCATCGAAAGCCTGCCAGCAGCCTTTGCGGTTTTCTTTGGAGCAAGAAGAAATAAATAAGAAGATTACGGCGATAAATATTAGTATGTGTTTCATAGTTTTTGCTTATAAATTTTTTAAAAATCTGTTTATCGAACTCTGCTTGAAAGTTAGTGAGGACACTAACGGAGGCGGAGTTTTTTGGAATAGGAGTGAAAAAACTAAATTTATAAAAAAGTCTGTCTTCAAATTCAAAAATATAACATATCTGATGGTATAGCATTCCTAATTTCTGGCTTTTTTTGAACAAGTTCAATAATAAAATTGATAAACTCATTTACTCTTTTTGCCATTTTTAGATCTTTAGAACTATACTTATTACAATCGGAATAGATTTTAATTCGTTGTTTATTATTTTTTGAATTCATAGTAACTACCGTATATAGTTTTGGTGTTATTAAACAATTATTTTCGATCTCAAAATTTCCATTGCACTTATCAAGATTTAATGCATAGTATTTTTCTTGCACTTTCATATCTTCTTCCTTACTTAGTTCAAAAAAAATTTCGTTAGGTTTTTTTTCTAAAAAATAAACCGTATAAACCTTTTTGCCAATATCATACTTATAGGATTGAACAATCTCAATAACAATATCAACTCTTTCATTACTATAATTTTTTATTTTGCATTTTGCAAAACAAAAAAATAGTAATACCAAAAAAAAGAAAACCTCTTTCCTTATAAAAGTCATTGAATTCCTAATTTTAGTAATCCAATTAAATTTTTCCAAGAATAGCTTGCTGGATAACCTTTTACATTTGCCCTGAAGCTATTTATCAAATTAGTAGACATTTTATATGCTTTTGCATATGCGAGACTGTATGCGCTAGTCGCTCTCTCACTATACAAGTTATAATTTGACAACCCTTTATATAAGTGGTAAGAATGTAAAAATTCATGATTAATAACCATACTAGATAGGTTCACACCACTATTGCTAAGCCCTTTCAATCCAGGTGATATTAATATTTCAGATTTAAGTTTTGTTAAATATCCTCCCTTAGGTGCAGTATAACCTCCAACAATCACCTGCTTTCCGTTAACGGTTTTGTAAATTAGACTATTGCTGAAGGAATACTCCGAAGCTATATTCCCGGAATTGGCTAGGTAAATATCAGTTTGTAACGCTGACTCAATAGTATTTACATTACCGATATTGTTTGTTATATACTGATCCAACTCTGCATCATTAGCAAAAGAAACGAGTTGTTGTGACCCATCTTCTGTAATAAGAAACTCTGATCCAGATAAAGAAATTCTTTGAAATAGCCCTTGCGCAGCACCAACCAAACCACCAGATAATCCACCTTTCAAAGCCCCTTTTCCAAAATCACCTCCATTTATAACTGCATTAATTGCCCCTGTAAATGAACCAGAAATAGCTCCGCTAATAAATCCGCTACCGACCAAGCCTGTATTTAGGAAAGACCCCGCAAGGCCGGCTCCAATTCCTGAACCAATTAAAGAAGTGGCTGAACCAATTGCAAAATTACCTAAGCCTTTGAAACTAAACTCACCACCATGAGATACCCAATTAATAAAGCCGGCTATTAATGCTGCTGCTACAATAAAATTCCCATCCGGATCCGTATATTTTAACGGATTGTTGTTCGCATAACTATACCTGTTATACCCCTGTGTATTCCACGGGTCAGGCACATAATTATCCGGGCTTATCATACGGCCCTGTATTGGGTCATACATACGGCCATTCATGTTTATTAATGCAAAATCCGGAAGATGTTCATGCCCGGTGTATCCACGGTACAACCAGTTGGGGACATTTGGTGTTGCAGTTGCCGCAAGTTGGGTATTCCAGTTAGCCGGGTCACGGTGGCGACCCCAGGCATCAAAGTTTTGCCGCCATGCCTGGGTGGCATTGTGGTTGGTAATTACCTGCGGGCTTCCGAGATAGTCACTGTAAACATAATAAGGGTTTACAGTGCCATTTTCTACTACAACCATGGTAGAAACGCCATTGCCCGCACTAACATAGTGTATTTCATTATGCCACTGACCAAACTTAACCTGCTTCTCGTAGTTTCCAAGAAAGAGGCGGGTTTCGGGTTCATAGATGGTGGTGTTACCCAATTCTGTTTTCACTCTTTCGTAATCCGGGCCGTAAGTAAATTGTATTTGTTTATTGCCTTCTGCTATAAGCGATGTCTTTAAAAAGGGGGTATACGTAATGTATTGCCCTGTGGAAGGGATACTTATTGGAGGGGCGGTGGCACCCGCAGGATTAGTAATATAAGCTACTGCATGTACCTTATCGTTTTTATACACGTAGTTACCAGCATCAGTTTTGCTGGCAATATTACCCATAGAAAATGAGGTATTAACATCATAATTAATACTTAGCTGTTGTATTCCATTCACCGTACTCGTTGTAAGCCGGTTCAAGGGGTCATACTGAAAATTTTCTACCTGGCTATATACGGCATCGCTACGGCTTAACAAATTACCAGTATTAAAATCATATGTATAATGGTTATCCTGCACACCGTTGGGGAAATACCAGTTACCCGGGGTATAGGTTCGGGTAGGCAGTCCATACTGATAGTCGTTTTGTGTTGTCAGGCCATTTCCCAGCGTATAATTTGTACATTGGCCAAAACCATTAAAAGCATTGGCAGTAAATAAATTATGGTAGCCCCACTGGTTATAATTATAGCCGGTAGTAAGTAGTTCTCCCGTTTGATCAAATGTGCTGCTAACAACCATACCGGTAGGGTAGGTAGTAGCTGTAAGATTACTATATTGATCATAATTGTAGCTGGTAGTATAGTCTATGCCATCAACCGTTACTTTTTCTGATTGCAACCGGAGATAATTATCATACGCATATTGTTTTACCACGCCATTAAACCCGGTAACCTTAGTAAGCTGATTATTGCTGCAAATCGTAGAAAACCTTCCCTTTTTATAATATTCATAAGTGGTGGCGCCTTCGGTACCTGTACGGCTTACTATCCTTCCCAGGTCGTCATAAAGCATTGTATAAGTGTTGCTAAGCGCATCGGTTTGCTGTACTAATTGTCCAAATGCATCATATTGGTAACTAATTGTTCCTGCATTTTTATCAGTCAGGCTTGTCTGCTTACCATATTCATCATATACACTGCTTATCATCACTGTAGTGCCATGTTTTAATTCCACCTGGTTACCCCGGCTATCGTAAGTATAATTAAGCTGGCCACCATTGTCAATAGCCGTTATTACTTTGCCGGAAGCATCTGTAATCTATGAACTGCTTTGTCCGATAGAATTTTGCGTGGTTACCTGCATTTGACCGCTGCCTGCTGGCAAATAAGTAGTGCTAACAGTACTTAGTGTATTCGATACTAAAATCGGTCTGTTATAAATATCATGCGACGTAGTAGTAATTATTGGGGTTTCATTAGAATAATAGCCATTTGTTTTAGTGGCAACATTACCCTTTGCATCGTAAGTAGTAAGCTGTGTTAGCCATTGACCATTAAAGCCCATCGTTTGTGATTTGATTGCCCGGCCTGCTTTATCAATCCATGCTTTAGTATCTGGTTTGCCGCCGGGAAAATCGGTGAAAGTATAGAAAAGCTGCTCACCCTGTACATCCCAATGAAGTGTGGTGTTTACAGCATATCCTTCTGGAAGATTTGTTTTTTTTAATCGGCCAAAGGCGTCATACTCAAAGGTAGTAGTAAGACAATCTGATGATGTTTGTGAAAGTGGCTTTCCCCATTTGGCATCATAAGTAAGAGTTTCTGTTTGGGTAACCGTGCTGCCAACCACTTGTTTTGTAATCGGGAAGCGGCCTTTAACATCATAACTGGCATTGGCTACACGGTTACTTACGCCGGAAGCTGATGTAATGGTTTGGGTAGCATTTCCAAAAGCATTGTAAGTGTAGTTAGTAATAACTGCCTTTGGTAATCCGTAAAAAACTGTTTGACTGGCTGGCAAACCGTTCGGGGTATAACTAAAGGTGGTAGTAGCCGTTTGTGTGGCCATGCCTGTTCTGGTATTGGAAACTGTTATTATTTCTGGCTTAGCGGGAAAGGGTGTATTATGGATTCCGTAAGTGGTGGCAGTAGTAGTTGTTTCCAAAGCAGCAATTATAGTTCCAGAAGCAGTACCCACTTTAGAAACAGTAGTTGTTAGATTTCCATAATTGTCATAAGTGTTGGCATTTTCTGATGCCGCACCTGACAAATGATCAATGCTGAAAATTTTATCAATTTTTTGCAGATAGCGAATATCCTGGCTTCCGGTAGAAAGATTGACAAATGAATTAGTAAGGATTGTTTCGGAAACCGGGTTAAGTGTGGTTTGATTAACAACAGTTTGTTTGTAACCCTCCGGCCAAGTGCATATAGTTCAGTCCGTGCCAGGTCTATATTTTCGTTGTTCAACATTTTTTTATGGAACAACAGTCAGCATTGCCCCGCACCAGACGAACAAGTCAACAGAT
>Ga0163144_10004421_pt1 | contig 31660 bp, 31 predicted proteins | sample OliLak19BULKMAT1_FD_123175 | JGI IMG/M metagenome (GOLD analysis project Ga0163144, IMG submission 123175) | Freshwater microbial mat bacterial communities from Lake Vanda, McMurdo Dry Valleys, Antarctica - Oligotrophic Lake LV.19.BULKMAT1 | ecosystem: Environmental > Aquatic > Freshwater >... | reverse complement strand
TTTTTGTACAATGTTAGTTTTTCAAAAAATCTCTCGGGCGATACTCAAGCGCTTCAAGGATGTGTTCTTGCCTGATCTCCCCCGAGTCATCAAGGTCTGCGATCGTGCGCGCAACTTTGATAACGCGGTGGTACGAGCGAGGAGAGAGCCCGAGTTTTACTGCAGCTGTATTGAGCAACTTTCGAACCGACTCCCCAAGTGGCGCATGGTCATCAATATCCTTTGAAGTTAGCTCGCTATTGAGTTTCTTTCCGCTTCCTTGCAAACGTACAATACTAATTTCTCGAGCGCGTTTAATTTGCTCGCGTGCGATCCGCGCTTCTCCTGTCGATTTCTTTTTCTCGCTGAGCGTCTCAAATTCTACCGGGGATACTTGCACCCAGAGATCAATGCGATCTGCTATGGGGCCCGATACTTTTCTCTGATAGCGCATCAGTGTCGCGGGTGGGCAGGTGCAGAGTTTAGAACTTCCAAAATTACCGCACGGGCATGGGTTCATCGCTACAACAAGCGTAATTTGTGCAGGAAATTGCGCAGAACCTTTCGCGCGTGCAATTGAAACAATTCTATCCTCAAGCGGCTGGCGAAGCGCTTCTATTACGCGGCGGTCAAATTCTGGGAACTCATCCATAAATAGAACTCCTCGGTGAGCCAGCGTAATTTCTCCTGGGCGCGGATAGGTACCGCCCCCAACAAGGGATACGTACGAAGAGGTGTGGTGCGGACTTCTAAATGGCGGGCGCGTTATCAATTCTCTCGAGGCACCCGCTGTTGAGTGAATGCCCGTGACTTCAAGCACTTCTTCTCTTGAAAGGTTTGGCAAAAGACTTGAGAGGGCGCGTGCAAGAAGTGTTTTGCCGGTACCTGGCGGCCCATACAAGCCAATGTGATGACCGCCTGCGCCTGCAATTAATAGTGCACGCTTGGCATGTTCTTGTCCCCGTATATGATCAAACGCGTCAGCACTTTCCTCACTTTCCTCTGGGATCGCAGTTATTTCAAGCGGTACAAGTTCTATACGTCTATCTCCAGAGATAACATGCCGCACTACATCAAGAAGCGTGTCTGCCGCGTATACAGCAATCCCCTCTACAAGCGCTGCCTCTACTGCGTTTTCTTTTGGAACAAACACACTATGGAACCCCTGCTCTTTTGCAAATAAAACCAACGGCAATACACCGCGCACCGGGAGCAGTCTTCCATCGAGCGAGAGTTCTCCGACAAACAATAAGCCATCCGGATTAAATGTAATATCGCCCGAAGCAAGCAAGTAAGAAAGTGCAATCGGTAAATCAAACTGCGGTCCTTCTTTTTTAAGATCTGCAGGCGAAAGAGAAATAACAATCTTTCTATTGAAGCTTTTTGGCGCGGTAAACCCCGCGTGCTTAATTGCTGCCGACACGCGATCCCTCGCCTCCTCAACAGCCTTATCAGGAAGGCCAACCACAGAGAAAGAATGGAGGCCGCGGGAGAGATCAGCCTCAACGGACACGAGCATGGGTGTTAGCAGGTGGGACTGAGCGCTAAATACTCTCGCGTAATTCACGAGAGAAATATACTAAAGTCTAAGAGTAGGTCAATCTGTTCTCAAATGAGAAGACGCTAGCGTGGAAGGCCTGATTCTTCCGCAAGATGCTTCATGCAGGTTCGTGCAGAAGGGTTTGCTCGGAGCCGTTCGTCCTCGATTTTCCCTCCTGATATTTCGCACACGCCGTATGTACCGCTTTCAATCCGATCGAGTGCGCGCTTAACATTGCCAAGTTGAATTTCAAGTTCTTTTACAATCGCGGTGTTTGCTTCAAAATTTTCAATTGAGTCTGCAATTTCGTCTGATTGCCCAACATCCATCACATCTTGCTTTGGCGTCCAATCTCCCGGGACTGCTTCATTTTTTGTACCTACAGTTGCGAGCTCTGCTTCAAGCACTACGCGCTCCCCTTCCAGCCGCTCTTTCATTTCTTGTGTATTCATGTAAGAAATCATACCAAACGCCAATCCCCGCAACAACTACTTACTTACTCTCGATATAACTTCAAAGAGTGTTTGGTCATTGGTAGTAATAACAATCGTGTCTCTTTCTATAAATGAATACAACAAAATGATGTCTCCTGCGTCATCATAGAGTACGCGTGCATCATGATTTTGAACGATTGCGTCTACAAACGAGCTGTTGATCACGCGCGCGGGTGTTGAGGTTGGACGGATATCGCGCTGAAGCTTAGGACCAAGACGTCGATCCATAAATGGTAATAGATCAGAGAGCATCGAAGGTTCCCACTGCAACATGCTCGAATACGCCTGTTCGTATGCGCTTGTTTTCATCATGATGAATGGCTGATTTTGATCAAATACATGCACACCAACTAGGTAGCCTGCATCAAGAGCACGGGTCAATTCAGGTGGCGCGTTTGGTGCGAGTCTCGGCATGATTTCGCCGATAGTTGCGAGGCGTTTATTCCCGTCGCTTGTAGGAAGAGTAAAATATATCTCACGCACAAGTCCAAGTGCCAATCCTGATTTATCTCGCAGCGATGTCATCAAATCTATGAGTGTTTTGTGATCAAGCCCTGCGATTGCAAGCTCATTGCTCTCATCGACATATACCAACTGGGATGTCACAACGACGGGCGGAGGATTTACCGTTTGAGGAATTAACACATACGCAACAGCTCCCACACCACCAGCAAGGAGCGCAACGCTTGCGATCGCAAGCAAGAATGTTCGAATATAGTGATGCTTTGGTGCCTGCGGGATTGGAATCGGCTCCATTGTCTGGCGCTTTTTTTCTTCCGCCGCGACCATTGTAATCAGCGAGCTGTTTTGATCCTTCATGCTATCTTCCGCATCCATACGGAATGTGCGCAGTGGATGCAAAGGGGAAGAAGTTAACGCACGCAGCTGATCAATTGGTGAGACTTTTGGTTTTGGAGGCTGTGGTGCGGGTTTTGCAACGGGCGGGGGTGGAGGTGGAGGCGGCTCCACGACTTCCTTTGGCGCAGGAGGCGGCACCATGATGCTTTTTCTTTGTCTGTCTTTCGGATCGGACCGCACGTTCGGGAGTATTGGCGCAATCATTCCCGGCGTTGGACGATCAGCAGGAGGTGATGCTGGAGGCTGGGTCGGAGTATTTTCATTAAGTGCCCCTGCCACGGACTGCTGTTGTGTAACAGGTGCCTGGATTGGTGCAGCGATGGGCGGTGTTGTTGGTTTAGAAATTGGAACAGGGGGCGTTGAAGTGGGTGCAATTCGTGTAATCGCCGGTTGTGCAACGATTGAAGCGAGGGGCTGAGGAGTTGGCGCTTGAGATGGTGTAACTGGTGTTGCGGGCGGTGGCACAGTGGGGGCCGGCATCAGTAATGGAGTGATTGATGCAAAAGAACGCGGTTGATCTATAAGAGTTTTAGGTACTTGGGCCGGCGCGGTTGGCGCCTGTGGAATGGGTGCCAAAGACGGAGGCGGTGGAGTTGTAACTGCATGGTTAACTTCTGGATTAAGAGAGAACGGTGGAGGTTGAGGTGGTACAAATGGTTTGAGCACAGCAGTTGGTAGGGGCGGTTGCGGGATTGAAATAGTAGGGGTAGGAGGAGGGGGTACTGGAGCCTTCGCTTGCGGGATTGAAACAGGAGGCAGAGGTGTCTGAATAGGTGTTTGAATAGGAGCCAGAGGCGGAGGCATTATTTTAGGCGGTACAAGTACAAAAGGCACCGCAGGATTCTGGGGTGGTCGAACAAATGGTGCAAGAGGTGGCACGACTATCGGTAATGGTGGCAGCGGTGGTGCAATTGGTGGCAGTGTCTGTACTGGTGCAATGGGTACTGCAGGGTTTTGTACGGCTGAGGGCTTCGGCATAGGTGTGACTGTAAAGCCAACAGCGCCAGTTGCGCCTCTAAGTTCCGTATCAATATCAAGCACGTGGGTGTTTGTGCCGTCTGACGTATCGACCACCAGAGCGTCGCTTTGATCCGGAATGTTTTCCGGATGTTCCATAGCGGCGTAGGGGGATGCACCCAGAGCACCGGGCTCCGGGGTATTTATTTTAATTTCCTTCTTTGGGTCGTTGGTATTAGAGGCTTGGTCGGTCACTTTGTGGAAGTAGGTCCTGCTTTAGGCGCAAGTCCTTTGCGCGACGCAAATTCTGGATCCGCGGCTTTGATAGAGAGATTGATCCTTCCTTTTTCGTCGATCTCCTTAATCATAACCCGTACCTTCTCTCCAACAGAGAGTGCGTCCCCCAGCTTTTCAATTCGAAATGGTGCAATTTCAGAAACGTGTACCAATCCTTCAGCATTTTTGCCTCCGCCGATTCGTACAAACGCGCCAAAATCCATCATGCGCGTCACTTCCCCATCGAATGTTTCTCCCGCGTGGTACTCGCGCACTAAGTCTTCAATCATTTCTTTTGCTTTGCCAGCAGTGCCACCGGTGCCAGTAATAAAGATTGATCCGTCGTCTTCAATTGTAATGTCTGCAACACCCGAGGTCTCCTTAATTCCGTTTATTGTTTTTCCTCCCCCGCCGATAACCATGCCGATTTGATCTGGCTTTACTTTAAGCGTGAGAATTTCTGGAGCGCGCGGACTAATTGTTTCGCGAGGTCTTGAAAGTTCTTTTGTGATTGTCTCAAGAATGTGCAGTCGAGCCGCTTTTGCACCCGCAAGCGCTTCAATCAAAATTGAGACTGGCACGCCATCTACTTTGATATCCATTTGGATAGCGGTGATGCCCTTGGATGTCCCGGCGACTTTGAAATCCATGTCGCCATGTTCGTCTTCCGGTCCTTGAATATCGGTAAGCACTTTGTATTGAGGCTTTGAATCCGAAGCGATGTCGAGAGACATCATCAAGCCCATTGCAATTCCTGCAACAGGGTTTGTTATTGGCACACCGCCATCCATAAGTGCTAGCGTTGATGCACACACTGACCCCATTGATGTCGAACCATTAGACGCGAAGCACTCAGAAACCAAACGAATGGTGTACGGAAATGCGCTAGCGTCTGGTAGTACCGCGACGAGCGCTTTCTCTGCAAGTGCTCCGTGCCCGATCATTCGACGATTCAATCCTCCGACGCGTCCCGTTTCACCGGCAGAGTACGGAGGAAAATTGTAATGATGCATGAAACGTTTTTTCTGCGAGCGCTCTTCCATGTTGTCTAAAATTTGTGAGTCTCCTGGTCCTCCAAGGGTGAGTGCAGTAAATACGTGTGTTCCACCGCGATAGAAAATTCCCGAGCCATGCAATATCGGCGAGATGCCGCCTGCTTTTGCAAACAATGGCCGCACCTCGTCGAATGCTCGATTGTCCGCGCGGCGGTTATTTTTGATTGCCTCTTCGTGAATGCAGTAATCAACTTTTTCTTCAAAGTATCTGCCAGCCAATCCTTTTTTAAGATCAGGAAGAATTTTTGTAACTTCAGCGCTCCACGCATCTTTTAGTTCATGAATGTGGTGTTTACCAGCTTCGCCTGAAATAACAGCGCCAGTCATTTTGCCAGCAAACTCACTCTCATAGAGCGAGATAAGTTCCGCAGGTAATTCCGGCATCGCGATTTCGCGTTTTGTCTTGCCAATTTCGCTCACAATTTTCTCCTGCCATGCTTGGAGTATGTCGTGAACTTCTGTTGCGCGCGTGAACGCTGACGCAGCTTCGTCTTCCGTTGCCTCTTTTGCACCCACTTCAATCATATTGATCGTGCCGCCTCTTCCACACGCCAGAACATCAAGCGTCATTTCGCCTGATTGTCGTTGTATGTATGTAGGATTTATCTCGAGGTCAAAGCCTGGGCGTTTTCCTATGCGCACTGCGGACACCGGACCCTTCCAAGGAATGTCAGATGTTGCGAGTGCAAGCGACGCCGCATTCACCGCAAGCTGGTCTGGATCGTCTTCATCAATTGAAAGCACGGTGATAATCACCTGCACTTCATTGCGCATGCGCGAATCAAATAATGGGCGGATCGTACGATCGACAACTCGCCCCGATAGTATTGCCTCTTCTGTTGGCCTGCCTTCTCGTCTTTGAAAACGCGACCCAAGGATTGCGCCCGCAGCATAAAAGCGCTCCTCGTATTCAACTGAGAGCGGAAAGTAATCGATATCATCGCGCGTCTTGCTTCCTAGTACCGCAGTTGCAAGTACGGTGGTATTTCCATAGCGCAGAATCACCGAACCATTTGCTTGTTCTGCAAGATCAGTAAACTCAGCGGTCATAACTTTTCCACCGACTTCTAACTCATATTTTTTGCTCTGCATATATATGGTAATGATTTCCAAAATGAGCTCATATCCCTGGAAGAATCTGCGGTCCGATCTTGCCGCACTACGTGCACGGCTCAACTGAACTTCAATCCTCTCGTGGTCTGCGTCTAATTTTAAAAACCTCTCGCTAATGTTCTGACCCTCAGATTTCAGGAATCAACATTATGGTTGAGGCCTGCCTATCCAAGGGCCAATTACTGGTAATTAATCCTAGTGTAACAGAACGCAGAAGCGAGTAAAACAAAAAACACCCGATGATGATCGGGTGTTTTTTGTTTTTTTAATGTAGATCTGGATCGCGGTCGGGATCAGAGATTGGCATTTCTACGTTCTCCTCCTCTTCGCGCACAGCTCGAGAGAAGAATGAGCCCCCCCCGCCTCTATATCCGATCAGATAATTTTTCGGATTTTCAGACATATCAATAAAGTCATCGCACGCGTCTTTGAGCCTTCCTGAAGAAGATTTCCCAAAGGAGATGACTTCAACTTGGCAGCCGATCGCGTAGCGAAGGTACTCGACAAGTGGTACGAAGTCACCGTCCCCTGTTGCGAGAATAACGGTATCGAGTTTTGGAGCCATCGCCACAGCATCAATTGCCATGCCGACATCCCAGTCCGCTTTCTTTGCACCATCGAGAAAAACCTGAAGATCCTTCACTTTGGTCTCAATGCCAATTTTGGTGAGCGCATCAAAAAATGCGTTTTCCTCGCCGGACTCTGTCGAGACAACGTACGCCATCGCGCGAATCAGGACTCTTCCTGCGACTGCGTCTTTGACCACGTTTGCAAAATTAACCTTTGCTTTATAAAGATTTTTCGCACTGTGATAGAGATTTTGCGTATCAATGAACATGCCGACACGCTGGCCTTTGTGTTTAATAACAGCCATATAATAAATAATTATGCCCCTGCACGCGGATGATTTCACCGCACGCGCGGGGCGTTTATAAAAAGGTGAGGAATCAAAATTATTGACCCGTCCTTATAGTATATACGAACGAAACGAGAGCTTTGGTTACACAATAAAAATTGGTGAACATCTAATAAAACAATCGCCTTCTCAAAATGAATGTAGGCTTCTAGGTTTGGATGCAGTTCGCGAAGCGAGCGAGGCTTTATCCGATGGCGTATCGAGTATACGGCGAGGAAAAAACGTAGCTTGCAACAAAGAAATGCGCCAAAACCAGAAGCCTACTTCTTCAAGCCCATCTTTTTGAGTATAGACGCGTACTTTTTCTTATCGTTTGCCTCCAAATATTTCAAATGCGTGCGACGGTCTGCAACCATCTGCAAAAGGCCGCGGCGCGAGTGCTTGTCTTTAGTGTGTTTGCGGAGGTGTCCCGTAAGGTCCTCAATTTGGCGAGAAAGCAATGCAATCTGCACCTCTGGTGAGCCAGTGTCCTTCTCATGACGCTGGTTATCCTTGAGGACGTTCTCCTTCTTTCTCTTCGTAAGCATGGACACAATATATCAAGTATGTTCCTATTTTGCAAGGCTCCTGTCTAATCGGCGCATAACAGTCCTAAGGGTCCAATCGGGCTACCCGCCGTATAAAGTACGGCTTACCAGTCAGATTTCCCTCGCCCTGCTCTGTATCCGATTTTCCCAAAAATGATATGTCGCACAATATCGGGGTTACAATAAGAACAAATGGATCTACAAGAACTAAAATCGCAATTTCTTGAAGACCTCGAGATAGAAAAAGGCCGCTCTGTTAAAACAATTGAGAACTACGACCATTATTTAACGCGGTTTTTGAACGAAACGAAGGCAAAAAAACCAAGCGATATATCAGAGCGCGTCGTTCGTGACTTTCGCATGTGGCTCAATCGCCAATCGGCTCACCCTGGATCAAAAAAAGCCAACGAGCAGGATACTCTGAAGCGCAAAACGCAGAATTACTATCTAATTGCGTTGCGAGCGTTTCTTAAATTCCTACGAAAGCGCGGCATTGATTCCCTCTCGCCAGAGAAGATTGAACTCGCAAAAGTTGGGGATAGGCACTTGGATCTGATTTCGTCAGACGAGCTCGCGAGACTAATGAAGTCTACGCACGGCACTTCCATAAAAAATCTACGCGATACGGCGATTCTCGAGACACTTTTCTCTACCGGACTTCGCGTCTCAGAACTCTGCTCCTTGGATCGCGATCTTGATCTCACTCGCGACGAACTGTCAGTGCGAGGTAAAGGAGAGAAAGTGCGTGTTGTATTTATATCAAGCGAGGCGAAAGTCGCCGTAAAGGCCTATTTGGCAAAACGTGGTGACATTGATGACTCTCTATTTATACAAATGGGCAAAGGTACTTCTGCCAAGGACAAGGATTCCCTTCGCCTCACTCCACGCTCAATCGAGCGCATTGTAAAATCGTATGCGATAAGGGCAGGAATAACCAAAAAAGTAACCCCGCACGTCATCCGCCACTCATTCGCTACCGACCTACTTGAAAACGGCGCAGACCTCCGCTCTGTGCAAGCACTTCTGGGCCACGCCAACATCACCACAACCCAGGTCTACACGCACGTAACGGATAAGCATCTGCTCCAGGTGCACAAGAATTTCCACGGCAAAAGGAGGAAATAGAACCACGCCGGGCACACTTTCGGCGTGGTCAGCGGGCTATTTACCCGTGGCGGTATATTCGAACCCGGGCCCAATACCCTGATCCCAGTTGATTTCCCCACTTGCCATCGTAGGTGGTCCAAGTCGGCGCTGTGTAAGAGTTATTTTCCCTTCTGTATACAGTTTGTATGCGAGTCTAGCAACCGAATCCTTTTTTATAGGGACTGCGGCCAAAAAACCGATGTAGTCCATATATAAAACTAAAGTCTCGCCAAAATGGCGAGACTTCCTAACAGTACCGCATCTTTGACTAGCTGAAGATAGATGGCAGCATAAGCTGCAATTTACCGTAAACAAAATTCCAAGTACCGTCCCAGAACATGTCCTTGCCGTACGCCAAGCTTTCTGGCGGCGCAGTAGCGATTGTTACAGCAACTACTGCAACAAACAAAACGAGTTTCACAGTAATCCTATCCCCTTCCCTTTGTAACTGCACTACAGAATACACCCATTTTTAAAATCTCTATCTATGAGGATGAATGATCTGTGCAAAGGTTCCAAGTAGTATTTCGATTATCCCAAGAAGAGCAGTGAAGAAAGTTCTGAACAGTCTAACGATGAAATAGTGAGTCGCCGTGGGATTAAGGTAAAAACTTAGCGCAAGGAGTATCCCGACAACGATAAGAACATTTATTATCCCCCACCTCTATTAAAGAAGAGCCCTCTTTGCGTTACAGGGATCAAGCCTTCTATGTCAAACCAATCAAAAGCGATAGTATAGGTTCATGAAACTCGTCTCATGGAACGTAAACGGCATTCGTGCGGTGCACAAAAAAGAACTTTTTGTGCCATTTGTTAAGGATGTACAGGCGGATATTATCTGTTTACAGGAAACCAAAGCGGAACAAGATCAAAGTGAAGTGGATTTAACGGGGTATCAAGAGTATTGGAATTCCTCAAAGGGGAAGAAAGGCTATAGCGGAACAGCTATCTTTACGAAACATAAGCCACTAAACGTTCTGTACGACTTCCCTGCCGATATTGCAAAAAAATATAAACTTGCCGATGACGGGTATGGAAACCCAAACGAAGAGGGCCGGGTGGTAGCGCTCGAGATGGACTCCTTCTATATAGTTACCGTCTACACGCCGAACTCTAAAGATGATCTCTCTCGTCTTACTTTGCGCCACAAGGTCTGGGACCCTGCGTTTCTTGAATACATGGTGAAACTAGAGAAAAAGAAACCGGTTATTTTTTGCGGGGATCTCAATGTTGCCCATCAGCCTATAGATTTGGCTAATTCAAAGCAAAACGAAGGTGAACATGGTTTTACAAAAGAAGAACGCGAAGGGATCGATCTCATGGTCAAAGCAGGATTTATAGACACCTTTCGCCACCTCCACCCGGACGACGATAAACAATACTCATGGTGGACACACTGGGCAAACGCGAGGGCGCGAAATGTGGGATGGAGAATAGATTACTTTTTCGCTTCGAAAACTCTCAAACACCATATTCAGGAAGCCGGCATTAGACAAGATATCTTCGGCTCCGACCATTGCCCCGTAACGCTAGAGATAAGTTTGTAGCCAATAGCCACTAGATCAGTCTGTAGCCGCAAGCCCATAGCATCAATCAAATAATTTGTGCGACTCCCGGGAGTCGCACAAATTGAATTAGTATAGTAAAAAAAGCCGCTCCGGAACGATCCGGAGCGGCAGATTAGTAAAAACAGTTTTTATGTTGCCACGATGAGCAGAAACGGTGGATATTTCCTCACCAGCTCCCACTCATCGCCCCAGACCTTGTCTGGGGTCGGCTCCTCCATCTTCTGGATTTTGAAACCTGCCTCTTCCAAAAGCTGACGGTAGTCACAGTGACGACGATAGATGTCGTCGTGCAAAAGGATAGCATTCTTCCCAGTGCCAAGTGTCACATCGACAAAGTCACCTGTCTGCACACCTTCCTTTCTGTGATAGTGCAGACTTTTGTATTGAACGCCATGTGCTTTCTCTTGGTTAGGTTCAATAATGACGAGTTTGCCACCCTCCCCCAAGATCTTTCGCATATCGCGCAAGATGTATCGTACTTCTCGATCGGGAATGACACAGTACGAGAAACTCATGAGGATACAGTCAATGCAGACCCCCCCAAGTTCCTTAGCGAGCAAACCACGGTAAACGCGATAGTCACCTTGCGTGTCTTGCTGGCGCGCTTTCTTGATGACAATGGGATCGGCATCAAAACCGATAACCCGTGCGCCAGACTTTACGAGTCTGCGACTATTTGTCGCGGGCCCGCACCCAAAATCAAGTACGCACTTTCCTTGTAGAGACCCAAGCGCTGCAAGCGCCGGGGTTCTGCCAAGTCGAAGCTCCAGATCGGTAGGATTTTCGTCGCTTGTGTAGTGCATGTACTGATCAGAAAATTTTCCGTAATCGGACTTCATCTGTATCTCCCCTGCCCATCTGGGCGCTTAATTCAATGATCTAACTGCTCACATTATGCACTATTCAGTTCGGTATGTCAATATTATCTTGACATATAAAATTGACTAAGCTATGCTTTTAAATAAGGTTAATTTAAAACTATGTCAATAAACTTTGACCTTAACTTATTAAAAACACTCTGTGGGCTTGGCCTTACAGACAAAGAGGCAAAGGCGTATGTTGGATTACTCCAAGAGGGTGAAATGAGTGCAATTCGACTGAGTCGTGACCTGGGGCTCCACAGGCAGTTTGTGTACACCGCACTTGCTTCGCTTAAGGATCGTGGGCTTGTCGTCCAGCTAGGTACAAGCCGTACAACATGGCGAGCGCAGAGCCCCCGCAAGCTTATCTCTGCTGCAGAAGCACAACAGATCCAAGCGTCGCACGCAGTAGAGCAATTGCTTGCGCTCAAAGAAGAAAAGCACGGGCAAGAATTTGAGGTAACAGAAGGAAGAGCTGCCTTTAGAGCGCAACAACTTACCTCCATCCGGAAAGTTCCGCACAATAGTGTTGTGCGAATGATTTGTGGTGAGTGGAATCGCTACTTTGAACTCGCCGGAAATATGCACAAGGAGTGGGACACTATACGTATCGCAAAGGAAATTGAATTCAGAATGATCGGTCCCGAATCACTGCGTGAACAAATGAAAAAGTCCGCAGATGGATCTCTTACTCTATTTCGCACACTTCCCCACCTCGGAGAAAATTTGGTAAATATCATGATTTACGAAGATCAGGTAGTAACCGAAGTGTACGGTGATCCCCATATTACATTTGGCGTTACCAATCACGATGTTGCAGAGAGCCAAAAGAACTTTTTCGATACACTATGGAATCTCTCCAGTGAATAAAATGTGCGACTCCCGGGAGTCGCACATCATCTCTTACATCACTTAGAGGTGTTGATGTTCCGTGACCAAACACTTTTCTCTATGGGGAACAATTGGTAGGAGTAGAGATTAAAAACCCAAGCACAGTTCGCATTTTTAAAGGAATGTTCGACCTCCTAAAGTACCAAAGTAAAGTGTTACAAGCATAAAGGACACGTAAAAATAAGATATCCACAGGTTTGTCCTTTACGATATAGTAAAGGACACGTAGTATTCCTCTCAGACAATAGTCAATAAATATTTTGTTTGACGCATAGAACACACGCCCTGGTGTTCGCCTGTACATTCGTGTCCAAACCGGTTGGTTCGACATCGTGGAACCTCTTTCACAATTGCCAAGGTCGCTCCCTGGCTACACAAATACGAGAAATCAGCACAGAAAATTAGAATTTTCATCAAGTGGTATCTCGTGGTGAACTAAAAGAAGTCCGACGTCAATCGAGCCCCAAGCCCTCCACATTATCTCGTTGGAGGGCTTTTGTTATCTCAATACTGAATTAAATTAAAAAACCGCCTGTATCTTAAGACTGAGGCGGTTCTCTCTTTATTTGAACCAGTCTAGTTTAGGTGGATGATCTACTCCACGTGGTACTTTTTGCGCAGACCCTTAATTACCTGCGCATCTGCCTCCTCTTTTCGATCTTTTCCTTCTTTACCAAACTTTGCAAGTTCGTTTTCGGGTAGGGCGGCGAGCTCTAGTGTCCTTTTGGTTAGATATTCAACGGTATTCCTCAATGGGTCATCAAGTACTTCCTCAAGAAGTGCATGCAAAATATACCCGATTCGGCGGTTGGGCTTCTCTCCTGTTATTTGCATAATCCCCCCGCCATCTACTTTAAGCATCCCTACAGATATTGGGTCTCGAAGCGCCTCCTCAATCATGGATTGATACTTGCGGAAGCGAAACGGCTGCTCTTTCGGTCTACCTGTGCCAATGCGGTCACAAATCCGAAGGTTCATAAGGTCCCAAATATTCTCCTGCCCTACGTTTGTGATGATTCTTCGCACCGCAGATAGGGTAATCTTCTCCGGATCAGAGAAGAACATGTGCCAACGCACCAGGTTAGATACCTTTTCGATAGTTTCTTTTGGGAAGCGCATGTCTGTGAGCGCTTTTCTTGTCACTTTTGCCCCCACAACATCATGTCCATAGAAGGTCCAATCCCCTTTTTCCTCTGAGCGTCGTCTAGTTTCTGGTTTACTAATGTCGTGAAACAGGGCGGCCAAGCGCAGGTCTTGTGTCCAACCTTTATCAGCAGCGTGTTGAAGTGTACGTAAATTATGCCCCCATACGTCATATGAGTGCGCTTGATTTTGCTCAATCCCAATCCCCCGTTCCAAATCCGGCACGATGAACTTAAGAATTCCGATTTCATGTGAAAACTCGAGGGCTTTCATGGGACTTGAGGAGTTTAGTATGCGAATAAGCTCGTCTCTGATGCGTTCCTTTGAGATAAGTGCCAATTGGCCCTTATTCTTGGCCATAGCCTCCTTAGTTTCCTGTTCAATTGTAAATCCAAGCTCTGCAGAGAGTCTCACAGCTCGAAGTATTCTGAGCGCATCCTCTCCAAACCGTTCATCTGGATTCCCCACAGCCCGCAGTAACCCAGCTTGCAAGTCCTCCCTACCACCAAAAAGATCAATAACAGTGTCTGTTTGAGGGCTATATGCTATTGCGTTAATTGTGAAATCCCTTCTTTTAAGGTCTTCCTCGATATTTTCGCTAAACATAACGATATCTGGACGTCTCGCGTCCGAATACTTCCCTTCTAGTCTGTATGGAGTGACTTCAATCACCTTCAGACTCTCATCTTGCGCGGTATCAAAGACAATTCCGACTGTCCCGAAGTCATTTGTGTAGTACGTATGCTCAAATATCCTTTGAATATCCTCTGGAGTGGCATTTGTGGTCACATCCCAGTCTTTCGGCGTCCTCCCTATCAATAAATCTCTAATACACCCTCCAACCGCATAGCTCTCAAACCCCTCGCGAGCAAGAGTTGATGTTACTTGTGAAACTTCAGGTGGAATGGCGCCTAAAGACCCTTTCATTGGGATGATTCTAACAGACTTCTTTGAGATTCTCTTCCACTGCCGTAAAGTAGGTCAATCGCTCCCGTAGTGAAATGGATATCACACCAGTCTTCGGAACTGTTGTTGGGGGTTCGAATCCCTCCGGGAGCACTAAATACACAAACACTTACCTTGCGGCAGGTTTTTGTGATTTTGGGTTGGACGCAGTGATGTTTTGTGAGCACTCTAAACCACGAACCGGGGTCGCGAAAATTGCGAGTGCCGATGAGCAATTATTTGTGACCACAAGGTGCTACCGAGCACCCTTAGATTGCATGAGTGGATACCCTCCCTGAGCTCTTATGAACCTAACTACTACCCTCTCCAAACCAATTGAACACCCATAACAATCCTCTGGTATACTTACTGAGTGTTAGAGCGCAAAAACAAAGCAATTGACTTAAGGAAATCTGGCTTAAGTTACCGAGCTATTCAGAAGGAATTAGGTATTCCACTCAGCACTCTTTCTAATTGGTTTGGAGGTGAAGAGTGGTCTCGAAAGATCGCTCAAAATCTCATGGTAGAGAGCACAAAAGTTAGCGCTGTGCGGCTTGCTCAATTTAAAAAAGCGAGGGGTTTTGCACTCCAGTTTTCGTATGCCGAGACAAAGATAGAGGCGCCTAAAGAGTACAAAAAATTTGCAAAGAATCCACTCTTTTTTGCCGGATTAATTTTGTATTGGGTGGCGGGCGATCAGGCATCGAAATATTATTTGCGGCTAAAAAGTGCTGATCCACAAAAAATAATTCTCTTCAAAAAATTTCTTACCGAAGTACTAGATCTGCCCAATGATTCCGTTTCGTACCACCTCACGCTATCAAGTGGTCTCAAATCACCAGAAATTGAGCAGAAGTGGTCGGAAATTGCTAAAATACCCTTACGGAGCTTCACAAAATCAAGTTTTCATAGGAAACCAAGGGGAAAAACACCAAATCCATCGTCTGTCTGCACTATTACTTATTCAAGTAGAATCCTTAAGGAAAAAATGTTAGTATGGCTCCGTTTAAAGGCTCAAGAATTAGAGCTACCCGAAAAAGCGGATATGGTTCTCGGTTCCCGGTGTTAGTAACAGGTCAAAATGCGGATATGGTTTAGTGGTAGAACACGTCCTTGCCAAGGATGAGACCCGAGTTCGATTCTCGGTATCCGCACAAAACACAAAAAATGGCTCAGTTGAGCCATTTTTTGTGTTCATAGCATAAATAAGACTTCCCCACTATACTAGCGCTGTCTATAGAGTCCCTTACTTACAAAAGATTAGACGATATTTCACAAAGGACAGATAGAAGTGTGGATACTAGTTTGGCTAACAATAAGGGAATAATTCCCTTTCTGTGGATAACTATGGGGACATGTGTATTAAAGACAGACCTATAGAAACCGATGTCCTAAGTAAAATGTCTCAAATACGGCCTAGAATATAGTTATTCTGTAAAAGTCCGTTCATAACCTAAGTTAAATACGTTTCACGTGAAATATAACGAGGCGTAACATATGAAAACAGATACCAATAAGCATGTGGGTAAGCTAGGAGAGCACATAGCTGCAAGATATTTAACTTCTAAGGGTTTTAAAGTAAAAGGGTTTAACTATCTACGACCATACGGTGAAATAGATATAATCTGCACAAAAGAAAGGATGACTCATTTTATCGAAGTAAAAACAGTTTCACGTGAAATAAAGGAAGATGTTACATATGAAAACAATGCTTGGAACCCAGCGGAAAAGATAGGGGATCATAAGCTACATAGGATGGTAAGAACTATAGACACCTATGTCCAAGAGAAAGGTATAGAAGGGGATTGGCAGATGGACGCTGTCCTTGTTGAATTAGACTCAAAGACAAAGAAAGCGAGAGTAGAATATATAGAAAATATTAGCCCGTACACATAAAAGACATTGTGTCCTTTATGTCCTAAAGGTAGAGTAGGGAAGTTCCGTGCGACTTCATAAAGTTATGGATATATTGTGCAGGTCGAAAATTTAGTCGGGGTGTAGTATATCGGTAGTATGCTTGCTTTGGGAGCAAGAGGGCCGAGTTCGATTCTCGGCACCCCGACTAAGTTTTTGACTTCTCTGTTTATAAACAGTTGACACCAACTTGTGCCTGTTCTACATTCGGTACATGGAACGTAATTATTTCGCAGAGATCTTCTGGATCAACCTTTTTCTTATGAAGGGGGCTGCGTTGTAATTAGTTCTTAACTCCTTAAACGCAAAGCCCCCGGACTCTAACCCGGGGGTTTGGCGTTTGTAGGGGATGATGATCTTTCACACAGGTTTAGGGAGAGAGGGTAATGTTTGGTCCGATTGAACCAAGAGCCTTGCTAGCTGTGGGGCCTTCAAGTCATGCGCTTGCTACTGTGTACAAATTGGCTCGGGTAGATAACGTTCTACCTCTGTCGGTTTTTACCAATCAAAAAGAACTTAAATACATGTTTGATGGACCTGCGGGACATCAGGTGGTGCTTCTTTATGATGAGGTGAGGCAAGAAAGTACCCTTCGTTTCGATGGTGATCATGAAATCCCATCAGAATTAGATTTTTTGCCGCGCTATTGTGTGGGTGTGCCTATGCACATGAACCACGAAGAAGCAGGCGAATGGCGAGAGAATGCAGCAGAAAGGCTCCTAAAAATATTCCACAGTGAGAATGTACAAAAATGTCTCGAAAGTGGATGCATGCCGTGGGGGACCACTCTCCCAAAACAGATAATCAAAAAAGCTGAACAACTCCAAACGGACATTCCATCCTGGGCGTACCGCTCGACCATTCAGCAGCGAGTATCAGTAAAATAGAATATTGAGCGGGAAGAATCGGGTGGCGCATTAATGCGCCACCCGATTCTTTTATATGCGCTATCTACTATTTAGAATATCAAAATACACGCGACTCATTGCTGGTACAGTATTGTCATTAAAATCATTCGATCTCGTCCTCACGTCTCCAGAGAGTAGGGAAGAGAGACTTTGTCCGATCGCTTCTATCAAACTTACATTTACGTGGCGCAACGTTATTGCTCGTAAATCGCGCTGTGAGGTCGAGTCTGCTGTTGTTGCAGTCGCGATGAGACCGGTTAGTGTTCCGTCGTTCTGGCGCACTACAGCGCCTCCAGAGGAGCCTTTTTGTGAGACGACTGTCCCTGGAACAGATATCAAATCAATACCACCACCTTCGTGGAATGTGAAAACTTCTTTGATCGAGCTGATAGCCGAGGCAATAAAGAGATCTGTTGAAATTGTGGCGCCTTCAAGAAATCCTGCAGGATATGCAGCAAGCAGCGCACTATCTCCCTCTTTTGTATCCTCGCCAGTATAGGGAGAGATATAGGGGAATGATGAAGGAAGTGCTGAGCCATTTGTCCTGCCGGTAATCAGCAATAATGCGTAATCGTATTCTCCTGTACCTGTGGGGTTTTCCTGCACAATCTTCTGCGCGTTTGCGTCTAGCCATTTTTGAGGGAAATAGAGAAGCTCAGCTGTGTACATTGGGGACGCTGGACTTCCGGTGCGCAAGACGCATTGAATACTATTTTTACTTGGATAATCTCGAAGCAAAAAGAATTGTGCGATGTGTGCATTGGTGAGTACTACCCCTTTTGGATCAATAATCACTCCAGACCCCGAGATTGGCCTCAGTACATCTCCGTGGCCAGCAAGACACAGCACATTAACGAGTACTTTACGTGTTTTTTCATTAAGATCTTCGGATTGAGGCGGAATAATTGCAGCAACGGGAGGCGCCGGAGGCACAGTTATAGTTACAATTGTAGGTGAGGTGATGGATGCGGATGGCACTTTGGCAATTTGTATAACTGGCTTAGTTGAAGTTGCTGTTGCGGTCGTTACTTTTGTTATCTTTGGTTTAATCAGAGGTGAGGATGTGGGCAGAGTCGCATTGAGTATTACTTTTGTATTTGCATCCAAGTGCCACGACGCTTTTGGGAGGGGAGAAGGGGTATAGGTGATCGTGTGAGGCTGAAAAGTAAATACAATCAAAACAGCAGCAAGGATTTTTGTAAAAACCCCCACAATAAAATGAAGGATCAGCATTGATAAAGTATACACTTGTGCTGTTTATTGCTCACGAGCCTCCTCTCTGCTAGCATTCTGATTATTCGAGTATTGTTCAATCTGTATAAGCGGGATTAGTTCTCGGTTCCCTGTGGTGTTAAACATCAAGATAATGTGAAAAGTTAAAACGCCAAGTGTTCTTGTAAAATTGCGGGATTAGTTTAGTGGTAGAACATCAGTTTTCCAAACTGAGAGTACCGGTCCGATTCCGGTATCCCGCACTATAGTTTGTTGTTGCGTCGGAGTTAGGAGTAGGAAAGTGTTTGTGCTTTGATTAAGATATATCTATTATGCCTTCAAATAATCGCAACATTGTAATTTCTGGCGTTGTGGTCGCACTTCTTGCAATTGGCATTGGCGGGTGGATGTTTTATACACGAGAGCCTCAAGCGATAGATTCGACCACAATTGAGATAGAGGGGAGCGCGTCTGATTTTCCATTTACGAAAACAACAGAGGGAAGAAAACATGTTGAGGACACAGCCTCGTATCACATAGAGGTGATGTATCCAGATACTGTTGGCATAAGTGCTACAGCAGGCACTTCAGGCGAAAGAATAGCCCTGCAGAAAATGGAGCAGTACGTGAAGGGAGTGGTATCTGATTTTAAAAAGGAAGACACGGGACAATCTGGGATTAAGAAAACTCTTGAAATGGGCTATAAGCGTTTTGAATCAGCGCATACCGTATCTTTTGTGTTTACGGTGTCTGCAGACACAGGAGGAGCGCATCCAATCTCTTACTTTAAGACCTTTGTGTGGAATAAAAAGGGGGAGGCGCTTTCGCTTGGCGGAATCCTCAAGGGTAATTACCTGGCAAAACTCTCCCAACTGAGCAAAGCTCAAGTGAAAGCAAATATTCAGACTATGAGCGGTGGGGAAGTAGAGGCGGTAATTTTTGAAGAAGGATTTGCTCCAACGCAAGATAATTTTCAGAATTTCTATCTCGATGGCACAGAATTGGTGCTCCTGTTTGATCCGTACCAGGTTGCAGCATACGCTGCTGGCGCGCAAGAGGTGCATATCAAACTTCCTGAAATTAAAGAGTTTGTGCAATCAGAATATCTGCAGGGGTAGTCTACGTTGGTACTGCGTTAGATGCTACGTGCACAAAACCCGCCTCACGGCGGGTTTTGTGCACGTGTGGAATGTTGAATTAACTAATTTGCTTAGACGTTATGTTTTAGATGCAGTGCGCGCGACCTAAATTTCTAAAGCGAAGCAATTAGAAATTGGAAGTACTCTTTGTGGTGAAGTGAGCGAGGCTCTTATGCGAGACGTATCGAGCATACGTTGAGCAGAGAACGGAGCCTGCGACAATGCAATGCACTAAAACAGGACGTATAAACTATTTTACTGCGTCTTTGAGTGCCTTAGCTGCGCGAAACTTAGGAACGCGCATAGCCTGAACCTGAACAGTTGCACCAGTGCGAGGGTTCCTGGCTGTGCGTGCTGCGCGCATCTTTGTGGCGAAGATGCCGAGGCCCGCAAGAGAAACTTCGTCGCCGCGTTTGAGGCCGCCGACGATTGAGTCAATGACGGTCTCAACAGCGCGTTCTGCGTCTGCTTTGGTTCCGCCAAGAACTCCGTGGATTTTCTCTGCAATATCCTGCTTATTCATACCTTTTAATTGGTAGTTGATAATTTAAACCAAATTGGAGGTTTCACTCGCTTGACCCAGAGGTTAGGAGGAAAAACCCTATAAAGAGTATAGACCCCCTAAAAAACCGCGCAACCACGGTGTAGGGATAGAAAATACCCTTATAAATCGGTACTTTCACCGATACTCTTATTATGAGTACAATTTGCAGCCCATTCTTACGAAAAAGGCCTACAAATAAGGGTATCCCATAACAAAAGCCCCATGTATGGGGCTTTTGTTATGGGTCATTATTGACTTATCTTGCGAACTCAATTGTTCTAGACTCCCTTATTACATTCACTTTAATTTCTCCCGGGTATTTCATTTCTTGTTCGATGCGCAGTGCAATATTCCGCGCCAAGTCACGAGCCTCAAGGTCGGTGATCTTCTCTGGCTTCACAAATACGCGCACTTCGCGCCCTGCACTGATAGCGTATGTCTTTTCAACGCCCTCAAATGAATTTGCGATTGCCTCAAGATCCTCCATCTTCTTGATGTATTGCTCCACTGAATCGCGACGTGCACCTGGTCTGCCTCCTGAGATTGCATCTGCAACCTGTACGATAATGCTCTCCACCGTTTCATATGGGTATTCCTCGTGATGACTTTGCATCGCTTGGATAATCGCGCGATCAACACCAAATTTCTCAAGAATGCGTCGTCCAATTTCAACATGCGTTCCCTGCACTTCATGGTCCACGGCCTTTCCAAGGTCATGCAATAGGGCGCCCGCTTTCGCAACTTGCACATTTGCGCCGATTTCGTTTGCGATCATGCCGGCGATATGGGCCATTTCAATTGAGTGTTGAAGCACGTTTTGTCCATAACTCGTACGAAAGTAAAGCCTACCGAGAATCATCATTACGCGTGGATCAAGATTGAGCACGCCGGTTTCATACGCGGCCGCTTCTGCTTTTTCCTTCATAATTTTACTGACCTCTGCCTTTGCCTTTTCTGCCGCCTCTTCAATTTTTGCAGGTTGTATGCGTCCGTCGACAATCAAATTTTCAAGTGCCAAACGTGCAACCGCTCTTCGTACCGGATCGAAAGAAGAAATGATAATAGCGCCCGGCGTATCATCCACAATCACCTCAACTCCAGTTGCACGCTCAAATGCTTTAATATTGCGACCTTCCTTGCCGATAATCTTACCTTTAAGCTCTTCGGACGGAATGGTAATTGCTGTCGCCATCACGTCGGAGGCGACAGAATTGCCTAGGCGATGGATCGCGGTGGTGATAATCTCGCGCGCTTTGCGCTCAAGTTTCTCTGCGCCTTGCTGCTCAAGTTTCTGCATGCGCACCAGCAGATCCCCTTCGTGCTCGCGCTCCATCTCCTCCGTGAGCTGTTTTAGCGCTTCTTCCTTTGAGAGCCCAGACACACGCGCAAGCTCATCGGCGCGCTCCTGTACCATGGCGAGCGCCTTCTCTTTTATTTCCTTAACTTCTTCGATCTTGTTTTTAACGATGCCGATTTCCTTTTCAAGTTCTTTCCCTTTGTTTTCGATACTCTCATCCTTTTTGAAGAGACGCTCTTCCGCACGGTCGAGCTTCTCTTGTTTCTCTTTAATTTCATTTTCTGCACGCACGATAATTGCACGCGCCTCTTCCTGCGCTGTGATGACTACCTTTTTTCCTTCTTCCTCGCCCTTGAGCATCAAGCGGCGGAGCTCAAGTTCGATCGAACCTTTCTTAGAGAGAATGAACAGCCAACGGAATACATATCCGATGGCAATGCCCATGAGGCCCGAGAGCGCCATGAGCGTGAGCGCTAGTTTTAATGTCATACTGGTTGAAATCTTTCAACCGTAATCGAGAAGGAGACCGCAAAAGTGCGGCTGCTGTGAATTTATAGCGGTATAAAACGAATATTCAGTGAGGTCACAGTAGTTGTTGCGGAAATTAAACGTTACGGCGGAAAGTTTTGTACTAAAATTCTTGTAAAACACTGAATCCTGAACTGCGGAACATCTCTACAATACCAGAAAAACAGGGTAGGGGAAGGGTGACAGAGGGTATACTTTACACATGAGCATGGAACAGACTAATAGAGCGGAATTCGGCAGATCGCAAGAAGCCTTGCAAAAGCACAATTTTGCACAAATTGCCGTTATGAAACGGTGGCGCGCAACGTCCTGCCGAGGCCTTTCCTCTATTGAGGCAGGGGATAAGTGGGACACAGAAGGGTATGCACAGCGGTTTGAAGAATACGTTATCAAAAATGGTGTCCCGGAAGATCTCTCGGAATCGAGCGTTGATTCAGTTTTAGAATCGATCCGCCCATTGCACTAAGTATAAAAAGAAAAAGAGGCACACCTTGCGGTGGCCTCTCTCTGGTTGCGGCTCTTGGGTCCCTAAATGGGGATGCCCTGGCGCCGCCTAAGTAATCGCTCTTCGAAGTGGAGCATTGCATACTCCTTTGTTGAGACGATCATGTTGAATTGTCTCGAACGCTCGTTGAAACCGAAGCGGAATGCTACCGGCTAGAGCGTGTCGGGCCGCGGCCTGGAATCAGGCGCCGGCGTCGACGATCGAGGTGATGAACTGGAAGTGGCCGACAACCTGGTTTTTCAAAAAATGACGGAACGCGGTGGTCTTCATGGAGACTCCTATGGTTGCCATCGAACCAACCCTCTTGGAACGACTGAGAGAGATCTTAGCATGCTTGACTTATTTGTCAAGTGTTTGGTAATGCGAACCCCTGATAGCAAAAGAGTCCCAATTTGGAGCCTTTATCTATTCTAGTATTTTGCAAAATACTAGAATAGCTCGACATCAAAAAACGCGACTTTAAGTCCCGTTTGTTGAATGGTAGAAAAGGTAAAACTAAACTTTTTTACTTCTTAGATCCTTTGTGAGTGAAGATTTCGTCCACAAGTCCATACTTTTTCGCCTCATCAGCGCTCATAAAGTAATCACGCTCTACGTCTTTGCTCACTTTCTCTACGGTCTGTCCTGTTGCCTTTGCAAGAATTTTATTAAGGCGATCGCGTGTTGCCAAAATATGACGTGCGGTAATTTCGATATCAGTTGCCTGACCCTGCGCTCCTCCCCATGGCTGGTGGATCATGATTTCCGCGTTTGGAAGTGCGAAGCGCTTTCCTTTCTGACCTGCAGCAAGAAGCACGGCGCCCGCGGACGCTGCGATGCCAACAACAACTGTTGCGACATCAGGCTTTACATAGTTCATCGTGTCGAGCATCGCGAGTGCCGCTGTAACCGATCCCCCGGGAGAGTTGATGTAGAGCTGGATATCCTTTTTTGGATCTTCGGACTCAAGAAAGAGCAGCTGTGCGATAACCAAGTTTGCGACGTGGTCGTCAATGGGGCCGCCGAGGAAAATAATGCGATCTTTAAGCAATCGAGAGTAGATATCAAATGCGCGCTCTCCCATCGGAGTCTTCTCGACAACCATTGGAACAAGCTGATTTTTAATCACGTTAGAAATTTCCATACGATTTATTTACTAGATAAGTGAGCGATGATGTGAGAGTGGGGAAATGTGCCCTTTCTATCCCGAGCAAAGCGGGGTGAATATGAGAAGTGTATCAATTTTTTCTAGATTCACAAGAAATTAAAAATTCTTGCGATTTTTGCGCAAAAGTGTAGCATCGCACAAGATCAAACAGTTACCTTCACGAAAGGAGGCTAGCAATGAACGTATCGAACTTAACGAGTCTCCTTATATTGCTCGCGGTCGGGGTAGTCGCTATTCTGTTCGTAATCCCCGACGGAGTGGTGCTACTCGATCGTCCGCAGTGGAGGTCTATTGCAGGCGGAATGGTTTTTGGACTACTGCTCTCAGCGTTTCTCTCGTGTATTCGCGACTGGTTCACAAGGCCCATGGACGATGTGCTGCTTCTTACAGAAACGACAGAAGAAAAGGAGAAGGTGTAATGGTGTACTGTCTAGAAAACGTAATTCGTCTTAACCGTGGCGAATTTTCGCACATTGCCCCAGCAAGAGGGATCGTGTATGACGGGGAGGATTTTAAAGATCCGATTCCTGATACGAAAAGTCGAAAGAAAATAAGGAAACATAAAAAATTGGTGCCATGCACCACGGGAACTTCATCCCTGCGTCGCTAATCAGTTGTTTATCAAACGCCCGGCCATATGTATGGCCGGGCGTCGCGTTTTATTTTTCTGCTTCAAGCATCGAGAGCACTTTTTCGTTTTTGATGACGCTTTCGACGTAGATATGCACTCGCTCGCGATCGGCGTCTTTAAAGTGCTCGATAATGTGCTGCGCTTCTTTTTCAATCTCTTCTGCAGACACAACAATATTTTCTTTTTCTGCGATGCTATTGAGCGTTAATTGCAGCTTTGCACGCTTGCGCGCATCGTCTGTAAATTCTTTTCGGATATCAACTTCTGTTTTACTTGAGCGGGAGAGATATTCCTCAAACGTCATTCCAAAGCGCTTCACATCCTCTCGCATCTGGCCCATCATCTTGTCGAGTTCACTTTCGACAAAAATTGTTGGAATTTCTATCTCCGTTTTCTCCATCACTGCCTCTGTAACCTTGATACGATGTTTTTCCTTAGACTTTTGCACATGCTCCGATGTGAGGTGACCCTTTATTTTTTCATCAAAATCTGTGACATCTTTAAAATCACCCAGCGTGCGCACCCATTCGTCTGTTACTTCAGGAAGCAGCGGTTCCTTACCTTCCTCTGGCTTCGGGGCATGACTTGCACGCACCGCGTCTACTGCAGTTTTAATATCCTCAGGGGTTAAATCTTTTGCCCGATCCTTAGTGATGCCACGCGCAATTTTTTTGTAATCAGGAAGCTCAATTACTGGGAATACCGCAGTAGTTATAGTGAGTCCAATAGGATTACCTGGGGCGAGCTTGGTGATTGCCACAGTAGGACGGCCAATTGCTTCGAGTTTGTGCTCAACTATAAGCATAGGAAAGAAGTCGCGCATAAAGTGCTCGACTGCATCCTCAAGGATCGCAATCTCACCGACTTTGGCGATTATCATGTCTTTGGGCACATGGCCCTTGCGAAATCCTGGCAGATCAACATGCTCAGTCATGTGCTTAAGCGCCTTTTCTCTGTAGGGCGCGATCGTATCAAAAGGAACTTCTCCGGTAAGTTCTACTTCAGAGAGAGGTAATTTTTTGAGCGCAAATGTCTTGGCGATTTCATCTAGCATTTCGCGAAGATACCATAAAGGAGTGTTGAGAGCCAGTTTCAATTAAAACAGCCTCTCTACTTCGTGTAGAGAGGCTGTTTTTTAAAATGCTGGAACTTAGATTTGTGAACCTGATTTCGAGAGATCCGCATCAAGATTCCCTGTATTGGTTGATTGCAGATCTGCATCTATTGCGCTTGAAGAGTCAGACGAACGAACCTGCTTGAGCGATTCTGTCGCTGGGTCGAGCGCTCCTTGCGAGTTTGATTGCGCATTTCTTGCTCCAGAAGGAGAAGCTGCCTGGTCGTATGCAGCATTAAGAGATGCATTAGGGTTATTTCCGCCCATTTCAAGATTATTGGACCACACATAGAACGCACCTGCGCCAAGCAAAATAATCACAATGATGATTCCGATGACTGCACCTGTACTCTGCTCTGGATTGCCAGGCGAGGCACTGTTTGGTGAGTTACGTATAGGAGTTGTTGGTGGCGAATCCATAAATTATGTATCAATTAATTAGATGTTGTGGACGCATGTACTTCAACTGAATTTTTAGCCTCTTTTTTCTTAATTTCTTTAAGAACCGCTTCAAGCGCTGATTTTGCGTCTTGTATTGCTTTATCTGCCGCTTTTACTTGAGTGCGTGTTGCTTCAAACGCTTTTTTATATGCATCTCTCGTACCGTCTGCAGAAGGGTCTGAGGGCAAAACGGGCTTACTTATGAGAGCAATTTTTGCTTTTGCGTCCAAGATTTTTTGGTTTGCTGTAGCGAGGAGTGCTTTTGCGGCAGTCATACGTGCGCCTTCCTGCGAGACTTTGTCGATTCGAGTTTTGATGCGGCCGCTGATGTTAATGAGGCGATCTGCCGCGGCGGTGAGGCGATTGATCGCCATTGTAATACTTGTTTCAACTCCACGGTGTATTGCGCTACTTAGTGCGGGACGAGTGCCAGAGGCAATCCTTGCATCAACTGGCTTTGTGGTTGAGCCCACTTTTTGCTCAAAACGGCCATCACTTTCTCTTTGTGTGGTGCTAGTACTATTATTTTTTATAGCAGCCTTTCTTTGTTGCTCAAGCCTGTTTTTAACCTCTTGAAGCGTTGCAGTTGACGTAGCGTTCATGCGAGTCGTTGGGCGAAGTATGGACGAGCTTCCCGTCGTTGAAGTTTGTGCATGTAATACTTGCGCACCAAGAAAAAATACATACATCGCGCAAAGCGCAATAATTGCTGCACTCGTTTTGTGAGAAGGGGATGGTGAACTACCCATATGAATTCAAAAGCTAAGAATAAATAGAGACTTATAGAACTTGACCCTATGATACGGCAAACAAAAAACCGCGTGAGCGGTTTTTTGTTGATAACTCGCACTTAGGGCTATGTATGAGCCTTATTTATCGCTCGTCTCGCCTGTAGAAGGGAATTTATCCTTATATAGAGCGATACTTTCAAGTATTGCCGCTTCTGCTTGCGCCTTGTCGCCAAAGCCATGCACCGCAACCTCTTTATTTTGGATTTTTTTGTAGGTCGAGAAAAAGTGCTCCATTTCCTTAAGCGTGTGCTTATTGATGTCGCCGAGGTCTTGTACTTCAGCGAAGCGCGGGTCGCCAACTGGAACAGCGATGATTTTATTGTCGTTGTCCCCTCCGTCAATCATATTGAGGATTGCTACCGGGCGGATTTTTACCAAGATGCCTGGAAGCAACGGGTATGTTGTAAGCAATACAACATCAAGTGCGTCGCCATCGTGCCAATACGTTTGTGGAACAAATCCGTAATCAAACGGATAGTCTTGCGCTGAATGCATAACGCGATCAAGCGCTATCATGCCGGTCTCCTTATCAATTTCGTATTTATTTTTCGAACCGCGATTGATTTCGATCACCGCGTTGACTTCAGACGGTGCGTTTTTGCCCAAAGAAATATCGTGCCAAAGATTCATTGTGGTTTTTAATTATTTCTCTAAGTGTAACTCAGTTTACTCTGCTGCTGTTTCTGGCGCCGCCTCTGCAACTACCTCTGTCGCTTCGGGAGCATCCTGCGCTTCTGCAGGAACGCCAGTTTTATCTGCCCGAGGGCCATCTTTTGAAAGAGAGACGCCTCCAAGACCGCGAATGTCGATTTTCCAGCCGGTTAGTTTCGCAGCAAGACGTACATTTTGCCCGCCCTTGCCGATTGCAAGCGACTGCTGCTCCTCGCTTACTTCCACCGTTGCGCGGCGCTCATCCTCGTCAAGTGATACAGAGATAATTTTTGCAGGGGAAAGAGAGTCTTCTATAAATGATTTTGTATTGTCTGACCACTCAATTATGTCGATCTTCTCTCCGCCAAGTTCAGACATAACAGTGGAAACGCGAACACCACGCTGGCCTACCATTGAGCCCACTGGGTCAACGTGCGGGTCAGTAGAGGTTACTGCGATTTTGCTTCTTGAGCCGGCCTCTCTTGCGACTGCTTTGACGACAACGGTGCCACTCTCAACTTCTGGAGCCTCCATTGCGAATAGTTTTGCCAAAAATTGCGGGTGTGAGCGAGAAAGGCGAAGAAAGATGCCGCGAGGGCTCTCCTCAACTTCATAGAGGTATGCGCGAATACGCTCTCCTTGTCGGTAGCGCTCTCCTGGGATTTGCTCATCGTAGGGAATAATGCCGGTTGCGCGCCCAAGATCAATAAAAATGTTGCCGCGTTCAATGCGCTGCACTGATCCAGAGACAATATCGCCCTGGCGCTCACCGAACTCAGTCACCACTGAGGCTTTTTCTGCCTCGCGAATCTTTTGGATAATGACCTGTTTTGCGGTTTGCGCCGCAATGCGCCCGAAATCATTCTTTGATTCAAGAGGGAAGGTGAGTTCATCGTCCACTTTCGAGTCGCGCTTCATTTTCTTGGCGTCCTCAAGCATGATGTGATGCTCTGGATTAAAGCGCGGTCGCTCGTCTTCGAGATCCTCCTCTTCGTCCATGCGCACCGAAGACTCATCGGCGACAATCTTTACTTGAAAGAAGTCGGCGTGGCCGGTGTTCATATCAAACTTTGCACGAACCATCTGGCCTTTCTTGCCGTACTCTTTCCTGTACGCTGTTGCGAGCGCCGATTCGATCGCCTCGATAATGCGCTCGCGGGGGATACCGCGCTCGTCTTCGAGTTCACTTAAAACTGAATTTATTACTTTTAGATCAAACATAATTATTTTGAGAACTTCCAGTTCAACGCATTGCATCCAACTGTAAAAGTCCTTCGCTTATCCTATAAAAGAAAAAACCGCCCAGTAGGCGGTTTTTAGCTTATGTCAAATGTACTCTTTTTTAGGAATGTGTCAACTGTGTAGAAAAAACACTCTATATATAGAGCAATGCACGATATACTAATAAGTAATCAATATCTTTCGGCGCAAGAGCGTCGGGATTTTGGGCACATTCACAATGCACATTGAGGAGAAACAGTTAAAATCCTTCATTCTGGACTCAGGACTCGTTTCCCGCGCCGATATAGAAACTGCGCAAGGAGAAGCAACAGCACGTAAACAATCAGTCGGAGAAATGCTCGTCAACAAAAGCCTCATCTCAGAGGATGATCTTCGTCGTATCCAGGCGTACATTCTCGGCATGCCATTTGTAAATCTCAAAACAGAACGTATCGAGTTTGAGGTGCTCTCGATGATTCCAGAGCCAATCGCCCGCTCGAATAATATTGTTGCGTTTCGAAAGTCTGCAACAGAGCTTGAAGTGGCAATGCTTGATACGGACGATCTTTCGGCAATTGATTTTATTAAGAAGAAGGTGCACCTCAAGATTCTGCCGCGCCTCACTGATCGAGAAAGCTTGAAAGCTGCACTTTTGCAGTACCAGCGCTCGCTGAAGGCTGAGTTCGGAGACATTATTGATAAGGAAGCGCAATCACTCTCTGTCCTCTCTGGCGAGCAGACCGCCAATATGACCGAGGATGAATTGAAGAAAATGGCGGAAGATCTGCCTGTGGTTCGTATTGTTGACGCACTGCTTCGCCACGCAATCATTCAGGGAGCATCAGATATACATATAGAACCAATGGAAAACCAGGTGTTGGTGCGCTATCGCATCGATGGACTTCTGCATGACGCTATGACTTTGCCAAAAGCTGCGGGAGATAGCATTTCTGCACGCATTAAAGTGCTCTCAAATCTCAAACTTGATGAAAAGCGCCTACCTCAAGACGGACGCTTTAAAGTTGAGAGTGAGGATCAGCGCGTTTCCTTCCGTGTTTCTATGCTCCCAACATATTACGGAGAAAAAACGGTTATGCGCTTGCTTCGAGAGAATCGCAAAGGCTTCACGCTCGAGTCGCTCGGCTTCCACGGAGAAGGTCTTGAGCAGATTCATGAGGCGATGAAGCAGACAGTGGGAATGATTCTCAATACGGGACCAACCGGATCTGGAAAAACCACAACGCTCTATACCATCCTCGATCTTCTCAACCAGCCTGATGTAAACATCTCAACCATTGAGGATCCAATTGAATACCAGATTGCTCGCATCAATCAAACGCAGGTGCGCCCTGACATTGGATTCTCTTTTGCAAATGGGTTGCGCACACTTATGCGTCAGGATCCGGATATCATTATGGTAGGAGAAATCCGCGATAACGAGACTTCGTCGCTTGCGGTGAATGCTGCGCTTACTGGGCACTTGGTGCTCTCTACGCTGCACACCAACTCCGCTGCGGGAACCATCGCGCGCTTTGTTGATATGGGTGCCGAGCCGTTTCTCTTGGTTTCAACCTTGCGCGTTATTATCGGGCAGCGTCTTGTGAGGAAACTGTGCAAAGTAAAAGAGGAATACAAGCTTACTAAGGCAGAAATTGATCAGCTTGCAAAACACGCGGATCTTGAAAAGGTGCTCAAGTGCCTTAAAGATGAAAAAATTATTGCAAAGAATGCGACATTTGAAAGCATGTTATTTTATCAAGCAAAAAAATCTGCAGACTGTGAAGATGGCTATTCGGGCCGCATCGGAATTCATGAAATAATGACTATGTCTCCTGCGATTAAAGAGTTGGTGATTCGAAACGCAACATCAGACGCAATTGAAACGCAGGCACGTAAGGAAGGAATGCTCACCATGCTTGAGGACGGTATTTTTAAAGCAGCTCAAGGACAAACTACGCTCGAAGAAGTACTGCGCGTCGTATCCGAATAGTCAAAATAGACAAACACATGCCACTGTATAAATTTCAAGCGGTACATAAAGACGGAAGCAAATACCAAGGCACGAGGGAGGCTGCTGATAGGCTCGCACTTTTTTCCGATCTTCGGAAGGAGGGGGATACCGTGCTCTCTGTGACGCAATCGCATGAAGGTTTCGCATTCGGGAGCATACTTCGTTATTTTGGCAGTGTTAAGCAAACTGAAAAAATTTCCTTCACCAGAAATCTTTCCGCAATGCTTACCGCTGGACTTCCGTTATCTCGCGGGATAGCAATTCTTGGCAAACAAACGCGCAATCAAAAATTCAAAGCGATTCTTGCCGATCTTGGCGAGGAAATCAAAAAAGGCTCTCCATTCAATACCGCGCTTAAAAAATATCCTAAAGTATTTTCTCCACTGCTCGTATCAATGGTTCGCGCTGGAGAAGAAACAGGAGGGTTGGCACAATCACTTGCTGTGGTGGGTGTGCAGATGGAACGCATGTATATGCTCGGCAAACGCGTTAAAGGTGCGCTTATATACCCTGGCATCGTAATCTCGGTGATGATCGGCATTGCAATCTTAATGATGATTTACGTGGTGCCGACACTTGCGGGCACGTTTAAAGAGTTGAATGTTGAATTGCCGAATTCTACAAAACTAATATTGGCCGTTTCAGATTTTCTAGTAGCCCATACGATTATCTCGCTGGGACTCATTCTTGGAGTAATCGCTGCGTTTATTGCTTTTAGTAAGACAAAGATAGGCTCGCGCATTCTTGATTTTGTATATATCCGCATTCCTATAATTGGCACTATCGTAATAGAAACAAATGCAGCACGCACTGCGCGCACGCTCTCCTCACTACTCGCCGCTGGAGTATCTGCACTTCCTTCAATTGAGATTACACGCGATGTGATCCAAAACTCGTTTCATAAAGACGTATTAACGCAAGCGGGCAAGCTCGTCGAAAAAGGTTTGCCGCTCTCAGACGCATTTATCAGACATCCAAAAGTGTATCCAATCCTTTTTGCTGAAATGATCGCAGTGGGGGAGGAGACGGGCCAGTACTCAGCAATGCTATTAAAGGTCGCAGAATTTTACGAGACTGAAGTCGAGCAGAAAACAAAAGATATCTCAACCATCATTGAGCCTTTGTTGATGGTTGTAATTGGCGCGGGTGTCGGCTTCTTTGCGCTGGCGATGATTTCTCCAATCTACTCGATTTCAGGAGGCATTTAAGCGCTTCCATGGGAAATTTTCTTTCAAAAAAACGCACACTCAATCAATCAGGAATGACGCTCATTGAGGTGGTGGTCACTTCGGGGATTATCATGATCCTTTTCATTGCAATATACGAAGTGTTTATCGT
>Ga0163144_10004420_pt1 | contig 31665 bp, 22 predicted proteins | sample OliLak19BULKMAT1_FD_123175 | JGI IMG/M metagenome (GOLD analysis project Ga0163144, IMG submission 123175) | Freshwater microbial mat bacterial communities from Lake Vanda, McMurdo Dry Valleys, Antarctica - Oligotrophic Lake LV.19.BULKMAT1 | ecosystem: Environmental > Aquatic > Freshwater >... | reverse complement strand
TCAACACCGAGAGTGACTCCGAGGTGCTGCTCAATATTTTCGCGCATGAGCTGGATCGGCACGCCTACGTTCGGCCGACCGCGGAACAGATCTTCGGCGCAGTCAGCGCGGTGCATCGCCGCTGTGTCGGCGGCTATGCCTGCGTTGCAATCGTGCTCGGCTTCGGCCTGGTAGCGTTTCGCGATCCGCACGGCATTCGTCCGCTGGTGCTGGGCGAACGCTTGGCCGCTGATGGCAGCCATGAATACGCGATCACCAGCGAATCGGTGGCGCTTGACCTGCTGGGATTCAAGCGCATCTCCGATGTTCGGCCGGGCGAGGCCGTGCTGGTCACCGAGGCGGGCGAGTTGTTTCGCCGCCAAACGGCGCCCGCGCGCGCACCGGCGCCGTGCATCTTCGAGTACGTCTATCTCGCGCGTCCCGATTCAATGATGGAAGATGTCTCGGTCTACAAGGCGCGCCACCGCATGGGCGAACGACTGGCGCAGAAAATCCTGCGGCTGCGCCCGAATCACGACATCGACAAAGTGATTCCAATACCGGATACGTCGCGCAATATTGCCTTGCCGCTGGCCAAGGCTTTGGGCTTAGAGTACCGCGAAGGCTTCGTCAAGAACCGCTACATTGGGCGCACTTTCATCATGCCTGGACAGGCCGAACGGGTGCGTTCGGTGCGCCGCAAACTGAACGCGATCGAGCTGGAATTTCGCGATCGCAATGTCTTGCTCGTCGACGATTCGATCGTGCGCGGGACAACCTCCAAGCAGATCATCCAAATGGCGCGCGAAGCCGGCGCGCGCAAGGTTTACTTCGCTTCAGCCGCGCCGCCCGTGCGCTATCCAAATGTTTATGGCATTGATATGCCGGCCGCCAAAGAGCTGGTTGCGCACGGCCGTTCCGAGGCCGAGATCGAGACTTTGCTGGGCGCCGATTGGCTGATCTATCAGGATCTTGAGGACTTGATCAAAGCCGTGCGAGATCCAAAAACGCAAATGCCGGAACAATTCGACACCTCTTGCTTCAGCGGTGAGTACGTCACCCCCCTGAGCGGAACTTATTTGCAATCAATCGAGGCGCTGCGTTCGGACGAGGCTAAAGCGCAGCGGCGCATTGAAACCGCTTGAGCGACGCGATGCTCGCCACCGGCGCTGTCATGAGCATCCATGCCGCAGCAGAGCGCTGTCTGGCAGAGCCGAATCCAGCGCAAAAGCTGCGCCTGTCGGCGCAGGTGTGGGAAGGCTGGCAGCAGGGCCGCTTTGGGCGCGCGCCGGTGGCGGTGCATCGCTATGAAACCCCAGGTCGCCCTGCGCTACCTCAGCTGGTGCCTGCCAACCAGCTGAAACCGCGTCGGCTGGGCAGTCCGCTCGGGCGCGCCACCCTGCTGCACGCCGTTGCGCACATCGAATTTAACGCGATCAATCTTGCCTGGGATGCGGTGTATCGGTTTCAGGAAATGCCCGACGCGTTCGTTACCGATTGGGTAAGCGTGGCGGCCGATGAGGCCAGGCATTTCGCGGCCGTGCAGCAGCGTCTGCAGGATCTTGGCTATGACTATGGCCAGTTTCCGGCCCACAACGGTCTCTGGCAAATGGCGCTTGACACGGCGCATTGCGTGCGCACCCGCATGGCGCTGGTGCCGCGCGTATTGGAAGCGCGCGGGCTCGACGTTACACCCGGAATGATGGTCAGACTGGAGCAGGTTGGCGATCAGGCAAGTGTCGATTTGCTGGCGATGATTCTGCGCGAGGAGGTGCGCCATGTCGACGTTGGAAGCGCATGGTTCAAGTACTGCTGTGCACAGGACGGCAGAGAACCCGATAGCGAATTTCTGCGCTTGTTGCAGGTGGCCGGTACCCACATCAAACTGCCGCTCAATGAGCGCGCCAGACTGGCTGCTGGCTTTAGCGCGGTTGAGTTGGCCAGCCTGCAAGCCATCGGCGTTTAGCGTCAAATTGGTTTCCTTTGCTGGAAACTGGAGGCTGTGGACTGATGCGACCGCGCTGGCCGGCTGCGCGCCAGAATTGCAGCAGGCATGACGGGACGAAATTGCAGCAGGCGTGGTGAACCTGCGAACCGCATCTGTCGTGAATGCGGTAGAGATGACCGGCCATAGCGATTTTGGCGGAGCGTTTCATGCTCCGGGGTCGCTTGACGCCATGAAAGTTAAGTTACTGAAGGCCTTGCCGACTGCACGCTGTACCGTGGTGCCACTGCGTGCCGGTGTTTTTTAGCGCTGCTGTGTCATGATGCGGACGTCTAGACGTCTGAAATAAGCACCGTGACTTTACAGCAGATACGTATTTTTCTGGCCATTGTCGACTCGGGTTTCAACATTACCCAGGCCGCGGACCGCGTGCATGCAACCCAGCCGGGGCTGTCCAAACAGCTAAAGCAACTGGAAGACCATCTTGGGCTGAGTCTGGTGCAGCGCAAGAGCAAGAGTCTGACTGGGCTGACGCCGGCCGGCGAGGTACTGCTGCCGCATGCGCGCACGATGGTGCGCGAGGCTGGCAACATTCTGGAACTGGCACGCAACTGGCGCGGCTCCACCCACGGCGCCTTGCGCATCGGGGCGACGCATGCGCAAGCGCGTTACGTGTTGCCGGAGATGGTCCAGAAGCTGCGCACACAGATGCCTGAGGTCTCGATCGATCTGCGCCCTGGCGAGCCGGATGAAATCCTCGAGTTACTGCGCAAGAACGATATTGATCTGGCGGTACTCAGCCACAGCAGTGATGCCTGGCCGGACAGCTACGTGCTTCCCGCCTATCACTGGCGCATGCGCGGACTGGTGCCCATCGAGCATCCGCTGGCAAGCCTGCAGCGCGCCGTGAAAGTCAGTGACCTGGCGCAATACCCCATCGTGACTTACAACTCTGCGCGCAATCCGGGCTCCAGTTTACGCGCCACATTCGCCTTGGAAGGGATCGTGCCTGATCTGGCTTGCACGACGCGCGATGCCGATTCCATCAAGGCGTATGTTAAGGCGGGTTTGGGGGTTGGCGTGCTCTCGGAAATGGCGGTTGAGGTGAGCGACTACGACCACTTGCACGCACTTGATCTGGGGTCCTTGTTTCCGCGCTACACAAGCTTCGTCATCTTGCGCCGCGGTGAAGTGCCGCCCAAGTTTGTGCGCAGCTTCATCGCTTTGCTTGCGCCGCACTACCACGCGCATCCGATTGCACTGGGGCTGGATCGGCCGGAGGTGTTCGCGGTGCAGGTGCCGGATTGGCGGCCAGCACCGTAGCCAAGGCGCCGACTTCGAATATCGGCTAGCCGGTATTTTGGATTCCGGCGGAAATTCCGTTCACAGTAGTGACCAGCGCGCGCAAAGTTTGGTCATCGCTGCGCCCGCTGCTACGCCAGCGTGCCAGCAGATCTACCTGCATCAGACTGATCGGATCGACGTAGGGATTGCGCAGTCGGATCGAGCGCCGCAGTCGCGGGTCGCCCGAGAGCAATTCCTGCGCGTCCTTGAGTTCTAGGATCAGGTCTTTGGTGCGCTTGAACTCGGCGCACAGCTGCGCAAAGAACTCTTCATGCAGCGCGTCACCGGCCAAGCGCGAGTAGCGTTCCGCGATCGCCAGATCGCTTTTCGCTAACACCATCTCCACATCGTCCAGCAAGGTGCCGAAAAAGGCCCAGTTGCTGGCCATCTCTTGCAGGCGGCTGAGTCCAAACTGCTGCACGCCATGCGCCAAGGCCGTGCCCACGCCAAACCAGCCCGAGAGACTGAGGCGGGTTTGTGACCACGCGAACACCCAAGGAATGGCGCGCAGGCTGTCGATGCCTGGCCGACCCTGGCTGCGCTTGGGTGGCCGCGAGCCTAGGGTCATGCGTTCGATCACATCAATCGGCGTGGCGCCACGGAAGTAGTCCACAAATCTTTCATGGCCGTACACCAGGCCGCGGTACTGCTGTTCACTGGCGACCGCCATCTGTGCGATCGCATTGCGCCAATCGTCCTCGCGCGGCTCAGGTGGGCGCGGGCGCAAGGTGGCGCGCACCACTGCGCCGCCGATCTGTTCCAGATTGCGCAGCGCGATGGCCCGCAAGCCATAGTTTCGGTGGATCACTTCGCCTTGTTCGGTAAGCCGAAGCTGGCCCTGCACTGAGCCTCTAGGCGCTGCGATCACCGCGCGCTCGGTTTTGCCGCCGCCGCGGCTGACCGAGCCACCGCGACCGTGGAAATAGTGGATGCTGATCCCGCACTCGCTCGCCACTTCACCCAGTTCGACCTGAGCGCGCTGCAGCGACCATCGCGACGCCACCAGGCCGCCGTCCTTGCATGAGTCCGAGTAGCCAAGCATCACCACCTGCCGCCCGCGCGCCAGCACATGCCGCCGGTACACGGGATCTGCGAGCAGCTCGCGCATGATCGCGGGTGCTGCGCGCAGATCTTCAATGGTCTCAAACAGGGGCGCGACATCCAGCGGAACCAACTCGTGCTCAACCAATCCTCCTGCGCGCGCAAGCGCAAGCACGGCCAGCACGTCGCGCGCGTCGCGGGTCATGCTGACGATCGCCAACCCCAGCGCTGGCGCGCCATATTGGGCGCGGCAGGCGGCAAGCGCGACGAACACATCCAGCACACTTCGCGTGCTCTCGTTGAGCACGCTGCGGTCAAATGCAGGCAAATGCGCAAGCCGAGCCGCCAGCTCCTGAGTGCTCATGGCATCCACCGCTTGTCCAAGCAGCTCACTCAAAGCGCTGCGATGGACTCGGCTATCCTGGCGCACGTCAAGGCGCGCGAGGTGAAACCCGAAACAGGCAACGCGGCGATGCAGGCGCTCCAGCACAAACAATCCAGCGTGTTCGCCTTGATGAGCGGCAAGGCTGCGCACCATAAGGTCCAAATCATCCAGCAGGGCTGCGGCTGAGCAATAGGCTGCAGGAGCGCGCTGGCTCAGGCTTGCACGCAGGCGCTCGGCGATCAGGATCAGCAAGCAGCGGTAGGGCATTTCCAGGTGCCGAGGACGCAGCTGAGCGGCCGCCTCGGGCAGAAGTTCACGGTATTGACTCAGACGTGCCAAAAGCTCGGGCGCCACCCCGATGCGGCTGGTCGATTGACTGAGCCGCCTGGATAGAGCGCGCACTTCGGCCAAGTAGCGCTGCAAAATGAGCTCGCGCTGCGTGTGCAGGGTTTCCCGGATGGTGTGCGCGCCGACAAACGGATTGCCGTCCATGTCGCCGCCCACCCAAGTGGCAAATCGGAGCAGCGTGGGCAGCGGGTACACACTGCCGTAAACCGTCTTGAGCGCGCGCGAAAACTCTTCATACACCACCGGAAGCACCCGGTACAGCACGTCGCCAAGATAGAAGCTGACGTGCTGCACTTCATCGGCGACGGCCGGGCGCAGCGTGGATTGTTCGGCGGTTTGCCAGGCGCTGGTGATGGCCCAGCGCATCCGAGCATCGGCTTCGGCGCGCTCCTGCGGCGTGGCGGTGCGATCAAGATCCGACATCAGCACTTCGGCGATCGACTGCTCCTTTTCGAGCAGGGTTCGGCGCACCGCCTCGGTCGGGTGCGCGGTGAACACCGGCTCGATACAAAAGTGCTGCAGCAGGCCTTCGATCTCGTCGGCACGCACGCCTTCAGCGCGCAGCGCAATCAGAGTTGCCTCCAAGCTGCCAGGCTGCGCCCCAGCACCGATGCGCTGGTACTCGCGCCGACGCCGAATACGGTGGATGCGCTCGGCTAGATTGACCAGCTGCAAATAGGCCGAAAAAGCGCGCACCAAGGATTCTGCACGTGGCGCCGCAATGCCGCTGGTGTGGTCAGCCAACGTACCGATTTCGGTGCTCTGTTCGCGCCGGCGGATAGCGCTCAAGCGTATGCTTTCAACCTGATCGAGTAGTTCCTGGCCGCCCTGTTCCGCCAGCACCACGCCGACCAGCTCACCCAAGCGGCTTACATCATCTCGTAAGGGCACATCGCTGGCAGCGAAATCCACGGCTCTGGGGGCGTTATTGGACATAGATCCTCGTTATTGGCCTGCAAAAGCGCTTGCCCGGTGCAGCTTTTGCCGATCCGGTGCGCCATCAGAACAGTCTTGTTGCAGCGCATCAACGGCGGTGCGATGAAAACGATTGCACGCAAGCTGCGCGGTAAGCGCTCTCTTGAACCCCGATCTGTTGGCGCGCCAAGGTGTTGGCCGCTATTGTGCGCCGCTGTTGTGCGTGGAGTGTTCATGAGCAATCTTCTTAGCCTGCGCGAAGTTGCGCAATCGGCCATGGATCAGAAGACCAAGCCGGTGGGTGCACTTGGACGGCTGGAGGCGCTGGCGATCGAGCTTTGCGTGCAGCAAGGCAGCTTGCAGCCTGAAACCGACCCGGCGCGGTGCCTACTGTTTGCCGGCGACCACGGCATCAGCGCGTTCGGAGTCAGCCTCTATCCGCGTTCAGTAACCGCGCAGATGATGCGCAATTTCATCAGCGGCGGCGCTGCGGCCTCGGTGCTTGCGCAGGAACACGCCTGCCAGCTCTTGGTCATCGACGTCGGTGTGGATGCTGATCTACATGAGCTTGAGGGGATCGTGCATGAGAAGGTAGCGCGCGGCACCGAAGCTTTACACCTGCGCTCGGCGATGAGCGCCGCGCAGTGCCAGCAGGCGATGGCGGTTGGTGAGCGGCACGCGTTGCTGGCGCGTCAGGCCGGAGTGCGTGTTTTGCTGCTTGGGGAAATGGGCATCGGGAACACCACCAGCGCAGCGGTATTGCTGGCCGCCTTGACCCAGACATCCGCACGCGACTGCGTGGGCTCAGGTACCGGCGTGCAGGGTGCGCAGCTGGAACACAAGTGCGCGCTGGCCGCGCAGGCGCTTGCGCGGCCGCACCAGCCGGATCCCCAGTCCCTGCTGCAGGAATTCGGTGGCCTGGAAATTGCGGCCATGGTGGGCGCCATTTTGGCGCTGCGAGAATCCAGAATGAGCATTTTGATCGACGGCTACATCGTTACTGTTGCTGCGTTAATCGCGGTGCGAATGCAGCCTGCCTGTCGTAATCGCCTGCTGTTCGCGCATCGCTCAGCTGAAAGTGCGCACGGATTGGCTCTGCAGGCACTTAGCGCCGCGCCCTTGCTGGACTGGCAGCTGCGTTTGGGCGAAGGCAGCGGTGCGCTCTTGGTGTTGCCGCTGCTGCGTTCCGCGGCAGCGATCATGCAGCGAATGGCAAGTTTTGCTGAAGCAGGCGTCAGCAGCGCTTGATTGCGGCGCTGATCCATGACCTGCGGACCATGCAGCCGGCAGCACAGACCTCTATTCTCTAAAATCCCAGGTTTCCGTTAATCGACCCATGCCTATGAACTCAACACAAAACCAACCCGGACTGTTCCGCCGCGCGATGCGCGGATTGTGGAGCGGCCTGAATACCGCGCGTCGCGTCATGCATCTCATCGTGTTACTGGTGATCTTCGGTGCTTTGTTTGCGCTCATGGCCGACGGCAAGAAAGCGATTATTGAGAAGACCACGCTGGTGTTGAGTCTTGAAGGCGATATCGTCGAACAGTTCAGCGGCTCACCGAGCGACCGCTTCTGGGCCGGCGTGACCGGTGAAGAAGTTAAGCAAGTTCGCTTGCGCGATGTGCGGCGCGTGTTGCAAGCGGCAGCCAAGGACGCGCGAATCGTGCAGGTGTTGTTGCGCACCGATGAACTCGGTGGCGTAGGCGTTGCGACCTTGCGTGAAGTGGCGGCAGCACTTACGGAGTTCCGCAAATCCGGCAAGAAAATCGTCAGCTATTCCTACGGTTATGGACAGCGTGGCCTGTTCCTTGCTGCGCACACGGACCGCGTCTATCTGCATCCGGAAGGCCTTGCGATGCTGGAAGGGCTGGGCCGAAACCGCGTCTATTACGCTTCGATGCTGCAGAAGCTGGGCGTCAAACCGCACGTGTTTCGGGTGGGAGAATTTAAAAGTGCGGTGGAGCCCTATCTGCTTGATGGACCGAGCGACGCCGCGCGCGAGGCCGACGCGTTTTGGCTCAATGATCTTTGGAACATCATGCTCAACGAGTATGCCGCGGCACGTAAGCTCAAGGCCGATGACCTGAAGCTGATGCTGGAAGAACTACCGGCTCGGCTGGCTGCACACAACGGCAATTTCGCCGAGTTGGCGCTGGCGGAATCGCTTGTCGATGAGCTGGCCACGCCGGATCAAATCAATGATCTGATGCTGGCCTCAGGCGTGCAAGATAAAGAATCCAAGAGCTATCGCCGCGCCAGCTACGCGCAATATCTGGCGCAGTTGGACGCCCCGAAGAGCAAGGACGAAAAGATTGCGATCATCGTTGCGGAAGGCGGTATCGCGGATGGCAAGCAGCCGCCGGGAAGCATTGGTGGAGATTCGACCGCCAAACTTGTGCGTGAGGCGCGCCTTGATGACAAGGTCAAAGCCTTGGTACTGCGCGTGGATTCTCCGGGTGGCAGCGGTTTTGCCTCGGAGATTATTAGGCGGGAAATAGAGCTGACCCGTAAAGCGGGCAAACCAGTCGTGGTATCGATGGGCGACGTCGCAGCTTCTGGCGGCTATTGGATCGCGATGACTTCAGACGCGATCTTCGCCGATCCAGCAACGATCACGGGCTCGATCGGCATCTTTGGCATCTTTCCCTCGGTAGCAGAAGGGCTAGACAAGATTGGCGTGCACTCGGACGGAACCAGCACCGCCTGGGTGGCAGGTGCCATGGACCTGACGCGTCCGCTCGACCCACGGCTTGGAGAAGTGCTTGATACGGCTATAAAACACGGCTATCAGAATTTCATCGGTAAGGTTGCGGAAAGCCGCAACACCACCACCGAGGCCATCGACAATGTTGCGCGTGGCCGGGTATGGAGCGCAGGACAAGCCAAGGAGCGCGGCTTGATTGATGTCTTGGGTGGTTTAGACGATGCGGTTGCCGACGCAGCCAAGCGCGCAAAGCTGAGCGACTACGAGCTGACCTATGTGGAGCCCAAGCTAAGCGGCTTTGAGAAGATCCTGGCCGACCTTGGCGGTGCCAGCTTCTTTGCGGGTGCCTTCAAGCACTTCAATGGCGGCCTGCATCAAGATGTGCTGAAAGCCGTTGCCGACCGTGGCGTGGAGCGTGATCTGCAATTCTTGCTGCAACAGAGCCAAAAGAACCCACTCGCGCTGTACAGCTACTGTTTCTGCGAGTCGCCCTAATCACGCATCGGCTCTGAATGAGACCATCGTAGGTTGGTTTGTTGGGTACTTGGCGCGCAAATCCGGAGCCGATCGGCTCCGGATTTTTTCGTTTTTGAGGGTTGCGGCCCAAGCGTCATTGCGTAGCATGCGGTGAGCCTGCGAACCGCATTGGTGCTGTCACCCGCGACTCGGTAAGAACTGCGTTTGAGTCGCGATACCCACCCATGCGGTTCGTGCCTCACCGCATCCTGCGCGGGCTGGATCCCAAGGCTTAGGTCCTTACGCGGTAGAGCGCTGCTCCCAGAGGTAGTTGAGTCGATCTTTGGCTTTTAGCTTTTCTTTCTTCATTCCAGCGAGCGTCAAGTCGTCGATGGCGCGCGTGCCGAGTTCGGCGTCGGTAACTACTTTGTCGAGCTCTTTATGGCGCAAAAGCAGCTTCTTGAACTCATTGCTGGCCTGCATAAATGCGCTTACATCTTCTTGGCGTTGATCTTCAAACATCACCAACCTCCGTGGTCTTGGGTGTACGGCGTCGCTCTTGCGACGATGGATCGCGACCGAAATGCACATCCTTGCATTTTGATCCGACTCAGCAGCAACCGCAGCGCTGCTCTCGGGTCCGCAACGCGTCCTGCGTCGCCTTCTGGATTGCGCTCCAATCCAGACAGCTGCGGTTAAGTTCACAGTACTCCCGTGTTCGGCAACAAGCAACGGGGTGCGCCTCCCGGAAAGCGCAAACAGTGTTTCGCGGGCTCATGATTCAGATCCAGAAAAGAAAACGGCGCCTGGTTTCCCAGGCGCCGCGCCAATCAACTCGCTGGTGCAAGGACCTTATTGCACAGGCTGATAAACGTTCGTGGTAAAGAACTGAGCCTCGGTTTCTTTCGGATCGCTCATATATTCGTCAACCTGGCGGCCCGCCAGGCCTTCCAGCGGCCGCATGCCGCGCACCGTCATATAGGCCATGATCTTTTCCCAAGTAGGCTCGGTATTGTCCATGAATCCCACGTGTTCGCCAACGACGACCTTGCCGCCGAGCGTTTGTGTGGCTTGGATCGTGCCGCTGGGTTTGGAGTCGTTGCGATCAACCGGAAGCTGCAGATCAAAGGTCACGGTGTAAGGCTCCTTAGAGACCAGTGCGAACTGCGGCTTGCCCAGCACATTGATCTTATTCTTCTTGAGGAAAGCCTCAAGCTCGGTCTGCGCCTTTGCGCGCTCCTCTGGCACATTTGGAATGCAGGTGGATTGACCCGCCTCCGCAAAGCATTTGGCGGTCGCGGTAATGGTGTACGCCGGCGCTGGTGTCAGCTCTTTCTCAACGATCTCGACGGTGCTGTAGTCCGCGCCGTACGGGGTGTTTTCCAGCATGTACTTCAGCCGCAGCATGGACAAATGCAGGGTATCCCCAACATAGGCGTCAAGATACAGGCCCTTGAATCGTCGCAGAATGTTGTCGCCGTAGTCGACCGTGAAATTCCATACCACCCTGGTGCCATAGTCTTGCTCTTTGTGGATCAACACCACGCGGCTGACACCGGAGCGCTCCGGACCAAGATTCAGATTGTAGGCGACGCCTTTGGAATCTTCGTTGCCGGTGATTTCGATAAAGCCGTTGCCCAGGTCTGGATGCGTGGATTGCCAATCGACCCGGCTGCCGGTGCCGTCGCGTGGGCCGCTCACTTCCATGGCGACATCCTTGTCTTTCGCCGCCAAGGCACTCCAAAGTGGAAAGCGGGCCAAAGAGTTCAGCGCGTCATAGATTTGCACCGTCGGGCGCTCGATCATCATGGAGCGTTCTACCGTCGCCTTGGGTGGCAGCAGGAAGCCGATGCCGAAGAAGAACAGAATCACCAGCACAAGTGCCAGGAAGAAATCAATCAGAAAGCGCATGCTGAAATACCCTCGCGTCTAAGACTCGGTGCCAACCGAAGCCAAGCTTAACCTGCTTCTACCATTTTGAGCCGCTTCGGCCCGCGGCCGAACTCGGCATCAACCCAAAGCTTACCCTTCCGCTGCCAACTGCGCAGCATATTGCTGCGCACCCAACAAGCCATCCAATTCCTGCTCGGCCGCGGGAGCAAGCACGAACATCCAGCCGTCGCCATAGGGCGCGCTGTTGATGGTTTCTGGCTCATCGGCCAGCTTCTCGTTCACCGCGACCACGGTGCCGCCGATCGGAGCGTACACGTCGCTGGCGGCCTTCACTGACTCAACTACAGCACAGGCTTCGCCGGCTTTCAGCGTGCGACCTGTTTGGGGCAGCTCCACATAGACCAAATCACCCAATGCGGACTGCGCATGGTCGGAAATTCCGATTGTGACGCGCCCGTCCGACTCGCGCCGGGCCCACTCGTGCGACGACTTGAAACGGTAACCCTCAGGTATCTCACTCATTCTTGAACCTAGCTGCGCATCAAAAAGACCGTGATGTTAACGCGCCAATCGACTCTGGTCGAGCCAAATCTTTGAGGTGCGTGTGGCAACCTCTAAAAAAACCGTAGCGAACGCCCGAGTGCAAGGCGCACGCCGCGCCGGAGCCCCGCAGGGCACGAGCGCAAGGCGCAAGCGCATAGGTATTAGCGCAAGGTACTAACTAGCGCAACGTTCATGGGGACCTGAGGATTGCAAGCCGCGAGCAAGGCAGCAATCGGAGCGCGCAGTAGATTGCTTGAGGTTCCCACGCGTTGCTCCCGCTTGGCATGCCTGCCAGTTCATGCCAAAGGGCTTTTGCGCTACCCGCGCCACACATCGAAGCTTCAGCAGGACGCTCGCGTATGAACGATTTTCACAGTGACTCAGGCTAGAATCGCTGCCCGCACGGGAGAGACCACGCATCAGGATGTGACGATTCACAACCGAGATGCGCGGCGCCGAAGGAGCAACCGCCCCCGGAAACTTTCAGGCAAAAGGACCGTGCAGGGATCCACAACTCTGGAAAGAGGGGCTTAGGCCTCCGCCGACGGGATAACGCTCTCAGGCAAAGCGACAGAGGGGGTACAGCCGTGATGCCGACATCACGCGTCAAATCGTCCCCGTTTGGAGCTTGCTTTCGATGACCGTCTCTAGCCTTCGTCAACCCCACGTCGCGCGTGATTTCGCCGCGCGTCACATTGGTCCTTCAGCGCAAGACGTATCTGAGATGCTCGCCGCGCTCGGTCTGGACTGCATGGAGAGCTTGATCGCGCAAACTTTGCCGGCTTCCATCCGGCAAACTTCGGCCCTGACCAGCATGGGGCAAGCACTGTCCGAGGTGGATGCTTTGGCGCGTTTGCGCGCCATTTCGCTGCGCAATCAGGTGTGCACCTCGCTGATCGGGCAGGGCTATCACGGCACCCACACGCCAGGAGTTATCCAGCGCAATATTCTGGAGAACCCGGCTTGGTACACCGCGTACACGCCCTATCAGCCCGAGATTTCGCAGGGTCGGCTGGAGGCCTTGTTGAACTACCAGACCATGATTTGCGAACTGACGGGTCTGGACGTTGCCAATGCGTCGCTGCTGGATGAAGGCACCGCGGCTGCTGAAGCCATGGCCGTGGCGCAGCGCAGCGCCAAGAACAAGTCCAATCGCTTCTTTGTCGATCGTGACTGCCATCCGCAAACCATCGCGGTGCTGCGCACGCGTGCCGAGCCGTTGGGCTGGCAACTGCAGGTGGGCGATCCGCTGAGTGAGCTTGAGCCAAGCCAGGTCTTCGGCGCAATCTTTCAATACCCGGGGACTTTGGGCGATGTGCGTGACTACCGCGCCGCGATTTCGGCATTAAAAGCGGCCGGTGCGCTCTCGGTCATGGCGGCCGATCCACTCGCGCTTACCTTGCTGAAGCCGCCGGGAGAGCTGGGTGCGGATATCGCGATCGGTTCCAGCCAGCGCTTTGGCGTGCCGATGGGATACGGTGGCCCGCATGCCGCCTACATGGCGGTGCGCGACGCTTACAAGCGCGCAATTCCCGGGCGTTTGATTGGCGTTTCGGTGGATGCGCGCGGACAGCCTGCGTATCGCCTCAGCCTGCAAACGCGCGAGCAGCATATTCGCCGCGAGAAAGCCACCTCAAACATCTGTACGGCGCAGGTGCTGCTGGCCGTGATGGCCTCGATGTACGCCGTGTATCACGGGCCGGACGGCTTGCAGGCGATTGCGCGTGACGTGCATGAACGCGCCCGCACGCTTGCGGCGGGTCTTAAGCAACTCGGCTTCACGGTTGAGCAGGACGCTTACTTCGACGCGATCAGCGTCAACGTGGGTGCACAACGCGCCTCCATTGTGGAGCATGCGCTGGCGGAGAAGATCAACCTGCGCTTGGTCGGGGCTGACCGGCTGGGCTTGAATGTGGACGAAACCACCACTGCGGCCGTACTTGAAGCGGTCTGGCGCGCCTTCGGTGGCAATCTCAGCTGCGCTGCTGTGGCAGCCCAGGCCACAGGCGGCATGCCGGATGCGCTGCTGCGCAAGGGTAGCTGTTTGAAGCATCCGATCTTTAACCGCTATCGTTCGGAAACCGAGCTGCTGCGCTACATGCGCAAGCTGGCGGATCGTGATCTGGCGCTGGACCGGGCCATGATTCCGCTTGGATCGTGCACCATGAAACTCAACGCCACCGCGGAAATGATTCCCGTGACCTGGCCTGAGTTCGGTCAATTGCATCCTTTTGCGCCGGCTGATCAGGCACACGGATATCGCGAGCTGTTCGAAGACCTGAAGCGCTGGCTGGTTGAGATCACCGGCTATGACGCGGTTTCTTTGCAGCCCAATTCCGGTGCACAGGGCGAATACGCGGGCTTGCTTGCGATTCGTGCCTACCACCTTTCACGCAACGACGGTCACCGCACGGTGTGCCTGATTCCCTCGTCCGCGCACGGCACCAATCCGGCGTCCGCGCAAATGGTCGGCATGGAAGTGGTGGTGGTGAACTGTGATCTTGAAGGCAATGTTGATCTGGCCGATTTGACGGCCAAAGCGGAACACCACAGCGCTCGGCTGGCGGCTCTGATGGTCACTTATCCGTCAACGCACGGCGTGTTTGAAGAGCATATTCGTGAGATTTGCGCGGTAGTGCACCAGCACGGCGGCCAGGTTTACATGGATGGCGCCAACATGAACGCGCAGGTGGGACTCTCGCAACCCGGTAAGTTTGGCGCCGACGTATCCCATTTGAATCTGCACAAGACTTTCTGCATCCCGCACGGCGGCGGTGGTCCTGGCATGGGGCCGATTGGCGTGAAGGCGCATCTCGCTCCCTTCCTACCGGGACATCCTGAGCTGGATCAAGGCAGCGCGCCAGTTGGGCCGGTTTCGGCTGCCCCGTATGGCTCATCGTCGATCTTGCCGATCTCGTATGCCTACATTCTCATGATGGGCGGCGCCGGTCTGAAGTACGCGACCGAAGTGGCGATCTTGAACGCGAACTACATCGCGCATCGGCTCGACCCGCATTTCCCTGTGCTTTACAAGAATCACAGCGGTCGTGTGGCGCATGAGTGCATCATTGATCCACGCGCCCTGAAGGATCGTTTCGGTGTCACGGTGGACGATATTGCGAAGCGCTTGATCGATTATGGCTTTCACGCTCCGACCATGAGCTTCCCGGTCGCCGGAACATTGATGATCGAGCCGACCGAATCGGAAGCCAAGGTGGAAATCGACCGCTTCTGCGATGCCATGATCGCGATTCGGGCCGAGATCGCGCAGATCGAATCGGGTCGTTGGTCCGCGGCGGAGAGCCCCCTGCGGCATGCGCCGCACACCGTGCACGACCTTACCGATGCCGATTGGAATCGAAAATACAGTCGCGTAGACGCCGTGTTCCCGGCAGGCATGTCGCGACAAGACAAGTATTGGTGCCCGGTGAGTCGGGTCGACAATGTCTACGGCGACCGCAACCTGATCTGTACCTGCCCATCTCCGGAGGACTATCGCGAGCAGGCCGCGTGAGCACGACACACGTGCGCCGCGCTTGAACCAAGATTTTTATCGGACAAATGGCCTGAGAAGTAGCCTGACAAGTAGCCTGAGAAGTAGCCTGATAAATGGCCTGATAAATGGCCTGATAAATGGCCTGATAAATGGCCAGTCACCCTGAGCCCTTCGACAGGCTCAGGGTGAGCGGATCTGAGGCAGGTCGCGGCGAAAATGCCAAGCCAGTTTGCGTGCAATAGCGCCGCAGTCCCGTTCAGAGGTAGGGGCGCGATTTATCGCGTCCAACAATGCCGCAGTCCCGGACCGATTTCGAGGCGCGATTTATTGCGTCCGAACAGGATCGACGAAAGCCGGGTGCGCTGCGCGCCACTTCCGAACAGATCTCGATCGCCGATCCGCGCGGGCTTGCGGCATGCCCTTCGACCGCCTCAGCGCGGCCGAATTTTGGGCCTGTCAACCGGCCACGCCGAAGGCCGCCGCTCAGGCATTTGCGCGCCACAGGTCCGACACCAGTTTTGCCAGCAATGCGCTGACCATGAACAGAAATAGCCAGCGAATCCAGCGGCTGCCTTTCAGGATCGCCAGCCGCGCGCCGCAATAGCTGCCCGCCATATTGCCGACGATGAGCGGCAATGCCAGTGCCCAGATCACGTGTCCGCTGAACAGCAATACGGTCCAGGAACTCAGATCAGCGGCAACATTGGTTACTTTGGATACCGCCGACGATTCCAGGAAATCCAAGCCAAGCAGCCAGACAAAACCAAACACCATGAGCATGCCCGTGCCCGGACCAATCAGGCCGTTGTAAAAACCCGTGCCGGCGGCAACTATTGCCGCCATCATGAGCTCGCTGCGGCCTTGCCAGCGCCGCTCACTTTTCTGCCCGAAACGCGGCTGAAAACAAACATAGAGTGCGAGCGCCAAGCAAATCACCAGCACAACCCACTTCAGCGTTTCAGGGGGCACTTGCTTGGCAAGCAGCACGCCCATGATTGAACACAGCAGCGCCGAGAGGCTTGCGCTCAATAGCAGCTTCGGCGCAATCGGCATGACTCGCAAGTATCCCAGCGCAGCCACGCTGGTGCCAAAAATGCTAGAGGTTCGCTGCGTACCGATGATGGTCAGAATCGGCAGCTGCGGAAATAAATTGAGCATCGCCGGCGTCATGATCAGCCCACCGCCGCCCACGATACTGTCCAGAAATCCGGCCGCAAATCCGGCCGCGACAACATAAACCAATACCTCCGCGGTAAGCGCTTCCATTCGGCTTCCTTGCCGCGTCAATAAGCGCGTAGCGTATAGTCTGGACTGTTATCGATTAGGACTAGGTATGAAAAAGTTTCGCGATCAGTCAGATTCCCCCGGCGAGAAGCCAGCTAGCGATCAGCCATGGGCTTTGTCACTGCCGAAGAAGCGGGATTCGACTTCTGAGCGAGGCTTCAAGCCGCGTGGCGAGGGTGGTTACGCGCCCCGTGGCGAAGGTGGTTTCAAGCCGCGCACGGAAGGCGGTTTCAAGCCGCGCACCGAAGGCGGTTTCAAGCCGCGTACTGAAGGCGGTTACGCACCACGCGGCGAAGGTGGCTTCAAGCCGCGTACTGAAGGCGGTTACGCACCACGCGGCGAAGGTGGCTTCAAGCCGCGCGGCGAAGGCGGTTTCAAGCCGCGTACTGAAGGCGGTTACGCACCACGCGGCGAAGGTGGCTTCAAGCCGCGCGGTGAAGGCGGCTTCAAGCCGCGTACCGAAGGCGGTTACGCACCGCGTGCCGAAGGTGGCTTCAAGCCGCGCGGTGAAGGCGGTTTCAAGCCGCGTCCTGAAGGCGGTTATGCCGGTCGCAGCGAAGGTGGTTTCAAGCCGCGCGGTGAAGGTGGCTTCAAGCCGCGTACTGAAGGCGGCTATGCCGGTCGCAGCGAAGGTGGCTTCAAGCCGCGTACCGAAGGCGCTTACGCCGGTCGCAGCGAAGGTGGCTTCAAGCCGCGCAGCGAAGGCGCTTACGCCGGTCGCAGCGAAGGTGGCTTCAAGCCGCGCAGCGAAGGTGGTTTCAAGCCGCGCAGCGAAGGTGGTTTCAAGCCGCGTACCGAAGGCGCTTACGCCGGTCGCAGTGAAGGTGGTTTCAAGCCGCGCGCTGAAGGTGGTTACGCCGGTCGCAGCGAAGGTGGATTTAAGCCGCGCGCTGAAGGTGGTTATGCCGGTCGCAGCGAGGGTAGTTTCAAGCCGCGCGGCGAAGGCGGTTATGCCGGTCGCAGCGAGGGTGGTTTCAAACCGCGCAGTGAAGGCGAGTACAAGCCCCGCCGCGATGATCTGACGCCACGCTCCGCAGTGCGTCAGGATGAAAGTGGCGCTCAGGTTTGGCGGCACCAGGAGGCACAAGCGGTTTTGGCGCCACAAATCGGCGATGCGTCCGTGGACAGCGAGTTCAATCCTGGCGAACAACGCCGCGAGGAATATCGCATCTGTGGTCTACAGGCTTGCCTGCGCTTGTTTGAGCAGCGTCCTGAAGCTTTGCGCAAGCTTTGGTTCGCAGCTGACCACCGCACCGCACTGGGCGCTATGTTCAGCTGGTGCAGCGAGCATCGCGTGGGCTATCGGGAAATCGATAGCGCTGAGCTTGAGCGCGTCTCGGCCAGCAGCCACCATGAAGGCATTTGCATGGCGATCGAGCGACCGGAGTGGCCGGAGTTTTCAGCTTGGTTGGCGCAGCAGGATGCCAGCAAGGACTCGCTTGTGCTGCTGCTTGATGGCGTGATGAATCCACATAACCTTGGCGCTTTGTTGCGCAGCGCGGCGCATTTCGGCGTCGATGCCGTGTTGCTGACGCCGCAATCAGCCGGACTTTCGGGCGCGGTTTACCGCACCGCCGAAGGTGGCGCCGAAGTGCAGCCCTTGATTGCGTTGCCAGGCTTGACCGCGCTGGCTGAGCTCAGCGCTGCTGGATATCGCCTGATTGCCGCCGAATCAGTGGCGGAACACTCGGCGCTGGCAGCCGACAGCATGCCGGCGCGCACGGTTCTGGTGCTTGGTGCCGAACAGCACGGGGTCAGTCCGGCCGTGCGCGTGATGTGTGATGCTGCGTTGGGAATTCCGGGCTCCGGCGCGGTGCAGAGTCTCAATGTGGCAGCCGCAGGCGCCGTGCTGCTGGCCTGTTGGCGGCAACAGCGCGCCAGCTAGTTGAGTGCCGGCGCGCCTCGCGCTTGGTGAAGCGATATAACAAAACGCCGTCAGCTGACGGCGTTTTGTTGTTCGGTCCTTGGCACGGTAAAGACCTAGATTTGCGCAGTAAGCTCGGCTTGCGCCGCGCGTCGGGTTTGCGCCGCAGGTCGAGCTGGCGCAGCACGGCCAGCTCGCGCAGCACGGCCAGCTCGCGCAGCACGGCCAGCTCGCGCAGCACGGCCAGCTTGCGCAGCACGGCCAGCTCGCGCAGCATTCTAGGTCTGCTTAAGGGCCGCAACCAGCTCAGCGTGGACGCGCTCAACGTCGTCATTCTCAATTTGGCAGGTTCCGGCATTGGCGTGACCGCCGCCACCATAGCGCAGGCAGAGCTCACCGATATTGATCGCGCAGCTGCGGTCGGTGATCGATTTGCCAATCGCGAATGCCGTGTTCTGCTTCTTTAATCCCCACAGCACGTGCATCGAAACATTGCAGTCCGGAAACAGCGCATAGACCATGAAGCGATTGGTCGCGAACAATAGATCCTGGTCTCGGGTATCCAGCTCGACCAGCTGACCGTGCACTTTAGCCATCGCGCGCAACTGAGCTTTGGAGCGCTCTTCGTGATCACGGTATAGCTGCACACGCTCGGCAATATCGGGCAGCGCCAAAATCTGCTCGATCGTATGGTGCTGGCAGAAGTCGACCAGTTGCATCATCAGGTGATAGTTCGAGACTCTAAAATCGCGGAAGCGCCCCAGGCCAGTGCGCGCGTCCATCAGGAAATTCAGCAGCACCCAGCCTTTTGGATGCAGGATCTCGTCCAGCGTAAACTGGGCCGAATCGCTCTTGTCGACGGCATCCATGAGGTCGTCTGAAACCTCCGGGAAAGCCGCTTTGCCGCCGAAGTGGCGGTACACCACACGCGCTGCTGAAGCCGCGTCCGCGTCGATGATGTGGTTTCGGTGCGACTGTCCATCCAGGCGCGTGCGCTCGCTCGCATGATGGTCGAACACCAGATGTGCGCCCGGCACATAGGGCAGGTTGGTTGTAATGTCCTTGGGGCCAATCTCGACCTTGCCGTCTTGCATATCCTTGGGATGCACGAAAGCAATCTCGTTGATGATGCCGCGCGCTTTCAGCAGCACGGCACAAACCAAGCCGTCGAAATCGCTGCGGGTAACCAAACGAAAACGTTCTGTCCCTGTCATATTGGACCTCCGGTAGTGGCAATGGTGGCGCTTCGACCCAGCTCCGACTCGCCCGAAACAGCGGCTTTGCTCGATCTGCATGCGATGTTGGGGAGCGTAGACCCAAGCCATGACCGTGGCAAGCTGCCGGTCACCCCATGGGAACAGGGCGTTGACGCAAGCTGGCGGCAACGCCGCACGCGCAGACTCTGCTTTCTGCGCTGAAGATCCGAGTTCGCGTTTGCTTCGCCAGTCTTGGAAGCTGCGCAAGCTCGCCGTCCATTGCTTGGCTTAGGCCGGCTTAGGCCCGCTTAGGCCAAGGCTGCAAGCGTTTGGGCAAACGGTGGCTTCAAGACGCCGCGTTCGGTCACGATCAGATCAATCAAGTGTCCAGGCGTAACGTCGAACACCGGATTAAACGCCTTGACGCCATGCGCGCTTACTTGGGTGCCAGCGTAGCGGGTCAGCTCGTCGCCGGAACGCTCTTCGATATGGATCTCGGCGCCGGTCGGACAGGCGAGATCAACCGTTGACCAAGGCGCCACCACCATGACTTTGGCTCCGAAGGTGCGCGCCGCGCAGGCATGCGACAGCGTGCCGATCTTGTTTGCGCTATCGCCATTGGCACAGATCCGATCCGCGCCGACAATCAACCACTGCGCCTTGCCTTGGGAGAACAGCAAGCCGCCTGCGCCATCCGCCACCAGTGATGCGGGAATCTCATCCTGCAGTAACTCCCAGGCCGTTAGGCGCGCGCCTTGCAGCCAAGGGCGGGTTTCACTGGCGTAGATTTGGCTCAGGCGGCCCTGCGCAAATGCGGCGCGGATAACGCCCAGCGCCGTGCCAAAGCCAGCCGTTGCCAGCGATCCGGTGTTGCAATGGGTGAGCACGCCGCTGCCGGCTTCAATGCATGCGGCGCCCAGCAGGCCCATACGATGATTTGCGGCTAAATCGTCGCGAAGCAAACGATCCGCCAGTGCGCGTAGGTCGCTTCTGGCCTGTTCCAGTGAGTCGGCGGCGCGCACCAGCTGGCTTTGTTGATCAATCGCCCAAGCCAGATTGATCGCGGTCGGGCGAGCCTCGCGCAGCAGCGCCAGGCTCGCTTGTAAGGGCTCACGCCAGGCTGCTCCGGAAACCTCCAGCGCTGCCAGCCAAGCCCCGTAGGCGCCGGCGATGCCAATCGCGGGAGCGCCGCGCACGGTCAGGTTGCGGATCGCTTCGGCCACCTCCATGCTGGCGTGCATGCGCAGATAGGAAACGCTGCCAGGCAAAGCGCGTTGATCAAGCAAGGTCAGGGAGTCGGCATCCGCACTTAGCGCGCGGACGCGATCAAAGCGGGCAAAATCGAGGTCAAGATTCATTCGGGCGTCCAGAGTCTTCATCACCAGAGTCTTCATCAGCAAGGCACTGACGCCATGATCGGGTTAACGCCCGTAGATGTCTACGCGAGCCCGGCGTCGCGAATGCTCGCTGTCACCCACCACGCCAATCGCTTTCATACAGAGCTCGCCGCCGGGCAGGTCGATTTAACGCGTGGTGCCACCGCGACCGATCCGGTCGCGCACCGATAGCTCCACGCGTTGACCATTGCCAAAGCGAACCCAGACGTGCTCGATCTCCGCGTTGCCCTTGCGCAGACGCAGTTGAAGCGCACGAATGTCCGCGCGGCAGCTTGCAAAGGCAAGCACATCCACGTTGTTCTCGGCTTTGCTAAGGCGCGTGCTGCCCAGCAAGCGAACAGGGTCGGCGTATGCAAAGCCAAACGTGCCAAGCATCAGCGTCGCGGCGAGTAACAGACTCCGAATTGGTTTACCTGGCATCCGCATATCGATTCCTCATCAGCGGTGGTGGGTGCCAACACGAACGCTTCTTGGTCGCTCCGGTTGACTGGAGGAAATCTCAAGAAACCGCAGCGAATGTTCGAGTGCAAGGCACCCGGCGCGCAGGAACCGTAAGGAAGGCACAAGGGCTACCTGAGGATTCTGCGCAGCGCGCAACTCAGCAATCAGACCGCTTGCTGGAAGAGAACGCCAACAGCGGCGGTGTGCATGGCCAAGTCCGTCATGATCAAGATTGACTTTTCATGATGGGGCAAGATGGCTGGATCTGGCCTTGTGCGCCGGACCTGAGCGCGGCGCGGGCACAGTTGGTTGAGCTAGGAAACACGGGGCGCCCAGACGCGTATGCCGCGCATGCTCGGCAACCGTTGCGCCGCATCGAAGCCGGATTTCGCTGTGGCCAAAGCGCGCGGGCTTGTTCTTCGAAGCCACAAAAAAGTTTCCGCACTTAACCAGACGCCCGAGGTATTGCACTCTTTGCAGCAAATTCCTTATCAATCCAAGGCCCTGCGCGATCATCGCGGCTGCGCATGGAAAATGCGGGTTGAGCGCGGGCACTATCCATGGCGCCGCGCATTGGTTAGTGTCGCGATCTTTCGTAACGACGAGGGTGTCGCATGGCTGGTCCCAACGGTGGAAGCCGTCTATTTCTCAAAAAGCCCATCTCAGCGATTTTGGCAGACGCCAAACGGAGCGAGCTCAAGCGCAGTTTGACCGCCGCAAATCTGGTCAGTCTGGGGATCGGCGCCATTATCGGCGCCGGCATTTTCGTCATGACTGGTACGGCGGCCGCCAACTATGCCGGCCCCGGAGTGATGATCTCATTCGTGCTTGCGGGATTGGTGTGCGCAGTGGCCGGGCTTTGCTATGCCGAACTGGCGTCAACCATGCCGGTGTCTGGATCGGCCTATACCTACGCGTACGGCACGCTGGGCGAGGGGTTCGCCTGGGCCATGGGCTGGCTGCTATTGCTTGAGTATGGAATTGCGGCATCCACCGTTGCAGCGGGCTGGACCGGCTACATCGTCGAGATATTGAAAGACTTCGGGCTCTTTATTCCCGCGGTGCTGACTAGTGCCACCTTCACTGTGGCGGAGATTATCGATCCGACCACCCAGGCGATTACGCTGCAGGCGCAGCTACTGCCGCAATTTAACTTGGTCGGTGCGCTGGGCATACTCGGGGTCTCAGCTTTGCTGGTGGTCGGCGTCAGCGAGGCGGCAAAATTCACCAATTTCGCAGTCATTCTGAAAGTGGCCGTGCTGTTGATTTTCATCGGCGTCGGGATTGCCTATATCGATACCGACAACTGGACGCCGTTTGTGCCGCCCAATGACGGTACGGCATGGAATCATTTTGGCTGGATGGGCGTCGCGTATGCGTCCACCATCATCTTCTTTGCCTATGTCGGCTTCGAGGCCGTTTCCACGGCTGCGGGCGAGGCGCGCAATCCGCAGCGTGATCTGCCTATCGGCATCCTTGGCTCGCTGGTGGTTTGCACGATCATCTACATGCTGGTTGCCGCAGTGCTGACCGGTGTGGTGCCGTACCAAGAACTCGGCGTATCTGCACCGATTGCGGTTGCCATCAACGCCATGAATCCAAGCTGGGCAATCATTCCATGGCCGTTTGGTGACGTTGGGCAGCTCAATGGTTTGACCTTCCTGATCAAGATTGGCGCGATCATGGGTCTTACCTCGGTGATGCTGGCCCTTTGCTATGCCCAAACCCGGGTCTTTTATCAGATGTCGAAGGACGGACTGGTGCCTGCGGTGTTTGGCAGAGTCAACCAGAAAACCCGCACGCCCGCTGCCGGCACCACCTTGCTTGGCATCCTGATCGCGTTTGCGGCTGCCACGATGCCACTGAACTTGCTGGGTGCGCTGGTGTCGCTTGGCACCGCGGCAGCTTTCGGCATCGTGTGCATCTCGGTGATCTACCTGCGGATCAAAGAGCCAGGGCTTGAGCGACCGTTCCGCGTGCCGTTCTATCCCTTCACGCCAATCCTTGGCATTGTGCTGTGCAGCGGCATTATCTCTCTGATCTTTGTGGACAAACTGACTAGTTTTCAGCGTGGAAACTGGGTTCCCATGGTGCTGCTGTTGAGCTATTTCGCGATCGGAATCGTGGTCTATATGCTGTACGGCCGAAAGCACTCGCGCTTGGCCAAGGGCGAAGGGCAACGGGTCTAGCTGCAAGCTTTAAAAGCGCGCCAGCCTTCTGGCGCGCATTGAGCTGCGCCCGCCGCAGCGATGTAGGGGCGCGATTGGTCGCGCCCGCCGTTCTCGTTTCACGCTAAGCGAGGCAGGCCGTGCCGGTGAATCCATAGCCAGGTGCAATCAGCGCGACCGCACACGGAACTTTTAGGTTCAACGCGGAAAGCGCAACAGCACGCGCAATCCGCCGCCCTCTCGATTGACCAACTGGATACTGCCGCCGTGCGCTTCCATAATCTCGCGCGCCAGCGCTAAGCCCAAGCCAGAGCCGCTGCGCTTGGTTGAATAGAAGGGAAGCAGCGCCTGGGTCAGCACTTCGGGGCTCATGCCGCTGCCGCGGTCGCGCAGCTCAACGAGAAATGCATTCGCCTGCTGGTTGATCGTCAGTTCGATCTGGTCTGCTGGGCTGCCGGCCTCGCGCGCATTCTTCACCAGATTGAGCAGCAGTTGTTCGCACTGTGCGCGGTCCAGCTGTGCGCTCTGGCTCGGCAGCGCACCGCAGACTTGAAACTCGGCTTCCTGTCGCACGTTGTCGATCAATTCTTGCCAAGCCACGCCTTCAAGCCTTGCCTGCGGCAGTTTGGCGATGCGCGCATAGCCACTGATGAACTCGCCCAGGTTTTGCGCGCGTTCCCCCATGGACGCAAGAACTTGGTCCACCCGCTGATGCTGACCCCGCGCCAGCAGCTCACGCGCCGAATGACTTAACGAGGAAATGGGTGCCAGCGAGTTGTTCAGTTCGTGGCTGATGACGCGGATCACTTTCTTCCAGGTGGCAACTTCTGCGCGCGCCAGTTCGCGCGTTAGGCGGCGCAGCAGGATCAGTTGGTGTGGCCGAGCCTGCAGACGAAATGCATGCCGGCTGATGTGAAAAACCTCCTCGGTATCTTTGAGCTGCAGCGTATGCAGGCCATCGCTCTGGCTGGCCAAGGCCACTGCCAAAGCTTCTGGCGTGCGCCGTACCAATGCATGCCAGTCAAGGCCTTCCATCTTGTGGCCGTCGGTCAGCAGCTCGCGCGCGGCCAAATTGCCATACACCACGCGCTCTCGGTTATCCAGCAACACCATGGCCGTGGGCGTGTTTTGAATCACCGTATCAAGCAGCAGTTCTCTCTGCACCAAGGCTTGGCGTTCCCCGCGCAGCGCGTCGCCCAAAGCGTTCAAAGTGACCGTAAGCTCGCGCAGCTGAGGTTCCTTCGGGAGCTTGATTGAGGCCGAGAAATCCTGGTCGCGCCAAGCCGCGACCAGCGTGCTCAAGCCTTCAATCTGATTGTGGTACGGGCGCCAGACCCGGTACGCAAGCCACCACGCCAGCAGCAAACATGCACACGCACCCAAGCCAAGCGCAAGCTTGAGATCATGCGCGGCAAGTGCGCTGGTAAGCGCCAGCAGCAGCAATAGCGCCACCAGGGACAGCCAGAAGGTTCGTATCGACATTTGAGCAGGATAGCCTTGATCGCCGCAAAGCTATGCCTGCCGCTCGCCCCAATACGGCAGCAGCGCCTTGGCCGCTTCAACGCGCAACACTAGGGCCGCGCCAGGGTCGTGCATCACCTGCAGCAGGAACTGCTTCGGACTTAGGCCGGCGGCTTGGGCGTCGAGCGGAAGTGCCCACGAGCCGACATCGGCGCGGATGGTATCCGCGGTGGGCAGGCCCGGCGCAGGCGCTGCCGGCCTGATCTGCTGCAGGGCGGCGGCAAATGCTGGCGGCGCAATGCTGCGCATGCGGCTGAGTACGCCCGCCTGGGCGTCGCTGCTGGGTCGGATATCCATCCACGGCGTCTCGGCGAACACTTGCGCCAGCTCTGAGCTCACGAACGCCGACCAATAGCCGGTCTGCGCCTGCATGTCCGGAACTCTCGGCGCGTGGCGGAACACGCCGAGCCCGGTCAGGTCCAGAGCCGGCATCAAGCTCACGCGATGCCCTGCGATATCGGCTAAATAGCGTGCGCGCAGCGATCCCAAAAATGCCTGTGCCTGGACCGCCGGCGCCCCCTCTTCCAACGAAAACCAAAGCTGCAAGCCATCCACCCCGGAGACCGCAACGGCCGGAGCAGGGAACCCCAGATCCGCCTGCACTCCGGTCCAAACCCGCGACAGCACATCCCATTCCGCCGGCCGCGCCAGCTCCAGCACCATGGCACGCACCAAGCCGTTCGCGTCCACTAGACTGGACGTATCGGCGCCGCCGCCACCGTCAGCGGTGTGCGCAGGCAGGAATAACCGCTGCCATTCGGATTGCAATCGATCCATGGGACACGCCAGACGCAAAGGACGGAGCCGACGAGTCTACTGCACGCGCCAGCCGCCTGAGATTGGTGCCGCCGGGTGGATTCTGCGACTGCGCCTGACGGCTCCGCGCAGAATGACGGCAGTGAGCGCGCCTGAAATCCCAGGACGGTCATTCCTCGTCGAGTCGGCAATGAGCGCGCTCGAACTGCGCTTTTGCAGCGGACTGGAGGTTTCCGAAGTGGCCGAATTGCTCGGGGTTTCAGAGCCAACGATCAAGCGCGGCACGCGCGCGGCCAAGGCCTTTTTGGAAAAAGAGATTGCGGCGGGCTGAGCGGTATGGTCCAGCGCCGCCAGCAGGTTCAATCGGGCTGCGCTGTTTCCCGAACTGCGGGCCGCAGAAGTCCGTTCAGCACCGGCAAGAACGGATCGTCAGCGGGCGCTTTCGCGCGGTAGGCAGCTACTTGCTTGCGTAGCGTGGACAGGTCAGCGTGCTCGCCGCGCCTTGACTGACAAGCTAAAAGAAGGGCGTTGGCGTACAGATTCGGCAGCGCATCGGGTGCACTGCTCGTGGCGACCAGGCTCACGGCTCTCTGGCTGTTGCGGCAATCTTTCGGGATACCGCCATTTGCCAGCGCGATCCGCGTCAGGCTGTTGTAGCTGGGCACGGACTGCGTATTGTCCGGGCCAAACAGCGCCGCCAGCGTCACCAGCGCCTCGTTGTAAAGCGCACCGGCCTCGTCCAGCCGATCCAGGCTCAATAGCGCAGACGCAGTCGCCGTCATCGACAAGGCGGTCGCTGAGTGCTGGTTCCCGAACGCGACGCGCCGGATCGCCAACGCTTCCTGCGCCAGCATCAGCGCGCCTTGCGCATCGCCCGTCAGCAGATGCGCCGAGGACGCATTGTTGGCTGCCATGGCGAGTTTCGGATGGTCGGCGGCGTAGAGTCGGCGACGCGCGCTGAGCACCTGATCGAACATGGGCAGCGCGTCCCGGTAGCGCCGCTGGACAAACACGACACCGGCCAGGTTGTTGATCGCCCCGATCGTGATCGGGTGCTCATCACCATAAATCTCACGGCTGATGGCCAGAATTTCCTTGCGCAGCGCTTCGGCGCGGGCGATCTCGCCGACGTTGGTTTCGACCATTGCCAGCGCCGACAGCGCGTTGGCACGCAGGATGTCGTCCGCAGCTGCGCCCAGCGCATCGACCGCGCGCTGGGCCAACTGCCGCGATAGATCATGACGACTATCTAGTTCGTACAGCGACGCCAGTGATACCGCGACTTCTTGAGTGCGGTGATCCGCCATGCCCAGGCGCGCCTCGTTCGCCTTGAGTGCGGCCAGCAAATGGTTTTCGGCCACCGACATCTGACCCAGCGCTTGGGCGGCGCGGCCGATGTGAAAATCCAGCCCGGCGGCGCGCATTGGCTCAGCTCGGGCATCGGTGCCGGCACGCAGTGGATTGAGCTCGTCGAGAACCTGCTGAAAGCGGCCCAGGCCAAACAAGGTTGCTGCCCGCGCCAGGAGCAGGCGCTCGCTCATCGGGTCTTGTGCCAGCGGGGGCGACGATTGCAGCGCTTCGTCCAACAGCGGCAGCGCGTCGGCATACAGGCCAAGTCCAAGGTGGGCTTCACCCATGGCTCCGAGGAGCACGGAACGTGCCTCTGGCTGTTCGAGCAGGGCGCTACGGATGCGGCGACTGCCGATCTCGAGCAGCTCACGCGCGCTTGTCTCCGGCCCGCGTAAGGCCTCCGGATTAGCGCTGGTGAACAGCTCCTGCATGAAGCTGAGCGCGGCCACTGAGATCGCGGCCTCACGGCGTGCCGCCTGCGCCTGCCACAGGGCCACACCAAGGCCTAGCACCAGGGCAAAAACCGCCAGCGACGCAAAACCGATCGCCCATGCGTGCCGCTGGCCGAAGCGCATCACGGTATAGCGCAGATTTCCGCGCCGTGCGCTGACCGGTCGACGCTCCAGAAAGGCCTCAATGTCATCGGCCAGCAGCTGGACCGAGGCGTAGCGCTCGGTCGGCAGGCGGCGCATCGATTTCAGCACAATGGCGTCCAGATCGCCGCGCAGCAATCGTCGCAACTGCGGCGGGGTGCTGGCACGTCGCTGCGCCAGCAGTTCGCAGTGCTCATCGCTTTCGGCAATAGTGCCGCCGCGTCCAGTGACTACCGTGCTCGGACGCCCCGGCGTTCCGCCCAAGACCAGCTGCTCGATCCCGGCCTGTGTCAGGCCGCCAGTCTGATAGGGGTGTTGTCCGGTCAGCAATTCGAACAGAATCACGCCTAGCGCATGGACATCCACAGCCGTGGTGGTGACTTCACCCAGTATCTGTTCGGGCGCCGCATAGTGGGGCGTATACAGGCGCTGCTGCGCCGCTGTCATGGTTCCGCTGGCACCCGGTTCGATCAGTTTGGCGATGCCAAAATCGAGCAGCTTGACCTCGCCTTCAACCGACACCAGCACGTTGGCAGGCTTCAGATCGCGGTGCACAACCAGACGCGCGTGGGCGTAACTCACCGCAGCGCATACCTTCAGGAACAGGCGCAATCGATCAGTCACACTGAGCGACTGCGCGTCGCAGTGCGTGCTCAGGTGCAGTCCCTCCACATATTCCATAGCCAGAAAAGGCTCGCCGCTGGCAGCAGCGCCGCCATCCAGCAGTCGCGCTATATTCGGATGATCGAGGCTGGCGAGTATCTGGCGTTCGCTGCTCAGTCGCGACAGAATTTCCGCCTGGACAAAGCCGCTGCGCACCAGTTTCAGCGCGGCGCGCTGTATGAAACCGCCTTCGACGCGGGCTGCCAGATACACCGTACCCATGCCACCCTCGCCAAGTAAACACTCGATTCGCCAGGCCCCAAAACGCTCACCGAAACGAGCTTGCGCGGCGCTGCGCGTGTAATCACTGAGCAGATCTGGGACCTGATTGAACACGCCGGTGGCTGCTCTGGACAGCGCGTCTGCTTCGAGCATGGCGCGAACCTGCGCACGCACAAACTTATCTGGGCAACGCGACTCCAGCCAATCCGTCCAAGAGGCACGCGGCAAGTCCACTGAAGCTTCGAACAATTCAAGCGCCACACGCCACTGTTGCGGGTTCATGTCGTGTTTCCGATCGGTTTAACCCGGGTTTTCCATTAAAAGGCGCTGAGTTTTGCGGCAGCGCGACCCGGCGGTTCTTGCCGCAGAAGCGGGGACAGGACTGCTACTTTCGGCGGTTTCTTTCGCGATCGTGGCAGACCCGAGCGAAACCCGCAAGCAGCGCGCTTGCGGCGTTCAAGCAACCTCACGCCGATTGCTATCGGAGCATGGGACGCGCCGCGAGCACCGCTACAGCCTGTCATCTCGACTGGAGTGAGAAATCTGAAATTTCGCCCTTGTGCAATTTTGGCCTGTCATCTCCACCGTAGGGAGAGATCTCAATCCGCCCAAAACGAGATTTCTCCCTTCGGTCGAAATGACCCGGGCCTCGAAATGACCCGGTTCCAAGCCAGCTCGGAGCGTGCAACGCAACGCGAGGAAAGCCTCAGGCCCTCCCAAATCTAAATGCGAATCCTTCGCAAGTGATAATGATTCGCATCCGTGATAAGGTGCGTGGCCTCATCGCTTCCGCCGAAGGAACACGTCTATGCGAATCCTGAGTGTCGCTATCCAACTGGTGATGCTTGGCTTGGCCCCGGTGGCACAGGCCAACAACAGCGCCGACGCCGAACGCCAGTTCGCCAAGCTTGACGCCGTCGTGGTGCAGGGGCGGGCGCTGCCCGAACCGCGCTTCACGCAAATCCCCGTCGAACTGCAAAGCGGCAAGGTGCTGGCCGGTAAAAAGTCAACCAGCATTGCGCTGGACGTCCAACCGGCGGTGCAGGACGGCAATCTGCGCAGCCTGTTTGCGCGCTTGCCGGGGGTGCTGGTGTCTGAGCTGGCGCAGCCGGGGATATTTAACTTGAACTATCGCGGTCTGGGCGATCCGCACGAATCGGAATTCATCAACGTGCTGGAAAACGGCCTGCCGATCGCCTCGGATTGGTTTGGCTATCCAACGCTGTATTACTTCCCACCCGGCGGGCGGATCGAGCGTATCGACTTTGTGCGCGGCGGTTCGGGCTTGCTTTATGGGCCTCAAATCGGGCCAAGCATCAATCTGATCACCCGCCAACCGCAGTTGGGCAGCGGCTGGGCCGGCCGCAATGAGCACATCGGCGGTAGCGATGGCCTGTACCAAAGCTTCAGCGAGCTCAGCTTTGGCGGCGAGCGTTTTGCCGTGCTGGCTGATTTTGAGCATCGCAGCAGCGGTGGGCCGCGTGAGAATGCCGACTACCGATTGGACTCCGGTCGCGTCGCGCTGGATTTCCACCCTTCCGATCGCAGCTCTTGGCAGCTTGAGTTGCTGCAGTATCAGACCAGCACCGGCGAACCCGGGCGGCTCAGCACGGCCGAGTTCGCTGCCAATCGCGACTTGGTGAAAACGCCCTTTAATCGCCTCTATGTCGACTGGTACGCACTGCGGCTGCGCAACCAAACCCGGCTCAACGACAGCTGGAGTTTATATGCCCAATACAGCCACGGCGGGCAAGACCGACTGAGCCGACGCAGCTCGGCCTTCGTCGCGCCAGCCGCGGCACCCAGCGTCACCAATGTCGACCTGCAGGAGTTCCAGCACAACATGCTGGACCTGCGCGTGGCGGGCGAGGTCGGCAATCACAGCCTTGCCACTGGCTTGACGCTGTACCGCAACGACTCCCCGCGCGCCCGATTCAGCAGCGCTGATGTCGTAAGTGCGCGCAGCGGCACGCCGGTTTTTGTGCAGGATCGCGACAGCGAGTATTCCGCGGCGTTTGCCGAGGCTGTGCTGCGCTTTGGCGTCTGGTCATTCGTCCCTGGCCTGCGATTCGACGACCTCAGGATTGGCATCGACGAATCCTTGCTCAGTCCTGGGCTGCAGCGCGCACCGATCCGGCGCGACTTCAATCGGCAGGAGCCGCTCTATGCAATGGCTCTGATGCGCGACCTGCCGAACCAGCAGCAGCTGTACTTGAGCGCTGCCAGCGCGTATCGCCCGATGCGCTTTGACGATGTAGGCAATCCGACCTCCAATCTGTCGCCCAATAATGAGCCCGATCCGGCCAAAGGCCGCAGCTTAGAGCTGGGTATGCGCGGTTCGCCGATCTCTGGGCTGTACTACGACTTCAGCCTGTTTCGCACCGATTTCGACGACAAGATCGAGCAGCTGCAGCTCAGTCCCAGCGACATCCTGCGCGTGAACAGCGGCGACGCCCGCCATCAGGGTGCCGAACTGGCGCTCGAATACGACTTCAGCGGGCTGTTTGGGGCTGACGACCACCTGCTGCTGTTCGCCAGCGCGGCACTACTCGACGCCGAAATCGTGGTTAGTCGGGATCCCAACTTGCTCGGACGCACGCCAGCGTTTGCACCCAAGCGTATTTTGCGCGCGGGAGCGGCTTACCGCAGTTTCGCGGGCGCCCGCTATGCCTTCACGGCACACCATGTGAGCGCGTACTTTTGGCGCGATGACAACCGTGGCGCGGGCAGCGGAGTGGCCGCGATTGCGGGTCAAGTTCCCAGCCACACGGTGGCCGATTTCAACGCAGAGATTCCACTGCGACCGCAGCTGCTGCTGCTGGCCGGGATCAACAACCTGTTCAATCGCGACTACTTTTCACGCGTGCGCAGTGACGGTGTTGAGCCCGCACCCGAGCGTCAGGTGTACGCCGGTCTGCGCCTGAGCTTTTAGCGGGAAACGCGTTCGCTTTGGCCCCTGCACGGCGCGCGTCGCTGGCAATTGAGAACCCAGGGTTCGCGTTGCTCAACCTGGGCTATATTGGAATCGCGCTTTCAGCGCACTTGGGCGGTCAGCACGTCCGGCCTTTCGCACCTTTGTTTGGTTCAAAGAAGTCCACCTGCGTGGCCTTGGACGCCGAACGAACGCGATGGGTGGCATGGGCTGCGACGATCGGGCG
>Ga0163144_10004419_pt1 | contig 31665 bp, 24 predicted proteins | sample OliLak19BULKMAT1_FD_123175 | JGI IMG/M metagenome (GOLD analysis project Ga0163144, IMG submission 123175) | Freshwater microbial mat bacterial communities from Lake Vanda, McMurdo Dry Valleys, Antarctica - Oligotrophic Lake LV.19.BULKMAT1 | ecosystem: Environmental > Aquatic > Freshwater >... | reverse complement strand
TTAAAAATATTCGCGCCACCACTTGCAATACTAAGGCAGCCTGATATCATATCCGAGAACCAAATCGTAATGCGCAACCAGAGCCATGATCGCCAAGTTTCAACTACGATAGAGACATCCCCAGATTTTCCAGCGCATCTTTGTAAGCATCAAAAGTGCGGCTGTCGAAAAGCACAAAGCGGATTTCTTGCAAGGTTTCTTGCTCTGCCAAGTTGGCAATAAAATCACTCACGGTGGTGGTAGCTATTTGGGCTGCCGCTTGCAAGGGGTAGCCATAAGCGCCGGTACTGATCGACGGAAAAGCAATAATACTAACTTCATTGTCGACACCCAGCTGCAGGGAGTTTTGATAGGCATTTCTAAGTACAGTAGATTCGTTCGTGCTTCCTCCCCTCCAGATTGGCCCTACAGTATGAATCACATACTTGGCCTTTAAATTGCCACCACATGTGATGACAGCTTCTCCTGGCGCGCACTGACCCTGCATGGATCTGATTTGCTTACACTCTTCTAAAATCGCAGGGCCACCAGCTCTGTGAATAGCACCATCCACTCCCCCTCCACCCATAAGTGAAGAGTTGGCGGCGTTAACTATGGCTGTTACATCTTGCCTGGTGATATCACCTTGAGTAACGGCAACAGTTATCTGTTTTATCTTTCTGGCAAAATCAGGCATTTCTGCTTAAGTCAGAATAAGGTACCGCTACGCGTTGCAGCACAGTACCGGTGCTGTCCATTGTCACTTCTATTGTTTCACTGGCTGTCTTAATTACTTTGCGCGATGGTATTGCCGAATGTTCACCATTGCCGAATTCGGTGCTGGTAGAAATCATTAGTTTGCCTTCGGCGTTGTAACGATTTTCGCTAACCGTGCGGCCTAGCCCATCGGTGTAGGCGATAGATGAACCGTCGGCGTTTTTGGTATGAATTTTAGTGGAAGATAAGTCAGGCAACGTAGTAATGGTTTTAGTGGTGCCATCTTGTGGATTGATTGAAATAGTTTGATAGCAATTGTCGGCGCTGAAGGCATCGGCTCTATCATTGTTGCGTGTCACCAAGTCATTTGATTTGTAGAGCGGATTGCGGAAGTCCATCGAAATTGTGGCTTCGGGCTTAGGCGATTCAGCTTTGCGCAGATGGGCGAGAAGAGGATGAACAGCTGTCTGTTCTTGTTTGCTGATAGAGAAATCGGATTTTACTGCGGGCGCTACAATTGCTTCAGAACGCGCTGCAGGAGCGTCAGAGCGGAGTGCCAGAGGAGGCAAAATCGAGCGCAAACTTTTCTGCTCGCGTTCCTGGTTGCGGGCACTTTCTCCACCACCATAAACATTGGCCGCTAAGTCATATTGGTTGGCCGGGCTAAATTGATCATGGATGAACTGTGCCAGGTTACCGGTCTTTTCATGCTTGGACAAAGGCGGAGCGAAGCGTCCGTCTGTGGCGAGATTCTCTGCGCCAGAATTATAAGATTGCGCGGAATCACCGAAGTGCCGCATACAGTCACCTGTTCGTCGTATATTTGCCAAGCCGTAAAAGAAAAAGTAAGAAAAGGTCGCTATGACGAGCGAGGTATCTATATTAGCGTTTGCACATGCGATGTCAAGCGATTTGGGCCAGATCTAATCTGTTGGTTTTGATGAATCACAGAAGCCGCTGAGACTGCTGTCGGCGAATTACCAATTTTGAAAACCTGAAGGATCCTTCACATTTTCATAAAATAGATTTTGCGATCAAAGCGTAACCAGCTAAATTTTCTTTATTCGCACCAGTTGGCACATAAAAAATCCATCTCTACGGAATAACTTCACGGGCAAGCACAATGCGTTGCGTCGTCTTCGACATATCACGCGCGCCTTTAGCCACCGACAAAAGTTTATCCAGCTCCTGACCATCTTCCGGCACACCGGCTACACCAAAAGCAAAAACCATTCCTCTCGGATCCATATCTGCCGAAAGTGGTGCTTCTCTTAAAACATCGACAATGCGGTGCGCCAGAGCCGCAGCCGCTTTAGCGTTTGAGTTAGGCAAAATCAAACTGTGGTCAAAAGTCTCATAGTGACCGAGCATGTCTATAGGTCTTTTTACCAGACTGATGCGTTGCATCGCTCTTTTAACAGCCAATATTTGCAATGATTCAACAGGGCCTGCGACGCCACCTTTGCGGTGCCCCAAGCTGAAGACAATAATGGAAAAAGGGAAGTTGAAGTATTCGTAGCGCAGATATTCTTGTTGCAAGAAATACAGAAAAGCAGGGTAGGTCAAAATTCCTGTTTCTTGACGAATCAGTGCTTTGCTCACACTTTGCAGTGTGCCTTCATCGATACCCAGTCCGCGACCAGCTGAGCGGGCTTGTTGGTCGGTAACTTGAATCAACCCGCAACTAATTAAGTTGAATAGGATAGGCACGTACTCTGTTTTGCGCATGGGGCGCTTGGCGAGAATATCGAAAAATTGGCTGTGATTGTCAATTAGTTCGTAAAAATCAATTTGTGGTTGAAGGCCAATTGGTGCCCCTTTTTGCAAGCGTGCGGTAAACTCTTGCTCGGAGATTATGGCATTGCGTTTGACCAGACACGATTCCATTTTTAAACCGGCCGACTCTAAATATTGGTTCTGGTCAAGGAGAGTAACACCCTCCATGAGCATCGCATCAAGACGCTTTTTCACTGTTTTTTGATTAGTGGTTTCATCAGGCCAGAATCGAAACTCACCCGCTGTCCAGGTGACGAGTTCAATTAAAGCATCATCGCCGACCGTGTCTTTCATTTCGGCGTGCACGGCGGTGCCGTCTGCAAAAAATACGCGTGCTTCTTCGTTTTTATCTTTGACATCGAGGCGGCCGGTCATTTTGGCCATGTTCAACGATTGCAATAAGTTCGGTGCCTGCATTTTTGTCAGATCGCCTTCAAGAGTGGCTTTAACTCCCGGTTTTGGTGCGTCGAAAGTTACTGCATTGGCGTCGGTGACCGTATGGCTGCCGGTAGGATTGGCCGACACCGGAGGCGCTTCACCTGTGGCCACAGGGTTTAAATTGGACAGTGTGTCGCGCCCCATCATCGCTTCAGAGGCGAGATCGTCCGAGAACAAATCGCAACCGCAGCCGCTCATGACTAGATTGGTGACCATACTCAAGTCTGGCTCAGCGTGCTGAAAAATTACCTGGTGGCCTTGAGTCGTGACGGCCGTAAGAGTCCAGACCGGATCCATGGAGACGTTGTGGTCTACTTTTACTGCGACCACATATTCTTGTGAGCCCTCGGTGACCGAAAATGGCAGCTCCACCTGGCGGCCCTGCTGTTTATTAGCTTCGGCCGCTAAAAATTGCACGTCGGTATAATTGGGCACAACCGATTGCTTGGGCAAGCGAAAACTGCGTGGTGCAGGAGTGTTTTGTTTACCGGCGGATGAACGCGATGAAAACATGTGCTTACCATAGACTGACCCGTGCATTGCGGGCAATGCGTATCATATCTGTGCCACATATTGGCCTCGTCAAATCAGAAAAGTGCAAAAAAAGAGGCACTGGCTCCAGTAATCAGCCAGTGCCTTTATCAGTCGCTAAGCTGCTCCGCGTGCAGTTATGGGTAAAGTCCGCGCAAGCGTTTGGCTTCGGCAATGCGTGAAACACCGATACGCAGTGCCGCCATCCGTGCGCTCAGTTTGTTTTTCGTAGCCAGTTCCAATACTTGATCGCAGGCTCTGCCCATGATCTGCTCGAGGCGCTGGTTGACTTCTTCTTCGCTCCAGAATAAGTGCATCATGCCCTGCACCCATTCGAAATAGCTTACCGTTACACCGCCGGCATTGGCCAGGATGTCGGGCACCACGTAGATGCCGCGGTCATGCAAGATCAAGTCGGCTTCTGGAGTAGTTGGACCGTTTGCACCTTCGACCACAATTTTGCATTGCAATTTATGGGCATTGGCTTCGGTGATTTGTCCACCCAGAGCTGCAGGTATCAGCAGATCGCATGGCAATTCGAGCAGGTCTTGATTGTTCACCGGTGTCGAACCGGTAAAACCTTCCACCTTGCCCATTTCGCTGAGATAAGCAAAGAGGCGAGGAATATCGATGCCTTTCGGGTTGTAGATACCGCCATGAACATCGGATACACCGACGATTTTGTAACCGGCCTGGTGTAGCAGTTTGGCTGCAATAGAGCCGACGTTACCGAAACCTTGGACCACCACAGTTGGAGATTCGGCTTTGATGCCGTAATGATTGACCGCGCGTCTGGCGCAATAAGCCACACCGCGACCGGTTGCTTCGGTGCGACCATAAGACCCGCCGATAGAAACAGGTTTGCCTGTCACTACCGAAGGAACAGTGTGGCCGACGTTGATGCTATAGGTGTCCATGATCCAGGCCATAGTCTGCTCATTGGTGTACATGTCAGGAGCCGGAATGTCTTTGTCAGGACCGAGCAAAGTGATGATTTCAGAGGTGTAGCGTCTTGTGAGGCGCTCGTTTTCACCCAGTGAAAGCTTCCATGGTTCGCAGCGAATGCCACCTTTAGCACCGCCGTAAGGCAAGCCCATCAGTGCGCACTTCCAGGTCATGAGCATGGCCAGGCACGAAACTTCGCCCAAATTTACTTCCGGATGGAAGCGGATGCCGCCTTTGGCTGGCCCGAGAGTGACGTCGTGGTGCACCCTATAGCCGGTAAATGATTTTACTGAGCCGTCGTCCATACGCACGGGCACAGTAACAATTAAGGCTCTTTTGGGATATCTGAGGCGCTCGTGCAGTTCTTTATCGAGACCCATCTCCTCTGCGATTTCGTCGAGTTGTCTCTGGGCCATCAAAAAGTGTTCGGTTTCACATTCCATTGTCGGCACATATGCCGACTTAACCGCTACCATCGAGCTACCCCCTGTTGAGGCAGGTTTTTCGCCCGCCGTTGCTGTCCCTGTAAAGTTTGCAGTCTTCAAATTTGTCATTGCAATATGTTAACTCCGATATGTAAACGATATGGCCTTTTGCAGGGGGGGCGGACCACTTAATTTTTTCTCAGAGCCATTCATTATTGGTTTTTCCGTTCACTACCCTTTTAATCGGGTTTCCATTCCTAGTAGTGTAATTAGCAAAAGTTTGGGTAAGTCAGAGATGAGTTTCTGTTTTCTGGCTCAGTTGTCGGTTGTGGTGTTAAATGCGGTGCCGGTAAATAGATGAAATTTTCTTTTGAGAATATTCTCAATATTTTTCTTGTTTTCATACCTATGCCTATAATAGGCGCCTATCTGCATTGGCCCGCTTATATCATCTTCTTTACCGCCTGTCTTGGCATCGTTCCCCTGGCCGGTCTGATGGGAAAAGCCACAGAAGTATTAGCCGACCGCGTGGGTTCGGGAGCCGGTGCACTGCTCAATGCCACATTTGGCAACGCCTGCGAATTGATTATTGCTTTATCGGCGTTGCGCGCGGGTTTGATTGATGTGGTGGAAGCTTCGATCACCGGTTCGATTATCGGCAACGTTTTGCTGGTGTTAGGTGCATCTATTTTTGCCGGCGGCGTCAAGTACCGCACTCAGTATTTTAACCGCACCGCCGCTTCCACCTCTGCTACTTTGCTGGCCCTGGCAGCTATAGGTTTAACTGTGCCAGCCGTATGTCAGATGGCTAATCAACACCGCTCGAAAGAGGGCGACTATAACCTGGCCATGTGGATCGCAGGAGTACAGTTCGTTGTTTACATTTTAAGCCTTATTTTTGCATTGAAAACTCACAAACAGCTCTATCAAGGCCCTGATGAAGATAAAGGCGATGATCTTGGAATCGGTCACTGGAGCCCACGCAGGGCTCTGGGTGTTTTGCTGATATCAACACTAGGCGTAGCAATTTTAAGCGAATATTTGGTGCACGCTGTAGAAGAATCAGCCGAGACCCTCGGCCTCAATCACATATTTATTGGTGTAATTTTAGTGGCAATTGTAGGTAACGCCGCAGAGCACAGCACTGCAATTTTGATGGCGATGAAAAATAAGATGGACCTGGCAATGAATATTGCACTTGGATCCGGCGCCCAGATTGCGCTTTTTGTCGCTCCGGTAATTGTGTTCACTGGTCATTTTATTGGCCGTCCGATGGATCTTTGCTTTTCTTCTTTAGAAATTTTGTCTATTGTCGTATCTGTGATCATTTTGTCATTCGTCGCCACGGATGGTGAATGCAATTGGCTGGAAGGAGTGCAACTTTTGGCTATTTATGCCATTCTCGGCGCGGCCTTTTTCTTCTCTTGAGCAAAGTTTAGAATATGCCTGAATTACCTGAAGTAGAAACTCTCAGACGTGGTTTGGCGAAAGCTCTTGCCGGCGATGCTATTGTTCAAGTGGAAGTGTTGCGCGACCAATCCATTGCTTATCCTGGAGTGGAAAAATTTGGCAGTTCGCTACCTGGTCATAAGTTCAAAGCTGTGGACAGACGCGGCAAATATTTGTTGATGGAACTTGACGGTGGAGTGGGCCTGGCCTGTCACTTGCGCATGTCCGGGCGGCTACTGGTGCGGGAGGCACAGTCAAAAGCCGAACCAAAGTTCTTGCGGGTGCGATTTTTGCTGGCCAGCGGTCGCGAGTTGCACTTTGAAGACATGCGAGTATTTGGGAGGCTGTGGTTTAAACCAAAGGGAAAAACATTCGAAGATATTATTCCTACTTTGCAAAAGCTTGGTGCAGAGCCGCTTGACGTGCTCACCGGTAAACATCTGCTTGATGCCTTTAAGGGTAAGAAACAGGCAGTTAAGACTGCTTTGCTTGACCAACATATTCTTGCTGGCGTAGGCAATATTTATGCTGATGAGTCTCTCTTTCTTTCCGGTATCCATCCTACTGTAGCTGCCGGAAAGCTAACTTCCGGCCAGCTTAAACCACTGGTAGAGAATATTCGCCAGGTGCTCACTCAGGCCATTAAATCCGGTGGCTCTTCACTGCGAGATTACACCGACAGCAGTGGTGTAAATGGTAACTATCAAAAACAATCATGGGTTTATGGCCGTGAGGGAAAACCCTGTCGCAAGTGCAAAACCTCCATCGAGAGAATCCGGCTAAACGGGAGATCAAGTCATTTTTGTCCGCGCTGTCAAAAGCCGAAACCGGGTCAGCTTTGAGGAGTATGTGTAGCTCACACGCCCTAATACTGATTGTGTTCTTGATTTAACTTAGCGCTGAAGTGTCTAGAGCTTGGCTTTGCAGTCCTTTATATGCGTGGCTACCATGTTTGGTTATGTTTCTGTTCCGGATTTGACATATAATGCAGGGAGATAAGTGCTGAACGCCCCTCAAATCAGAGTCGTCTAGTGGCTGCCTCTTTAACCTTGTCAGGGTGACCACACAGGCAGGTGCTATGGGCATAGTCGCGTTAATAGAGAATAGAGAGCATGCAGATCAGGTGGTCGCTTGCCTTAAAGCAGTTGGTCACGACGTTCACGTCGTGGACCGATTTTCTCTCGCCAAAGAAATCCTGCACTCTTACCCCTGCAATCTAATTATCAGCGATGTGCACTTAGACAATGGCGGCAATGTTTTTGATTTTCTTCAATGGGTGAAGAGTGATCCCGTGCTCAGCGGCATTCCCTTTGTTTTGCTGAGCATTGAACCCACTGCTTTGGCCCAATATTTGAAAGACGGCGTACGAATTACAGCTCGTCATTTAGGTGCCGCAAAATATATTGTCGTGGAAGATTTCGATGCTATCCTACTGATCGAAGAACTCTTGCCGTTTTTGCCAAAAACACGTGCCCCGATTCATTCGGAGTTGCCGGCGCAAAATTCAATATAGGTGTTTGAAGGCGTAAAGCGCTAAACGAAGGAAACCAGGAGGCCAACTACTGTCTAGCCAGGAGCAAAAATGAACGATTCAGATCCCGCTGTTTTACCTTCTTCATCAGACCAAAACGCTAACAATAAAATTGCAGCGCTGTACCACTCTCAAGCCAAAGAGTGTTTGGCCAACAAAGCTTTTGAGAATGAACAGTGGCAGCAGTGCGAGCAGTTTCTGCGCCAGTCTTTAGAAAAAAGACAAGAAGCATTAGGAGACGGAGATGCAAGCAGCGGTGCTATTCTCGATAAGCTCGGGCAGACCTATATGCATTTAGGTCAAGTTGAGCAAGCGGCCGCCACTTTTGCTTCAGGCATTGCCATTTTAGAAAAAGCTTTTTATGCCGGCCACGCTAGCCTTGCTCCTATTCTGGAACATAGTGCCGATTGCGCAATCGCTCAATTGCAATGGGCCGAGGCTGAACCTTTGCTCAAGCGTGCGTTAGAAATTAACGAAAAGACATTGGCAAATGAACACCGCTCTACTCTGCGCTGTGTTTTGAAACTGGCTGCAGTTTTCTCAAAGCTGAATCGCGAGGCTGAAAATGAAGCTTTACTCTTAAAATCCATGAAATTTGTAGACACGCCTCTTGGGCCAGCCGAAGAATTTCGCTATCAAATGGCCCTGGCTTGCTTGCAGCAAAACAAAAATGAACTGGCAGTCGAGCACCTGTTGCAAGCCATCAGCGCCTTTCAGCAGCGGCACAACTACAAGCGATTAGCTTGTTGTTACGACAGTTATGCTAAGGCTATGACTGCTTTAGGCAAGCCGGCTGAATCAGAAAAAGCAAAAATTGAAGCGACCAAATTCAGACTTTTAGGCAAGAGTCATCCTTACGTTGATGATATTTTGCCGGCTACTTATTTGCGCGCTTAAATCAACTCAGTCTGCCTAAATGCGCTTTCTAGCAATCACTCTAGCGCCGCACATTTCTATGCCGCCGGCTTCAGCTTGTTCTCTTTCCCACTGATAAATTTGCTCGGCCTGCTCGGCACCGGCTTTGGTGGCAGGTAGCAAATCGCATAGATAGCGAAAAAGATAGGGCACACTTTGTTCGCTGACGATTTCAAAGTGATCCAGCAGACAATTTTTTACTCGTTCAAATGAAATGACGTGATGGTCCACTTCATGATGTTTACGCCACAGGGCCATGGCTTCAAGAGCGCGACTGGCGCTTTTGCGCTCCGTCAAAAGCCACTGATGGCGGTGGCCGCCTTTAGCAACTAACTGGGCCAGATTAAAGAGCCATACTGCAGTTTTTTGATCTACGCGCTCGTAGCCAAAATCTTCGATTAACAGAACGCCATCGTGTTTAAGTAAACGAGAAGCGCTGGCCAGCGCTTGCTCCAGTGGATCCATATGATGTATCGAGCGACTGCAAAGAATGGCGTCGAAGGCTTCGTGCTCGAAACTCTGCAAATCGCTGACGCTACAAGTAATGCCCAGTGCTGCGGTCTTGGCTGCCGCCTCCGGCTTTTTATCAATGGCTGTAACCTTGAGGCCACCTTTCTGCATTGAGGCGGCAATCTCGCCTTCTCCGCAACCGGCATCAAGCACGGTGGCCTGCGCTTTCAAATGACTGAGAGCAAAAGACGAAGTGATTCGGGCGGCAAATTTTAGGGGATCCATTTGAAATTATTCTTTCTTTGAAAAGCGTTTGTAGAGAAACAAAATGGCCGCAGGTACGCAGGTAACCACGACAAAGGTCATGAAGTGTAAAACTGTAGCAAAAGCCAGGGCCTGGTCTTCGGGAATATGGGTCGTGGCGACGGTTGCTATTTTTACCAGATAATGGAAGCTGCCTACAGAACCCGGGGTGGGAATGAGTACGCCCACTGATCCGATGGTGAATATTATCAGGCACTTGACGGCATCGATTTTGTCTTCAAGACCGAAAGCAAAAACCATCAAATAGAAGTTGAGCCAGTAGGTGAACCAGATAGCCACGCTGAGCAGGGCGATAAAGGGATAGAGCACCGCACTTTTCAGCGCGGTTGTACCGGTATCGAATTGCTCGGCCAACTCCGCGAATTTAAGCGACAGCTTTTCGGGCAGGCGGGTTTTTACCAAATTGAGGGTCAGGATTTTTTTGAGAATTCCGCCGGCGTTAGGCAATAAAATCAGGCCCAGCACAACTCCGGCCAAAAGGGCCAGGCCGCCTTGTTTCAGGCCGGGCATCGAAGCTAAAAGCTCTGGCGGCAAAATCACCAGTGTGGCTCCGAGCAAGAGAACCAGCAATGCAATATCAAGCATGCGATCAATCAGCATGGTGGAGAGCACACCGGCCCATGGCAAATTTTCTGATTTGCAAATGGACAGTAAGCGCGCCACTTCACCGCCGCGAGGAATGGCGACGTTAACGGCGTAACCGATCATCACGGCATAAAAGGAGTTGAACTGGCTGATTTTTTTGTCTGATAAAGGTCTGAGCAAGATCGTCCAGCGGTAGGAACGTAAGAACGCACCGGTTAGGCCAGAGACGAAAATCAATACGAGAGGCAGCGGCTTGATATTCTGCGAATAACGCCACAACTCACCCAAATTGGTGCCCCGAAACGCAAGCCAGAGTAGCAATATCGCAAATGCCGCCGCTAGAATTTGTTTGAGCGCGTTGCTCGGTCTTGAAATCTTGTCAGCTGGTTGCTGCATAACTGCTTCTATATTTACAGAAAAGTGCACTCACATGTTACTAGACAAAAGTGTGGTCAATCTATCTGCCACAAGGGGATCGGGACCAAATTTATTTTGATTGGGCAAATATGGCTAATTATGTGTTGAGTCGGGCACAATAAAGAAAGGGGCGCTACTCGGCACTTCAGTGAAGGTTGAAAGCAGGTTTACCAGTCCACAGTCTTTAAACACTTTTCCATCGGCAGCCTTGTCAAGCCCTGGTGCGACGTTTTTGAGACTTTGAATTGAATTGAGTGCTTGTAGCGTCGTTTTGATGTTTAATTAGGAGGTCTCGCTCTTGAAAAATTATTCTCGGGCTGAGATAGGAAACCTATATAGTTCGGTGAAGTAATGGAAGCCAGGAAGACCAAAGTATTGTTAATAGACACTCCCGGGGGCACTTTTGCTCTTAAGGATGTGCTCAGCAAGGTGTCGGGTCCGGATGCGTCCATGGAAATTTCCATGGAATTCACTGAAAACATAACCAAAGGTTTAAAGCGCCTGGGCGAAGGGGGCGTCGATGTTGTTTTGCTCGACCTCTCCCAGGAAGGCGGCGCCAGCGGTGTCGATCAGTTTCGTCAGTTGCGCGCTCAAGATGCCAGCGTTCCAGTGGTGGTCGTGGGCAACAACAGTAAAGACAACATTGCCAACGAAGCGCTCGGTAACGGCGCTCGCGAATTTTTAGTCAAAGACGAAGTGGATGCCCGGGCCCTGCTTCAATCGATTCGCCACGCCATGCAAGTGAAAGGCTTGCAAGAAGAGCTTAAAGAAGCTAATCAGCGTGTGCTGGAAGCCAATCAACAGTTAGACACTATCGCCAATGTCGATGCCGCCACCAAGGCTTTAAGCCGCGCTGGTTTAGCGAAAGCGCTGGCCGCAGAGTATGTGCGCGCCCAGCGTGGTGGGTGGAATCTTGTTACCGTACTGATTGACTGCGATGATTTCGACCGCATCAACCAGCAATTTGGTCATGCTGTAGGCGATGTGGTTCTGCACGAAATTGCCGACCGTGTGCGCGAAACTGTCAGACCAACCGATCATTTGGCTCGCCTTGGCGGCGACGAATTCTTATTGATTTTGCCTGATACGCGTATTGCCGAAGGCATGCTGGTAGCGGAGAAAATTCGCCTGGCAGTGGCTGAAAGCCCATTGCGTCTGGCTTCTGAGACTGTTCGCGTTACCGCCAGTCTCGGTGTGCTCGCGCTACCCTACGAATTTTGTTCTATTGAAGAAGTTTTGTCTCTGGCAAGATTGGCTGTTCGAGAGTCAAAAATGCTCGGCAAAAACCGTGTGTCATCGGGCGAAAAGCACAAGGCTCCTGGTAGTGGTACTTCTGCTTCGGGCAATGGTGCCTCTAGTGGTGCCACCGATATGGCCGCTCTTGATGAATTAACTGAAAAGCTTCGCCGTGGTGATTGCTTTAGAGCCGTGTCCATGCCTATTTTTCATCTTAGCGATGAAAAAGTTGTGGCCTATGAAATTCTCAGCCGCGGCCCCGCCGGCGCCTTTGAGATGCCTGACGATCTGTTTCGCGTCTCTGTCGAGCACAATTTACTCACTATAGTCGACTTGCGCTGCCTGAAGACTTGCCTTTCCGCCTGTGTTGATCCCAAGTTTGATCAAAAAGCGCGTTTTCACGTCAATCTATTCCCTTCCACCATTATGGATACGCCCATTGAGCGCCTGATGACGCTTTTCCCTGCCAACAAAACCGACGGCAATTACGTCATTGAAATCAGCGAACAACAATTTATTGGTGACCCCGCTTACTTACGCGATCATGTTCAAGCCTTAAAAGAGCGGGGCTTACTCGTAGCAGTTGATGATGTGGGCTTTGGCCGCAGCTCGCTTGAAAGTTTGATTATTCTTGAGCCAGACATCGTCAAAATCGACCGCAAATATGTTTCAGGAATATCGGAAGAACCGGCTAAAGCGCGTTTGTTGAAGCGCCTTGTTAAAGTCGTCAATTCGCTTGGAGCAGAGCTGGTTGCAGAAGGCATTGAGTGCCGTGAAGAGCTTGATCTCTTAGTTGAGATGGGTGTGCCTTTTGGTCAGGGTTGGCTCTGGGGCAAACCGGCTTAGCACCACAGGCGATATCAGAGTTTAGTTAGCGTCAGTTGGTAAAATACTGTTCGGCAACGGTGATGTGGTTTTACGTCTGCTGCATTTAAATCTTGCGATAGCAGCCATAGTTTGGCGTCGATTTGAGCGGCGGTTGTTAGAATATTGAGTTTCGCCAGTGATCGTTTGATGTACTCGATAGCAATAAGTGTGGCGGCTCGAATTTCTATTTCTTCTTCACTGCCCGCTTCTAACTCACGAGTGCTGTCGATTTTGTCTGTCAGCACAGCGTCGTAAATGAGAATGCCTTTGTGTCTTAGAAGCTGCGGCAATTTGTAATCGGCGAAACCGGTCAGCTCGTGCATACACGAAAAACCCACCTAGCCCGAGCGCACCAGAGCATGATTAATGTCAGCTACAAGGAGCTGAGCCTTCTTCAAAAACATTACCGGCTCTCCGCCATAGTCGGCTACGTCGCGATAGCCAGGCAGTTGTTCTGAAATAGCCATAGCGGCGCCGAGCGCATTTTGATTTGGATCAATCAACAGTTTGAGAAAGTTATTGTCTTTGCCTATCCGAGCGGCTAAAAGTGAAAGAAACGAATGACGTTCATTTAGAAGCGCCAGAGATTCTATGTTTTGACTTTTAAAACCAGCGCTACTACAGCTACGGTCTACGGCAAGCTGGCTAGAAGCGGTGTGGGGCCTCTCGATGATTCGCTATTTGCCACTTCTGATACTGCCGCATTGCTGGCACAAGGAAAAATTTCCGGCACCTCAGCCATTCCTACATTTGATCGCAAGCGCTGCTCGGCCATATTTGTGCGGCTGGATTTCGGTACTACTCCTGAACAAATGCGCTTTGCCATATCTCAAATTGCCGGAGTAAAAGTAATCACCGGTGCCACCATTGTCACATCCACAAGGCAAACCACAGTCGGCCATTGGCTCTAAACAAAGCGATATTGTAAAAATGCTCTTGGCCGAGGCTTGCTTCACTACAGGCCTGGGCGGATTGGCTGGTATCATATTTGGTGCTACGCTTTTGTTGGTTTTTCAGCGTTCGCTGGTTTACTACCTCGAAACTTTGCATATCGAGTTTATCTGGCCCGCATTTTCTGGGCTTCTGATTGGTTCCCTTGCTTGCGCAACTCTTGCCATGGCCGGTGGACTTCTGGGTGCTGTGATTCCGGCCGTGCGGGCCAGCTCTGAAGAGCCTTATCGCCTGATGCAGGAAGGTGGGTAAGTGAGCACCGCACTTTCAGTCAGCGACCTGTCGAAAAAATATACGAGCAGTGGTCAGGTAGATGCTGTTAATAGTGTCAACTTCACTGTTACTGCCGGTGAATTTCTCGCTATCGTCGGACGTTCAGGTTCGGGAAAATCTACACTGCTGGCTATGACCGGTGGTATATGCCGGCCCAGTAGTGGCAGCGTGCACATGGCCGAGACTGCAATCTGGCAACAAAATGCCGATCAGCTTGCTCGTTTTCGCAACATCACCATTGGTTATGTTTTTCAGTCTGCCGGTTTGCTCAGCGCGTTGCTCTGGGTGCAAGAATCGACGCTTATCCGGGAGAGCTTTCTGGTGGCGAACAAAGACGCGTGGCCATTGCTTGGGCGTTAATTAATTCCCCTGGAATTTTGATGGCTGACGAGCCCACCGCCGATCTTGTGAAGAGACCGAGAGTGAAATTTTGCAGTTGCTGGTGGAAATTCGTAAGGCCTATAACCTTACTATAATAGTTGTCACTCATAACGATCAAATCGCCGCAATGGCTGACAGAGTGCTGACGATGAAAGCCGGCCTCGCTGAAATTCAAAGTCGAAGTTTGCCTGACTCGACTACTGCTACTATTACTACTGCTACTGCTGAGAAAACTGCACAGTTACTTGATCTGGGTGTACCATCAAAAGTATTTTCGCCATTTCGGCCAGCGAAGCAGAAAAAGAGAAAGTTAAATTTGTCAGGCTTGAGCAGCTGTTCGGTTGCTTTATCTTTTGAGTTAGTCATCTTTTCCCTCGTGGCGCTGCCAGAAAAGATAACATATGCTAATTTTTGCTTCACCAGTGGGAAGTAAATTAATGGAATTGGTTGGAGCTTTCGCAACATGGAGCAGTCACTAGTATTGTGTGGAAACTAACCGGGCGGAAAAATGGCTAAAACTATTCTTGTAACTGGAGCGTCAAGTGGCATTGGGGAAGCAACCGTGCGTCTTTTCTCGCGCAAAAAGTGGAATGTGCTGGCCACCATGCGTTCTCCTGAGAAGGCCGGAGACCTGGCGACTTTGCCGGGAGTTTCCATCTTGCGCCTCGACGTCACTGACTTAGACTCTATTCGATCGGCAGTAGATGAGGGTCTGGCTCAGCATGGCGCAATCGACGCGGTTGTGAATAACGCCGGGTACGGCATGGTTGGCCCATTCGAGGCAACCACTCCAGAAAAAGTGCAAAAACAGTTTGAGACCAACGTTTTTGGCTTGATGAATGTTACCCGTGAGGTTCTGCCGTCAATGCGAGAAAAGCGCTCTGGCACGATCATTAATATGTCTTCAGTAGGTGGACGCATTACCTTCCCTCTTTACAGCGTTTATCATGCGACAAAATTTGCCGTTGAAGGTTTCTCTGAATCGCTGCAATATGAATTGCGCCAATTTAATATCAAGGTGAAGCTGATAGAGCCTGGCCCGATTAAAACGCCTTTCTACGATCGCAGTCAAGATCTCGTTTCTAAAGAAGGTTTGAAGGCCTATGACACATTCGTAGCCCGGGCGCTGCCCCACATGCAAAAAGAAGGTCACAATGCGCCCGGCCCAACAGGTGTGGCATACACTGTTTGGGAAGCCGCGATGGATAACACTTATCGCATGCGTTATCCAATCAATGCCGAAGCAATGCTTTCACTGAGAAAGTTGCTGCCCGACCGTGCCGTTTTCAAATTGGTACGCTCTGTTTTATTGCGCTAAGCTGCAAAGATTTTCTGGTATTACCCATAGTGGCGATTGTGATTTCGTTAATAGTTTGCCGCTATTGGGGGCCGACAGCGCTGCTATAGTATTCAGAGTTACGAGGAAATCCATGTGCGTCGGCGCAAAATCGCCATTGCTGTCTTGAGTGCTATCGCTCTTTTAGCCGCTGGCTACCTGCCCGCTCAGGCGGGCGCCGCTGATTGGGAAAAACTCTTAAACAAGGCTCAGGAGGCTGCCCGCGGTAAGGAGTACGACGAAGCAACTAAGCTTTACAACGAGGCCGCTGCCGAATGCCAGAATTCCAAACTGGAAGACAAGTATCTGGCCAAGACCTATAACGATTTGGCTCTCGTTTACGAAGCGCAAGGTAAGCTTGCCGAAGCTGAAACATACTTGACCAGAGCCTTAACTATAAAAGAAAAATTAGTCGACAAAGAAGACGTCAGTTTCACTTCCAGCCTGGGAAATCTGGCAGCGCTTTACCGGCGGGAGGGCAAATTTGATTTAGCTCAGACCCAGTACCAGCGCGCCATATCTATCATTGAAAAGAAATCCGGTGCAAGCGATCCGCGTCTTGCCCCCTTTCTCACTGGAATAGCGACGCTCTTCACCGACAAGGCCAAGTTTGCCGAGGCGGAAACCGCTTTGAAGCGCGTGGTCGATTTGATGAAACAGGCCAACAACAAAGATGGCCAGACCGTGGCCATGAACAACCTGGCAGTGACTTTGCGCAAACAAGGTAAAACTGCTGAAGCTGAAACAATCTACAAACAAGTGGCCGAACTGGCAGCCTCTGATAATGGACTTAACAGCGAGAATGCCGCTCACAATAAATCGGCAGCGCTCAACAATTTGGCCCGCACTTACCGTGAAAAAGGTCAATTCGATAAGGCCGCACCGTTACTGAAACAGGCTGTCAGTGTGCTTTTGAAAGACAGCAGTTCTAAGCCTGCAGATGTAATTATTGCTCTGGACAATCTGGCCATGGTTGATAAAGAGTTGGGTAATTATCTCGGTGCTGAAGAGCAATACAGAGAAGCGCTGGCCGTGGCCAAAACCGTTAGTGGTGTCAAGCCGCAGGGCCTGGCTGAACGTATGCAGAATCTGGCTCTGGCGCTCATGGCTCAAGAAAAATTTGAAGAAGCGGAAAAGCTTTTGAAAGAATCTCTCGCCCTTTATGAAAAGAGTGAGGGTCCAAATGGGCCAGACGTGGCCACTGCACTAACTTATTTAGAAGAAGTATACCGAGAACAAGAAAAGTTTGAGCAGGGCGAACCGCTCTTGCTTCGCGCGCTGGCTATTCGCAAGACCAGTCTGGGCAAAGACAATCCGGCGGTGGCGACCACTAGTACTGACCTGGCTCTTCTCTACAAACAACAGGGAAAAGCAGAAAAATCACTGGCTTACTTTCAGGATGCAGTACGTATTCGCGAGACAGCTCCCGATTCAGCTGACTTAGCCACGGCGCTGAACAATTTAGCTCGCGTCTACCGTGATCAGAAGCGTTACGCTGAAGCCGAACCGCTCTATAAAAAAGCGCTGGCCATTCGTGAAAAAACATTCGGGCCAGATGATGAAAGTGTAGCTGCCGTTTTGCGCAATTACGCTATTTTACTGCGTGCTCTTAATCGTGCTGACGAAGCTAAATTACTCGACCTCAGGGCTCGTAAAATAGAAAATGCAAAAAGTGCCTCTTAGGTCTCTCAAGAGTATAAGCATGGCCTGTTGCCTGGCGGTTCTGCAGTTGGCCGCCACTGCGGCACCATCAGATTACTGGCACACATTCTATGACCAGGGTCAAAAGCAACTTTTATCTAAGTCTTATACTGGCGCAGAGGTCTCTTTTCGCCAGGCTTTGCGTGAGGTCAAACGGTCGGCTCATACTAACGATGAACTCGTGCTTTGCATGGTCAGCCTGGCTGATATTTTGCAGTTGGAAAATGTTAAAGAAGAATCGTGGTCACTTTATCGAAAAGCTCTGAAGGTGCTCGAGCGCACCTATGGAAAAGATAGCGCCAAACTTTTTCCACTGCTGATCACCATGGGTAGTGTTACAGAAATTGAAGGCGAGTATAAAAATGCTGCTGTGTTTTACGCTCGTGCAGCCGTCATTGCTGAGGCCAAAACTGGGGCCGGTAGCTTAGAGCTAGCCACCGCTCTGCATAAATCAGGACACGCCGAATTTCACCAGGGTCTGGCAAAAGATGCTGAAGACCACTATCGCAAAGCGCTGACAATTTTGATGGCTCAAAATACTTTGCCCTCGCGAGAGCCGGTGCTGGAGCTGTTAAGCGATTATCTTGATTTGATGCATAAATATACAGGACCGTCAAAAATTCTCACCTCGAAATTTGAACAAGAATTGCTCAAAGACGAAGTGCAGCTTTTGGGTCGAACCAGAGCTGTACCTCAATCGGCGTGGCAGCAGGCAATGCAAAATCGATTGACGGCCAGCGGAGATGTTCAAATGGTCTCTGCCGGTTCGCTAAATTTGGAGAGAATTGTTCCGCCAGATAATTCTTCGCGGGCGAGCAACTTTGAGACTTTTGCTACAGCAGCGCAATTACTGGCTGCTCTTTCTCCATCAGCTGCTTCGCCTGAGAAAGTCGAGGCCGGCTCGCTGCAACGAGGACAGGGCATCGATTACTACGAGCGCATGGTAGCCATAGACACAAAAACCTTAGGACCAAATCATCCTAGCGTTGCTCGCGATCTAAAGGGTCTGGCGGCAATTTATGTGTCGCAGCATCGCTACGCTGAGGCCAGGCCTTTGCTTGAGCGCGCGGTGTCAATCTATCAATCGGTTTATTCGGCCGACGATCTTTCCATCAAGCATTTGAAGATACTTTTGCGTTTAATTAACGACGAGCCTGATACCAGAGGCGGTGCATCCCCATTTGTGGCCGACGCCGCAAAAATTCCTTTGCAAGCGCAAACTTTTGAGGTTGCTCAGCGTTTAAATGAGCTTGCCTTTATGTCTTACTGTCAGGGCAAGCTCGATGATGCTCGAGCTGCGTACGCCTGGGCACTGGCCAGCACTGATGATGCTACCGGCAGCAAAAGCGTTTTTGTAGCAGCTTGCTTGCAAGATTATTTGCAAGTGATGCGCAGCAGCGGCAAGGCTGAAGAAGCCGATAAAATGCAGGCTCTAGCTAAGAGTATTCTGGCAGACGCGCTGTCGGCCCAACTTTTGAATACTTACAAGTAAGCGGCCGGCTGTTTCATTAAACGCAATGAACTGTGACTTACTCAAAATGAAACGTTATCGTTTCATTTTGAGTAAGTCACTCGCTACCAATTCCATTTTTCAGTCACCTGCCGTCAGTCGTTGTCATTCCAGGGTCTTCCCCTTTGAATGTCAACGTGGCCATTGAGTTTATAGGGTACTGGCGAGCCGTTGTCAGGGGCAATGGTGAAGCCGCCGTTTGAGTCCGGGTCGAGTTTACTCGGCACCCAGTCTCCGGTCACTTCTCTGACCGGAGCGGCCAGTTTGGCCAGATCGCGGCGCTTAAGGTCGTCGCGTTCATCGAGATCATCGCCCATGTCGCTGTCATCATCGTCACTTTCCAGACGAGCGAAGCCAAAAACAGATTGCCGTTTATCGTCTGAAAATAGGTCTGGTGGCAACACTCTTACACGAAAGTCTTTTTCGAAAAGAGGTGTGACGTATTTATGGTCTAAGACCAGCGAGTCGCCGTCGGAGATTGCCTTTAGTCTCGCCGCTCTTTTTAACTTATCTTTTTCTTCATTTATTTCGTCTGCTTCTTTTTTCTCTTGCCGTTCAATACGGCGTTTACTCAATGCTTCGTATTCTGAATCGTCGTCAGTGGGCTGGCCAAGTCGCGGTTGCTGCGAAAAATACGAGTCGCGAAATGCCTGACCGTCAAACTCGCCGAACATGTTGCCCACTGCATCTTGATCTTGTGCCAGGGCGGGCGCAATAAATCCAGCCCCCGAGGTGGCGCAAAGGCCAGATAAGATTAATAAGACAAAGAGTTTTGACAAATAAGGCACCAGCTTGAGCATTATATAATTGCCAGGTTATCACTTCTTTCTGCGAATATGACATTCGCAGTTTGCACGGCCCTGTCAAGTGTTTTGACTAAAAACAGTCTGGTAATTGAGAAAATCGCTTGCCTGGCACTGGCTTGTTTTTGCCTGTTTTTTGTTACAGGCATTTCGTCTCAATCAGGCAGCGGCTCGGCCCGGGCAGCCGGTCGTGAAACTGTTGTTATCGATTTTCAATTTCAACCAATTCGGCCCACATCAGCCGTCACTATTCGTGAGGCTGTCGATGTGGCGGTGCGCAATTATCCAAGCATAGCTTCGAAGAGATTTAAACTGAAAGCGTCTATGGCTAATGTGACCCTGGCAAAAACACAATATCTACCCAACCTCAATATTGACGTGCAAGAGTCTGGCATTACAGGCAATCGTGTGGCCAGCACCGTGATGAACAATGTCTCCGGTTTCGACACTGTGCCGATTGACTCTGGTCCGGTGTCGCAAAGATCGAGTCTGCGTCCGCTGGTAAATAACTTGCAAGGCGTTAACTTAAACTGGTTGCTGGTTGATTTCGGTTTGCGTCACGCTAACGATAATTTTGCTTATGCAGACGCACGTACCGCCCGCGCTGATGTCAGCCTGACTCAGCTTGATGTCGCCTATGACGCTGCAGAGGCCTTTCTTGAAGCAGTAGCGGCCAAGCAAATTATTTATGCTACAGAAGCTGCCCTTTTGCATATGCGCGCTGCTAATGTGCGAGCCAAAACATTAGTCGCCGAAGGTTTGAAACCTGGTGTTGAAGCTGCTGATTGGGATTACGAAGTGGCGAAAGCGCGAATCAACGTCATTAAATCAGAGAAAAATGCCCAACTGGCTTTAGTTGGCCTGGCCGAGAAAATGGGCACCGCCACTACCGATATCGAAATTGTTTCAGATCCCCTGGTGCGCAGTCCGTCACAGATTCAAGCTATGCGACCGATTGATCTTTCTTCTCACCCGTTGGCTTTGCTCAAGTCGGCTGAAATTCAAAGATGGCAAGCAAAAAAAATAGTGCTCGATAAGGCATACCGGCCGCACCTCTGGTTTAACTCGTCAGTCTGGGGCAAAGGCAGCAGCGATGGCGTTAATCCCATTCGCCCCGTGGGTGGTGGCACCCTGCCGCAAGTTTTCAATTATATGGTCGGCGCTTCGTTCAGCTTTCCAGTGATGGAATATTTTCCTCTAAAGGCTCAAAAGCGCATTGCCGTAAACAATGAAATGGCTGCCAGAGCCGACTTGGATCTGGCCATGCAAATTCTGGAGAAGAAAGATGCCAGAGCTCGAGTAATGCTCAGACAAGCGCGCAAGGTCGCTGATGAAACTCCGGCTTTGGTGGACGCGGCTAAAGTGAGAGAACTGAAAGTCAGCAAACGCTATAGTACAGGCCTCACCGACATGGTCAGCCTGGCACAGGCCGAAAAGGCGCTAGCTGAGGCGGAAGTTGAAGACGCCGTGGCTCAGGTGGAAGTATGGCGGGCGATTTTGCTTTTATCTTATGCCCAGGGTGATTTGAAACCTTTCCTCGAGATTGTCGATATCGTCGAAGGCAAGTCGGGGAAAACCAGGTACTAGCATGTGGATTATTAGCTTTGCTCTAAGACGACCCATCACCATTATTGCTGCGGTGATTAGCATTGTCTGCGTGGCTTTCCTGGCTGTCAGCACGATGAAGCGTGACATCTTCCCCGATCTGAAAATTCCGGCCATCTATGTCATTCAAGGTTATGGTGGCATGTCGCCCGAGCAGATGGAGGGTTACATCACCTCCACCTATGAACTGTATTTTCTCTATGTGCCTGGTATCGAGCACATCGAGTCTAAGACGATTCAAAACGTTTCTGTCATTAAGGTGTTCTTTCAGCCTGACACCGATATGGCCAGTGCTATGGCGACAATTGTGGCCATGGCTAACCGCGCCACCAGCCTGATGCCGCATGGCACCTACAATCCCTTTGTACTGAGGTTCGACGCCGGCAGTTTACCGGTGGGGCAGCTGGTGCTTTCATCAGATACCAAGGGCGTAAAAGAACTTGAAGACTTAGCTTATACGCGCATCAGGCCACTTCTTGCCACCGTGCCTGGTGCTGAGGCGCCACCGCCTTTTGGCGGCAATATTCGCAGTATTGTCGTGAGCGTCGATGCCGATAAATTGCGGCGCTACAATATTTCGGGCGACGAAATCGTCGAAGCGCTGGCCACAGGCAATAAAGTTATGCCGTCAGGCAACGTGCGCACCGGCGATTATTTGCGCATTGCCCCGGTCAATACCGATTTGCCTGATATTCATCAGCTTGATTATTTGCCCATTCGCACCGGCCACGGCCCCCAGATTTTCATCAAAGATATCGGCAGGGTGGAAGACTCCTCCGACATTCTGGCCGGTTACGCTCTTTATCAGGGCCGCCGCACCGTCTATATTCCGGCGGTAAAAAGAGGCGACGCTTCTACTGTTTCGGTGGTTGATGCACTTACTGCTTCATTACCGCGCATGCAGGCGGTTTTGCCTGCCGACGTCAAAATCAGCTATGAATTTGACCAGAGTAAATATGTGCGCGAAGCAATCACCGACGTCTTCCACGAAGGTGTGCTGGGCACCATTTTGCCTGGCCTGATGATCTTGCTCTTTTTGCGAGATTTGCGCAGTACCGCCATAGTCGTTACCACTATTCCGCTTTCACTGATGTCTGCCATCGTCGGCCTCTGGCTCACCGGGCAAACCATCAATATTCAGACCCTCAGTGGTCTGGCGCTATCCATCGGTATTCTCGTTGATGAAGCCACTGTTTGTATTGAGAACATGCACACCCACCTGGCTAATGGCGTGGAAAAAACACGGGCTGTTTACCAGGCTTGCGTCGAAACCATGGTGCCGAGGCTGCTGGCCATGCTCTCAGTGGTGGCAGTTTTCATTCCCTCATTCTTCATGGTGGGCATCACTCGCGAACTATTCATACCGCTCTCTCTGGCTGTTGGTTTTGCCATGGTGGCATCCACCACCCTAGCTTCCACGCTGGTACCGATTATGGCCATCTGGTTGCTCAAAGATGAGCATGAAGGAGTGGCGGACGGCGAAGGCGATGAAGAATATGATGAGCACGCAGAGCTAATCGGCCGCCGCAAGCAGAAGAAAGAGCACAAGCCTGACTTTGTCGACAAATTAAAAGACCGTTTGGCAGACTTGCTGCATGTGCTTATGCCTTTGCGTTACTTTGTGGTGGGCGGTTATCTGGCGGTCAGTATCACCCTTGTGCTGGTGCTCTACGGCACCATCGGCAAAGAGCTGTTTCCTGATTCGGGCAGCAGCCAGTTTCGCATGCGCATCACCGCACCGACCGGCATGAGAGTAGAAGCACTGGAGCAAAGGGTGCTGAAAACCCTTGAGCTAATCAAGGCTGAAGTGGGCCCGGAGAACGTCGAAAAGAGCCTGGGATACGCCGGTCAGCAGCCACCTATGTTTCCTATCAGCTCGGCTTTCTTGTGGACCAGCGGACCGCACCAGGCGGTGATGGACGTGCAGCTAAAAGAAAGTGCGCACATCGATATGGCGCGCTTCAAAGATAATTTGCGCAAGCGTCTGGCCAAGGCCGTTCCAGACACTAAATATTCATTTGAACCAGGCGACCTAGTCAGTCAAATTATGAATCTTGGCTCGCCGACACCAATTTGCGTGCAGGTGGCCGGTCACGATTTAATCGCCAACAAGATTTTCGCCGCTAGAGTTTTGCAAGAGATGGCCAAAGTCAAAACTCTGCGCGACTTGCAATGGGGGCAGGCACTCGATTATCCATCATGCGAAATTGACATAGACCGCGAGCTTGCCGGTCAACTTGGTATCACTCCTGCTGAAATCGGCATGTCGCTGCAGCCGGCCTTCTTCTCCAGCCGATTCGTTAACTTGAGTCTGTGGCGCGATCCAGAAAGTGGATTTTCGTATCAGGTACAAGTGCAGGTGCCGCAAGATCAAATTAGATCGAAAGAAGATATTGAAACTTTCCCCACCATGAGCAGCAGACGTAAAGATCAGATGGCGGTGAAATACGTGCTGGAGAATTCTGCTATCGACAAATTCTATCCTGGTAATAAAACACGCAGAGAGCAACACCCGCTCATTTCTGACGTGGCCAAGGTCAGCTATGGTGTCACCAACGGTGAATTCGATCGCTATAACATGATGCGTATGGTGTCGCTCACCGCCAACGTTTCTGGTGGCGATCTGGGCAGCGTGGGCGAAGAAATTAAGCGCGCTGTGGCCCGGGCTGGCAAGCCACCAGCCGGCGTGTTCGTCGATGTCACCGGCCAGGTGCCTTTGCTCAAAGACACATTCAATCACTTGCTTGGTGGTCTGGTGCTGGCCGTTTGTGTCATCGCCTTGATGCTGCTGGCCTATTTCCAGACGGCACGCATTGTATTCGTGGTGATGTCCACCACTCCTGCGATTTTGCTTGGCGTGCTTACCATGCTGCATTTGACAGGAACCACATTGAATATTCAGTCGTTTATGGGCGCCATTATGTCTACCGGTGTGGGTATTGCTAATGCTATTTTGCTTGTGGTTTTTGCTGAGAAAACTCGCGAAGAAGAGGGCAAAAGCGCGGAAGAATCGGCGGTGCACGCAGCTCAAATGCGGATGCGGCCAATTTTGATGACATCAATTGCCATGATTGCCGGAATGGTGCCCATGGCCATTTCAACGGGGCAGAGTGCGTCTCTCGGGCGTGCGGTGATTGGTGGCTTGATGATGTCGACCACTTCGGTTTTGACACTGCTGCCCCTGGTCTTTTGCATAATTCAGTCTACTGCCAGAAGAGGCTCTCGCTCGCTCCATCCTGAAGATCATGGTCACTAACTAAGGAAGAATTTTATGGCGTCGGCAAAGAAAATTGGGCTTATAGTAGCGGTGACGGCAGTTGTTGGTGCCGGCGGCTATTTTGCTTATCAATATTTGCAGCCTAAAAAAGAAGAAGCGCCCCCTGCGGTTGTGTTGGTTTCAGTGCCCACAGTGCCGGTCACGGTTAAGACACTGTTCAGAGAAGATAAGCTGCCCGGCGAAATTGATGCCTATCAAGACGTGCTCATGTATCCCAAAATTAGAGGATTTATCAAAACAATCAATGTTGACCGCGGCTCAGTAGTGAAAAAAGGCGACGTCATGGCCACTATGTACGCGCCTGAATATCTGGCTTCGCGCAACGAGGCTCTGGCCCGGGTAGCCGCTGCTAAAGCCGCTGTAGCCTCTGAAGAATCTGACCTGCAAGATCTGCAGGCCGATTTGAAAAAACGCCAGGCCAATTTGTTGGCTGACCAGTCAACTTATCAAAGGGTCTATGCTGCTCCGCTGGTACCGGGAGTGGTGGCAGATAATGATGTGGTGCAATGGTCACAATCGGTAGAAGCAGATCGTCAGGAAGTTAATACTTTTATCAAACGCATCAATGCTAAGGCTCACGAAGTGACTATGCGCAAACAAGAGCTGGCCGCGCGCATTAATGGTTTTGAAAACTATGCCGATTTTGCTTCGTATTTAGAAATTACGGCGCCCTTTAACGGTTATGTCACTGAACGTAAAATGCACGTTGGCAGTTATGTAGGGCCTGACGGCAGCGGGGCGTATCCTCCTATCTGCCGGGTTAAACAAATGGATTTGCTGCGTGTAATTGCACCGGTACCTGAAGTGGATACTGCCGGCGTAATAGTTGGTTCACAAGTCCCTTTTTCAGTTTCGGCCTTTCCCGGGCGAAAATTTATGGGTACTGTAGCCCGCATCAGCAACAACCTCGACAAAGACACCCGTACCATGCCGGTGGAGCTTAACTATTTCAATCCTGATTTTGATGTGTTGCCTGGTATGTTTTGCAATATTTATTGGCCCACCAGACGCAAGCAAACATCACTGTTTGTGCCCATTGAATCAGTGGTGTCAACTCCACTGAATACTTTTGTCTGCAAAGTCAAAAATGGCGTGGTGGAATGGGTGACGGTGCGCAAAGGCCAGATGATGGACGGCAATGTGGAAATTTTCGGCAATATTCAAGCCGGTGATATGGTGGCACAAAAAGCCAGCGAAGAATTGCAAAACGAATCGAAAGTAATTGCCGATCCCATAAGCTCGGTGCAATCACTGAATACTAAAGCGCCAGCCAGCTTATCGCAATAATCGCTAACTTTCAGGCAATTATTTTGTCAGTATTTGCTGAGCGCGGGTTTCTGCTGCCAGCGATTCTGTTTCGTCACCAAGGCTGCGTAAAACTTGAGCGTAGTCTTTAAGGCAAGCGGCCAGCAAGGGGTCGTGATCACCTAAAGCCCCTTCAGTACTGGCAATAGCCCACTTGTAAAAAGTGCGGGCGTCTTTCAATTTATCTTGTGAGTAATAGAGAAAGGCCAGATCGTTTAAGACCCGAGCAGTTTCGATGTTGTTCGGTCCGAGGGCAGATTGGCTCTGGCTCAGGGCTGTGCGATAAAATTCTTCTGCATCCGCCCACTTACCCTGCCTTGATTTCACAGACGCCAGGGTGGCCATGGTACGAATGGTGAGAATATTGCTCAAGCCGTAAGAGTTTTTGTAAATCTCTAAAGCTCTGGTGAGTAGCGCTTCGGCGTCGTCATAGCGTTTGTTGGCGATATAAAAAAGAGCAAGGCCGCTTATATCATTGGCCACCGAAGGGTGAGTGTTGCCCAGCGATTGCACATCAGCTGCAATCTTGCGCTGATAAAAAGCCTCGCCTTTGCCATAGTGATTCTGGTCGAAAATGGCTTCGTTCATGGTGTTGTAGGCGGGCGACAATGCTTGCGCGGTATAATTTTGATTGAGTCCACGCAACACTATTTTGGGTTCTTGATCGGTTTGATTGCTGTGACCGACATCTTGTTTGTTAGTGCTTTCACTTTGCCAGCTCGAAACTAATTTTTGTTTTTGATTTACTGCATCTGGGGCAAGTGGAGTTTTGAGCTTGTCTTCACCCATGTCCTGGCGGAAATCTTTCAGTAGATCTTGACTGGACTGATCGTCACCTTTGATCAAATCTTTGTATTCGCCAATTAGCCCGGGCAGCTGATTGCTGGCCGTCAGGCTGGGCTCTTTCATCAAAATCGCCATGGCTCTCTTATAGTGTTTGGCCGCAGGCTCGCGAAATCCGGCTTTGTAAGTGGAACGGGCCAGGCGGTGGAAACTGGAGACGATTTCGGGGCTGTATGGGCCATAATTTTTTTCGTTAAGCTGAAAAGCCCGCTGGTAATAAGGCATGGCCGCCGCCGGATCACCTTCAGATTCTTGCACCGAGCCAATCGCTATCAACGCCGGGGCAATGCGGCTGCTGTTTTTGCCATATTTGGCTTCAAGTACTGTGAGCATTTTTTGATAGGTACTCTGGGCTTCAGCTGTTTTATTTCGCAGGGCCAGAGTGTCAGCCAAACGGTTGAGGCATTTTGCCAGCTCGTCGGTGTTGTGCGGCTGCTTCTGCACCTGGTCCAGGGCCAGGCGAAATGACTTTTCGGCTTGTGGCAGATCTTGCTCGTTCAATGCCGCTTGCCCGTGGGTAAAATTTTCTTGCCACGCTGTGGCACTGCTGACCTCGGCTGCCCGAGCGGCTAAAGTGGTCTCAACGCCGATGCATTGAGCGAGAAGAAGAAGTGACAACCAAAACCTGATCTGAAGACCCATTGCTCCACCAAAATTGTAGAGCATCATTATACAGTCGACTGGCTGCTTACTATTACTTGTCTCCTTGATCCAGCACCGTGCATTCCACATAGGCGACGCCGCGCGAAATAGTGCCAAGATTGGTCGCTGCCTGCTTCGATAAGTCCATCACCCGCTTGCAATGAAATGGCCCGCGGTCGTTTACTTTGACAACAACACTCTTGCCGGTTTTGGGGTCTTCTACCATCACCTTGGTGTTGAACGTCAAATGCAAGTGCGCGGCAGTGAGCTTATGCATGTCGAAAATTTCACCGGAAGCGGTTTTCTTGCCGTGAAACTGTTCGCCATACCAGGAAACATTCCCCTTAAATTCTTTGCCTGCCGGTGCGTGTGGCTGTGCGGCGATGGCCAAGACTGCGGTACTAAAACTGCTCAAAAAAGTGAGCGCTAGTCCTGTCAAAAATAATTTATAAGACATGAAGGTCGCCTCTCTTGCGCGTGATGCCAGCTTGTGGGTAACTACGACTATGCCCGCTCTTAATGCAATTTATCATTTACCACCCTACTTTTGCCAGGTGTACAGTTTGTGAACCATGCGGCATATAATTATTGCTTCCAATCGGGTGAGCGGCTATCGACATTATTCACTTCCTACTTTTTCTGCTAGTTTCGGCTGTATGTGCCGGTTTAGCTTCGCGCATTGTTCCTGGTATCGGGCGCAATGGTTTCTTTGCTGCGGCTCTAGTCGGAATCGTCGGGGCCTGGATCGGTGAAATGATAATCGGCCCGGTAGGCCCGAGTGTTGAAGGCGTGCCGCTTATTCCGGCGATCGTGGGCTCGGCCATTTTTATTTTTGCCATGTATTTGATTGCGCGCTTGTTTCAAAAAATCAGTCGCAAGAGCTAGGCGAGTATGGCCAGACCACGCCGCAAAAGATCTGCTATAGAACCCTCACTGGCGGCTGCAAGTCAGTTGCTAATGCGGCATCTAGTGCACTTAAGCGGCACCGCACGCACTACAAAACTGGTGGAATATATCGAAAAAACCGCCCAGATTTTGATATCTGGACCTGCAGGTAATGATTCAATCGAACAGCAACAAATGGTCGATTTTGGCCACGCTTATGCCGCCCATCAGGTCAAACGGCTGCACGCACTCGGTTATAACTTTGCTACTCGAGATGGTTTGCTCGCTTTCTTTCTTTGCCAGCTTTTTGAAAAAGTACGCCATCAGCCTGACCAAGTAAGAGGTTTTAAAAAACGCAAAGACGCCGCGTATTACACACCCGCTGCTCTTTCTTATTATATGGTGCGCAGCGTTTTTGCCGGACAGGCCTTAGATTTTGTCCGATTACGTGTGCTGGATTTTTGTGCAGGCAGTGGTGCACTGCTGATTGCCGCTCTCGAATATTTAGCTCAACCAAAGTTAGCTCAACAGGACAGTACGTTTACTCGACTGCAACTTTTAAAAGCCCATATTTTTGCCATTGAAATTGACCCCCTCACTCTACGCACTTGCAAAGCCGCACTGGCTATCGCGTGTGGAGTCGAGACGCAATTGCTGCCGCCAAGTAATTTTTTACAAGCTGATGGCCTGATTGCGGCAATCGAGCCGTGTCAATTTGTGTTGATGAATCCGCCCTGGAGTGAATCTGCGTATAAATTATTTGTGCAACGCGCCTGTGAACTGCTCGCGGAAAGTGGTCATGCTGCTGTGTTAACACCGGCCGGCTTCTACTGTGATCAGGGTGCTGAGCCCCTGCGACGGCTATTGCTAGAGCGTTATTGTTGGCAAAGTCTTGAAGGTTTTGTTAATGCCGATACAGCTTTTGCTGTTCACCCAGAATACGAATATGCTTTATCGATTTTTTCCAAATGTGCACCTGCTGATTTTTTAAAGGCTCGCTTTGCCTTGAAAGCAGATGACCAATTAATTGGGGATGGTCAGTGGCTTCAGTACCAGAAGTCTCAAATTGAACGCCTGAGCCCCGATGTGCTGGCTGTTTTGCCTTGCCAAACTCAAAGGCAATTAGAACTTTTTGCTGCCGGCGCAAGCAAAAATGCGCGTTTATATCAGCTGCATGCAGACGGTTTGCCGCAAATGGAAAGGGGTAAGCATATGCAGCGTCAAGTTGAAAATGAACCATCTAAGTGGAGTTTCCGCTTCGCCCGCGACTTTGATATGACCATTGACCGTGAGCGCTTTATCACAGTCGAAAGTGCTCTGGCTGCTGGCTTCTGCTCTGATGGTAGTGGTCGTTATTTCAAAGGATCCGGAGACGACCAAGAAATTTTGCTGCCATTAATTGAAGGTCGGATGTTGGGTCAATATACAGTGACCGCTAAATACTGGATCTCCGGAGGACGTCAATCTTTATGGCGCGACGCTGACAAAGTAGAAGAAAAAGCTGTAATTGGTGCTCGGTATCTTGTCACAGCTGAAGAATTTGATTGCCCTCGATCGCGCATAGGCTTTGTATCGGTGACAAGTGCCAGCAATAGTCGTTCGATGATTGCTGCCGTGTTGCCTGCCTATCCTGCGGGCAATTCTGTACCGACCATGGTATTTACTGGAGAAAAATCAGAATATTATGCGCTGATTCTCACCGCAATTTTAAATTCTCTTTGTTTCGATTATTTTCTGCGCACCAGACTTAGTGGCAACAATCTCAATTATTTTTTGCTTGATCAATGCTTTGTGCCTGATGTATTGATGCGCAGTCGATTTGAAGTACTACCGCAAGAAGCTAGGCAGTCACTGGATCTGTTGTATGAAATTGCATCGCAAGTCTCAGGCAGCGATGATGCTTCTTCTAGGCAGAAACGCCCCTTGCTTGAGGCGGTGATAACAAGACTATATGGTCTCAGTGCCGCTGATTTTGCCGAAATTTTGCAGGGCTGCCTGACTGAAGGTGAGCCTGTACATGCCCGTGGTTTCCATCGTATAGACAAAGAGTTGCCACTAGCAGAGCGCCTGCCTTATCTTGCCTATCAGGCTTTGATAGCGATGGAGTCGACAGTGGCATGAAGTCCAGAATGAGTTTCGTGATTAAAAGCTTTCTCAATCTGCCGTCTAAAGTGCGCACTGATGCCACGTATCGCTTCTCGGGGCACCTTGCGCGAAAGTCAGTGAGAAACCTGGTCCATGCGTCGCCGGCCGGTCCGAGAATAATGGTGTCAGCATGCTGCGCCGCTTCATCTGGTAGAGAAGTAACGTGCAAACCGCCCATAACTACATAACAGCCCTTATTTCTGTAGTGATCGGCAATTTGATAGGAGCGATAAGCGGAAGTAATGTAGGCCTGGATGACTACAAGATCTGGCTCATCATCTAAAGTTAGCTCTTCTACATGCTCGTCGACGATGGAGATTTCGTCATCGTTGTTTAAATAAGCGGCCAAGGTCCTAAACCCAGAGGAGGGAAAAGCGAATATTTGATTGGCCGAAAAAAGGGACTCTTAGCCTCAGTCAAAGCCGACAGAATCATCTTTACTTTCATAATGCTACTTTTCCACCTTCAGAGCCGTCCATCCGGATCTCATGCTTCCCAGAAGAATTCGATATCGCCAAATTTTCTCACCTCTGACAAAGTTTGTAGACGTATTGATCGACCGTTCATCTTTGTAGTCCGTTAGTCGCTAAGCTCAGAGGAAAGAAGCGACTCTTTAATTGGCCGAAAGAATAGAAATCATCTTTACTTTCATTATTTGCCCTGCTTGGAGCCCTTGTGTTCACCTCCCGGGGAATTGATTTCCGTCAATGACTCGCATTAGATACCAGTGATCGTTTGCGTCTCTAGTTATTGTCACCCCCGCGTAACCGTATGTGCTCGGCGAGTCTGCATTATTTCGCCTAGTGAGATTTAGAAAAGGCGTTACAGTTTCTTTCATTCCCATTGAAACTCACACCGGAACGTAAACCAATCTGATTGCCGCGCCAATGACCTCGTTGCCCGTCAGCCGCAACGGCGAACGTGGCCTGACAAAAAACGGCTTTCCGCTACCAAGTACAACCGGGTGAATGACGAGCCGATAATCATCGATGAGACCAAAGTCGGTCAGAATTTGCGCCAGCTTGGGCCCGGCCACTTCGATATCTCCGTCCGTCTCAGCTTTTAACTTTCGAATTGTCGCTTCGATGTCATCAGCGACCAGCGTAGCATTGGGTCCTACAGATTTGAGCGTGCGCGAGAAGACCCACTTCGGCTGGTTTCGCCATGCAGGCTCTCGACTCCTATCTGGTTATGTCGCGGTCACTCACAAACGCTTATGCGTAGGCAATTATAGCTTTCGCTACTTTAATTGCTAAAGGCACTGTTAACGTCTCCTTTCTACCAGTCCCTTAGCCGCTGCCGGGCTTGTCCCGAGTTTAGTTGAAATATGTGGCGATCCCCTCCAGGACTAGCCTGGTATGGTTTAGGTGCGAACCAAAAACACATACAAAGAGGATCAACCATGAAGAAATCATCCAACGTA
>Ga0163144_10004416_pt1 | contig 31669 bp, 22 predicted proteins | sample OliLak19BULKMAT1_FD_123175 | JGI IMG/M metagenome (GOLD analysis project Ga0163144, IMG submission 123175) | Freshwater microbial mat bacterial communities from Lake Vanda, McMurdo Dry Valleys, Antarctica - Oligotrophic Lake LV.19.BULKMAT1 | ecosystem: Environmental > Aquatic > Freshwater >... | reverse complement strand
CTAGACTGCGGCCATGCTTGGGATGAGCCGGGGAAAGTTTTTCGAGTTCGTGGCGTCGAGACGGCGTGTGCTGGAGGCCTCCGCGGTTGACCGTGGTGCCGTGACGCTGGCGATCGCGTTATCGGCCCGTCTTCTGTCGGACCAGTTGACGCCGGTGCTGGCGTATCGGCGGCTGGTGGCGGCGGACCAGCGGCTGGAGCCGTCGTTCCTGTTCGAGTCGGTGGAGGGCGGCGAGAGGCAGGGGCGGTACTCGATCATGGGGGCGTCGCCGTTACTGCGGGTGATCGCGCGGGGCGCGGAGGTGACGACGCACGACCGGAGGCGAGCGGGCAGCCCGGAGACGCAGCGGCACGCCGACCCGCTGGCGGTGGTGCGGGAGTTGGGGCGCGGGTTCCGGTTGCAGACGCCGGGGGTTGGTGATGGGGCCGCGCCGCTGCCGGCGTGTTTTCTCGGCGGGTGGGTGGGCTATGCGTCCTATGACGCGGCGCGGTATGTGGAGCCGGAGAAGCTCGACCCGGCCCGCGCGCCGCGGGATGATCGACGCCTGCCCGAGGTGCAGTTCGGGTTGTATGACGGGGCCGTGGTGTTCGACCATGTGGGGAAGATGGTCCACATCGTGCGGCTGGCCTTGGTGGATGTTGGGGTGGATGCGGGGGCGGGAGAGGATGCGGGTGCGGCGTACGACGCGGCCCGGGCGTTGATCGCGGCGACGGCGCGGCAGATCCAGCGGCACGCCAAGCCTCTCGCGTCGGGGTTTGTCGAGGGCGTCGGGCCGGGCGGCGGGGCGGCCCCGGTTCGGGCGGCCGCGCTCTCGTCCAACACGAGCAAGCGGCGGCACGCCGAGATGGTGGCGCGGGCGCTCGAGTACATCCGGGCGGGGGACATCTTTCAGGTCGTGATCGGGCAGCGGTTTGAGCGGCGCAGCGCGGCCGACCCGTTCGATGTGTACCGCGCGCTACGGGCGGTGAACCCGAGCCCGTACATGGTGTACTTGCAGGCGAGCGAGTGCATTCTGGTGGCGAGCAGCCCGGAGATTCTGTGCAGGGTCAGGAGGCAAGCCACGGAGCGACGGAGCGACGGAGCGACGAAGGGGGCAGTGGAGGGGACAGCCTGGGTGCTGACGAATCGGCCGTTGGCGGGGACGCGGCGGCGTGGGGTGACGCCGGAGGAGGATGCCGCTCTGGAGATGGAGTTGCTGGCGGATGCCAAGGAGCGGGCCGAGCATGTGATGCTGGTTGACCTGGGGAGGAATGATGTGGGGCGGGTGTGCGAGCCTGGGAGCGTTCGGATCCCGGCGTTGATGGAGGTTGAGCGGTACAGCCACGTGATGCACATCTCGTCGACGGTGACGGGTGAGCTGCGGGATGGGCTGGACTGCTGGGATGCGCTGCGCGCGACGCTGCCGGTGGGGACGATCTCGGGCGCGCCGAAGATCCGGGCGATGCAGGTGATCGACGAGTTGGAGCCGGTGCGGCGCGGGCCATATGGCGGGGGGATCGGGTGGGTGGGGTTGGATGGCCAGATGGATATCGCGCTGGCGCTGCGAACGATGGTGGTGCCGACGGAGTTGATGCAAGGCGGGGCCGGGTCGGCGCGGACGTGGATGTACCACCTGCAGGCGGCGGGGGGGATCGTGGCGGATTCGGAGGCGGAAGCGGAGTATCAGGAGACGGTGAACAAGGCGGCGGGGCTGGCGCGGGCGATTGATCTGGCGGAGGAGGCGTTTGCCACAGAGCCGCGTGCGTGAGCACGCGGAGGCAGAGGTGGGTGCCTTGTCCTGAACGCGCGTCTTGAGAACCTTGCAGGGAGCGCAGACTCGCGTGCTCACGCACGCGGCTCTGTTCAATCGAGCGCGGCCAGGTCGGCCTTGATCGCGGCGTGGTCGGCGGGAGAGAGTTCGGCGTGCCCGAAGCGGACGCGGTAGAAGGCCTCGGCCACGCGGCAGGCGGGGGGAGCCAGGGTTTCGGAGCAGAGTTCGCGGGCGTGGGCGAGCGGGGGCTGCCAGGCGGGCTTGGCGTGGCCTTTGCGTGCGAGGGCGTGGAGGAGGCGAGTGTAGAAGCTGGCGCCGGCGAGTTGGTTGGCGCGTGCGGAGCGGGCCCCGCCGCGAACGCGGGCCAGGCGCGCCAGCAACGACCGCCAGATGCCCTTGAGAGCGGGCATCCCGAGGGTGAGCGCGAGCCCGAGGAAGAGGACGCTGGCGGCGGCGACCAGGGCGTTGGTGAGGGCGCGGGCGACGAGGGAGGAGCCGCCGTGCCGGACGCGGCGTCCGGCGTCCTCGACCCAGTGGTCAAGGGCGGTGGTGTCGATGCGCATGGCCGAGACGAGGTTGGTGCGGGTGGTGTCGTCGAAGGCGACGATCGAGGTGATCCAGGCGTAGTTGACGGCCTCGAAGATATTGCGGACCTGCGAGGCGAGCGTGGGTTCGGGGCGGTGGATGCGGCGGAACTCGCCGGAGGGTGTGGGGTCGCGGGTCTGCCACTGGCTGGTGCCGGGGTGGAAGAGGTCGGCGGGGGATTCGCCCACGGCGGCGGGCCGGTCGACGGGGCGGGGGGGGACGACCTCGACCTCGACCCAGGCGTGTGCGTTGCTCTCGCGGACGACGTAGTGGCGTGTGGCGTCGTTGAACTCGGTGGCGACGAAGCCGGTGACGACCCGGCTGTTGATGCCCACGGTCCGGCACAGGGCGACCATGGCGCTGGCGTAATACTCGCAGTGACCGCGCTTCTCCTCGAGCAGGAACCACTCGATGGGGTCGCGGTTGTCCGACGGGCTCGAGATGTCGAGCGTGTACTCGAAGCCGGTGTCGAAGTAGCGCTCGATCGCGGCGGCGGCGGCGGCGTCGTCCTCGATGGGACGCGTGGCGGGGTCGGGGTCCAGGCCCGCGCCGCGGAGGATCTCGCCGGCCAGCGCGGCGATCGGCGGCGAGTCGTGGGAGACGGGGGTGCGGAGCCGGCCTTCCGGGATGGCGACCGCGGCCTCGACGGGCTCGCAGACGACGGTGTAGCGCACGCGACCGGATTGGCCGTCGCGGGTGACGATGCCGTTGTCATCGCCGTAGCGGATGACGGCGCGGGACTCGAACTCGATGCTGCGTGGTCGCCAGACGGTGAAGAGGTGGTAGCCCTCAGTGCGAGCGTTGCGGATCATGACGTCGAGTTCGATGAGGGTGTTCTGGCCGCGCCCGGCGCCGGCGCGCCCGGTGGTGAAGCCGAAGTCCAGGCCCGCCGAGAGGTCGTGGATGCGCTGGCGGGAGGAGTCGGAGGCGGTCCAGCGCCCGTTGCGATAGGAGTCGAGGACCGCGCCGCGGAGGTAGTAGGTTTCCTCCGGGGCGCCCAGGATGCGCCCGTCCGTGGAGCGGACGGTGAGGTCCAGAACGGGCGCGGAGGAGGTTGAGATGAGCCCCGGCTCACCGAGCTGGACCTCGTCGTTGAAGCCGGTCTGCATGCCGACGGCGGCGTTGCCCCAGCGGCCGAAGGAGTCGGCGCCCACGTTTCGCGGGAACAGGATGAAGACGGCGAGGCTGACGGCGACGACGAGCAACCAGCCCAGGGCCAGGGTGCGGGAAAGGCCGCGGATGCAGGGGGCGGTGGGGAGCGTGGGGGTGGGTGTGCGCGTGGGGAGTACGGGCTGTGGCGGGGACGACGCCGCGGAGCGGCGGGCGGCGATGCGGCCCAGGTGGAACTGGTAGGCGACCGCGGCGGCGACGGAGTAGAGGAGGGTGGGGATGAGGGCCAGGGCCATCCACAGCGAGTTGCTGGTGAGCAGGGCGCCGATCGAGAGGAAGAGGCACAGCATGACAAACTGGCCCAGGTCGGCCGAGGTGCGTCGGTCGTAGCACTTGATCACCAGGACGGCGATGGTGAACTGGCAGAAGTGGGCGACGTTCAGGCCCTCGCGAAGGCCCGAGGCGATGGCCCAGAGGATGGCCAGGACGATGGCGGTGGCGATGAGAGCGCGGGGGACGGCGCGCCCGCCGCGGCGTTCGGTGACGTTCCAGCCGATGACGGCCAGCGCGAGTGCGAGGCCTCCGAAGATCCAGGACTCGTCGGCGACGGCGTAGGTGAAGATGGCCAGCATGGCGGCGGTGAAGACCAGCCAGCGGAAGCGGATGTCGTCGTTCATCGCGGCGCCTCCGCGGGGGGACGCGCGGGGCTTGAGACAGGCGTGCGCCCGGAGGTGGACGCCGGCCCATTCGAAGGGGCGTCCTCTCCGTCGGCCGTGGCGGTGGAGCGGGCCACCCCCAACTCGATCCCGGCGTTGCCCATCGCCACCTCGCCGACGGGATCGACCATGAAGAACTCGCGGAGGATACGGCGGCGTTTCTCGGCGGGAGTTTCCGGCGGGGGCGGGGGCATGAGGACGGCGGGGATGGTCGCGCCGGGGGCGAGCAGGGATTGCAGGTCAACGGCGGAGAGGCGGCGTGCCCACGTTGGGCCGGGGGCGTCGGCGGCGTCGGAGCCCGAGGTGACGATCATGGCCGCGTGCTCGCGGCGAATGCGGCTGAGAGAGTTCGCGGCGCGGGCCTTGGCATCGGGCGTGCGGGTCAGGTCGAGGGCGCCCAGCACATTCAGCAGGCGGCGTGCGTGCCACCCCCCGGCGGCGGGCGTGCGGGCGATGCCGAGGCTGTCGATCATGAGCCCGACGCTAAAGCCCCGATTGGTGAGACGCTCGATCAGCGCGGCGGCGAGCGCGATGGCGCGTTCGGTGCGGAGGACGAGGGACAGGCTGGTGTTGTCAGCCCGCGCTTCGCCCGCGCCGGGCTCCGCGTCTTCTGCGTCGGCCTCGGTCAGGTTCGCGGGAATGTCGAGCAGCACCCAGACGACGGTGGGGGGGGGCGTGCCTTCCTGCCGGACGATCAGGGTGTCGCCCCGCGCGGAGGCGCGCCAGGCGATGAGGCGTGGGTTGTCGCCCGGGATGTACTCGCGCACGCCGAAGAACTCCGGGGAGTGCCCGACGGAGGTGGGGCTGGCCGCGCCGCCATGCCCGCGGCGTGCGGGCGGGGCGTGCAGGTCGTCACGCAGGTGCAGGCGAGCCGGCAGGACGAGCAGGGTGGCGGGCAGGTCGAAGTCCATGGACTTGCGCATCAGCCCGAGTGGGAAGGAGGAGGAGGCGTTCACGCCGCTCAGGTCGAGCCGCCCTCGGGCCAGCGGCGTCGCGGGTGACTCGACGAAAGACTCGCGGCGTGGCGGGGCGTGCGGGAGGAACGCGACCGAGGGGCGTGGCGTGGAGCCGGCGGTCGCCTTGGGGAGTCGCTCGGTGAGGGTGACGCAGAACAGGGGGTAGACGCGGTTGGCGTTGCGGACGGTGTAGCGGATGGTGACGGGCTCGCCGGCGCGGGCGGCGGGCGGGGCGTGGCGGCGGAGGCGCAGGCCCATCATCCCGGAGCCGCTGAAGATGCCGGAGACCAGCAGGCCGCCCAGGGCCATGCCAAAGGCCCAGAAGAGGAGGTTGTTCTGCCCGTTGACGGCGCCGACGGCCAGGAACAGGGTGGTGAGGCCATACAGCGTCCCGGCGACTGAGAAGCCGGTCTGGCGGCGTGTGGGGGGCTGCGGGATGTCGGAGGGTTGCTTCATGGCGACCAAGGCACGCAGGACTCACCGAACAGGAATCACCGCAGGGCGCACAGAGCGCAGAGGCAGGCCGTTGTGCATGAGCGCGGGCACGGCGTGCCTCCGCGTCACGCCCGAGTTGTCGACCGACTCCATGCTCCCCACGAGCGGGAGGCACGCCACCCAAGTCCCCATCAATCCAACCGCCAGCCGGTGCCCAGGTTCCAAAGCCGATCTGGTTGATCCACCGCGTCGGATCGGCCGGCGGCGAGTCGTCGAGTCTTGCCTTCCTGTGCGTTCTCTGCGCCTGTGCGGTGAGTCTTTCTTCGCTTCACGCCCGCGGCGTACGACTTACCGCAGGCCAAACTCCTCGGGCGGGGGCAGGTCCTTGATCCCGGACAGGCCGAACAGTTCAAGGAACTGTCGGGTCGTGCCGTACAGCATCGGGCGCCCGAGTTCCTCAGCGCGCCCGGTGATGGTGACCAGGCGGCGTTCCATCAGGGTGCGGAGGATCTCACCGGAGGCGACGCCGCGGATCGACTCGATCTCGGCCCGGGTGATGGGCTGCTTGTAGGCGATGATGGCCAGAGATTCGATGGCGGCGCGGCTGAGGCGGGTCTGGGCGCGCTGCCCGTGGAAACGGGCGAGGACCTCCGCGTATTCCGGTCGAGTCATCAGGCGCAGGCCGCCGGAGACGGGCTCAATGCGGAAGCAGCGGCCGTGGCTCGCGTAGCTTTCGTTCAGGAGTTCGACGGCGCGGCGGATGGACGCGGGGTCGGTGACGCCGCGGTTGGCGAAGCAGGGTGCGATCGCGTCGGCGATCTTGGCGGGGGGGATGGGGCGGTCGGCGGAGACCAGGATGGCCTCGACGCTGGGGGCGATGAGCGCGGGCTCGATGGGCGGGCTTTTGGGTGGGGACGGGGCGGCGTCGGAAGTCGTCTCGCCGGGTGCGGAGTCGGGCTTGTCGGAGGCGTTCGTCGCCTTGGACCGCGGCCCGCGGGCAGGGCGCGCCTTGGCTTGGGCGACTGCCTCCAGCACCGCCGATGGGGAGGTGTGGCTGGCCGCGGGTTCCACCTGAGCGGCGGGGGTGGAAGGATGGGCCTGAACCTTGGCCTGGGCGGTGGTGTCCGCGGTGGTATCCATAGGTCGATGCTACCCGCCCGGACGCGGGGGCGTCACCCAGTCAGGTCCGCCGGGTGAGGGCGGGCGGTTCCATAGGGGGCGAGCAGGCCAACGGGACGGAGGCTGCAAGCCGACAGGGGTGACGGGCCTCCGGCGCCGCACAAGGCCACGAGTTCGCGGAGCGAGATGGCGGTCGCGGAGTGTGTGGCGAGGGGCCGGAGGCTCCTTACCCCTTGATCCAGATCGGACGATCGCGACGCGCACGCTCCAGCGCCCCGACATACGCTCGCCCGCGTGCGACCTGCGAACCGTTCCCAAGCACCACTCTCCGGTGCGTCGTTCATCGACCGCTCGCTCAACTATGGGCGGGCGGTGGTGGGGGAGTTCCTGGATCAAGCGGGCATCGCGGCGGGCGAGCCGCCCGTGGTTGTCGACCTGGGGGCGGGTCATGGCGATGACCTGGGGCTGGCTCGCCAGAGGTGGGCGGGGGCGTCACTGCACGCGATCGAGGCGATGGCGTATCACGCGGATCTGCTGGGCAAGCAGGGGTTGACGGTCCACCGACTCGACATCGAGCGGGATCGGCTGGCGTTTGACGATGGATCGGTGGACATCATCATCGCCAACCAGATTTTGGAGCATTGCAAAGAGCTGTTCTGGATTCTCCATGAGTGCGCGCGGGTAATGAGGGTGGGCGGCGTGCTGATCGTGGGAGTGCCGAACCTTGCCTCGCTGCACAACCGTCTGTTGCTGGGGCTGGGGAGTCAGCCGACGTCGATCAGGCTCGACTCCGCCCACGTCCGCGGGTTCACGGCTCCCGGATTCCGCCAGTTGCTGCAACGGGCGGCCCCGGGCGTGCTGCGGATCGAACGGCGGCGAGGGTCGAACCTCTATCCGTTCCCGGCCATCGTGGCCCGCCCGCTGGCGCGGGTGCTGCCCGGCATGGCGGTGTCGTCGTTCTTTCTCGTGCGGAAGGTCGGGGTGTATGACGGACAGGTTCTGGAGTTTGTGTGCCGGTCGCGGTTTGAGACGAACTACTACGTTGGGGGAGCTGGGCGGCTTTGAAAGCCGCGGGTGTGAACCCGGGAGCGCGGCTTGCGCGTGGCTTCCTGCCCTCAACAGAACCGATCGCGCGAGCGATCGGCCACCACTGGCCGTCGGCGCGGCGCCGATCTCGCCCTCTCCGGTTGGCCAACGGGCTTTCGCCGCCGGTGCCGGTCCATGCCGAGTCGATGTCTCCGCGTGTGTCCACCCGCATGTCTCGCCGCACGATGGCCGACTGCCCGCGCAGTCGGTTCGGTTGATGTGCGACCGAACCGCCCTACATCCCGAGCAGTCCCTTCAGATACCTCCCCGTATGGCTCTTGTCATTCCTGGCCACATCCTCCGGCGTGCCGCTGGCGAGGATCGTCCCGCCCTTGTCGCCGCCTTCGGGGCCCAGGTCGATGATCCAGTCGGCACGCTTGATGACGTCCAGGTTGTGCTCGATGACGACCAGCGTGTTGCCGGCGTCGGCCAGGCGATCAAAGACGGTGACGAGTTTGGCGATGTCCTCGAAGTGCAGCCCCGTCGTCGGCTCATCGAGGACGTACAGCGTCGTGCCCGCGGCCAGGTTGGCGACACGGCGGATCGAGCGCGATGGGACATCCGCACGCTCGGTCTGGTCTGCATCATCGCCGTGAGCATCGGGATCCGCGTCGTCCGTCGGGGGCTTGGCCCCCGACCCCGTTCGGAGAACTTGGCTCCCAAGGACCGGATTGTTCTTGGTCCCGCCGGACTTGCCGAGTTCGGTGGCGAGTTTGACGCGCTGGGCCTCACCGCCCGACAGCGTCGTGCTGGCCTGGCCGAGCTGGATGTAGTCGAGCCCGACGTCATGCAGGCATTGGGCGAAGCGCAGGATCACCGGATGGTTCTCGAAGAACCCGCACGCGCCCTCGACGGTCATGTCGAGCACGTCGCTGATCGACTTGCCGCGGTACAGAATCTCCAGCGTCTCGCGGTTGTACCGCTTGCCACGGCACACCTCGCACTCCACGTACACGTCCGGCAGGAAGTGCATCTCGATCCTCTTGAGCCCCTGGCCCTGGCAGGCCTCGCAGCGCCCGCCGCCGGACTTGGCGGCGACGTTGAAGGAGAAGCGGCCCGGCTGGTAGCCACGGATCTTGGATTCCTTGGTGCCAGCGAAGACCTTTCGGATGTCGTCGAACACGCCGGTGTAGGTCGCCGGGTTGCTCCGCGGCGTGCGCCCGATCGGGCTCTGGTCGACCTCGATGATGCGGTCGATGTGCGAGAGGCCCGTGATCTTGGTGTGCGCGCCCGGCTTCTCCCGGGATCCGTTGAGGTGGGCCGAGAGCGCGCGGAGCAGGATGTCGTTCACGAGCGTGGACTTGCCCGAGCCCGAGACCCCCGTGACGCACACCAGCCCGCCGAGCGGGAACGCCACATCCACGTTCTTCAGGTTGTTCTCGCGCGCCCCCTTCACCACGATCGCCCGCTTGGTCGTGACGGCGCGGCGTCTGCGAGGCAGCTCGATCTTGCGGCGGCCCGACAGGTAGTCACCCGTGATCGAGCCGGGCGTCGCGCAGATGTCCGCGATGGAGCCTTGCGCGACGATGCGGCCGCCGTGTACGCCGGGGCCCGGCCCGATGTCCAGCACATGGTCGGCGGCGCGGATCATGTCCTCATCGTGCTCGACCACGATCACGGTGTTGCCGATGTCGGTCAGGTGGCGGAGGGTGCGGATGAGGCGTTCGTTGTCGCGCTGGTGCAGGCCGATCGTTGGCTCGTCGAGGACGTAGCACGCCCCGACCAGCCCGCTCCCCACCTGCGTCGCCAGCCTGATCCGCTGGGCCTCGCCCCCCGAGAGCGTGCCGGTGCGCCGGTCGAGCGACAGGTACTCGAGGCCCACGCTCGAGAGGAATCGGAGCCGATTCTGCACCTCGCGCAGGATGGGCTCGGCGATCCGCGAGTGCTCCTCGCTCAGGATCAGCCCGCCCATGTACGCCACCGCATCGGTGATGGTCAGGCGCGAGAGTTCGGCGATGTTGAGCATCGAGCCGTCGTTGCGCAGGCGCCCGATCACCGAGCCGCTAAACGCCTTGGCGGTGTCGGCCTTGTGCGCGCTGGTGAGCAGGACGTGCAGGGCCTCGATGCGGAGCCGGTCGCCGCAGCAGACCCGGCATGGCGACTGGCTCATGAACGTGCCGAGCCATTCCTTGACCCCCGGGTTCTCCGTGCTGCCCCACCACGCCGTGATATTGGGAGTCACACCCTCGAACTTGGCCTTGTACGCCGTCTGGTCCGCCTTGGTCGCCCCGTGCAGCAGGATGCGGCGATGCTCGGGCTCCATGTCGCGAAGCGGGGCATCCCACTTCGCCCCGAACTCTTTGCAGAACTTCCTGAGGCGCTTGTTGAACCAGGCGCGGACCGGGCCGTTCTTGTTCCAGGCCGCGATCGCGCCCCCCGCGAGGCTCAGCAGCTCGTTGGGGATGACCAAGCGCTCGTCGAACTCGAGGATGGTGCCCAGGCCGTGGCACTCGGGGCACGCGCCGAAGGGGGAGTTGAAGGAGAACAGGCGTGGGGAGAGCTCTTCGACGGCGATCTCGGGGGGGTCGGGGTCGGCGAACTTGTCCGAGAAGGCGGTGTCGTGCCAGGAGGAAGTGGCGGGAGCGACGGAGCGACGGAGCGACGATGTCGCGGTGGGATCCGCGCTCAGCGCCTCGGGGCTCTTGCCTTCGTCGCTGCGTCGCTTCGTCGATTCGTCGCTCTCCCTCGACACCACGACCGCTCCATCGGCCATCCGCAGCGCGGTCTCGATCGCTTCAGCCACCCGCTGGCGGGCGTCGGGCTTGAGGACGATGCGGTCGATGACGGCCTCGATGGTGTGCTTCTCGAAGCGCCCGAGGCTGAGTGGGTTCTCGCCGCCTTCCTTGAGGGCGTCGCGCAGCTCCACGACGTTGCCATTGACGCGGGCCCGTCCCCAGCCCTGGCGGAGCAGGTCTTCGAGGGCGTCTTTGTGGAAGCCTTTTTGGCCGCGGATGACGGGGGCGAGGACCATGAGGCGAATGTCGGGGCTGCGCCCCGAAGCCGGTTCGGAGGACTGGCCTCCCCATGCCATGACCGCATCGACGATCTGGGTGCTGCTTGTTGCAGAGATGGCGGCGCCCGAGCGGGCCAGGACGGTGCCGTCTTTCTTGGCTTTGGTGACGGCCCATGAGCGGGGGCTGCCGCAGCGGGCGAAAAGCAGGCGGAGGTAGTCGTAGATCTCGGTGGTCGTGGCGACGGTCGAGCGTGGGTTGCCGCTGGCCGATCGCTGCTCGATGGCGATGGTGGGCGGGATGCCCTCGACCTCCTCGACATCGGGCTTCTTCAGTTGATCGAGGAACTGGCGGGCGTACGCCGACAGCGACTCCATGTACTTCCGCTGGCCCTCGGCGAAGATGGTGTCGAAGGCCAGGCTGGACTTGCCCGAGCCCGAGAGCCCGGTCATTACCACCAGGCAATCGCGCGGGATCTCGACATCGATGTTCTTGAGATTGTGCTCTTTCGCGCCGCGGACGCGGATGACGCGGTCAGAGCGAACCCGGCGCGGCGGCGCGCCCGGAGGCGAGCCCGCCACGCCAGCGATCGCCCTGGCGTCGCCCGCGGGGCTGGTCAACTCCACCTGCGTGGGCACCTTGGAATCACGTCGACGCGGGGCTTTGGCGGTCTCGGGCGGCATCCGTTCCTCCGGGAACGCGATGGTAGGAGATCACGCGAGACCCCGGCGCGGACCCTAACAAACTGGGCGTTACGATGGGTTGGAACTCGGTGCGACGGGCGATCCGGAGTCGGCCTGCGGGACGGGTTCCTGCTGTGCCGCCCGCCTCGCCTCTTCCTCGGCCTCCCGCACCCGCGCCTCGCGCGTGCGGCGGGCGTTGAACGCCCCCAGCATCAGCAGCCCGATCGACACGCCGCACAGGTAGACCATCAGTCGCCGGGATGTGGGGCTCTTCGACGTGGCGCGCATGGCCGAATCCTAGACGCTGCCGCTGGCCCCCTCACATCCGCTCCACCAGTTCCAGCGCGAACTGGAAGCCGTGGTACCCCCAGTACGCGATGAACCCCAGCACGAGCAGGACGACCAGGCGTTTCTCGCGCCGCGTGTCCTTGATCAGCCACGCCGTGGCGATGATGCCCCAGAGGCCAAGAACGCCCAGGGCCGACCACCCGCCCAGTTCCAGCCACCATTCCCGCGGCACTGGCGTGCGTCCAGCCGGCCCGCCAATCCGAATTACCTGCCCGTTGATCACCGAAATCGACGTTCCGATCCCCCCTCGCGTATTCTGAACGTCATTCCAGTCCACGATCGCAAGGGCCCGCCGCGTCGCGTTCATGCAGCCCGCAAACGCCAGCCACGCGAACATCAGCACCATCAGCCGCTTCATCCGCGTCGAGCCCGTGCCGCCCACCAGCCCGGCCTCCAGCCCGCCGCCGCACTCCGGGCACGTCCTGGGGGGCGTCGCAGCGCCCGCCAGCCCGGCCAGGCTGTATCCACAGTGCGGGCACGCGACCCCAGGAACCGAGATCACCGCGCGCAGGGCGGCGTCGGAGGCCACGGCCAGCCCGGCGGGCCCGCCAGCCGAATCGACGATCGGGCTGGCGGGCTGCTCGCTCACGACTGGCTCCGATCCTTGGCCCGGCAGAGTGTACCGGCCACGTGCTGGGGCGGCGGCGCTCGTTCACGCCGAGACATCCGGGAGCGCCGGGGGTTGAGGTTCTGGCTGCGAAGCAGCCGACGGCCCTGGGCCGCTCCGCGGCGATGAGGCGACGTTCGACGCCCACGCAATTCCAGCCGGCGATTCCAAAGCACCGTGCGGGCGGTCGGTGCGATGGCACGATCGCCCGACAGCCCGTAGCATGTCGGCTCGCCCAGCACAGGGGTTCCACGATGACCATGCCCGCCGTCGCCTCTCATGTCCCAGACGCCCTCATCCCGTGGCTCGCGACCTCGGCGTCGCTGGTGTCCCCGGGCGGCGCGCTCCTCTGGCTGATCCTCGTCGGCGCCTTCCTGCTCGTGCTGTTCTTCCTGGCGATCTTCCTCGCCAAGCGCTACCGCCGATGCCCCTCCAACCGCGTGCTGGTCATCTATGGACGGGTCGGGGGCAACAAGGCCTCCAAATGCCTCCACGGCGGCGGCGCGTTCATCTGGCCGTTGATCCAGGACTACGCCTATCTGTCGCTTGAGCCCATGGTCATCGAGATCCCGCTCCAGGGAGCCCTCTCGCTCAACAACATCCGCGTCGCGGTTCCCAGCACCTTCACGGTCGGCATCTCGACGGACCCGGTGCTGATGAACAACGCCGCCGAGCGCCTGCTCTACCTGACGCTCGACCAGATCCGTGAGCAGGCCCAAGACATCATCCTCGGGCAGCTGCGCCTCGTGATTGCCACCCTCACGATCGAGGAGATCAACAAGGACCGCGAGAAGTTCATGAATCTCATCAACCAGAACGTGGGTGAGGAGATCAACAAGATCGGTCTTGACCTGATCAACGTCAATATCCGAGACATCACCGACGAATCAGGCTATATCGAGGCGATCGGCAAGCGGGCCGCCGCCGAGGCCGTCAACCGCGCCAAGGTCGAGGTGGCGCAGCAGGAGCGAGACGGTGCGACGGGCGAGGCGATCGCGGTGCGTGAGCGGAACGTGTCGGTGGCCAAAGAGGCCGCCTCCACCGCCGAGGGCAAAAAACTCGCCGAGCAGAAGCAGCGCATCACGGTGGCGGCCCTCGAAGCCGAAGCCCTGACCGGCGAGGCTCAGGCCAAGCGCGACCAGGAGATCGCCCAGGCGACGCGCAACTCCGAAACAATCGCGGCCCGCAAGACCGCCGAGCAGGAGCAGCGCATCCGCGTCGCCGAGGCAGAGGCCCGCGCCGTCGCCGGCGAGAACACCTCCGCGGCGTCGGTCGCCGAGACCTCCGCCAAACTCGCCGAGGTGCGGGCCGAGGCCAAACGCCGCTCGGAAGTGGCCGGCGCGAATGCCGCGACCGCCATCCTCATCGCCCAGCGCGAGCAGGAAGTCGCACGCCTGGGCAAGGACGAACTGGCCCCGCAGGAAATCCAGAAGCAGAAGATCGAGATCGCCGCCGCCGCCGAGGCCGAAAAACTCCGCATCGAGGCCCGAGGCAACGCCGACGCGATCCTGGCCAAGTACGAGGCCGAGGCTCTGGGCGTCCAGAAAGTGCTCGAGGCCAAGGCCGAGGGCTATCGCAAGCTGATGGCCGCGTGCAGCGAGAACCCGCAGATCGCCCCCACCCTCCTGATGATCGAGAAACTGCCGGAGCTTGTGGCCGAGCAGGTCAAGGCGATCCAGAACCTGAAGATCGACAAGATCACCGTGTGGGAGGGCGGCAACAGCAACAACAACGGCCCCAACGGCTCAAACCGTGGCACAACCGCCCAGTTCTTGGCCGGGCTGATCGGCGCCCTGCCGCCCATCCATGAACTCGCCAAGCAGGCGGGGATCGAACTGCCGGGGGCGCTGGGAAGGATGGAGGGGCATGTGCCTACGGTCCCGACGGTCGTGAACGGCGTGGATCAGGGGGAGAAGGCGGCGAAGCAGTAGCCTCGCTGATCGGCGACCCCGGAGGGGTCGAGGGCTGTAGCCACGGGTGGAGTCTCGGCGTGGCGCAGCCCGCCAAGACGGAACCCGTGGTACACGATGAGTGTGAATTGCCGCCCCGGGAGGGGCGGAGGGAGGAACCCTTCAACTCATTCGATCAAAGCTCAGCCTAACTGAGTTTACTTCTTGTGAACGGCGCGACCCTGTCAGCGTACCGCCCATCTAACGAGCGCCCCGCTGAGCACGAGAATCGAATATGTCCATTGCTTCGACAGCGACATGCTCGTTTCGGTCGTTCCCACATGCTCTGGACTTGTTTGCGCGAAGAGCAGATTCGAGAGCGTTGACAGCGCCGCGCTAGACTATGTGAGCCCCGAACAGTTCGAGGCGAGTCAACGCGGTTGATCGAAGTGTGTCAACGCGACGTGGGTCAGGTCAGATTCCCGGCGACCGTGCCCGTGTACCCGGAACTTCGCCCCGCCTCGGTTCCGGCGACCGTGTCGTGCCTCGGAACTTTGATGATCGCCCGTGTGAAACCAGACGCCCGGTTACGCCCCCCCCGGCTCCACCGGCACCGGGTCCGCATCAACCCCAGGCTCCACCACCGGCTCCACAGGCTCAACCCCTTCAACCCCCACCCCCGGCTCCACCCCATCCGGCCTCACGAACGTCGCGTCCGGGTATCGCTCCTGATACCGTCGCAGCCAGTCCGTCCCCACCTCACCGAACAGGAAGTCGTAGTCGATCCGGCGGCTGGACACCTCGATCGGCAGGCCGGGCAGGGCCGCGATCGTGCCCTCCTGCGCCACCCGCAGCTGCCCCGAATCCCGCAGGAAGTTCAGGATTGCGATGCGAAGGTCCGTCGCCGCCTGGTCGCGCGCGTTGAGCGCATCGAGCAGGTCCGCCTCGGTCTCCAGGCGCGTCCGCGTCGGGATCTCGTCGCGCTTGAGTTCCTGCTCCTGGCGACGCCGGACGTTGATCTCCACGCGATACTCGGCCAGTTCCAGCTGCCGGCGGGCCAGGTCGATCCCGCGAGCCGACCGGCGCACGTCCAGCAGCAGGTTGTCGCGGAACTGGTCGTACGTCCGCTCGCGCTGCTGCAGGGCGATGGCGGTCTGTCGCAGTTGCAGCCGTTCGGTCCGCCGGTCCAGCGGCAGCCCGAACGTGACCGAGGCGTCCCAGTCGGCGTCCTTGGGGTCCAGCGAGAACCCGGCGTTGTCGTTCTGGTCATCCGATCCGATCGACGCGCCCGCCGACAGGTTCAGGTCGGGCAGAACCTGATTGCGCGCGACCAGCACGTCACGCCGGGCGTCCACCACGCGGTCGCGCTCGGTCTGCAGATCAAGCCGGTTGCCAAGCGCTGCCTGCATCGCCTGATTCATGTCCACCTCGGGCGCCGCCAGCGAGATCGCCGAGCCCGTGATCCGCACCGGCGTCTCGACCGACAATCCCAGCCGGATCTTGAACCGCTCGAGTTGCACCACGAAGTTCTCGCGCTGCTGGTCGAGCGCCGCCCGGGCCGCGAACACGCGGTTCTGGGCATCGGCCAGCGCGAACGCGGCCACGATCCCCGCGTCCACCTTGGCCTGCTGCTCCTGCTCGAACTGCAGGAGGCTGGACAACTGCGCGGCCTGGTTCTGGATCTGCGACAGCGCCTGCACGAGGCGGAAGTAATCCACCGCGATGCTCACCAGGAACTCGCGCCGGAACTCCTCGAAGTTGCGGGCCGCGTAGATCAGGTCGCGCTCGCTCTGGATCAGCGTCTCCCGCGCCACCATCCCCGCCCCGCGCAGCAGCGGAACGTTGGCGTCGATGGCCAGTGTGTTCGACTGGAAGTACTCGCTGCCGACCCGCTCCCGCAGGTTATCGGTCGCCTGCGTGATCCAGCGGGCCTCGACCTCGCCGCCATAAGGCAGCCTCTGTGTCGCCCGCAGCTCGTTGATGATCCGCAAGGCCGTGTCGAACCGCCCATCATCACCCACGCCGGCCGCGCGGAATGTCGTGTCGTTGAACAGGCGGGGGTCCCACCGGTGCTGCTCGATGAGCAGGCGGATGGCGGCCAGGACGTAGTCCTCCTCGGCAGAACGGAACTCGCGGGCGCTGATCTGGGCCTCCCGCAGCGAGCCCTCGAGGTCGAGCGTGAGCAGCAGGGCCGGGTCATAGCCGATGGCCGCCGCCGCCAGGGCCGCGTTGCGGTCCAGGCGGGCCGGCACCTGGGCCAGCTCCCCCGCCACGTCGAACGCCAACGCGTCCGCCGCTGGGTTGTTCGTCGGAGGCTGGGTCGCGTACAGCCCCTCGCGAGGCACGTCGATTCTGCCCACCCGCACCGGCACCGGCTCGCTCAATCCGGCAAACCGGGCCCGGTCCTCCATCAGTTCGCGGGTCCGCCGGTCGATGCCTTCAAGACCCGGACTGCACCCGATCACGCCCGTCGCGCAGGCAAGTCCGAGAATCACCGATCTGGTCGGGCGGCGCAACGAGCCACCATCGCCAACCCCGCGCGGCAACCGATCGGCGGCGATTCGTCGCAAGTGCTTGACTCCCAGTCAGTTGAGCCAGATGTAGGAGAGGATTCGGGTCCGTCCGCCCCACATGCCGGGGGCACGGCGCGGGGGCAGAGTGTACCCGGATTCCGGCGTGGCGTTGCGAATCCAAACCTTCGCGCCTAGTGTTGCGAGCAATTCGCTGCGTATCCGATCAAAGCCCGAATAACTCGCCGATTGTGTGTGGGCAAACGGTGAGCGGGTGGCCTCGACGGTGGTTTTGACCCCCGTCGCCCTGGGGTGGTGGAGCCCAAGCCCCGGGCCGGTCGGAGCCCACGGAGGGGCGGTTCGACGCGATCTGACCGATCGCCTCCCGCGCGGGCAAGCCTCTGGCGTCGGCCGACGCGCCGCATGCCGCCCCGATCGCGTGCGAGGCCTGTTTCCTTCTCCCGGGAGCCCGCGCTCGATGCCAAGCATGACCTACGACGGGCGGTCGTTCCTCTTGGACGGTCGCAGACTGTGGATTGTCAGTGGTTCGATCCACTACGCCCGCGTGCCCCGCGAGCTGTGGGTCGACCGGATCCACGCGGCCAAACTGGCCGGTCTGAACACCATCGAGACGCCGGTGTTCTGGGCGCGTCACGAGTCGCGTCCGGGGCAATACGACTTCAAGGGCGACAACGACTTGCGCCGCTTCGTCGAACTGGTGGGCAAGGCCGACCTGCGATGCATCCTGCGGATCGGACCCTACGTCGGTTCCGGGTGGGACATGGGGGGCCTGCCGCCCTATGTGGTTGACCTGAAGAACGTGCAGCTGCGGACGCACAACGCGCCGTTTCTGGAGGCCAGTGCGCGGTTCTTCGGCGCGCTGGCGGACCAAGTCCGCGACCTGCAAGCCACCGCCGCCGGCCCGGGCGGCGACGCGGGCAAGCCCATCATCCTCATCCAGAACGAGACCGCCTGGACGTGCGGGCACGACACGCTGGCGATGCAGTACCTGGGCGAACTCAACCGCTACCTGCGCGAGGCCGGGTTCACCGTGCCGGTGGTCAACGCCAACAACCTGTGGCAGAGCGTTGAGGGTGAGATCGACGCGTGGTCGGGCAGCGAGGACCTGCTGGCGGCCATGCGGCAACTGGGCGCGGTGTCGCCGGTGCATCCGCGGATGGTCATGAGCCTGCCCACGGGCGGGCTGGGAACATGGGGGCGCGTCACTCCTGAACCGGCGTCGGGCCATAGCCTGCAACGGCGCATGGCCGAGGTGCTGGCCGGCGGCGGGCAGTTCAACCTCACACCCTTCCACGGCGGGACCAACCTGGGTTTCAGCGCGGGACGCCACCCGGAGGTCGCCGACGCCTACATCACCACGAGCAACGACCGCGGCGCGCCGCTGGGCGAGACCGGCGGGCCCAACTCGAACTTCGGCCCGGTGCGTCGCCTGGCGACGTTCGCGTCCGCGTTCGGGCGCACGCTGGCGCACGCCGAGATCGAGGCGGCCCCGATCATGGCCGGGCCGACCGGGCGGCAACTCGCGCCCAACACGGTCGACGGCGGCGGGTTTGCCGTCGCGGCGGTGCGTGGCCCGCACGGGAGCGTCGCATTCGTCTTTGACCGGAGCCCCGCGGGCGCGGAGTCGGGCAAGATCCGCACGCTGGAACTGCTGCTCGCCGACGGCTCATCGCTGCCGATGGCCCTGGGCAAGCAGTCGGTCGCCTGGTGCGTGCTGGACGTCCACCTGGGCGGTCGGGCCACGCTCAACTTCTCGACGCTGTGCTGCCTGGCGTACGCGGGCAAGGCGCTGGTGGTGTTCGGCCCGGGCGGGGCGTCGGGCATGGTCTCGATCAACGGCGCGCCGCTTGAGGTTGACGTGCCGGAGGGCGATGCCCCGCTCGTGCAGGAGCACGAGGGCGTGTACCTGGTCGTCGTCAATGAGGACCTGGTCGACCGCACGTTCGTGACCGATGCCGCGGTGTTCGTGGGCGTTGATGGCGTAGACGCCGCGGGGCAGCCCGTCGGAGGGCGTGCCAAGGGCGCGATGCGGATCGACGCCGCCACCGGCGTGGTCAAGCAGGTCAATCCCGACAAGAGCCACGCGCGGCACCCGTCGCCCCCCGCACTGGGCGAGTGGGTCGTGGCCTCCATGAGCGAGCACACCAGCGGTGCCAGCGCCCGCTTCGCCTCCATCGAGAAGCCGCTCGACCTCACCAAGCTCGGCTCGCCCTACGGCTACGGGTGGTATCGCGCGACGATCAAGAGCACCGCGGCCCGCAAGGTCCGCGCCATGTTCCCGCAGAGCGCCGATCGCCTGCACCTGTGGGCCGATGGGCACGACCTGGGCGCGGTGGGGTATGCGGCCACGGATGACGTGGGCATCCCGCTCAAGAAGACCACGCGTGTGGTGGTGCTGGCCGAGAACCTGGGTCGCCTCGCGGGCGGCGCGGGCCTGGGCGAGCCAAAGGGCCTGTTCGGGCCGATCTGGGCCGCCACGCCGATCAAACTCGCGAAGCCCAAACTGGTGACGGGCGAGCCGGTAGACCTGCTGAAGTTCAAGTCCCCGCTGTGGGAGGTTCGGCAGGGCGACACCAGCGAGCCCGACCGCCTGACGTGGACGTTCTCGCACCGCAAGAAGACGGGCGTGATCGTGCGGGTCGATCCCCTGCCGGGACGGGCGATCCTCCTGCTCAACGACAAGCCGATCCGATTCTTGGATCGCGGCGGCACGTTGCGCCTTGTGCTCGAGGCCGAGGCGCTGACTCGCGGCAACAACACCATCCAGGTCTCGTTCCTGGGCGAAGGGGTCGAGTTCGATTCGGAGGCGGCGGGCAAAACCGCGGCCAACGCGCTGCACCTGTCCGACGCCGACGCCGAGCTGACGGCCAAGGCCGAGTGGGCGTTTGCCAAGTGGGAGGCGCCCGCACCGTCGGCCTACGCCGCGGCCAGCAAGTCGGCGATGACCGGCGCGGCGGGGCCGACGTGGTGGCGCACCTCCTTCCGCGCCAAGGACCGCACGCATCCCCTGATGCTCGACCTGACCGGCATGACCAAGGGCCAAGTCTATTTCAACGGGCACCACATGGGGCGGTACTGGGTCGCGGCGCCCGCGGGCGTGGCGGTCTGGCAGCCCTCGCAAACCCGCTGGTACCTGCCCGAGTGCTGGCTCCGCGATGACGAGGACAACGAACTGGTTCTCTTCGACGAGCACGGCGGAAACCCGGGCAAGTGCCGGTTGACCTGGGATGACAGGCCGGCGCCGATCCGGGCGTGAGTGCGGAGGCCGGAACAGACGAAGCGACAAACAGACGAAGACTCAAAGAGAAGCGGGCAGTTCACACGGACGGACTCGTGTGCGGAGTCGAGCAAGCGGGGCCGCTCGGAATCGGCTTCGGCACGAGCTGGAAGTCCCCTCGGCCCGGTTCTGTACTTCGTTTCTTCTTAGGAGGCTCCCCATGGCTCTCACCGGCCCCACCTGGCAGAAGGCCGCGTCCTTCGCGGCCCACGCGCACCGCAACCAGATCCGAAAGGACAACAAGACGCCGTACTTCGCCCACCCGGTGCGCGTGGCGTTCACCGTTCGAGACGTGTTCAACTGCCAGGACGAGGTCGCCGTGGCCGCGGCCTTCCTGCACGACACCATCGAGGACACGCTGACCGATTACGACAACCTGTTCGAGCACTTCGGCAAGACCATCGCCGATTGCGTGGCTGCCCTGACCAAGAACGCGACGCTCCCCGAAGCGGTGCGCGAGCCGGTGTATGACCAAGGCCTGGCGGCCGCGCCGTGGCAGGCGCGGCTGGTCAAACTGGCCGACGTCTACGACAACTTCCACGACGCGATCGACACCTGGGGCCCGACGAAGATCCCGGGCAAGAACTTCGAGCGTGCGGCCCGGGCGCTGGCGATTGCCGAGAACGGGGCGAAGGACGCGGGCGGATGCATCGAGCGGGCGATCAACGCGGTGCGGGAAATGGTGGAGGCGGCGCGCAGGTAGGGGGGAGCGTTGACGGAGCCGATCGCGCACGCGATCGGGCAACGATGTCCCGTCAGGGGCGTCTGAAGCAACGGGCGCGCACACGGTGGCCCAACCGCTCGCGCGGCCGGTTCTGTTGAGCCAACAGTCAAGCGTCGCGTGATCGGATCAGGTCGTACACCTGCTGGGCCGTGGTCGCCGCGTAGATCTGCGTGCGGAAGTCCTCGACCGTCATGAGGCGCGAGATGCGGGCCAGAGCCTGGATGTGGTCGCTGGTCTTGTCAGGCGGGCTGGCCAGCAGCACGATCAGGCGGACGGGCTTCGAGTCGATGGCCTCGAAGTCCAGCGGGAGCGAGGGCTTACCCACCGCCATCGCCAGCGACTTCATGCCCGACGACTTGCCGTGCGGGATCGCCAGCCCGTGCCCGATGCCCGTCGTCCGCGTCTGCTCGCGGCTCCAGACCGCGTCGCGGAGCGAGGCGGGGTCGGTCACGCGTCCCGCGGAGGCGAGCAGGTCCACGAGCTCCTCGATCACGCCACGCTTGTCGGTGGCGACCAGCGGGACCTTCACGCATTCGATGCTGAGAATGTCAACAAGATTCATCGAGTGCTCTCTGGCCGAAAGTGGCGTGGGGCAAGTGTAGCGGGGTGGCGGCGCGGGTGGGCACGCGAGCGACCGGCGATTCACCGCCCCAGCACCACCGCGAACGATCCATCCCGATACGCCGTGCCCGCCTGCCCGGGCAGCCCGCTCGGCTCCAGCGACTGTCTAGCGAGCGTCCGCAGGTTGTGCCACCGCGTGAACCACGCGGCCATCTGCTCGTTCTCCTCGGGCTCCAGGCTGCACGTCGCGTACAGCACACGCCCCTTGGGCGCCAGCAGCAGGATCGAATCCGCCCCGATCTGCCGCTGCACGTCGGCCATGCGGTCCAGCGTTCGCTCCGTGAGCCTGTACCGCGCCTCGGGCCGGCGCGCCAGCACGCCCGTGTTCGAGCACGGCACGTCCAGCAGGATCAGATCGCACCGCTGGCGGCTGGCCTCGACCAGTTCGTCGCGCGTCAGCACACGCACCCGCGGGTGCCCCGCGAACACGCCGCGGAGCGTGACCAGGCGCTCCTCATCCGTGTCCGTCGCCAGAATCTCCGCCTCCGGGAACAGCGCGGCCAGTTGCCGCGTCTTGGTCCCCTGCCCCGCGCACACGTCGGCGATCACGCGAGGCGGGTGCCTCGTGTGCGTGCCGGCGGTGAGTTGCGCGTGCCCGAACGCGACCGACGCCGACGACGCCGGGTCCTGCACCCACACGTCGTCGCGCCCGCCCAGGAACGAGCCAAGGTCCGCGTGCGGTCCGGTCCAGACGTGATGGCCCGGTGAGCGGTGGGGGACCAGGCGTGGGTCGCCGGCGGCGATCGGCTCGCGGGCGTGGGACGTGTTGATGATCGTCGGCGCTGGGGTCAGCCCGTGCAGCGCTCGGGCGCGGACGAGATCGCGCGATGGGCTGGATGCGGGGGGGCCGGCTCCTGCGGTCCGGCTGGTCGCGCCCGCGTGAGATTCGTCCGCCGCTTCCGTCGTGCTCACCGCCCCCGCGGCTTCGCCCCGCCCTTGTGCAAACGCGTGCCCCACCCACCGCTCCAGCATCCGCCGCGGCATGCTGGTCGCGATCGAGAGTCGATCGAGCTCGATCGCGGGCATCACCTCACGCGACAGCACCCGGGCCGACCCATCGGGCATGGGGATCTCGTCGAGCTTGTCGGTCCACGCCGGGCGGCGGACATGCGCCCCATCCGCGTCGCGGGACGAGAGCTCGGCCGTCCGCCGCAGGATCGCATTGACCATCGCCCCGGCCTTGGGCCTGATCCGCCGCTTGGCCCACTCCACGCTCTGGTCGATCGCGGCGTGCGGCGGGATGCGGTCCAGCAGCAGCAACTGGGCCGCCCCCGACAGCAGCACCGCCCGCATCGCGGGCTCCAGATCGCCCAGGTCGCGCCCGGACGCCGATTCCAGCAGGATCGAGAGCGTGAGCCACCGGCGGATCACCGAGTCGTGGATCGCGTGGGCCAGGGCCGCATCGCGGGCGTCCAGACCACCCGTCTGCGCCTCGGTCGGGATCAGCAGCGGGAAGGCCCGGGCCTGGCGAGTCAGCACGCGGCACGCGGCGTCGCGGGCATCCGCGGGCGTGCCGCCCTGCTCGCGGGGCGCGTCCGACTCGGGCCGGCGGGAACTTGTGGGTTGATCGCGTCGTGGCACCGCGGCGAGTGTAGGGTTTGCCCCGGAGATGCCCAGTGGACGAGCCCGCGGGAGATATGCCACCATCGGAAGTCCATCGGGCAGAGGACGCCCCGGCTGGCCTCACGCGCCCGCCCGGCGGGCTGCTGGGCGGCATGCGGATCCGCAAGAAGCTCATCTTCCTCCACACCTGCTTCTCGCTGGGCCTGGCCGCCATCCTGCTCGTCTCGCTGCGGCCGGCGGTGGCTCGGATCGTGGACCGCGCCGAGGTCGATGAGGCGACGCTGCTGCTGCGGACCCTTGTGCGTCACGTCGAGGACGGCGGCGATCCGGAGGCGATGGCCCGGGCCGTCGAGGGCGCGGGCACCACGCTGCGGGTGGGCACCCGAAACCAGGTCGGCATCTCGGAGCAAGTGGCCCAGAGTGCCCGCGACTCCGGGCGCGACGCCGTGCGCCCGCAGCCCGGCAGCGAGCCGGTGGTGCTGGTAATCCGACTGCCGTTCCCCGTCTCGGAAACCGCGCCAGACTCCGAGCGCTTCGCGGTGGCCACGACGCGGATCCTGGAGGCCCGCGAGGCGGTCGTACACCTGTTTGTGTTGCTCGTGGTCGCGCTGCTTGGCGTGTACGCGCTGGTGGCGATCGCACTGGAAGTGTTCGTGATGCCCCAGCATGTGTACGACCCGATCCGGCGCATGCGGGAGGCCGACCTGGCCGTGCGCGAGGGTCGAAAGGACCAGGAACTCATCCCCGAGCGCCTGATGCCGCGCGATGAGCTCGGCGAGATCATGCGATCCCGGAACGAATCGATCCGCGCGGTGCGCGAGCACGAGGCGGCCCTCGCCGCCGCGTTCGCCGAGATCGAGCGCGTCGCCACCGACCTCAAACGCAAGAACCACCTGCTCGAACGCGCCCAGCAAAACCTGCGGGACGCCGACCGCCTGGCCAGCCTGGGCATGATGTCCGCCGGAATCGCGCACGAACTCAACACGCCCTTGGCCGTGCTCAAGGGCTTGGTCGAGAAACTCCACCGCGACCCGCGGGCCGGTATGGACGCACCGCAGGCGGCCCTCATGCTCCGCGTCGTCCAACGCCTCGAGCGCCTGGGCGAGAGCCTGCTCGACTTCGCCCGCGTTCGCCCGCCTGAGACCCGCCCGGTCCTGCTGCGGGAACTGGCCGATGAAGCCGTCACGCTGGCCCGCCTCGACCGCGACGCCGGCGACATCGCCCTGGACGCGACCATTGACCCCACGCTCGAGATCGAGTGCGACGGCGACCGCATGGTGCAGGTGCTGGTGAATCTGACGCGAAATGCGGTGGACGCGATCCGGCGCGGGCGGGCCGTCGCGTCCGCCGCGTCGCCCTCCGCTTCCGTCGCCACCGCCCCGCGGCCCACCGGCCGCGTCGTCCTCGCCGCCGAGGTTCAGGACCGCGACGACGGCCCGTGGGTCTGCATCACCATCACCGACGACGGGCCCGGCATCGACCCCGACGTGCTCACCCGACTCTTCGAGCCCTTCGCCTCCACCACCCTCGACGCCCGCGGCACGGGCCTGGGCCTGGCCGTCTCCGAGGGCATCGTCCGTGAGCACGGCGGAGTCATCCTGGCCAAGAACCGCGCCGACGGACGCGCGGGCGCCGTCTTCGAGATCCTGATGCCGCGGGTGTCACCGACGAGCGCTCAACGTGACGCCAGCACCCCTGCCGCCCGAGCGGAAACGTGACTCCGCCATGGTCCCGCCGATGAGCACTCACGAGGCGGAGAGCCGCGGCCACACGCGGTCGGCTCTGTTCCTGGAATCTCCTGTCACACGATCGAGCGGGACGCCCTTGCGAGTGCTCCGCTGTCTTTGGCCCGCGCCGCGCGGTGCCGCAGGCGTCAGCACCCTCAGAACTCCACCCCTACCCCGATCGTCCCGATCACCCCCACCGATTCGTCGTCGTTGTAACTCCGGGCCGCGTCGCCCAGCGCGACCACCTGCACTCCGATCGCCAGCTCCCACGCCCCCAGCCTCGCGCCGGCCCCAAGCAAGCCGCCCCCCTCACCGGTCAACGGCACCCCCACGCTCACGCCGAAGCTTGCGAACCCGAACGCATCGTTCTCCCCGTTTGCCCCCTCGTAGTAGTTGCTCAGGCTCAGCCCCACACTGATCGGGAACGACACGCTCACGCCCGCGAGCATCCCGCTCTCAACGCCGATCGCATCCAGCCCGAATCCCGGCTCCACGCCCAGTTCCAGGTACGTCCCGGGCCGGCCGCCGTCGTTGGCCTCATCGCCCGTCTCGATCGCCAGCACGATGCTGGGCTGCAGCGCCCACGCACCCAGGACCGCCGAGTCGTCGTACGACGCCGCGACGTACACCTCCTCGATCGTGTCCCACGCATCCGACGGGCTGGTGTACCAGCCGTACCGCCCCTCCACCGTCCAGTCGCCGAGGCACACCGCCAGCCCCGCGTACAGATCGCACTCGTACCAATGCTCGCGGAAGTTGTCGCTCGTGCCCGCGTCGGTCGCCTGCGCATGGAACGAACTCCACGTCCCCATCGTCAGCGAAGCGGTCGCCGTCGCGCCCTGCCACACATCCAGCCACACATCCGCCCACGGCTGAACGACCAGCCCCGCGTCCTCCCAGAAGAACCCGCGCGAGCAGTACGCCGTCGTGAAGTCCAGCCCTGCCCACAGGTGCAGGCGCGAGGCTGGCTGCTCCAACAGCGACCCATCCTCGTCCACGCCCTCCGAGCCATCGACGCCAGCCTCTGCGTCACCCTCCGCCCCCGCTCCGCCCGCGACCCGCGGCCCGTCCGTCACGCGGGGTCTGGTCCCCACGTTCGGCCCGACCTCGCTCTCCTCCGCCGACGCCAGCGATCCGCCCTCCGGCGGTTCAAACTGCGCACCGACCTCCCGCCTCAGGCCAGCCACCGCCAGCATCGCCGCCGCGGTCGTCCATATCGGGTGTGGAGATTGGATGCGTGCGCTCCGAGAGCCGCGTGCGGGCCACCCGCCGCGTCCAGCCCGGCGTATCGGTCCAAATGCCCCCTATGTTCATCCGCAATCGCCCCGCTGTGCTCACCTGTTGATCCATCCCCCAGTTCCCGGGAGTCCCCGATGATCCACGCCGTCGCGCTCGCACTGGCCCTGCTCGCCCAGCCCGACCCCGCGCCGGCGGGCGACAGCGTCGAGGTCCCCGCCAACCCACCCACCCTCGTCACCCCCTTCGTCGCCGACATGGACCACGACCACCCGCTCCCGGAGCACCCACGCCCGCTGCTCATCCGCTCTTCCTGGCTCAACCTGAACGGGCCGTGGCATGACGCGATCACCGACACCCACGGCGAAGGCGCGGCCCACGACCCCGACGCGCAGCCCGTTAGGCTAAAGCCGTAACGCGCCGATCTCCGATCATCGCCCGGAGCGGGCGCCAGCGTCTCACCCGATCCTTGCGCAACGGCTTGGAACCACCCTCACGCACGACGTTCGATCACCCCCACCCCGCCTACCGCTATCCTGCCCCACATGCCCGGCCCGCTCTCGTCCTTGCTCAACGCTCGCCGCGCCCTCCCGGTCGCGTTGGTCCTCCTCACGATCACCGCCCTTCTGCCCGCTCGCAACCTCGCCTGGGCAGGCTGGTTCGGCACGCTCGTCCAGACCCTGGCCGCCCCCATCAGCCACCCGGTCTCCCGCTTCATCCGCTGGGTCGTTCCCGCCGCCCCGCTGGTCGCCGATGAGGACGCCGGCAGCCGCGCCTGGCGCCTCCGCGCGGAGGAGTTCGAGACCCTTTACCTCCGCGAGCGGTCCGCCAACGACCGCCTGCTCGAGCAGATCGCCCTCCTGCAATCCGGCCTCGAACTCAACCCCGGTCTGGGCGTCCGCCAACTCGCCACTCCCGTCATCGGCGCCAGCAGCGATCTCTCCAGCGGCCTCATGTCCGTCCGCGCCCCGCGCGGCAGCAACATCACCCCCGGCACCTCCATCGCCGTCGTCGAGGGCGTCCAGCTCCTGGGCCGCGTCGATTCCGTCCGCGCCATGATCGCCCAGGTCCGCCCCATCACCGATCGCTCGGCCTCCCGCGTCGAGGGCGTCGTCGTCCTGGGGGACTCCCGCGAGGCCCCGCGCCTGCGCTGCAGCCTCGCCCCCGCCGGCGACGGCACCCTGATCGGCCCCGTCGAGAACCCCGCGGGCCTGCCGATGGGCGTCGCCCTGGCCGTCGGCCACCGCGTCCGACTCTCCGACCCCACCTGGCCCGAGAGTGCCCAGGAACTCATCCTCGGGCAGGTCGCCTCCATCCAGCCCAACCCCGAGCAGCCGCTCCGCCAGATGCTGGTGGTCCGCCCGCTGGTCGATCTCTCTCGCGTCAGCGAGGTCGTCCTGCGCATCCCCGTCTCGCGGGAGGACGCCGGCGCTGAATCCGCCCGCACGCCCGCTCCCGCCCCCGTGCCGCGCGAAGGCGGTGCCCCGCCATGAACTGGACCGTCTACCTTCTCGCGCTCTGGCTCGTGCTGGGCCTCGAACTGAGTCTCAAACCCGCGCTCGCGCTGGGCCCGACCGCAATCGCGCCTTCGCTCGTGCTGCCGCTGGTCATCTTCGTCGCGATGCACGCTCCCTCCGTCGCCGCCCTCTGGGCCGCCGCCGTCGCGGGGCTGCTGCTCGACCTCACCTTCCCCCTCGCGCTCACCACCGGAGGCGAGGTCCGCGTGCCCGGCCCCTCCGCCCTTGGCTTCACACTCGCGTCCGCCCTCACCCTCAACCTCCGCGCCATGCTCATCAAGCGCAATCCCCTCACGCTCCTGGCCATGTCCATCGCCGGGGCCATCGTCGCCGCAATCGTCGTCGTCGCCCTGCTCACCATCCGTGCCACCTATGGCGACCCCATCGCTTTCCGTCCCGCCCCGCAACTGGGCGCCCGCCTGCTCTCCAGCCTCTACACGGGCGTGGCCGCCCTCCTCCAAGCCCTGATTCTGTTCCCCATGGCGACCCTCTTCGGCTTCACGTCCCATCACGCTGGCCACCGACGATTCACCACGCGGTGAACGTGGCATCGTGCCACCAGCCGCGGCCCCGAACGGCGGGTGCTCTCCACCCCCTTGCCCGCGCTCCCCCCTCTGCGTCTCGATGGCTCGGTGTTCAATCCCCCGCCCGAGAACCGCCCCGCCCGCGAGCCCGGTCCACGCCCCCATCAACCGTCGCCCATCGACGCCGGTATAGCCCAGTATGCGCCCCACGCTCGCCACCGCGACGGTCACTCCCCCCGCGCCCCGCCCCACACCCTCCACCATCCTCCTCAAAGACGGCCCCTTCACGGTCGCCCATCACCACTGACAGCCCGGCGACCACCGTTGGCACACCGAAAACCGCGTGGTCACGGGCCATGTCGTCGTCTTCCCCCGGACCCCCGTCGCCATGCAGCCCGTCGGCGCCGACCGCGTGCTGGCCGACCCCAACTGCATCCTCTTCTGGAACCACGGCGAGACCTTCCGCCGCCATCTGCTCAGCAGCCGGGGCGACGAGAGCGCGCTCTTCGCGGTCGACACCGACGCCGCTCAGGACATCATCGCCGAGTCCGACCCGTCCGTGCGCGACCGGGCCGAGCCCTTCGTGATCCGGCGCGCCCCCAGCGACCCGCGCTCGTTCATGACCCAGGCCGCCATCATGCGGGCCGCCATGTCGGGCGAAGCCCTGGACCCGATCGAGTGGCAGGAGGCCACGCTCGCCCTGGTGCGCCACGCCGTCCGCTGCGCCTACGCCCCGACCAACACCGAGGGCCGCCGCCCGCCCACCGCCCGTCGGCGCACGCAGATGGAGGCGGTCGAGCAGACCCGCGCCTTCCTGGCCTCCAACTGGTCGCGCTCGCTCTCGCTCATGGACATCGCCGAGCGGATCGGCTTCAGTCCTTACCACCTGTGCCGCGTGTTCCGCTCCGGCACCGGGCGCTCCCTGCACGAGTACCTCACCCAGCTCCGCCTCCGCGGCGCGCTCGACTCCATCGCCAGCCAGCCCGCGAACGCGCTCACCCAGGTCGCCTCCACCTGCGGCTTCGCCAACCACAGCCATCTCACCCGCGCCTTCCGCGCCGCCTTCGGCCTCACCCCGAGCACCGCACGCCGTCTCATCGCCGAAGGCCGCCTGGGCGAACTCCGCCGCTCGCTTGGGATCATCTGAGTCTGGCCCCCTCGCCCGGTTGTGGCTTCCCGAAACGGAGTGAAAGCCGACGGTGAGCGGTGGCCCGCCCGCCGCGCCCCCTGCACGCACCGGGCAAAAACTCAGCGACCGCGGAGTCCCGCGGCCGCTGGTCAACACATGCACGTTCACGCAACTTGGTTCAGCTCTCCACGATTCCCAACTCGGCCGGCCCGCTCCAGGCCAAACCCGTCGCCGCCGGCATCACGAACAACGGCCTCAGAGCCCCGTCCGGATCGCGAGCCGCCAGCGCCAGCCGCGTCGTCCTCGCCTCGGGCGAACGGAACGACACCATCTGCACGCCCGCTTGCGCCTGGAACTCATGCACAATCTCGCCCAGCGTCCCGCCCGCGTAGGTGCAGACATAGATCGTGTTGTTCTGCACCGCGGGCAGGTTTGACATCGCCAGCAGCACGCCCTCGCCCTCGCCCCACGTGGAGTTGAGCCAGAGCCGCGCCTCCCCGCGCGTCACGCCCGGCATGGCCGCGAACGACCGCGCCTCGGTCTTGGGGTCCGTCAGCAGCGACACCACATAGGGCGAGCCGACCGCGCCCTGCATGTCGCTCAGCAGGCGGTCGCTCTCGACCGCCTTGGCCAGGCGATCAAACTCGCCCAAGTTGTGCATGAACGTCAGCCCAAACGTCACCGCCGCCGCCGCGAATCCCACCGACGCCGCCCGCCAGATCGGCGAGACCTGCCGAGAGGGCGTGAGGCCCATCGCCAGCGCCCGCAGGCGCCGGTGCCGGCTCGCGGCCGGCAGCGCCTTGCGCACCGCCTCCAGCACCATCGCACGAAGCCCCGCCGGCGGCTCCACGTCCGGCAGCAGGTGCTCCGAAACGCTCAGGCGGGTCTGCTCACGGCGCACCTGCGCCTGGATCGCCGGGGCCGCCGCGTCGAACGCCGCGTCGAATGCCTCGCGCTCCTGCTCATCCAGCAGGCCCATCGCGTCCAGCACCGCCAACTCGATCAGCTCCTGAGTCTTCATGCGAGTGTTCATGGGCTCTTTGTTGATTGGCGTGTTCATGCCGTCGCTTCCTCGCTCGCCCTCTCACGCAGCCGCACGAGAGCCCGGCTGAGCGCTGACTTGATTGTCCCCAAAGGCGTACCCAGCTCCTCCCCGATTTGTCGCAGCGTCTGGCCTCCCAGATACGCCCGTAAAACCACCGTCTTCTGCAGGTCAGGCAGCGTGTCAATCCGCTTGAGCAACGCCACGAACCGCTCGTCCTGTTCCATCCGAGCCCCAGAGACCTTCCCCGGCGCCGCCACACCTTCCCCATGCTGCCCGCCATCCAGCGACCCGGGCCGAATCCGCGCCCTCGAACGCCTCAACTTATCCACAAGATGTCGACGGGAGATCAACATCACCCACGTCACCAACGCCGCTCGCTTCGGGTCGTATCGACCCGCGGTTCTCCACAGACGGACAAACACCTCCTGCACCGCATCTTCCGCCTCGGCCCTCGTCGGCATCGCCTGGAACGCCAGACGATACACCAGCGACCCGAAACGGTCGTACAGCTCGCCCACCGCCTCGGGCTGATTCTCAGCCACGCGACGCATGAGATCCAGGTCCAGATCGCCCTGCTCGCCTCGCGGCTTGTCGGGCCGAGCCACCATGCTTCACCTCGCTCACGCCCGGGATGATCTCGTCGTCGAGACCCCGAGCGGCCCACGCAATCCACGCGAGCGCCAGCATATACGCCGGGGGATACCCCGCGGATGCCGGTTTCAAGGATTCTCATGTCAAGACTACGTTCAGAACACGAACAGGACAGTTTGGGCTTCTGGGGGCTTGGCCACCTTCCGTGTTTCAGGTTGCAGTTAGTCTCCGCTCATGCCGCACGGTTCCGAGAATAGACCCGCAGCCCGCCCCGTACACAAGGAGCATGACCGTCCGGGAGCCGATCGGGTTCCCCTGAGATCCGATTCACCCCGATCTGGGGCTTGCAATCCACGTCCGAAACCGTTAGTCTCCGTATGTGTCGGGTCGCGAAACTCCAAAGGAGTGATCTCGTGATGCCCGCTTCTGGGTTTGGGGTAGTTCGAGCAGCCAGCGCCACTTCCATGCGGCGCGCATCCCGAGCGTTCTCGCTCGTGGATGTCATGGTGTCCATTGCCGTCATCGGCGTGCTCGTCTCTCTCATGCTCCCGGCCCTCTCGCATATTCGAGAGTCCACACGCCTCATCATCTGCCAGTCCAACCTCCGACAGATCGGCCTCGGGATCGGGCAGTATGCCGACGAATGGGACGATTACCTCGCCCCAAGCCAGTTCTTTGGCCCCAATGCCCCGCTCTCACAACTCCCCAACAACGGGATTCAGCTGTCCCAGATGATGACACTTCGCACCCCCGCCTCGGGCAAAGAGGGAACCCAGCGCTGGGACGGCCTGGGGCTGCTGTACTCCACCTACCAGCTCTCCGCTCCAGAGATCTTCTACTGCCCATCCCACTACGGCGAGCACTCCTTCCAGCGTTACGCGCTCGACTGGCGCGTCGAGGAGCCTGCCCTGGTCGGAAACTACCACTATCGCGGCGAGGGCCCCAATGG
>Ga0163144_10004413_pt1 | contig 31680 bp, 25 predicted proteins | sample OliLak19BULKMAT1_FD_123175 | JGI IMG/M metagenome (GOLD analysis project Ga0163144, IMG submission 123175) | Freshwater microbial mat bacterial communities from Lake Vanda, McMurdo Dry Valleys, Antarctica - Oligotrophic Lake LV.19.BULKMAT1 | ecosystem: Environmental > Aquatic > Freshwater >... | reverse complement strand
TCTTTTATATCACGACGAGGTTTTTATGGCAAGAATGTTGATCACGGGCCCTTGACAAACACTATACTATGTTTTATAGTACAGTTACTACGGTTAGAACGCATCTAAAGGTTGTTGCTATGTTAAATTTCTCTGTGACATTTAAATCCGGAATTCCGATCTATGAGCAGGTGATTTATGCCGTCAAGAAGGCTTTGGTCTCCGGCCAGCTAAAAGCAGGCGATCCTTTCCCTTCCGTACGCGAATTGAGCAAAGAATTACGAATCAACCCTAATACTGTTCAGAAAATTATTGCTAACCTAGTGCAGGAGAAAATCTTAGAGACGAGACCCGGGATCGGAAGTATCATCTCAAAAAGAACTCCGGCAACATTAGAAAAAAAACAAAATCTTTTAGACACAGAAATAGAGCACCTGGTTGTTGAGGCCAAGCAGTTATCGATTAAAAAAAGCGAAATTTGGGAAGCACTGCAGAAACACTGGGAGAAAGGATAAACTATGGAAAACGCCATCGAAATACGCAACCTAACAAAGAGGTTTGGCAAAAACACCGCCGTTGCAAATCTCGATCTGAGCATTCCCACCGGCAGCATTTTCGCCTTCTTAGGCCCTAATGGTGCCGGAAAAACGACGACCATCAAAACGGTCATGAATATTATGACCCCAACCAGCGGTTCAGCTAAAATATTGGACGTCGACTCTCAGAAATTAAGCCCCAAAGAACTGATGCAGATCGGCTATGTGTCGGAAAACCATGACCTCCCACTGTGGATGACCGTGAAACAATTTCTTGCCTACTGCAAAACGATGTATCCCCAATGGGACGATCAATTCTGCCAAAGGCTATTAAAGCAATTCGATCTTCCGCTTAATAAGAAGCTTCGCGATCTCTCGCGCGGAATGAAAATGAAAGCGGTTTTGGTGTCTTCTCTGGCTTATCACCCTAAACTCCTCATTCTTGACGAGCCTTTCAGTGGTCTTGATCCCCTCGTCCGTCAGGAATTTATCGATGGTATTCTGGAGATAACGGGCAACAGAGAGTGGACGATTTTTATTTCTTCGCATGATATCGATGAAGTCGAAAGACTTGCCGACTGGGTCGGGATCATCGACAAAGGACACTTCAAAGTGGCAGAAAAAGCCGAATCGCTGCACCAGCGCTTTAAAAAGATTGAATTCACATCCGATATCACTCCTGCGGCTATGCCGACCATTCCCGCCGAGTGGTTAAGTTTTCAACATAAGGGGCGCGCGGTTTGTTTTATCGACAGCGCTTATGAAGAGCCTGCTTCAAAAAAGAAGATCTGTGAACTTTTTCCGGAAGCATCCAATATCACCGTATCCACTCTGTCATTGAAGGAGATTTTCTTAACCTTATCCAAACAATTCAAAATGATGAATCTTTAGGAGACTCCTATGCTTGTCCTCCCCCACATCAAAAAAGACCTTTTCAAACTCAAGTGGTTGCTACTTGGATACACCTTTCTGGTGATCGTTGCCGCCGCCATGAATATCGGAAGTTTAAGAATGTCAGAGAACCTAGTTCTACGCCTACAGCTGCCGATGCTTGGCTACATGATTTCCTTTTTGGCAGGACTAGTCAGCATTGTCATGATTCCTTTACTGATCCAGGAAGATGCCCTGGTTGGGACCACGGCATTCTGGTTTACTCGGCCGATCGCTCGCCGGGACTTATTGATTGCCAAAATGACGTTTTTAGTTTTGTTCATTGTTCTCCTTCCGCTGGTGGCCGAGCTGCTAGTCATGACCATCAATCACATCCCCGCTCACTATTTGTGGCTGGCGGCCCCGGAAATCATCATTAAAAATATCGGCGCTATCGTCCCGGTCCTTATCCTGGCCGCGCTGACCGTGCGGTTTAGTCATTTTGCAATGATCGGAATCGGAATTGTCGCAGGAGTTGGGGTCTTGAGTATATTATTTACACTTCTGATAAGCTTCGGCGGCCTAACATCTATAGTCTATAACGCCTGGGCCGTACGCGATTATTCTCTCCAATTATCCAAAGAACTCGTGAGCTCTTTACTTATGATCACTGGCGGGTTGACTTTGGTTGTTCATCAATACTTAACTCGGAAAACCGCGAGAACGATTTCCTGGGCCGTGGCGGGATTTATTGTCCTGCAAGTCATGCAATTCTTCTGGCGCATCGACCTCTTAGAAAGCACCACCACAAAGATATCTACTGCTTTACCGGGGACGCAGACCATGAAATCCTCTCTGGATATGGACCATATCGCCATTTCCGATAATTATCGGCTCAGCAATAAAGATCCCTTAACGAAAACAATCCGGAGCCCTCTGACCGAAGCGGGAACACCATCAGGCATGGTCGCGGTCCTGACGGAATTAACAGCTCCTTATATTATTCTTTCCGACTCGGAAACACTAATATCTTTATCCGTCAGTCCGAATTATTCCCATACGCTCGCTGAAGAAAAATTCATGACGGCTTTTTCAAAAGCTCTGCCGGGTATGAATCTCATCGCTCCCTTTGAGTCCGCTCCTTCTTTTAAAGACATCTTCACAATTAAGGGAACCGAGTGGGACAAATACAAGGGTCGGCAGGGAACTTATCTGGCTAATGCCAAATACGATATTTATGAATTTAAGAAATCCTTTTCCCTGCCTCTGACACGGGGAACGTCAGAAGCCCGCGGTGCCGAACTCATTGAAATCTTTGACATCGTGGAAACGCCAAACGGGGTTTCCATTATCTTGACTGAGAAAAAAGCTAATTTGCTTTTTGATCGCGATACTAAAAAGGAAAACCCGGCCACTAGCGCGCTCGATCAATACAACCAACCCTTTATGAAAAATTACGTTTTGATTAACCCTCAGCTGGAAGAAGTTTATTTACCGGCCCTACCTGATGAAAATAACATCGCTTTTGAGCCAATACAGCGGTCACTTTCTTTGAACTCACGCACGATTATTGCAGCCAAACGTCTTGACTTTAATTCCACGCAAAATAGTTCTAAAATCGATAAAGCATGGTTAAGCGGAGCTTCGCTGGTCCGGGTCGACGCTGTTCTCATCGGAAAGAAAAAATTACTTATCCGGCAGGAAGATTTCAAAATACCGGAAAAGTCTACGGTGAATCTCGAGGCAGACACAAAACTAGATTAAACGATTAAGTATCAAAGGTATATAAAACAAGTTCTGTCAGAAGAACGGCCTACTGAGCAATAATAATATTAGGAGCGCAACCATGTTTAGCCGTCACGGAGTCATGATCATCATCGTTCTGGCAATCGTTACCGCCGTTGCGGTCGGATTACGGATGAGCACGCCGACGGACAATATGTGGCGGTCCGGCGGAAAACATTGGGTCAACAATATGCAAACCTATCAAAAACAGATCGAGCAAGACCCCAAGAAAGCGGCCGGTCCAATGAACGGACTGGCGAACGCCTATCTGGACCAAGGGAAATTCGATTTAGCCATTGAAACATACACCAAGTCCATCGAGCTAGATCCCCAATTCCCCTCGCCCTACAATGGCCGCGCCCTTGCCTATCAAAACAAAGGGGATCACGGGAAAGCCCGAGCCGATCTCCAAAAAGCGCTCGAGCTCAACCCTAACTATGCTTTCGCCTATGTTAATTTGGGACGAAATTATATGGGGTTGGGACAATATGAGGAATCCATCAAAGCTTATACCAAAGCCATTGAACTTAATCCTGCCTACCCGGACTCTTATTTTAACCGTGCCGTGTGTTACGAGATTCTCGGCGATCATGAACAAGCTATCCAAAATTACACCAAAGTCATTGAAATAGCCCCGAATGAAACCAACACCATCAAAGCGTACGAGACCCGCTCGGCCATCAATAAATACTTAGGAAATGACAAAGAGGCCGTCGCTGATCTAGACCGCGCCAATCTGCTCAAACTCCGCCGCAAAATAGTCCGTTAATTATTTTTTGGCGACCGCTGCTAAAAATTTATGGTCTTGGTGTTCCGAATTTTACGGTTTGGTAAGAATCATAACCTGCCGACCTTTGACTTTGAGGCGATTGTCGGCTACAAGCGCGGCAGCTTGGGGATAAATGCGGTGTTTCACACGGTAGATTTTTTCTTCGAGGGTTTTCAGCGTATCTTCTTCGTTAATTTTTACCGTGTCCTGCATTATGATCGGGCCATTATCCATTTTTTCGTTCACAAAATGGACGGTGAGACCGGTTCTGCTTAACGCTGTAGGTAATTGTGGTGTTGTGCTTCAATACCGAGCGATGCCGTATTTTTCTTCTGCTCCATAGCATCGGCCATACCGGGAATTGTGGCAAAAAAGACAAAAGCGAACGCCAATAAATAAATTTTTTGAATCATAAGACCTCCTGGACTAAACACGGAATAATCAGAGCAATTGTGTACCTTGGGGAGTGGCTCTTTTATACTACGCCTGAATTTTTATGGCAAGATTTAGTCTGGCTTCCAAGGGAGGGCGAGGCCGGCCTTGAGCAGTTGGGCGTTAAGGAGTTTGCCGTTGCCGGCAACGTCTTGCGGGGTCTTGGCTTTGGGGTCGTAAAACAGATCGGCAAGATAGCGGTCGTATTTGTCGGCTTTATAGGTTTTAATGACGACGAAGGCGCATTTTTGGAGTTCCTTCCGGGCGAAGCGCAATGCCCGAGCGCCCTGGCCGGTGCGCAGTTCCGGCGCGTCGATGCCAGCCAAGCGCAGGGTCTGCTCGATATAAATTTTAAACCCGCAGTCGACCTCAACGACCAAAGTATCAGCGTCGATGAGGCGCAAGACTTTGGCTTTGTAAGTATAAATGTCTTTAACCGTGGCGTCGCTCAAAACCAACGAGTACTCACCTTTTTCGTCTTTACGGGTCTCCACGATCCGACTGTTATCGATCTTACCGTCGGAGGCCGGTGGCAGAATGCGAACATTAAAACCGCAATCGACGCGCAGCCCGCCGCTCAAATTTTCGCTGTCTTTAACTTTGATGACCCGGTAGGTATAAAGCCGGCCGCGAATGATCTTGCTCTCGTCCACGTAATAAACGGCGGGTTTAAGCCGGCTCTCGACGAGCAGGGCTTTAAGGTCTTCGGTCTTGAGTCCTTCTTTTAAGATTCTCTTTTCCCAGCGGCGGCGTTCTTCTTTGGACTCGACCGTCAAAAGAAAACGGTAGTGCGACCAGGTAATCGGTAAATCTGCGTCGAGCTTTGGGTATTCACGGTAAAATTGGACGCAATGCTGCAGCGTGCGGACGTCGATATCCAGACCTTGAGATAAATACGCGTAAGGCACCGCCTCGCCGCTTTTCGCGCTTTCGGCAATCATGATCCTTCCTAGGTTCCAGTATGTGGTGACGGTTTGTTGTTCAGCGTAGCGCTTGATGTTGGCAAGGCCTTTTTGTAGCTCTGCGCGCAGGGCCTTGAGGAGTTGGGTATGGCTGGCTAGGGCGGGTGATGACATAAAAATTATTTTAACTGTACTTATGCAATTCTTGACTAGTTAAGCCTTTAATATTGCGGCAGGTTTTTCGAAAATGCTGACCTGCCGGCCTTTAACTTTGAGGCGATTGTCGGCTACGAGCGCGACGGCTTGGGGATAAATGCGGTGTTCCACGCGGTGGATTTTCTCTTCGAGGGTTTCCAGCGTATCTTCTTCATTAATTTTTACCGTGTCCTGCATAATGATTGGGCCGTTGTCCATTTTCTCGTTCACGAAATGGACGGTGACGCCGGTCTGCTTAACGCCGTAGGTAAATGCGTCCTTGATCCCGTTGGCGCCTTTAAATGACGGCAAAAGCGACGGGTGGACGTTTATGATCTTGTTGGGAAAATGTTTAATGAAGTAAGGCGTTAAGAGCCGCATGTAACCGGCCAGCACGATAAAATCAATTTTGTGCTCTTTGAGTTTGATGACGATGTCGCGATCAACGCTTTGGCGGTTGGTGTAATTGGCCGGGTTAAAAACCAGGCTTTTGATTCCGGCTTTTTCGGCGCGCTTGAGGCCAAAAGCTTTTTCATTACTCGAGACAACCAAAGCCAATTCGGCTTTGATCTCGCCCTTTTTGTGGCTGTCAATGATGGCCTGCAAGTTGCTGCCGTTACCAGAAATGAAGACTGCGAATTTTTGCATAAAATCTTTCTTGTCATTCTCGCAATTTTTTAGCGGGAAACCATAATTGGATCCCCGATAAAAGCATTCGAAGGTGACATTCTTACGTTAATTATGCATTTTCCTCTCCAAAAAATCAAGGTCTCCGCCATGACGGTAGCGGACGATGCCAGCGATCCCGACCACGGTAAAGATCGCACCGACAGAAACGAGAATCCAAAACGCGTCCACCCTTTCCGCCAGCCAAGCACTCAACAGCATAGACGTCAAAAAGGCAAAATGGATGACCATCTCCAAACTGCTGAACACCTTGCCACGCATCGATTCATCACTGACCAAATGTACGATGGTATTCGACGCAATAAAAATCGGACCGATGACAACACCGAGCAAAAACGCCATGCTTCCTGCCAAAATAACATTAGGATATTGCTGGACCATCAGGGCAAAAACCACGACCATCGCCCCACCCGCGATCAAACTTAAAAAAATCGTGCGCGACCACAACACTTTCTTCCCCCACTTACCATAGAGCACTGCTCCCACAAAAAGTCCCGCCCCTAAACATACCGCCAACACACCAAGATCGCGGGTGACACTGTTAAACGATTTTTGTATGAACACGATAATAACGGTATAGATCGCGCCCGCCGCCGACATCAAAATAAAAAACATGTTCATGACAAAACGAATTTGGCGTTGCTTAAATAAGTACACCAGGCCTTCTTTGATTTCACAAAAAAAAGATTTTTCCAGTGCAATAATCTCTTTACCCTTCTCGATGATCTTTTTTTTGCTGATATCAATCTTAAATTTGGCACTCATAGACATAATGAGCAAAGCGGAAAGAAAATATGTCCCGGCATCTCCAAAAAATCCGGCTTTAGAACCGATCTTATCGACGAGAAGTCCACCCAAAGCACAGCCCATGACAAACGCCAGCATCCCGGTCGTAGTCAAAAGCGAATTGGCCATCAAAATATTTTCCGCAGGGACAATTTCAGGAACGATGGACATTTTAGCCGGAACATAAAAACGGCTAAAACAGAAGATCAAAAAGACCACGATATAAATTTCAATCATGGAGCTCTTATGAAAGAAGAAGATCGGGATCAAGAGAACAAGCGCACCGCGCAAGAGGTCGCAGACAAAAAGGGTTTTCCGTTTATCCCAGCGGTCGACATAGACACCGGCGATCGGCCCGACGATAAAAACCGGAATGATTGTGAATGACAAAAGTTTGGCGAGACTGTAAGCGGAGCCGTTAGCGCGCTCAGCGATGAGCCCGATTAAAGCCATTTGATTGAGGCGGTCGCCGAACTGCGAGATCAGCTGAGCCCACCACAAGCGCATGAATTGGCGATTTTTAATGTCGAAAATAAAACGGAACATTACGGATGATTATGGTTTGGGGACTCGCCCCCGTTCGGGGACTCGCCGCGCCATGTTGCCTAAGTGCGAAGTCGCCAGCCGATCCAGTTCGTCCGGTCCGGATTTCAAGGACAAGACGCGCTCGAAGAAAGTGATAGCTTTTTCGCGGTCGCCTAACATTTGATAGGTTGATCCCAGATTAAAAATCGACTCCTTTAAGTTCGGATCGTAGGTCAGAGCTTTTTCATAAAACTCAATGGCTCGCTTGGGTTCCCCAAGCTTGGAATAAAGCACACCTAAACTGTGATAAGCGCGGGGATTGTCTGGCTTGTCACGGAGCATACGGTCATAATGTGAAATCATAAATAATAACGTGGATTTGATGTTCTCGTCGAGCAATTCTTTAAGGCCGCCCGGATCAGAAACCAATTCGTATTCGCGCAGACCTTCCCAAAGTTTTCCCTGATCGCATAACGCTTTAGCCAAACCGATCCGCGCCTGCGCGTTAAACGGTTCTTCGAAGACGGCTTTACGAAAATGTTCTTCGGCGAGATTGTAACGGCGTTTCTTCGCATACGACAAGGCCAGCGACGTGCGAATACGATTATTGGTCGGATTCATTTTTAAAGTGCGTTCAAACATCGCGGTTTCATTGCTGGAATAAATATTGTATTGGATCGTCATCAGGATCAGGAAAATGAAAACCCCTCCCAGCCCGAATTTAATTATCTGCGGGGAAACGTCCCTTTTTTCAATGGCGAGCTTCTTATAATGGCTAAAAGCCACTGAGAGCAGAATGAAGAACGAAATACTGGGGATGTAGAGAAAATGCTCGGCAGTTGAAATGTATCCGGGCTGGACCCCGACGGTGGTAATGACCTGTGAGACCGGAAGAAGCTCGATAAAAAACCAGCTGATACAAAACGCGGTCAGCCCATCGATCTGTTTTCTTTTGATCAAAATCAAGTATATAAGGACGGCAAAGAAAATCACGGTCGAAACGGCACCGGGACTTAAGAAACTAGTCAAGACCGGCTGGGAACGGTCGAAGTACAGATCAACAGGAAAGAGTAAAAGACCAAAATCGATAATAACACTTTGCAAAAAGGTAATAAAACCTAACAGCGTTTCACTCAGAGTGCGCCATGGAAATGTTTTAGTGATTCCCAGGATCGAACGAAGCCATAAGTAGAGACCAGTAACCAAGGCATAAGGCAACATCGTATAAATGTACTTGTGGATATTAAACTTCCCTCTGTACTTAATAAAGAACATGTAACTGATGATGACTAGCGGAATGATGCCGGCGGATTCTTTGCAGAGTAAAGCTAGAGCGTACAATAATATTGAAAAATAGGCGAAATATTTCTTACGACCGGACTGGCTCCCTTCCGGGGAGCCTACTGGGCCATCCCCAAGAATAAAACAGTAGAGCGCTCCCAAACCATAAAAGGCGCACAATAAAATCGAGCGCCCAGGAATATTCGACACCGCTTCCCACTGAATTGGATGCAACGCAAACAAAAAGGCCGTTCCCATCGAGATTCTGCGGCGACCAGTAAGAGCCAAAACGATCCCAAAGACTAGAAACGCGTTCAAAACATGAATGATGATGTTGTTAATGTAATAGGGAACCGGGTTGAGCTTGAAGAAAAAATATTCTTTCATAAAACTAACGGTCACAAGCGGACGGTAATACGATTCGTCGCCAAAAAAAGCGCTGGTCATGACTGCCGGCAAGTTTTTAAAACTGCGGATCTTTTCATTATGGACAATGGAGTAATCATCGTCCATCGTTTTATAAGAACCGTTGACCGAGAAGGAATACACGGCAAAGGTCAAAACGGCTAACAGCCCTAATCCGATGACAATTTTCTTCTTATCTTTCATGGCATCTGCTCTTTTTGGTTTAAGTGTTCTTTAACGGCTTTTAATTGCGGTGTTTCGCCAAACATTTTTACAGCTTGCTTTAAAACTGCGTGCGCCGAGTCCCAGTTACCCATTTCTGAATAAATATGGACGGCATATACATAGGCCTGCGTTAAATTCGGATCACGCTCGACGGCATTTTCGGCATAAGCTAGAGCTTTGGCGTAATCTTTCTTTGCCAGGTAATTCTTAGCCAGGTCTAAATTAATTTGTACAAGACCGGGATAAATAGCGCGCGCTTTATTTAAATAATCAATCGCAACGTCGGGGTCCTGCGATGCAATCCCTAAGAGATGATAGGTCAGAAATTTTTCTTTGTCATCTGAAATAAAAGGATTATTCGTCGGCATAATGAGATGCTTTTGCAAGAATTCCACAGCTTCGCTGTAACGCCCTAAACGATAATATTCGAGTCCCAGGATCCAGTAAGGGCGGGAGGACTCGGGATAACGGCGAATCATTTCTCGGCACGCCACAATGTCATTTTTATAAAAACCATTAATCGAAAGGGTCAAGGCGACACAAAGCCCAAGCAGGGCACCCTTGAGTAAAAACAGCATGTTGGGGGAAGCTTTCGAAAGAAGTATTCTTTGACATATGACATTGATGCCCACGGCGGCGACTAGAAAAAACCCAATAGACGGTAAATAGAGAAACCGGTAAGCCAACGGATTAAGAAGCGGCACGATTCCCGAGACCGGGAGATACGCGATAAAGAACCAGAGAATTCCGAAAGACACCACTTTGTCGCGGCGGATAAATTGTCTGGCCAAAACAATTGATCCTAAGATCAACGCCAACGGCATCGCAATATGCCACCATTCCAACGGATAAACAGGCGGAGCATACAACGGCGGCAAAATCGAGACCGTCGAAGGCACAACCAGCGCCATGAAATACATCGAAAAAACCTTGAGCGCAACAATGAATTTCGCAAAACCGGTATACGCCTGCGGGGCTTGCTGTAAATAAACCAGATTAGGCATCAACACAAAATACACGTAAATATAAAAAGTCGTGATTGTAGTCAAAGTCAAAATGCTGTGTATTTTGTCCCTAAGAATATGGGGGATATTGCGGCGCTCGGGTGCAGCAATAAAAAAACGTTCAAGCATAAAAATTAAAATGGGTAGCACCAGCGCCGTTTCTTTAGAGAACAGGGCCAAAAAGTATGAACCTCCGCAAAGCAGCAGCCACTTCCCTTTTTTACCTTCGAGACTGTAACGCCAATACGACAGGATCGCCGCAAGCGAGAAAAGAGTCATCAAGATATCGGAGCGATAACCGATCGTGTTAATAACTTCCGTTTGCACGGGATGAACGGCAAAAAGCGCGGCGGCAAAAAAAGCTACGGACGTGTTGGCGGTCAGACGCAAAAAAAGATAAAAAGCCAGGACCGTGACAATAAAATGCAGAAGGATGTTTGTGGAATGCTGACCGGCGGCGTTCCCTCTCCAGAAGGCATAGTCGACAAAAAACGTTGCTGCGGAAACCGGTCGGTAGGAAATGCATCCGGAAAACGATTCGCCTTCCGCGGAAAACTGAAAATTCGACGCACTCATCACCAGCTGGTGCGTAAAGATTTTAGGAAAATTTTCCAAGCTTTTATAAAAACGGTTTTGGCCGAACATAGCCTTGTCATCGCCGATAAAATCATTTTGCAAAGTGTTGTTAAAGGCGATAACGATAAGAAAAGCGAGGAGAATGATTCGGAAACGGTTCGTGTGCAGAAATGGGACGTGTGCGGGGTTTTTCAAAATATAATCAGGCGTTAACTTATTAGAAATGAAAAGAAGCTGGCGACCAGGGTTGAACTGGTGGCCTGCGCATTACGAATGCGCTGCTCTACCAACTGAGCTACGCCAGCAAGTACCTTTTAATCTTTTCCAGAAAACTTGCGCAGTTCCCGCGCCTGTTTCACGAAGTGAAACTGCGGGGACCAGCAAAAAACTTATTTAAAATATCGGGGGCCAGCATCAAAGAATGTCCTTTTATACCCGATTTCGCCGTCGCGGTCAAGAGGCTTTTTCTAGGTGTTTGATGGCCGGGCCACTCAAAACGGATGTTCCAATCGCCATCACAAACAAGGCCACAAAAATCCTTTCATCGATCAATCCGGACTCCAGGGCAACAGTAGCCAAAACGATTTCCATCGCCCCGCGAGCATTGAGCGCAAAGCCGGCTGCCAATGATTGCTTAAACGGCATTCCCGCCCAGGTCGCGCCAGCGGTGACGCCGATCACTTTTCCAAAACACGCGATAAGAAAAACCACCGTGACCAGAACAATATCAAAATTGGTCACGAAATTGAATTTTAACCCAACAGAAACAAAATAAATTGGCGCAACGAGATTACGGATGACCCAAAGCCCTTTTTCCTGCAGTTTGCCGTCACGCCAAAACGGAGAACAAACAACACCAAGCAAGAATACGCCCAAGGTCAAATCCATCACTACGCCGGGCACCGCGCCCGCGTGACTTTTGAGAATAATTCCAAACAACGCCCAGCCCACAATATCGGTCAACGTTGCCGATACCAGCACCATCGTAGCGAAACTCGTTTGCAGCATGTTGCAATCAGCGAGAACCCGCGCTATAACCGGTAATGCGGAAATGGATAATGCCGTCCCAATAAAAACCGCTAACAGCACTTGCTTTGAACCCCACAGCGATGGAAAAAGCTCAACAGCAAAATATCCCAGCGCAAAAGGGACCGCTATTCCCAATGCGGTCGCCGCAAAAACGACCCGGCGTTGCCGCCACAGATTTGCAAAGTTCATTTCCAATCCGACGGTAAACAAAAAAAGTAACAATGCCGCTTTAACAAGTGCGTCGCGTTGACTCGTGGCCCCCGGATGTCCCAAAAACGTCTGCGCAAAATCGGGGGCAAAAGCTCCCAACACCGTAGGACCCAGAATGACGCCGCCAATCAATTCGCCCAAAACCGCCGGCTGTTTAAAGACCCGGGCAATTTTACCGAAAAGAAGCGCGGCCCCTAACAAAATAATAATTTGAATAACAATATTCATAAGAGATTTATTATATGAAGATTAACGACTTAGCGCGAGGGAATCTTTGATTTCTGCGGTACTCTGCACACCGAGGAATTGCGGGAGATTGAGGATCGGAACAACGTTGAGGATAACCGGAACCAAACCGTTGATCGGTTCCCGTTGAAGGTTCTGCAGGATTTGCGGGTCGACCGGCACATCAAACTTAAAATTGTCGCCCTCCACACGAATCTCTAACCCGGTGGTGTCTAAATTAATACCACCGACGTTTTCCGTCGTCAAAGCACTGATCTTCTGAGCACGCGCAGATTGCCGCTCACGAAATCTATTGGCTTGTTCGACCGATAATTTCGCGGTCACGGTCATACTCGGAGTCAAATCGCTATTAATTTTTACACCGGGATTCTCGTCAAAAAATTTCTTCATAATTCTTGGCGTGACATCACCATACATTGTTTCGATAACTCTCTTCATTGATTCATTAGCCCCAAGAGTCATTGCGACCTCTTCCGTGCCAGGAATATTCAAAACCATACCCGGAGTTATGACATTAAGATTGGTAACAATTTCAGAATTCGCGGCCATGATCTCGAAGGCACCGCTGACGGAATTTTTACCAAAGTTGATCGCAATATCACCCAAAGTATCATTGACTTTAACCGTATACGTGACCGGACTAAGGACAGTTTTAGCTTCGACGGTCGCGATAGCCGCAGCGATTTGCGGGGTCGGAAGTTTAGCCTGCAATCTCTTTAATTCTTTAATATTCTTTATAAGTTCCAAAATCGTTGCGCTGTCACCGGGCTCAAGTCGTTTAAGTGAAGAAAAGAACGCCCTGTCTTTGTTCCGCAATTGCTCAATGGTCGGGGCCAGTATTTGCGGATTCTGAGCGAGCATCGCGGTTTCAACATCTTCCTGGCTTAAATTTCCTACTACAAAAAGGCCCATTACGGCAACCGCACCGCTTAAAACCCATTGTCTAACATTGATCCGGCTGCTAATGGTTTCGGCAGTAGTACGAATTTGCCGGGCGACCCATTGCAAGGCCACATCACCTAATGTTTCATCGGCCAAAATGTCCGGTTGCGATGCTGCGGCCTCAGAAGCCACATCCAGCGCTTCAACTTGTGCTTGCTTGGCTCTCTTCTCTCTCAGGCTTTGTTCCGTGGTCGCAACCTGCACTTCCGCCGCAGTCACTTCCGCGGCAACCGTGACGGGACTTACCGTCGTGGCAGTTGGACTAGCGGAAAACCAACTTTTCTGTTCCAAATTTATATATAATTCCGCCATCAAAACAATATCTTTCTGGTTATAATTCGCATACATACGCGCGGTATCCTCCAGACGCGGAGAAACTTGAATCGCCAGCAATACCGATTCAATGCGGTCGCGCATATTGGGTATCTTTTGCTCGCCCTCCTTCAATTTATAACTGCTGACATTTTCACCAAGAACTCCGACCAGCTGGGTCAATTGAGAATAATGCCCATCTTTGGAAAGTTCATCCAAGAATTGGCTTCTGACCTGAGCAACCTCCTGCACAGTCCCCTGAATCGCATACGGGCCAATTTGATAATAGGGATCGACCACATTCTTCATAAAAATCAAGGTCCGCATAATTTCCGAAACAATGGCGGCGTTTTGCGCGATAAACTGACTCCCCATTTTTCTGGCAAATTTCGTAACCTCTGCGGCGCGCTCTACGCGGGCCAAAGCACTAAGAAAATCATATCTCCAGGCCACGATCTGCGTCTTGCTGGGTTCTTTCATAAACGACATAAGATCAACTTCCAGGACTTTATTCCCATCAGCACTAGTCTTTACCGTAAAAACCTCGGGCGTATTGAGGACAAAGCTGACATTTAGTCCGACAAAGTTAATCTCACTCTGGGAAGTTTTAGAAAGAAAAACGAGCATATCTTGCGCTCTGACTTGCGCGGCCTGTAAAAGTTGCGCCACTTCCGCCGAGGAAAGATCATTCACTACTCCTGCCGTCACCTTTAAAAGTTCTTTAATATCGGCGTCACTGCTGTTCTTTGATCTTAAGAAAAAAGGCATCTTGCTGATGTAAGCCGCTTTTTCCAGCTGCGGTGTAATTTGCGCTAAAGTCTTGCGCAGCTGCCGCGCTTTTATTCTCAGGCTCAATTCGACAAGTTCATCCTTCAATGCGCTATATTTCATTTCCGCATCCACTAGCGCTTTTTGTACTGTAGCTTGCATCTGGGCCGAAGTGCCTGTTTGATTTCGCGAGACGGCAATCCCTTCATCCGCTTGCGCTTTCGCTTCGGCTACGCGCTTTTCTAAAGCATCAACCGGAGCAAGCTTACTCTTGATTTGTATCGATCTTCTCGACAACTCATCTCTTTCGGAAAAACTCAATTCCGCTTCCTGACTTAATTTTCTAAGCAAATAATCCGTGACAGGAAGCAAGTTTCTCAAAGCCAGCGACGGATAAGGACTATCGGCATTGGCCGCGATTGCTTTTTGAAACAGAGTAATCGTTTCCGGTGTGATATCCGGCATGGTTAAGGTCCGTCCGGTGGCACCAAACTTCCCTGACCAAATGCTTTGTTGCGCAACCGCCGAGCGATTGTCACGCATAATGTTGAAAGGACCGGCAGAAAAGGACTGTACCGATTCATCGGCAGGAACATCCGGCATCGCGATCTTGGATGGGCCCATTTCTACTAAGACCAAAATTGACTGTGCTGCGACACCCTGAAGCGAGGAACTGGCTCCCTTGCCCTGTATTTCCGTTAAAACCTGATCCATATTCATGGCCGTGACCCCACCGGAAAAATATTTGCGCACGACCATCTCATGCGTAACGGAATCTTCCTCTTCTTTAATATAGTTGTAGACACCCTTATCGAAGGCCTCTAAATAATTCTGATAAATTCTTTCTTTATTTGTTTTCCCGGCAAAGGTCACGCCATCTATCTTATTCTGACCGACATAAACTTTTGCCAAAATACTTTCTTTCAAATTCCGCTTAAACCAGGTCGCAAGAATCAATGAATTATAAACCTGGCGTAATGGCGCAAAATTACGGCCTCCATTAATTTCTTTTTCAATAGCGGGAAGAATGATCTGACGGATAGCTTGTGAACCGACGATATTAGTATCTTTAACTTTTTCGGTAACGACTTCACGATTCTCTTGCAGGGCAAAGAAGTCCTCTTCCAACATAACTTTCAGATGAGTCTCGACGACATAAGCAATGTTATTCTTAGTGTAAACAACCGCTTTCTCGGGGACGATCCAAATTTTGTTGAGGGTATTAACCGCAATATCCGTCGAGCCCAAAGCTTCTTGGGCTTTCTGATAAGCCATGGTCCAGAATAATTTGCCCAATTCGCTTTCCGGATAAATTAAAGACGAGGTCAGTTGTTTTAAAATGTAGTCTTGGCCGAGCATGTCGCGGCCCATTTCGGTTTTGCCGAAAGCATCGGGAATGATACGGTCTTTTTCATAGGGTGAAAGGTTGACCCACATGTCCTTGTCGGGAACCGTGAGCGAGGCAAGAAAATATTTAATCAACTTTGAAGATTCGGCTTCAAAATCCTGCCCCTGCAATTTAGAATCGCCGGGATCAACAATGAAATCAAAACGCAGCGGATTATCCCGATACACTCTTATCCCTTTGATCAGGGTTGGGGTATAACCGGAACTCAATGTCAGCATTGAACTTGGGAGAGGCAAAGCCGCTTGCGCCCAGGCTGGGCAGACAGGTCCAAGGACAGTATTGGCAAAAAATGCCAACAGCATTATCAGTGCCATTTTCCGGCGGGAAAACAAAATACCATCAGTTTTTGTGCTGAATATTCTTAACATAACCTTACACAGTATTTTTATATTTAGTAAAAGCCTAATGCGCGTAAAGTATGCCCGCAAAACGTCGAATAAGCAAATTTATATTATATCGTGAAGCATATTCATAAACAAAAAGACCTTCTGCGTGCAACAGAAGGTCTTAAAGCAGAAAAGAAATGGTGCCGAGACCCGGAATTGAACCGGGGACGCACGGCTTTTCAGGCCGTCGCTCTACCGACTGAGCTATCTCGGCATCACAAGAACGAGCAATTCTAATGAAGCCTTCCAAGAAAGTCAAGCCGCATTACTGGGCGGCCTGAACAATCTTGGTGTAAATATCCTGTGCTAATTTAACTTTCGGCATCATCCCCTTGCGGGCTTTGACGCGGAGCTTAACTGTTTCTGTGATCGGTTCGGAGATCGAAATCGTGACCTGCGTTCCTTGGACTTTTGCGATCAAGACCCCGGAAACATCATTCTTCTCTTCGATAACGCCCATGACCGAGACCGTTTGCAGAGCAGCGTCCCAAATGTCGGCGGTGCTCCGACCTTCGACATTTCCTTCGACGGTATCCGGGCTGATGGCATAACCGCCCAGCGCACCGACCCCGCCGATCACTAAATAAAAACAACCGCTGGTCGTCAGCATCAACGAAACCAGAACGGCGGCGAACACATTATTTTTCAAAGAGAACATTCGCATGTGAGCTTTGAAAATTATCCCTTGCAGGGTTTGCGTCCGTGATTGGCTTTTTTTGAGCGCCAGTTCAACTTTCCGACTTTACTTTTACGACCCATGTGAATTCCCCCTCTCAATATATAAATGTTAGGTAATAGTTATACTACTCACCCTGCAAAATTCAAAGAAATTTTTTTATCGCGGTGACATTGCGCATAACCGCAAAAGGTTTCAAGGCTTTGAGTTCCGCGGCCGTATTTGAGCCCGTTGCCACCGCCAGGGTCTTAACTTTGGCCCGGCGGCCCGTTTCTATATCGATTCCCATATCACCGACATAGAGCGCTTGCGTCCTTTTGAGGGAAAATTTCTTAAGAATCGTCTTTAAAATATCCGGCGCCGGCTTAGAATGAGCCACTTTATCCCCGCACAGGACCATATCAAAATATGTCTCAATCTTTAAGAACTTAATGGCGATCAAAGAGAACTTGGTCGGCCGATTACTCGCCACCGCAATCCTAAATCCGTTCTTTTTCAAGTATTGCAAAATCTTGAGCGCACCCGGCAAAAGTTTAGTGTCGCGCCGCAACGCCACCGCATGGTGTTTGCGATAGAATTTCATCGCGTCATCCAAATATTTTTCCGCGATAAAGGTCCCAACTAAGTGCCGGTCACCCCAGCCGACCGTTTTCTTGATGACCTGATGACTGATCTTTTTATAACCGAACTTTTGGACCGTGGCATTGACACTGCGATAAACCGCAGGATACGCGTTCATTAACGTGCCGTCTAGATCAAAGATCACTATCTTGGTTAGGGTGTCCACTTATTCTTTAACCATATAAAGGACCAACAAACCGAGCAAGGCGATAAAGACGCCAATAAAGCCGCGGAATAAACTCACAACATCCTGCCACCACACCAAGACCAACGTGATGCCGAAAATCAGAAATCCCAATCCAATAAGAAGCAGTGCTACTTTACTTTCTTTAATTTTCTTGTCGATTCCCATCTGGGTTCCCCCCTATCTCCTGCCCTACCTTAGTCGTGTCCTGCGACGGTGCGCGGGTCTTCCAGCGTCGATGCATCCATCCCCATTCATGTGGATACTTACGAATCATATTCTCAATGATCGTTGTGATCTTCGCCACATTCGCAAAAACCATCTCATCATAATCAGCGCGTTTTTCTAATTCCATTTCCGGTAAAAACTCGATTTTATGTTTCTTATCTTTTTCTCGTCGGATAAAAAGGGGGACGATCGGCGCACCGGCTCTTTGCGCTAGAACAATCGGACCTGGCGCGGTCGCGGCCTTCTGCCCAAAAAAATCAACGAACACCTTGCCATCACTACCAAAATTTTGATCCATCAAAATAAAAACAATCTCATTATTACGCAAAGCTTTCAGTGTATCCATAACCGCCGCTTTGCGCGGCAACGCATAAATTGTTTTTAATCCCGTCTCATTGCGCTTCTGCAACAGGAACGCGTCGATCTTGGGATCACGGGTTTTTCGCATCAAGACATGCACCGGATATCCTAAGCGCGCCATGTGCATCATCATCATTGGAAAACTTCCAAAATGCGCGGTCACCGCCATCACCCCTTTGCCTTTGGCAAGAGCCGCATCAAGATTTTCTTTTCCCTCAAAAGAAATAAAGTCTTTCATCATCTCGAAATGCCCACTCAAATAAAGCATCTCAAACAGACCATAGCTAAAATTAGTAAAACAATCCTTGCAGATTTTATCAATCTCTTGCTCTGACTTTTCATGACCAAAAGCGAGCCTTAGGCTTTCCCGCGCGGTTTTTTGGAGATGCCCCGTGAAGGACAGACCTACCCATATCAAAAAAGGAGTAAGTCTCTTGACCAAACCATAAGGCAAGTGATTAAACAACCAGTATGCAGCTTTCATCGCATAACGTGCGGCATCGCGCCGCATTATTTTTTTTCTGCCGTTCCAATCCATAATTTATATAGCAAGAGTCTAGCGGATATTCCGCGCGCAGTTTGATTTAGATTTTCTTCCAGCTATATTCTTAAGAAAATCGAAATCACTGTTTAATACCCAAAGGGCACCTAACGGGCACGGAATATCCTCTAGACTCTTGCCCCTATCTTTTATAACCTATTTTTCTTAAAAGATCTTTACGCCAGGCAATATCGGTATCGTTTTCAATGCCTTTTGGCTTTAAACCGTCGATCACACCAATGATGCCGCGTCCGGTCCCGCTGTCCGCGACTACGATGTCCAAAGGGTTAGCCGTCGCCGCAAAAATCCCGCAGACTTCGACAACATTTTTCACCTGATTGAGAATATTGATAGGAAAACCGTTGCGGATCATGATCACAAAAACATGGCCGGCCCCGATATCCAAAGCCGCTTGCCCTGCCAATTTCTTAAGCTCGTCGTCATTCCCTTCCAAGCGGACTTTGCAGGCGCCAGAGGCTTCACAAAAGGCCAAACCGAATTTGATCGCGGAGGAGGCGGAAATGACCGCCTCATAAAGGTCTTCGGCGGTCTTAATAAAATGGGCCTGTCCGACGACCACGTTGACATCATCAGGCTTAACAATGGGGACCGTTAGAATCTGCATATTTATATCTCTGTCATCTTACCCCTTGCGCAAAATCTTGTGAACCTGCTCATAAAGATGGTCGTAGTTGACCGGCTTGGTCAGATGCATGACCGCGCCTAATTCCATTTCGGCGGAAATATCGTCGAGCGAATTCTTAAAGGTAACAAACATAACCGGGATCGCTTCGGTAGCGGAATCTTCTTTGAGTTTGGCGCAAACCGTACGGCCTTTCATTCCTGGCAAAATGACGTCGAGAATGATCAGGTCAGGTTTCCAGCGTTTGGCCATTTCCAAGCCGCGCTCGCCGGAGTCGGAACTGATGACCGTGAGGCCTTGTTTGACAAAATGCGATTTAACGAGTTTGACGAAGGTCAAATCATCGTCCACAACGAGGACTGTCCATTTCTTTGCGTTTTTATCCTCAGCGCCGTAAAGAGTAGCCAGTGATCCGGCACGGTAAAAATAAACAACGATGGCCAAAATCCCCATCATCGCAAACGACGTGACATCCACGACCTGATTAATAACAAGCTGCTTAAACGCGAAATACACAATCCCGGCAATGCTTGCCCCACGGATCAATTTGCTCGCCCATTCCCGGCGGAGCATTAATCCAATCGACGATCCTAAAAGCAACGCGAATAGAAAAATCTCTGCGGGCTTGCCCCCTGCCGTGAAGACAGCATAAAGGAGAACTGAGAAAACAACAGTTAGAAAATAAGCAAAAAAATTCAAGATCGCTTTAGCCTGCACCATAAAACCTCCAGGGAACCGTTAAGATTTAGCGGATGACTCTGCGGATTTCCGCGACGAGTATTTTGGCATTGACCGGCTTGGTAATATGCATGAGACCGCCGGCCGCTTTTTCTGCTTCAACATCGTCCGGGGAATCTTTAGCAGTCAGAAAAACAACCGGAATATTTTTTGTCGCATCGTCATTTTTGAGCCGCTTACAAACTTCACGGCCTTTCATGCCGGGGAGAAGAACGTCTAAAATAATCAGATTCGGGTTTTGCAGTTTTGCGACTTGGATCCCCCGCTCACCGGTCAAAGCGCTCAACACACTATAACCGTTCGACAACAGGATCCGCTTGATGGTTTTTTGCAAACCTTCATCGTCGTCGACGACAAGAATGCTTTTGCGCACCGATTCCCAGTCTTTTTGAAAAATCACTTTGATGCGTTTCATGTTAAAGAACAAAACCAGTGCGACGTTGATAAAAACATAACCTAAGTGCATATATTCGGGATAATACCAATGAAGAAAAAGAAAATAGATCCCCATGACGACGTTTAAGCCGACGAGAATTTGCCGGCTCCATTCCAGATGCTGTGTGACAAAAAAGGAGTTGCAAAACAGGACGATAAACAGGATAGAAATGATCGCGGCGTGGCTCCAGAATTCTGTCGCGCCGAATGCGGACAAATACAGCCACAACGAAACACCGTAAAGAATGGTCAAACCGTAACCGATGATGGTCAAGCTGTCAATGCGAAGTTTTTTCATAATCATTTACAATATAGCTTAATCATATTTAACTACAATAATTTTCTTCTCTTTATTAGCCCCACGCCGACAGCAAAAAAACATAAATATGCAAAAATATCACCGAAGCGGGTGTAAAACGACAATTGAGAATTTTCTTTAATTTGAGTAAGCAGAAATCCTTCAGTCATGACCGACTTGCCCACAGGATCGCGCAAAAGATCGGTTACTCCGCTGGGAAAAACATGCCCGCTGACGCCGGTATTAGCCGCGCGAATGATGGCCCGGCGATTAGCGACCGCCTGAATAACAGATGCTTGCAAATGCAAAACTGGAGCATTGGTATCTTTAAACCAGCCGTCATTGGTCATATTCACTAAATATTTGGCGCCGGCCTTAGTGACAGCCCGGACAACAGGGGCCACCGTGTCTTCGAAACAGATCAGAGTAGAAAATCCTTGGGGAAAAACGGTCAACCGCTCTCCACGAGAAAAATCATCCCCGATTGGCGCAAAGTTGGCAATCCATGATAGTAACGGTCGAAACGGCAAAAACTCGCCAAAAGGAACCAGGTGCATTTTGTCATAACGGGCCGTTTCTTCACCTTTTTCCGAGAGCAAAATCGCACTATTGTAATACTGATTAGCGCCGTGCATCGTTACCGTTCCGAGCAATAACGGGACTTTGTGGCGGGCCACAAATCTTTTAATTTCTTCGTAACGGTCGGGCGACTGCCAGATAAATCCAGGGAAAGACGTTTCCGGCCAGATCAGCAGTTCGGGTTTCTGGGCTAATGCTTTTTGCGTGAGTTCTAAAATCTTTTTTTGCGTTCCGTCCCAGGATTCAGGATTCCATTTGAGCGATTGAGGAATATTCGGCTGCACAACCACCACCCTTGCCCCCAGCGGCTTTGTATTAAATTCAAGAAATTGAAAATGCCCATAAACACCAACTAAACCAAAAACCATTCCCAGCCCTATCGCTGCGGCCCAAGGGACAGGTTGCTTTTGAGTGACTTTGGAAAAAATTTCTTTTATAAGAACGTTGAGCATCACGACAAGAAAAGAAAGACCAAAAACTCCTGTCACGTCGGCAATTTGGATAAGATTCAAAACCTGATACTGCGAATGCCCCAAACAGGCCCAGCCAAAACCGGTAAACAAACGGTCACGTATGAATTCTAAGGCGACCCACAGCGACGGCAAGATCAAAATCTTATGTTTAAAAGGTAATTTCTGAAAATAAGAATATCCCAGTCCAAACAAACCGAAATAACTCCCGAGATAAATATTAACGAGAATCATTCCCGGCAGAGTCACATGAATCAGCCAATAATGCGTTCCAAGAAAAAACAAAAACCCCGTCAGCCAACCCCAGAGGAATGCGGCTTTCGGGGTCTTTCCATTTAATAAAAATAAAAATGGGACTAATCCAATCCAAATCAAAAACGAAAAATTAAAATTCGGGTAAGAAAAAACCAGCAGAAATGCGGACAGTAAAGAAAGAAGAATGTTCTTTGAACTTATTGGCCGTGGCATTTTTTGTATTTCTGTCCGCTTCCGCAAGGGCAAGGATCATTGCGGCCGACCTTAGGGCCGGAGGGCTGGGCAGGTTGCGCATTATTATCTTCACGCGGATTAAGACCCAGGGGCGGCATAGGACCGGCGGACTCCGGAGAAGCACCCTCTTGCTGCTGCGCCGCGGCACGACTCAGGCCGGAAAATTCACTGTGCACCATTTGCTGCGGCAAATCGGCGAAAACGCTGCGCGGTTCATTTCCGTCTTTAGCCATCGGCTGGACTTTAAACATAATTTCCGCCACTTCGTCGCCGATCGAGCTGTACATCGCCTGGAACATCGAGAAACCCTCTTTTTTATATTCCATCAAAGGATCCCGTTGGCCGTACGAACGCAAACCAACACCGTCACGTAATTGATCCATGGCATAAAGATGATCTTTCCATTTCGAATCGATGGTGTTGAGTAGAAAAACCCGTTCAAGGTGACGTAACGTTTCCGCCGTAATGGTCGCTTCGCGTTGTTCATATAATTTAACAAGATCGGCGTAAATCAAATCGGTAGCGCCTTCGAGTTCCAACGTTTCCAAGGCTTCACGGTGCGGCGAAACATCGTAATTAAATTTCCCGTTTAAAAACGCGCTGATCGCTTCGATGTCGCGATTACCTTCTTCACTGCGCGTCAAATGTTGTCCCAACATGACGTAAACCGAATCTTCAGCGGCCCGCAAAACGCGTTCTTTCGAATTTTCTCCGTCGAGGACAGTGCGGCGCAATGAATAAATCGCCTCACGCTGCTTGTTCATGACATTGTCATATTCGATCAATTGCTTGCGGATTTCAAAGTTAAAGGTCTCGACGCGCTTCTGCGCAATTTCGATAGCGCCGCTGACCCACGGATGTTCAATGACTTGCCCTTCTTCCATCCCTAAACGATTCATGATCGACATGATTTTATCGGAGGCAAACAAACGCATCAGATCGTCTTCCAAAGAAACAAAAAACCGCGAGGCACCGGGATCGCCCTGACGGCCGGAACGACCGCGCAACTGGTTATCAATACGGCGGGATTCGTGACGTTCGGTCCCAAGCACATACAAACCGCCCGCTTCTACGACGAGGTCGTGTTCTTTTTTCACTTGTTCGCGGAATTGTTCTAAAAACTTCTTTGTCAACTCTTCGTGGTCATGCTGAGCATCTTTATCTTCCTGGATCTTTTGGGTCGCTAACGTTCTGGCCAAAAATTCGGCATTACCACCGAGCACGATGTCGGTCCCGCGGCCAGCCATGTTGGTCGCAATCGTGACCGCCTTAAAGCGCCCGGCTTGCGCGACAATCTGCGCTTCGAGTTCGTGATACTTGGCGTTTAAAACTTGATGCACGATCCCTTTTTGTTTCAAAAGATCGGAAAGGATTTCGGATTTCTCAATCGAGATAGTCCCGACGAGAACCGGCTGCCCGCGTTTATGGCATTCGGCAATTTCCTCGACAACGGCATTATATTTTTCGGCACGCGACCGATAAATGCTATCGGGATAATTCTTACGTGCCAACGGACGGTTTGAAGGAAGAACAACGACATCAAGATTATAAATTTGTTTAAACTCATTGGCTTCAGTGTTCGCGGTCCCGGTCATGCCCGACAATTTTTCATACATACGGAAATAATTCTGGAATGTGACGGTCGCGAGCGTCTGGTTTTCGCGTTCAATCTTTATACCTTCTTTGGCTTCAACAGCCTGATGAAGCCCGTCGGACCAGCGGCGTCCCGGCATCATGCGGCCAGTGAATTCGTCGACGATAATAACCTGTCCTTCGCGCACGACATAATCGACGTCGCGTCTAAAAAATTCTTTGGCTTTGACCGACTGCAGAACATGGTGGCGGTATTCGATGGTGTCCATGTCGTGAATATTGGCGACCCCGAACATTTCCGCGGATTTCTCTTCCCCGGCTTCGGTCAAAGAAATGGATTTCGATTTTTCATTCGCTAAATAATCAAACCCGACGCCAAGATCCTCATTCTTCGACTTGGCCACACTCTCTTCCATATCTGTTGTACGGCGGCCTCTTAATTGCACGGCGATTTTATTCGCGCGATAATATTTATCGGTGGATTCTTCAGCCGGGCCGGAAATAATAAGCGGGGTGCGGGCTTCGTCGACCAAAATACTGTCAACTTCGTCGACGATCGCGTAATTGTGTCCGCGTTGCACCATTTCATTACGCAAACTGACCATGTTGTCGCGTAAATAATCGAACCCGAATTCATTGTTGGTCCCATAAGTGATGTCGCAGCTATATGCGGCTTTGCGGGAATTATGATCAAGATCATGCACAATAACGCCAACGGTCAATCCCAGCATTTCAAAAATCGGGCCCATCCATTCACGGTCACGTTTCGCGAGATAGTCGTTGACCGTAACAATGTGCACGCCTTCGCCAGTAATGGCATTCAAATAAGCCGGCAAGGTCGAGACCAACGTTTTCCCTTCACCGGTGGACATTTCGGAAATATTACCTTCGTGCAAAGCCATCCCACCAACGAGCTGAATGTCATAATGGCGCAATCCGATCGTGCGCAGCGATACTTCGCGGACGACGGCAAAGGCTTCCGGTAAAATTTTATTGAGGATATCTTGCTTGGTTTTCTTGAGTTCTTCTTTGCTGCGGTTAAAATTATTTTCGGCGTCGGTTTGTTCTTCCACCGTCAAGATCTTAGCTAAAACCGCTTTCGCTTCTTTAAGTTCATTATATTTTTCTGAGACCGCTTCCTGATAACGCTTACGGAATTCCTGGGTTTTATTTTTGAGTCCTTCATTCGAAAGTTCTTTGATCTGTGCTTCTAAGCCATTGATCTTGGAGGCGACGGCACCCGTGCGTTTAACCATGCCCATCGAAGGAAAGGGAATGTCCGGCGGAATATGGATCGTGACCTTCGGATTCAAGCGGTCCAAAGACTTTTGTGCACCGCTGACAAAAAACTTACGAATAAAAAAATCAAACATGATTTAATCCTTAATTGTATGATCTTACCGCAAAAACGGATCGATCCATTTACGAAACAACTCAAGTCCTTCGCCCGGAACAATGATCGGAAAATCAACAAGCCCTTTCACATCTGCTTTCATAAAGTCACGAGTATTCCATGTTACAAACGCAGCCACTTTGGCTTGTTTTGCGGCACAAAGAATTAGAGTGTCTGCTCTATCAAGTTTCTCTAAGAAAGGTTTCTGCTGACTAGCATGCGGGGTTGCGACCATTTCCGGCTGAAGATTTTTCCAGATCCTTCGACTCTCCTGGAGACATTCGTGAAACTTTTCAGAAAATGTTCTATCGATCTCAATGATCACTTGTTGTGAGACAACCATACGAATAGCTTCAACTTCCGCCAATCGTACAAGCTCCCGAGCCGCGCCCTTTGGCGATAATAAAGCCGCGACATAAACGCTTGTGTCGAAAAAAAACCGATATTGCGGAATCGTCATTTAAGATTCTTTACTTCGAATCTTATTAAGGTCCTTAAGAAGACTTCGCAAGGTAATTCCTTTTTCTTTGGCTGCTTTTGCAACCTTATCGGCAAAAGGTCCAAAAACGGAAGGCTGTGGACTTAAGAAAATTCCATTTCCCACTCGAACAATCGACAACAATGAATCTTTCGACAAATGCAGCGATTGTCGAATATCTACCGGGATTGTCACCTGCCCTTTTTCTCTCATACGCGTGACCATATGCACTCCTTTTCTTACTAATTCCTACTTTCCTACTTAAGGATAACATGCCATCCATAATCGGTCAAGTTTTACTCCGGCTTCATCCTTAAAAAAGCTTCGGTAAAAATATCAAAATCTCCGTCCATGACTTTCTGCACATTGCTGGTTTCTGCGTCGGTGCGGTGGTCTTTAACCATCAAATAGGGCTGCATGACGTAGGAACGGATCTGGCTACCCCATTCGATCTTTTGCTTGGTGCCGTGTTCCTTGGCCATGCGCGCATCCTGCTCTTTTTTACGATACTCATAAACCCGCGCCCGCAAAATTTTCATCGCCACCTGACGGTTTTGCAATTGCGAACGTTCCGTCTGGCACGCGACAACAATTCCGGTTTCCAAATGGGTAAAACGGACCGCGGAATCGGTCGTATTAACACTTTGTCCACCAGGCCCGGAGGAACGAAAAACATCAATGCGTAAATCTTCTGGTCTAATATCGACCTGAATGTCATCTTCGATTTCCGGAATGACATCGATCGAGACAAACGACGTATGCCGACGCTTGTTGGAATCAAATGGCGAAATCCGCACCAAACGATGCACGCCTTTTTCGCCTTTTAAGAGACCGTAAGCCATTTCGCCTTCGATCCGCAGCGTGGCGTTTTTAATCCCGGCTTCTTCCCCACCTAAAATATCGACGGTGTGAACTTTAAAACCTTTCGCGTCCGCCCAGCGGGTGTACATCCGCAGGAGCATGTTGGCCCAGTCACAAGATTCGGTCCCGCCCGCTCCGGCGTTGATGGAAAAAATCACATTATTGCGGTCGAACTCCCCCGAAAGAAAAGCACTGATCTCGAGTTTCCTGATGTCCAGATCGAGATCAGACAGTTCGGTTTCGATCTGTCCCAGCATTTCCTCGTCGCCTACCGACATTTCACTTAATTCCCGCAGGTCCGCGAGCTTTTTAATACTTTTTTCATAAGGCTCGACACAAGATTTCGCGTATTTTAATTGCGCTAAAACTTTATTGGCGGCGGCCGTATCATTCCAAAAATCCTGCGCCGTCATCTTCTGGTCGATCTCTCTGATGATTTCTATCTTGGCAGGAACATCAAAGAAACCCCCTGATCTCTTCGAGTTTCCCTTGAAGTTCTATAACTTTTCTCTGAATGTCCGGCAACACGGTTCGGTCATCTCCTAAAAATTTAAAGTGTGATTATAACACACGAGAATTATTTTTGATACCGCTTAACGCCCTTAAGCTCGAGGTTAAATTCGTCCTTACTTTCGGCAAAGACGCGAGCAATTTCTTCATTGACCGTACCGGCCCTGACTAAGTTAACCAAAGATTTTTTAAAAGATTGCATCCCAAAGAGTTCGCCATCATCAATGAAATTTTGGATTTCCTTGATTTTTCCTTCCCGGATCAAGCGGGCGACCGTCGGAGTAACGACCATCGTTTCATACGCCGGAATACGGCCGGGCTTATCGATACGCGGCAATAAGCGCAGCGAAATAACCCCTTTTAGAATAATCGAAAGCTGCATACGGACTTCGTCGTGAAGATACGGCGGGAAAAAGTTCACGATGCGGGTGATCGCCTGTACGGCATTGATGGTGTGGAAGGTCGTGACAACAAATGACCCCAACTCGGTGGCGGTGATCGCGGCGCGCATGGTCTCTTCGTCGCGGATAGTCCCGATGTAAATGATGTCCGCGCTTTGTTGAATGACGTGACGCAAGGCCGCGACGTAGGAATAAACGTCATTACCCAATTCGCGTTGATTGATCGTGCTCTTTTTGTCCTCGAAAAGGAACTCGATCGGATCTTCGACGGTGACGATATGTTTTTCAAACTTCATATTGATCGTTTCGATCAGCGACGCGATGGCAGTCGATTTACCGGAACCGGCCGGACCGGAAAGGATCAATAACCCAGAAGGTTCTTCAGCAAATTTATACAAAAGTTCCGCCGGGAGGTTTAATTCTTCGAAAGAACGGACTTTGGTATGCACGTGCCGCGCGCAGATACTAGGATTACCGCGTTCTTTGGAAATGTTAATTCTGAAACGTCCAACTTCGGCTTCTTCATAAATAAAATCGATATCATAATTGGCGGCAAACTTCTTCTTGTTTTCGTCTGTCCCCAATAAGTGGTCGGAGATCTTCATCATCATTTCTTTGGAGATGACATCAGAACTAATGATCTGCACCGTACCATTGATACGGGCGCGCGGGACGCCGTCAACGCTTAAAAACATATCCGACGCTTCCTTGGTCACCATAATTTTAAAAAGTTCGCGTAGATTCATTGGGCTGTCCTAAAGTTGAGTGTTATTAAAAATCCGGGTTTATTTTAATGCCTAACGACGAGAAAATAAAGACGTAATTAAAAGAGTTTCAAACTCATCTGCTCTTGACTTACGCCGGCCGGCTGGCCACGCAAACGCTTCACGCTGGCTTCCAACATCAGCGCGGCATTACGGTAACCTTGCTGCAAGTGAGTTGCCGCAATCGATTGCGCCGGACCCATGCCACGGATCACTTCCTCATATATCATAGAACCGGTCATAATCTTCACTGCGGCCTGCGGTGGGACCGTTAAGGCCTTGCGAAACGACTGGGAACTTTTCGCAAATTCCCCCTGGCGATAATACAATATTCCCAAATTGTACCAACCCCAAAAGAAGCGTGGCTCTAGAATCGCCGCTTTTTCCTGGGCCGCCAATGCCGCCGGAACATCGCCCAACAAAGCATGGCACAAACCCGCCATGTACTGCGGTTCGGCAATTCCCGGAACATAGGACCCAATCATGTCGTAATAACGCAAACTGTCATTGAGAAAACTTTTATCCGGTGTTTTGCCCTCGACGATAAAATCTTTCCATTTGGTCATGTCCGGGCGGTAATGATTAATCGTGATCATCATCGCCTTGTTTTTTACTTTGTCCCTTTGATCTTGAAGATTTAAGGTGATCGGATTCTCGACAATAAGTTTTTTAAATGCCGCGTCTTTGGTAAAAAGCATCGCAAAGACGACGAGGGAAAGAACGATCAATATGACCATTGAAACTCGACGATCGATACGCAACATTTTCAACACCTCCACAGGAAAAACCGCGGCGGCAACAGCGCCAACGGGTGCCAAAAAAATAAAATAGCGACTGGAAACAGTGAACGGGTCCCATCCCTCTTGGGCGGTCGACGTCAGGCACAACATGATCCCGAAAGCCGCAACGATAAGCAAAACCAAAAACGATCCATACCGGACGATCACCTCCGCGTCTTTAATATCTTTACGCCATACAGAATAGATGAGCGCGAACAAGACGGAAAAACAGATCAATAATATACGGCCTTGCGAAATATTTTCAAAAATCAATAACATCGGATCCGGCGGCAATCCAAAAACATAATGCGGGGCGTTCAAGAAGTAATAAAACCCAAACAGCAACGGCACAAACAGCATCAGCACGTACGGCATGAGTTTTCTTTGATAAAGAACAAAGAGGATCATCGAAACGATAAAGGCCTGGACTGTTCCAAACACTGCGGTCAGCGAAAGCAGGACATGAACGATACTCAAAATCCGCCAGGAGTGTGCTTTGGTTTTCAGGTCATCATTCTTAGCGGCCCGAACAAACCGAAAAAAGTATAAAGCCTGAAAAGCGCTTAAGCAATACCACAAGCCATAAGGCCGCGCTTCCGCCCAATAGGCCCACACCAATTCGGTAGTTAGTGCGGTCACAAACGCATAAATACCGACGATGAGCGAATATTCCACCGCGAAGACATAAAAGATCGCCGCCAAGGCCAGCGACATAAAAAAGTTTGGAAACAGCCGCAAAATCAACTGGCCTTGCGCATCGGCCACCGCCCATTCATTCTTCCAGACAAAGGGAAGCTGAAAATGCGTCACGTCGCATACGGCTTTTTGCAAAACGTAAAACAACGGCGAATTATTTCCTTCGGGGATTTTGCCCGCGATGATTTGGCCGTATGATAATTTTTCGATCCCGTAGACCTGACTATACAGCTCGTCGTTCCACAACGCTTTATTGCCCGTGAGCCAAATCCCCAGCGTCATAAGCGCGCAGAACAAAACCAACGTGATCGTTTTGATAAGAAAGTTTCGCTTCACACTATTTCCTTAAAAGCATGTTTTTTGCCCGCAAGTTACGGTGATACGACAAGGCGAAGCGATGGGCTTCATCTCGCAAACGCTGCAACAGTTTCAAACCCAGCGACTCTTTGCTTAAAAGAATCGGGCTGCGCCTACCGGGCAGAAAAATTTCTTCTTCTCTTTTAGCCAGCGAGATGATGGGGATTTTGACTGCTAATTTTTCTAGTTCGGCACACGCGGCCGACAACTGTCCTTTTCCCCCGTCGATCATAATGAGATCCGGAAAAGGTAAATTCTCGCGCTTTAGACGAGTGTAACGGCGGCGCACAATTTCGGCGATCATTTTAAAATCATCGATGCCGCTGACTTCTTTAATACGGAAACGGCGATACTGACTTTTATCCGGTTTTCCGGCGAGAAACGAAACCATTGAGCCGACACTTTGCTTGCCCATAATATTAGAGATATCAAATCCTTCGATCCGCTCCGGCATCCTCGTCAAGCCGATGGCGCGCTGCAACTGCTCGGCTTCTTTGTAATAGTTCACGTCGGCCGATCCGGAATATAAAGCGCCGATCGCACGCAATTGATCGCGGACCTTGGCCGCTTCTTCAAATTTATTGTCCCGCGACAAAGCTTCCATGTCGGTGCGAAGATTGCGGTAAAGCTCGTCCTTTTTCCCCTCAAGAATCAGGATCACGCTGCGGATATTACGCAAATAATCTTTACGGGAGATCTTTTCAATGCACGGCGCATCGCAGAGATGAATGTGATAATCCAGGCATTCTTTTTTAGGAAAAGGATCGCAGGTGCGGAAATGAAAAATCTTGCGGATAATCGTCAACGCTTCGCGGATCAAAGACGGGTCGGTATACGGCCCGAAATATTTTGATTTGGAGTTCTTCACCCGCGGACGCGCTACTTCAATACGTGGAAATTCCTCGCCGGAGATTTCGATGTACGGATAACTTTTGTCGTCTCGCAGATCGAAATTGTATTTCGGCATGTGCTGCTTGACGAGACTGGCTTCGAGGATGAGGGCTTCGGCTTCGCTTTGTGTATGCATAATATCGATATCGCGGATATCAGCGACTAGATTGTCGGTCTTTGACATCGTTTTCGTTGTGCGAAAATATGATTGCACGCGCTTGCGCAGACTGATGGTCTTGCCAATATAAATGATCTTCCCATCGGCATTTTTCATCAAGTACACGCCGCTCGTTAAGGGAAGACTTCTAATTTTTGCTGCTAAAACTTTATCCATTTTTTTCTTCAAGTCATTGCGAACGTAGTGAGTCCCTTTGGGGCGAACGTAGTGAGTCCCTTTGGGGCGAACGTAGTGAGTCCCTTTGGGGCGAACGTAGTGA
>Ga0163144_10004411_pt1 | contig 31683 bp, 21 predicted proteins | sample OliLak19BULKMAT1_FD_123175 | JGI IMG/M metagenome (GOLD analysis project Ga0163144, IMG submission 123175) | Freshwater microbial mat bacterial communities from Lake Vanda, McMurdo Dry Valleys, Antarctica - Oligotrophic Lake LV.19.BULKMAT1 | ecosystem: Environmental > Aquatic > Freshwater >... | reverse complement strand
TGCGCTGTAGCATCACGTACTTTTTCGTTATTATATTCAAATGTACCAGAGGAGTTATTATTAAGTTTTAATAGTGAAGCAGGTGAAGTACTGTTTTTAATTTGTGCCGATTGTATTTGTGCATGGAAAAAATACCTGCCTGCCTGGCTTACATTTATATATGACTGGTTATTTGATGCAGTAATTAAGACAACTACATTTTGTGCCGCTAATGTTGTAAAAAATGTTATATATATATTTGAAAAAAAAATATTTTTCATCTGTTTATCTTTATAGTTTTTACGCCAATGGTATTTTTTATTATTTTACTTAGTTATGGTTTTAGCAAATAGAGTAGCAGGACGGTCGAAAAACTCCCGCATTTCATATATTAGTTCTTACTTACCAAAAGTATTTAATATCAAACCCCTAAAAATCCCCCGTTTGCGGGGTTTTTTAAAAAACAGGGAGATGCTTTAAGTGGTGAGCATAAGAAGAAACTATTGCAGAAAAAAACTGGAAAGAAGGGATTAAATTATTTTTTCTCTAAAGGCTTTAGCCACCGCTTCAGACTTGGAATGTACATGTAGTTTTACGTAGATGTTTTTTACATGGCTTTTTATCGTTTCAGTACTTAAAAAACGTTCAACTGCAATGGCCTTGTAACTTTTGCCATCGGTTAAGGAAGTTAATATTTCTAATTCTCTGGCCGAAAGATTAAAACCTGCACTGGTTTGCCGGGTTTGCTTGCGAAACATTTCTAACACCCTGGTGGCAATACTCCCCGACATGGGAGCTCCCCCTTGTACAAAATCATCTAAGGCTTCCAGCAAACGGGAGGGAGCAATTTTTTTAAGCAGGTACCCACTTGCACCGGCCATTACACTCCTGAATATTTTTTCATCATCCTCAAATACAGTAAACATAATAATGTCCACCGCAGGAAAATCTTTTTTTACCAACTTCACTGCTTCAATACCATTAATGCCGGGCATATCTATATCCATTAAAATAAGGCGGGGCATGTGTACTTCTGTTTGTTCCAGTATTGTACGGGCATCATGCAGCGAAAAAACTATTTGATATTTACCGCTGTTTTGTAATAGCATTTCCATACTGTTACGTAATACATCATTATCTTCTACAATACCAATTGTTGTCATTGTGTAAAGTTCAGTATATTATTTTTCGTGATAACCCCCTGTTTGGGGGGTTTAATTTTTATGAAATAAAGACTAACTAATTTTTATAATAATACAAGCTTATTTATTTTAACGAACATCGTAATGTAATGGTGGTTCCTTTGCCCGGGGTTGAATGTACTAATAACGCTGCTTTCATTTCGGTTGCCCGCTGCCGCATATTATACAATCCGTTACCGGCAATAAAATTTTTGGTATCAAAGCCAATGCCATCATCTTCTATTACCAGTGTAAGGGTATGTTCTTTTATATGCATTGATAAAACAGCATTTTTGCAACTGGCATATTTTACCATATTGTTTAAAGCCTCTTTAAAAATGAGAAACAAATGCCGCCTGTTTTGCATAGGTATTGTTATGTTGCTAAAATGGCTGTCGAAATCGAGTTGATAAGTTATTTTGTTAAGTTCCATCACCTCGGTAGCCAGTTCTTTTATACGGAGTACAATTTTTTCGATAGAATCATTTTGCGGGTTAATGCTCCAGATAATATCATCCAGGTTTTGCAGCAATAAACGGGAACTTACACCAATCTGATTCATCATTTGATGCGCTGCTTCAGTTTGTTGTTGTTGTACTTTTTGCGATGCCACTTCGCTTAATATAGAAATACTTGTCATGGTGGCGCCTACATCATCATGCAAATCTCTGCTGATGCTGTTACGGATAAACTGTACTTTTTTTAACTGGTTATTGCGATACTTATAAATGCTGTAAAGTATACCACTTAGTGCCAGCAGGCACAATAAAATAAACCACCAGGTTTTATAAAATGGCGGATTAATTTTTATTTGTAAAGTTCTTTCATTGGTTTTTACACCATCGGCCGTAACGGCATAAAAGCGAAATGTATAATTGCCCGAAGATAATCCGGTAAGGTTTATCATGGCTTCATGAGCAGCAATCCAATAGCCGGGTTTATGAATACCATCTACCCGGTAAAAATATTTTGTACTAAAAGGTAATTGCCAGTTGGTTGCTGCAAATTCAATATGAATATCTTTTATAACGGATGGTAATTCTATTGAAGAAATGTAATCAGGCAAAGTGGCTGCCTTGTAATCGGAACCATTTATTTTTAAAGAGGTGATGTGTGTAAATGTGCTGTCTTTATTGCCCCACAAAGAGTCTAAATTAAAAACCAGGCCACTGTTTACTTGTTCTAGTATTATTTGTCCGTTGCTGCTGGCAAAAACAGGTACATCTAAGTAATCTCTTTTTAATCCATCCCGTCCGTTAATTATTTGCCAGTTGTTAATGGTGGTGGTATAAATGGCTAATCCATTATTAAGGCAGACCAGTATATTGTTTTTACTGTCGCAGGCCAAGTAGTTTATTTCCATTGCAGGTAAACCATTTTCTGTAGTAAATCTTTTTGCTATGGTAAGATTATCAGTGTTTAACACCTGTATGCCTTCACTGTAATAGCCTAGCCATACGTTATCTTGTTTATCTATGGTAATACTTTTTATATTGTTGGATGCAAGTGGCTGTTTGGTATTGACCGAATCGTAAAAATAATTTACCTGGTTTGTAGTTACATCAAATTTAAACAACCCGGCATTGGTGGCAGCCCAGGCATTATTTTTACTATCAGTTACTAATACAAGAGATTTGATTCCGCTTTTTGAATGTTTTAAAAATTGTTGCAACGGAATAATATAGGTTGATAATTTTTTGTTGCTTACAGTATAATGATACACTTCTTTATTACCAGCCAGCCATATATTGCCCTTGCTGTCACTTTCTATTTCAAGTAATTTATTACCGGCTGTTGATACTGCTGCACCGGGAAATCCGTTTGCCGGCACTGTATTTTTTTTATCCATATCGGTAAAATACAATTGGCCTTTATTGTCTATTGCCCATACATCATTATTGGCATCAATTGCTACATCCCTGAACCAGCTATCTTTATTTTTTTTTGCTGGAAATATCTGCCAGGTTGAAAATTCAGCATTGAAAAAAACTAAGCCATTGTAGTTATAAAACGAAGCCCAATATCCTTTTCTACTTACATCATATACCGTGGCGGTTAAGTAAGTATCTACATCAGAAAATATTTTGTCTGCCGGGTAATTTATTTGATTGGCAAAGCGGTTATAGTTGGGGTGTAATTGATAAATACCAGCATTGCCACCTGCAAAAAAACCTGCATGTTGTGTTAGTGATAACCGTTGAATACCTATTTCGGTATTTAATTGTTTTACATCAAACTGGGTTAATGCGGCCGATATAGTTTGTGTTTTAATATGATAACCCAGCAAGCCGTCGTTTATACAAGCCATATATATAACAGAGTCTCCCAGTAACTGCAAATCCAGTATGCTATAATGATAATCGTTTCTGCCCGGATTCTTATAGGGTATACGTTTAAACTGGTTAGTTGTTTTATCAAATACAATCAGTCCTTCGTACCACGTGCCCATGTACAGGTAATTGCCCCATTGTTCAATACACAAAAAATAATTTACATTTTTTATTTTATTACCAGGGTAATTAAACGCATGATATATAAAGACATTGGTTTTTTTATTAAAGCTATATAAGCCATCCAAACAGGAAAGCCATAGTATGTTTTTATCATGATTATCTTCTGTAATTCCAGTAACATTATTCTCGGCCCGCATAGATCCGTCGGTAGCTTTTAGCGGATCAGGATAAAAAAGTTGAAACGTATCTTTTTTCGGCAGGTATTTTGCAAGGCCACGGCCAGCAGTACCAATCCATAAAGTACCTTGATTGTCTTTGTAAATACACGGAGTTCCGTAAGTTTCTGTACTATCTGCAGATAAGCGTTTGTATTGGCGGAACAGGCCTGTTTTTAAATTGTATTTTGTAATGCCATACCGGAAACCGGCAATCCATAAATTACCCAAGTCGTCTTCCTCAAAATCTACTATGCTATTATCACCGGGAGAATTGCTGTTGTAATAAAGAGAACTTATTTGCTGAAATCGTTTTCCATCGAAACGAAAAAGGCCTGAGTTACTGCCTACCCATAAGTAGCCATCGCTGCTTTCAAACACTTTAGAAAAAGTATGCTGGCCTAACCCGTTTTCTTTGCTATAGGCAATAAAATTACCAATCCGTTGCTGGCTGCAAACAGTTAAAGAAAGAAAAATAATAATGAAAAAAAGTAGCTGCCTTTTCAAACAAATAATTTTAACACTGCCAATTTACTTTTATTTGTTGGGAATAGATAATAGAGTTTTTTGAAAAAAGACTCAACTGCATAGTATAAAAATCTTATTGGCAAAATCTCAAGCCACTTCATTCTATCAATCACTTGTTCAAGTTGCTACGCAGATTCATCTTATCTGATTATTCAAAATCATCATACAGCAAATACTTCTTTCTTTTTTGTTTGAATGCTGTAAGCTAAGGCTGCCAGCTTTTTCTTATTGCCGCCTCTGTTTTTTTGCTTTTAATCTGATGTTGAAGAATATTGTTACCGGCGAGCTTATTCATAAAATCTTTCGAAGCAACGTCTCTTTCTTTGTCTTTGTGCAAAGGAAAAGGATATTGCGTTGTTATTTACTGTTGTTCCTGTTACGCAATGTCCCTTGCAGGAGACTTTGCTGAGAAAGAAACCTTCAAAACTTCTTTCCCTTCATAAGCTCTACTTTTGCCAAAAGTTTTTCCTTTCATGCGCCTGCTTCTCACAACGCTTAATGCAAAATATATTCACATGAATTTGGCCATACGCATCCTGTATGAGCTCAATAAGCAACAGCAGGGTCTTGCATGGAAAGAATTTATCATTCGCCAGAACCCCGATGAGATTGCAGCCGAATGTGCGGACTATGATGTGGTGGCTTTCAGTTGTTATATCTGGAACATTACACAAACATTGAAAGTGGCTGAACGGATCAAGGCCATCAACCCTGCTGTAAAAATTTTACTCGGCGGACCGGAAGTAAGTTATGATTGGGAAGATGTGATGGCGCATGATTGCATTGATTATATCATTTGCGGCGAAGGGGAGATTCCGTTTCATGAATTCCTGGCACATTATCCCCATGTAGAGCAAGTGCCAAATCTTGTGTACAAACAAAACGGGAAACTGCGTTTCCAGGAACGAAACACGACGTATGATATGAGCAATTTCATTGGCGTGAATCCCTACATCAATGATCCTGTGGAAGAACTGCAGAACAAAGTGAGCTATATTGAAACCAGCAGGGGTTGTCCGTATAAATGTGGTTTTTGTTTGGCGAGCCTTGATAACAATGTGCGTTACTTACCTATTGCTGATATCAAAAAAAATCTCCTGTATTTGATGACACATGGTAAGGTGATTAAATTCCTTGACCGCACATTTAACATCAAGCGTGACTTTACCATTGATATTTTCAAATTCATTTTAGAGCATCATTGTCCGGGAAATGTATTTCAGTTTGAGATCACAGCCGATATATTACATCCCGATATTATCCGCTTTATCAATGAAGAGGTGCCGAAGGGTTTGTTTCGTTTTGAGATCGGTATCCAAACCGTGAACCAGAAAGCCAACCTGGAAGTAAACCGCAAACAGAGTTTTGAAAAAACAAAAAGTATTATTCAACAGGTGCGTGATAAAGTAGATCTGCATCTCGATCTGATCGTTGGTTTGCCATTGGATTATTTTGAAGACATCAAATACAGTTTCGAAGAAGTGTTCAAACTCTTTGCACCTGAATTACAAGTGGGCTTTTTAAAATTTTTAAAAGGCACACCGGTGCGTCATAAGAGTGCAGAGCATGGATATGTGTACGATCCTGTTGCACCATACGAGATCATGGAGAGCAGGTATTTAAGTAAAGAAGAACTGGCACAGATCCGTGTGGTGGAAGAAGCATTGGAAATTTACTGGAATAAAAACCGTGCACAGCATACATTGAAATATGTAACGGCTTATTACAGTGTGTTTGATTTTTTACAGGGGCTTGGCAATTACTTTCAAACGCATAGCTATTTTCACAAGCACGGTGCAAAAGATATTTATACACTGCTCCATGCATTTGCAAAAGAGCAATACCCGCAAGATGATGTGTTGCAACAACTCATTAGTATTGATTATTACCTCAATCATAAAATAAAACCACTTCCCATTTTGCTTCCTGAAACTACAGGACCGGCAAAACAACAACTGGTTGAGCAGTTCAAATTGAATCATCACAAGTTTCGGCATGTGATTTTACCGGTTTCATTTAACTGGCAGGAATTTGTGGAACACAATCATATTTTGAAAGAAGAAAGCTTGTTTGTTGTGGAATACAATGGAAAAGATGCACCGCTTGTGATTGATGGTGTACAGTCAGCCTCATTAAAAAAATAAAAGCTGCATCAAACTGAAAACATTCGCATGCTCTTCAAAGTCTCCGGACTTTGAAGTTGTATACATACTGTCTCTGACAGTATAAAGAATGAAAAGTCTAAAGACTTACAACATAGAACTGCGAAGTCCGGAGACTTTGCAGAGCAGGTGGGTCGGGCACTTCGTGCTCCCATTCCTTCCTTGCCCGTCCGGTCAGGCGAGGAAATAACGGCCCTTAACGAACATTATTAATCGAATTCTTTACTGTATCGTGTTTTGTTTTCAACACATTCAAAAGAGTTGTGTATTGTTTGCCCAGTTTCTTCAGCAACTGCCGCAATGTTTTTATATCTGCATTCATTGCTTTGGTTTTTGTTGCTGCTTGAGCCACAGCTCCGTTGTTTAAATCGGTTTGAATTGTTGCAACAGCGTTTTTTAAACGATTGACCTGATTCCTGCCGGCAGTAAGATCAGTTTCGGAAGATTTTTTATCGGCTGCTAACATTGTTTCTGTTTCATTTAATGTAAGCAACAGATCGTTTAATGCAGACTTACCTGCATTTACTTTTTCACCAAAGCTTGCACCCTGCGTTTGTTTGGAAATTGTTTTTTCGGATGCAGGTTGATTGCTGACAAAAAAGATAATTGGTTCGCTTCTTCCATCGCCATTGATATTGCCATCACCCAATGGGTTTCCCGATAAGTCAGTAGCACGGATGGTCCAGATAAATGTTAACCTATTATTAATTGATGTACTATCGGCTGCTGAAAAAGGCAACATAGAAAGTTGTGGCTGCCAGATAAATTGCGTGGTACCTGTTACTGCTTTATCCAACACCGGTAGGTTGCTGCGAAAAGCCTGCATGGGTTTTTGATCGGGTAATACCTGGAACACCTGTACATGATATACAACAGGTGAAGATGGTCTTGGTGAAACAGGTGTCCACCTAAACATAATGGCTGTTTGTGCCTGTGCTGTTAATAATGTTGCTTCACTGGCGGGCATCATGGCAATAGGTAATTGCAGGGCAGCGAGATTAAAATTTCTACAACGCTCTTCACTTACCGGAGCAAAATCAATCGGGTTTACCAACGTAACACAGATGATGTAATTGTTGGCGGGCAATTTACCGGTTGCAGCAATTGTTGTTTTGAATTTACCATTAAAGATCATGGACTCCAGCGGCAACACCTCCATTGCATTAAAAATGTTATTACCATCGGCCAGTGTAATTATTCTTGCTGTTGAGAGGTTGGTTGTACCGGCCACCGTACCATCCACCAGTTTAATTACTGTTTTTATTTTTACCTGTTTTATTGCACCGGGCCTGTAATTAACAAGATAGGTGAGTGCATCTTTACGCTGGCTCCATTCAGATAAGGTGGAAGGTGGCGTTGGACTCACAACAAGTGTAACATTGATCTGTGCAAATGCAGACAGACCCAACATTGTGCAAAGCGATAGGATCAAAAATCTTTTCATGTGTATCATTTATTTACCGAACCTGTACAACAAACCTGTCCGGATATTACTTTCAAGATAGTTGGCACCAACAGGGATCACTTCATCGCCGTATTTAAAATAATTGGAGCTGATGAAATTATTCCAGGTTAATTTTTTATTCAGCTTCCAGTCAACGGTGCAGGAAGCAATGAGATTGTTATTGTTTTTAAATGCATTTGTTTTGGAGAAGTTGTATTGCAGTTGCCCACGGAAATTTGCTTTCTTTTTAGCAAAAGGCATACTTAATCCACTGCTTACAGTAATGAGTGTTAATTTAAATCCCGGCAGTTGATTGTTAAAATACATAAAGCTGAAATCGGGTGTAAACTCTTTTGTAAGAAATGTTGGAATGTAAGTAAGCAATACAGTATGTGTATTATTAGATGTAAGCAGCCCGGTGAAAACATCCCGTTCGTCGTACTTGCTGTAGTTATAATTTACACTGATGAGGTGAGCTACTTTTTCATTGCTCCATGTATAAGAAGGATTGACCCCAACATCATTACTTACATTTTTAATTCCGTAAGGATTGATGCCGCTGGCTGATTGGAAACCGAAATTATTAAAGCTCATATTTAAATTCCAGTGATCATTAAATTGTGTAAACCAGTTGATGTTACCGATAAACTGTTTTGCCCGAAGGGTAGTGTTCTTTACATTATTCACCCGCTGACCAACACTGGCTACAATGTTCATTTTATTTTTCCATGCATTGATACGGGTGTTGAGTGTATAATCTAAACGATCAGGCAATAGAAAAGGATAACCGGGAGTTTGAAAACCAGCACCAACATATTTCAGCTTGGCAGCAATATCAACGTTTTTTGATTTTCTGCCGAGCGCTGTTTCACCAGCCCAGTCACGAACAGTGGAAGTATGTGCTTCAATAAATGGTTTGAATGATTTCCCTACTGTGTCAACCGGTTGTAATAAATCTTTTGTGTAATAGGAATGAGCACCTTCAAAATTGTAATACCATTTCTCGTTGAAATTTATTTTGGTTACAAAGCTGATGGTGAAACCTTCCTGTGGTTTTACAGTGGGTGGCGGAATGATGAGGGAATTCAACACATCTTTTGCTTTTACAAAATTCATGGTCACTTCAAACTTTCCTTCTTCTGCTTTTCCCAACTGAACCATCCAGTTCTTACGTTTGTATGCCCCTGTTGTTGCAGGAGGTCCGGTAAAGAAATTGACACTCTGCTGCGATAAGCCTGTAAAGAATTTTATTAAAAAATCGTTTGGACGTAAATCAAATCCGGCACCAAACACAGCAATATCTCCCGTACTTAAGTTTGAATAATTTAAATACTGTGTTCCCAATTGCAGTTCGGCCCATTTGTATTTCGGATTGGCGCCAATACTGTTCATTGGGTTGGTGATGTATTGAGCAAATGTTTGTTTACCGATTCCGCTGTATGGGCCAGCAAAGTTTGTTGCTTTGGTCGACAGGTTCAAATTCAGTGGCATGCTGAAATTTTTTCCAAACTTTATTTCAGGTGCAAACATAAACCTCACCTGGTTCCATGGTTTACGTGGTGAAAAGCCGTTCCAGCTTGCAGGATTGGAATTCAATCCGTAGTGTTCATACGTTACACCTGCTGTTCCACTAATGCTGAATGGTTTTTGTACCTGTGCATTTACATGTACAGCAAACACCAGGAAACAAGCAATGAATAATTTTTTTTCAATCATCGGTTGTTTCATTTATTTAGGAATGGTGACACTGATTCTGCATTCACATTTTTTACTGCCACAGGTTCCTGATAAATTATAGGTATAACTTCCCGGTGTAAGAAATGTATGACTGTAATTCGGACCTGTTAATGTTGTGGTTGCATTTGTTGCATTGTTCACCAGTTGAACCGTTAACCCGGAAGGTGAACAGGTGGCTGATGATGGTGTACATTGAAATCCCGGGTTGAATGTAACCGGAATATTTCCCATTGGCATGGTAATGCTTCCACCGCAACTTACCGGTTTGCCACCCTGCGGTGCTCCTTCATAATTAAATTTCGGATTCCAGTTACAGTTACATTGTGTATCACCTTGTCCCCCACCGGTAGTTGTTCCACCATTACAATCTTTTCCATTGTATGCTTTGTAACAGATAATGGTATCGCAGGTATTGCAGGCTGTATCGGTAAACGAATATTTTAAACAATACACAATTGTATCACAGCAACAGGAAATAGCACTCTTAGGTGGTAACGGAATCTGGAAGCTTAATGGAACACCGTTGTTCCAACTTGCACCCAAACTGTCTTTCCATTCAATTAAATGACTCCATGCAACATTTGCCGGAAGATTGCCCCATGTAACACTGCTGCTGACATTGGTGATATTGCCCATGTTCTTTGGATCTTTCACACATGCATCACCACAATCCTTTGCATGCAGTATATGAAAATCAACCAATGAAACAGAAGCCTTGGTTAGTTTTGCCGGACCAACAGTCATGGTTGCATTTACAGAAAGTATATTGTTATTGACTTCCTGTTTCACTTCAATCTTTTTCAGGAAATCTTTGCAACATCCGCTTGGTGGAATTTCTTTTGGTTTTGCTTCGAGGCAAACTTTATTACTTTCCACGGGGTTCATTTGCGATGCGTTGTTGGCATTGTCAAAGAAATCGCAGATCATACCAATTGTATTACATGCCAACTGACCTGATGTTGCATTGGCCGGTATCACTACATTAAACGTAAAAGTGTAAGTACCGCCGGGTAAAATTGGATTGGTTAATGCAATTTTTAAATTATTGGGTGCAAAGGTTCCGCTGAATGTTGCTGCCGGAATATTACAACTTGTTGTTGTGGTTGGCCATCCGGTACCGGCATTCGGTATTGGTGAATATTGCACCGTTGCCCCGGGAATGGTTACCGTGCCACTTGGGAATAAGGAGAACACACTTCCTCTTGAAGTACAGTTCATAATAGTAAGGTCGCCTGAAAAAGGTAAACGGTCAATCAATACAATATTTCCAATATTCGTATTACCGGTATTCTTCACGGTTATCTGATAGGTTGCTGTTGAACCGGGTGTTCCGCTGCCGCTTGTTCCAAACACAGCATCTAAGTCACCTTTTACTTTTTTCTCTACTTCGGCTTTTGGTAACGCACAAATATTGACATACTGTGGACAGTACTGTTGTTCGGTATAACCTGTTCCTGTAACAATATAATTCATTCCATAAGAACCATATGGTGCATTGGCATTGACGACAGCTTTAAAGCAAATAGAATACGTGGTGCTTCCAACAGGTATTGTTGGCAAATTCCATTTTACAGAAGAAGCAGGTTGATAAGTTGGGTTTGGACTGAACCCTGTGTACACATCCGAACCGGGAATATAGGTAAGGAAATTTTGTAACGCAAAATTCACTACACCACTTAACAGCGGAGCTGTACCTGCATTATTAAACTGTATACAAAACGTAGCCGTATCACCGGGGCTTAAACAATTCGGATTTGAGTTTGACCAGGAGCAATTAATATCCGGGCTGAGATTATACACGGAAGTAGTAGTTCCATTGCCACCCGGTCCGCAATTATAACAAACCTGACTAAGGCCTGCAGTACTGCAGGTGTAACTAATACTTGAATTTAATGTATAACTTGTTGCAGTGGGTACACCAACACAGGAGTTACTTAAATTATAATAAATATAAAATCCGCAATAATAACCGGGTAGCAAATTGGTAATGGCCATGGTTGCTTTTTTTGCATACAATGGCGGTGTAGTATTGGTTGTTCCCGGGTTGAACGGATAAACTGTTGATGGAACATTGCTGCAATTCTCGTAGGTAAGTGTGGCAGTAAGTCCTGATGGCTGACTGCTGTTATGATAGATCTGCGTTGTTTTTACTGTGGGCAGAATATTTGCAAGACTTAAATTAAGAGGTGTATTTCCATTGTTATATACATTCACATAATAGTATCCCGTATAAGCAGTACTGCTGATGGTGGCCGATGGATTTGATGGAATAAGCGCCGGCAATGTATACGTTGCAGCAGGATAGGTAATGATGTTGACGTTGTTAATTGTACAATTTGTTCCCTGCAACACTACGTTGGATGTGATGGTTGTGTTGGCAGGAGTGTTACAGGGCAGCTTAATAGTATAATAATATTCATAGTAACCGCCGGGGTTAAAGTTAACCGTATTAGTAGGGGTGAACGTGCTTCCAACTAATGCACCATTTGTTACACTCACTAATGTACCCAATGATGGTGTAATAGTAAACTTTGGATTGGTGATGGTGAAACAGTTTCCGTTTTGTACCGTTAGTTTAAATGTTACTTCATAAGAACTCTGTATGAAACTGAAAAAACTATGTGTTCCGTTCCATGTATTTAATACTTTACCAATCACTGCAGCCGATGGTGCAGTTGCAGTTAAAGAATTGGAAGGAGCTGCAATTGTTCCGGTAATGGTTGAATTAATATTTTGTCCGAAACAGGTTGAAGGACAGAGATAAGAAAAGCACAACATCACTACTCCTGTTTGGTTATTTCCGGCTACAGCAGGAAAGGTATAGGTAACTGTAGTGTTGGTCCCCACGGTGTTTGAGGTGGGAATCGTTGGAAAGGCCGGGCTTCCGCAGAAACTCACTTTGCTGTTATCATAGCTCACAGATATAACAACGTTGCCGGTAATATTGCTGTAATTATAATTGGCATACACCCAAAATTGTGTTCCGGCAGTATAGGGCATTGATCCCTGTGGCGTTAATGTTAATCCTACCTGCTGGGCATTTGCAGTAAATGCAAACAGCATCACTGTAATTGCAAGAATGATTTTATTTATACTTGATTTCATGTTTTTTATTTTTATGATTTTACAATAGATGTGAAGTAATTATTTTCCTCTTTTAATTTCATAACACCTGATTACTTCACATGCATGACAGCAAAAATCATAGAAGGTATACCGGACACATATTTTGATTACATCACCGCAACAACTAAGGCTGCTCATTTCAGGAACAGCAATGGGCAATATGAATTTTGGTAACTGCGGTTGCGGAAGGGGATTTCCCGGCCCACCGATGATCGCCATTTTTTCTCCGAAGGTTGCACCTTGTGTTTGTTTTGGCACTGTAACATTCTTTGCGTTATTATTATTTAACGGGTCTAGCTTTCCATTGTCACCATGGCCACCACCGCCACCATCATCATGCGGTTGTCCATTACATTCTTTCAACACTGTACTTGTCCAGGTGATCAATCTGCTGTAATCCGGTTTGTTTAAAACAGGGCCACTGTAACCCGGTATTGCAGAAGCAGGTAACGTAAAGTTGCCATAGTATTTACTGTCGTACACACACTTGGCGCAATTGGTATCGCCTGTTTGCTGAATATTGAAATAAATTATTTCAGCAGTTACTTTTTTAATATTGTTGGGATTGATACCTGTTACCATACCGGTTAAGTTCACCTGCATCGGGTTGCCGTTCTTTGGTAAAACCAGTGTATCTTTTTGAATCACCAATTGCATATCCCTGCAAGGATCGCAAGGGCATTTCAATGTATCAGCTTCCACTTCTGTTTCAGTAATGGCATTGTCTGCTGCATCTTCTGCTGCTACATAAAAGCGAATAATTTTGGCGGTATCAATGCAATTCAATTGTCCGGTAAAAGTTACTGAACCATTGCCTGCAATATTCACTGGTAAGCCCGGTGTAAGTGGCGAAGGAAGAATGTTTGCCGTTACTCCGTTTACTTTATCAACTTTCAGTTGTGTGATCTTAACGGTGTTGGTTAAATTGTTTTTGATGATGATGGTAAAGTTCTGTTTGCCATTAACGCAACAACTGATATCAAGACTGTCGATTTGAATATCGATGTCATTACTCATTTTAAAAGTGTAAGGTTCGCCTGTACCGTTGTTTGTTCCTATTGGTTTTCCATCACGGCTTAGTGCCTGAACTGTCCAGATAAAATCGCATAAGTAAGGAGGTTTGCAAGGGCCGGTTAATAAACCGGTAACAGCGGTTTGTGTAATATTATCTACATCCTTAGTAACAATTGGCTGATTTGATCTCATGGTCTGCACACCATTTTGTCCCTGCATCAATTGCCAAACCTTTAGGCGATAGGTTACAGGATCTTTTGGTTTAGGAACAACAGGAGTCCAGCGGAAATTAATAAGTCCCTGTAATTGTTTTAAAGTGAATTTTTTTCCATTCTCGGGATTGATCAGCGTTGGCGGAGCATAATCTGTTTTTTGTGATTCTACTTTAAACTCTTTACAAACCTCACGGCTTAATTCCTTTCGATCACTGTTGAAGAACTGTGCACAGATGCTGTAGCTTCCTTCTTTGAGTTCTTTACAATTGCCCAACATGCCAATTAACTCAGCTGCTGTAAATGTTCTTACATCAAACGGATCAATGGGTTTGGCTGTTGACAGGTTATTGCCGCAAACAACCGTACCGCCGCTGCGAATCTGTAAGACAAGTAAAGGCTTTAAATCTCTCGATTGAGGAGCTTTTTGTGCAGACAGTAATAAAGCACCAGGCGTTGTCATCCAGTCATCAATCTTTGCAGGCAAGGTGTTTTTTACTGAAAAACTGATAATGTTGATCTGGCTGCGGGCAGCAGTAAAGCAAAACAGAAACAGGAAAAGCAGACTGTTGATTTTCTTCATGATAGTTGGTTTACGGTAAAAGAATTGACAACGAGATCATGAATTGATCTCTTATATAAAAACAGGTAGGTGATTTGATGAACGTATTGGAAACATCATATTCTGAATCAGAAATGATGGCATATGGCATTAAAGAAGACAGCGCTTTTGGCAAATATTGGATCATGGGACAGAATAAAGCTTTACGAATGTACAAATAAGTTTCAGCTGATGCAACAAAAAAAGCCCTTCATTGTAATGAGGGGCTTTTTCCAAGAGAAGAAATTCTTTATTCAATCGGCTTATAATCTTTAAATAATTTTATAGGTGTAGCTTCTGCCTGTGTGCGGTAAGCTTTCCATTTACCATCAATAAACTCATTGATTTTTTTCACGGATTCTTTTACGGCTGTTTCTGATTCAACCACTAAACGCTCTGTTTGTGCAGTTGGTGCAGCAATCTTGCGCATGATCTCCATGCTTGCATTTTGTAAAATACTGCTGGTGGTAATATCAGCAAAACGTGTAATGCCCTGGCGATCGGTAGCGTTACGTCCAAAAATACTTTCCCTGATTTTTTTGATCTCTGCTTTAATAGCTGTTCCTGTTTTCCGTAAACTGTCGGCTTCTTTTCCTTCAACACCACGCAAAGAGGTTTCAATTTTTGCAATGGTTTCTTCAGCTTCTGTAATACGGTCAACAGCTTCTGTTAACTTATCAGCACTTAATTGCAAACGATCAATCATTTTCTTTTTCGCATCATACACTTCTTTCTTTGTTTCAATTCTTGGGTCAGCTTTTACAACAACCATTGTTGAATCAGCTTCCTTGCCTAATGAAACAACTACTTTATATGTACCGGGGAATACATCCATGCCACCAAATGGTTCAGGAGCTCCGGGTCTTGGTTTGGGTGAACCTGGTCTGCGGTTGCCCTTTGTTTCAAAACCCCAGTAGATACGGTTGAAACCAGTATCTGCTTTTACTTTATAACTTCTGATCTGTTTGTTCTGGTCGTCAAATACTTTTACCCAAGCACTATCCATCTTTTGTTTGGAAGTATCTTTTCCTTCCTTCTCTGAAGCTCCGGCGGGCGGGGCATCTGCTGGTTTTACAAAATAAGAAAGCATGGCACCTCTTCTTCTGTTCTCTCCTTCATACAAACCCCATGTGCTCCATTCATAACCTGGAGCATTTTTTACAGAAGCCTGGTAGGCAACCGGAGGTTCAAAGAAAGTGATTTTTTTCGTTGGTGCTGCGCCGTTAGCTGCGGCAATAGCTCTCAGCGGACGGATATCATCCATCACCCAAAGAGCACGACCAAAAGTTGCAATCACCAGATCAGCTTCTCTTTCCTGGATGGCTAAGTCATAGGTTGATACAGATGGATAACCGTTTTTCCATTGCGAAAAACTTTTACCATTATCATAGCTGATCCATAATCCATGTTCTGTTCCAACAAAAATTAAATTCGGTTGAACAGGATCCTGAATCATACAAAGAGCATATCCTTTCAATCCTTTATTAGCAGTCATGTTCTCCCATGTTTTGCCAAAATCTTTTGTACGTAAGATGGTAATGCTGAAATCACCACGACGGTAATCATTGCTCACCACAAATGCTTCGCCTTCATTATAACGGCTTGCATGTACTTGTGTGATCCATGCACCTGCATTCATACCGGGAATTTTTCCACGGAAGTTGGTCCATGATTTTCCAGCATCCTGTGTAAGTTGTACGTTGCCATCATCTGTACCAACCCAGATCACATTTTTATTTTTGGCCGATGGTGCAATGGCCATGATGGTTGTAAAATTTTCTGCACCGGTAATATCTAATGTTAATCCACCTGTTTCTTCTTTTTGAAATTCAGGATTGTTGGTTGTTAAATCGGGAGAAATAATTTCCCAACTGGTTCCTTTGTTCGTACTCTTGTGCAATACATTACTTCCGTAATACACGGTTTTGCTGTCGAAGGGATCTAATGCAATACCACTGTTCCAGTTGAAACGCAGTTTTGTTTTTGCATCAGGAGAAGGTGGTTTAATAAATTCTTGTTGACCGGTTGTGATATTATAACGACCAACAGAACCTCCCTGGCTCATGGCATATACCCATTTGCTGTCTTCCGGATCGGGCACTACATCAAAACCATCACCACCCCAAAGGCTTTCCCAATAATAATTGCGGATGCCGCCATTAACCCATGTGTAAGCAGGTCCACGCCAGCTTCCGTTATCCTGTAACCCACCCATCACGTTGTAAGGAATTTCATTATCTGTATTGATATGATAAAATTGACCAAATGGTAATTGCTCATCAAAGCGCCATGTTTTACCACGGTCCTTGCTGATGCCGATACCACCATCATTTCCTTCAATGATGAGATTTGCATTTGTTGGATGGATCCACCAAGCATGATGATCAGGATGAATACCGTTGTAAGGAATTAATGTGGTAAATGATTTACCTGCATCTTCACTGATGGTTACAGTGGAATGGATATCATAAATGCGGTTTTCATTTTTCGGATCAACATAAATTTCCTGGTAGTAGAAAGGACGATCAGTGATTTGTGCAGGATCGCTGTTGACTAAGGTCCATGTATAACCGCCGTCATCACTTTTATAAAATCCATTTTTAGTTGCTTCAATTTTTGCATACACTCTTGAAGGCTGACTTGCAGCAAAAGCTAAACCCATACGGCCTAATGAACCTTCAGGAATACCATCTTCTTTACCGAGCTTTTTCCAGTTCTTACCTCCGTCAACGGTAATATATAATCCACTGCCGGGGCCACCACTGTTAAAGTTGTAAGGCTTGCGTTGGTGTTGCCACATGTTGGCAATGAGTTTATTTGGGTTGGATGGATCCATAATGAGTTCAGCACAACCACTTGTGTCATTGGTATACAATACACGTTCCCATGTTGTTCCGCCATCCGTTGTTTTGTAAACTCCACGTTCGCTGTGAACACCATAAGGATTACCAATAGCCGCAGCATAAACCGTGTTGGCATTGTTGGGGTCGATCAGGATGCGGTGAATATTTCTTGTTTTCTCAAGACCCATTCTTTTCCATGTTTTACCTGCATCCAGTGTTTTAAAAATTCCCTCACCAAGATTCAAAGAGTTGCGGGGGTTTCCTTCACCTGTTCCTACCCAGATTACATCAGGGTTGCTTTGCTGAATTTTAAGCGAACCAATGTTGAGCAGGGGTTGTTCATCGAACAAGGGTTTCCAGGTAGCGCCACCATTATCTGTTTTCCAAACACCACCACTTGCAGCACCCACAAAAATTACTTCCGGATTGCTGTACAGGGCATCAATGGAAGTAACACGACCGCTCATACCTGCAGGGCCAATGTTACGGGGTTTTAAGTTTTTAAAATGTTCGGGCTTTACCTGGGCAGTTGCCGAAAAGGACAGAATGGCTATAACGGCCAACGCAATTAGTCTCATGTTTTCTGATTTTAAGAAGCTTGAAATTGAGAAAACAATACTGGCCTTCCAAATGTTTTTGATAAGCGGTTCTGAAAGCGCAATGATTTTGGCTTTCTTGTCGTCCAATGGCTGCAACCAATAAAGACAGTTTCTTCGTCTGTGTTGTACAGGGAGTTGTTAAACGGATTCATAAACAAAAGTTTAACAACAACCCTTTCCGAAAGAGCACTAATTTTATCAATGTTTAAACACTAAATTAATCAAATATGAAACGTTTCTTTTTTTCGATGATGGCGATAGGCTCTGTGGTGGCGCTGGCTTCATTTTTACCCAAACAACAGGAAAGCACAATGGCAGTGAACGGTCCTGCTGCACAAGCTGTTACAAAATGGACAGTTGACAAATCACACACAAATGTAAAGTTTGCTATAACACATATGGTTATTGCTGAGGTTGAAGGTGCTTTTAAAGTTTTTGATGGCTCAGTGGAGCATACAAAAGCCGACTGGAGCGATGCGAAGATCAATTTTAGTGTAGATGTGAATTCAATCGATACAGATAATGAAAACCGTGATAAGCATTTAAAGAGTGATGACTTCTTTAATGCAGAAAAATTTCCAACCATTACATTTGTTGGCAGCAAGTTTACCCCAAAAGGCGGGAACAAATATGAATTAACAGGAGAACTCACCATCCGTGATGTAACCAAGCCTGTTAAGTTTGATGTAACGTTTGGCGGTATTGCAACGAGTACTCGTGGTGATAAAGCAGGGTTCAAAGCAAAAACAACCATCAACCGTTTTGATTATAACCTTAAATGGGACCGTGCAACCGAATCAGGCGGCTTGGTTGTAAGTAAAGAAGTTGAAGTAACTGTTTTATTAGAATTGAATAAAGCGAAACAATAAAACTTCTTATATATTTAAAAGCCTCCTTGATTCAACAAGGAGGCTTTTAATTTTATAATTAAAAAATAATCAGGCTGTTTCTTCTACCAGTTTTTTAATCTCCACCAGGATCGGGTTCCACCCTTCACCATTGTTATATGCTTCCTGGTATCTTCTTTCGCCTTCAGCTACTTTTGAATAATCGCCTTGTGTTACAGTAAAAACGGTTTGCCCGTTTTCTTCTCTTAGTGCATAGGTTACTGTTAAATAGTTTTCAGAGATATCATCAATGGTTGAATTCGGGTCGATGGTTGTGTAAACAAGTAAATGTTCAGGATCAATTTCAAGAATCGTTCCTTTTACAAAAACCATTTCTTTTCCTTCATATTCTCCTTTCCATAAAAGTTCACTTCCAACCTTCCAGTCAGAAACCGTTTCACAGCCAAACATGTATTTTTTTGTTTGTGCAGGGTTTACCAATGCATCCCAAACTTTTGAGGCAGGTGCATTGATGCTGATCGTGTTTTTTACAAATAATGATTCGCTCATGTTTAATGGTTTACTTTAATTTGTTTAAAGATGTATTTGTGAATTTTATTTCTGATCAAAAAATAAAAGAACCGATCCATTTTTCGATAAAGCAACGCACTTGCTTCCAAACCCTATGGTCATAACGAGGTCATCCGATACACAGGATTCATCCCATTGAATAAAGGACTCTTGTTTATCAGGCGAAATAACGATTCTGTCTGTATACCACATGGAGCCGGTAGATTTATAAACGGATTCTTTCTTGTTTGAATAGAGTGAAGTCGATTGGTTTTTTTCATCGATGCAGATCAATTCATTTTTTGTATTAAAACGCAAACAACGGTTATTGTTACCAATGGTCTGCAATGTTTTTTGGCTGCTGGTTTCAATCAGCTCCGTTTCTTTACCATTCCATCTGGCTAAATGATTGCCATTTAAATTCAAGATAAAAGCAGTTTCCGTGGCATTGGAAATATCGAGTTGCCACTTTGATTGTAACGTTTCAGCTACTTCATATAAATGCAGGAATTGCTGTTCATTGTTTTTCCAGTGAATGACGATCTTTTTTTCATTACCGCTCATGCATGCTGCAATCAATTGAATTTTTTCGGTTTTTGGCAGGTAAGCAACTTGTTGCTGCGAAACCAAGTGTGTAACAGTAACGTCTTCCTCTTTGTCAACGATCTCTAATAAAGTATTGGGGATTAATTTTCCTTTGATCGTGTATTTTGTTTTCCCGTTATTTTGAAAATTAAAGAGCGTAACATTTGTGTTGTCAAGCACAACCAGTACATTATCTGCAAACCACATAACAGGTTCAGTTCCGGAATATGTATACCATGCAAAAACCTGTTCGGTAAATGTATTAACGAGTTTTATTTTCTGATCATGCTTGCTGTAAAACGCCGCAATAAAACTTCCTTTAATAAAACAAGCCTTTTGTGCTGAAAGCTGAAAGTAATAAAACAAGAGTAATATTATAGGCAGGAATCGTTTCATTATTCGTTTATAGCTTATGTGTTGTTATATGTTGAAGTTACAAAAAGAAGGGCGGCGTAAAGAACCGTTATATAAATACCAGCATATGCTAAAATAAAAAGCCATCCTTTTTAAGATGGCTTCTTTTAATAATTTGAAAAAGATTACAGTACTAAAACACCTTTAGCAATAAATTGTGTTTCTTTTTTTACTTCTTTGATCTTTTCTATCTCGGCTTTGCTTTTACCGGCATCCTGTGCAAAGTGTTGCTGTTGTTTTACACTTACTTCTTTTTGTTTGGCTTCACCTTCCAGTACAACTGTTTTACCAACAATATCTTTTGGCATAAAGAACCCGTAATCCTTAAAACGCACCATCATGGTTTCGCCATTACCCTTATCTACTTTCATCCAGCAACCTTTTTCCAGGCATACTTCTGTAACCTTAGCGGTGATTTTTCCGGTAAAGGCTCCTTTATCCACCACCTGCTCTTCCATATCTCCCAGCGTTTTTACATCTGCATTATTTGTCCCGTCGCCGTAAGTAACACCCTTCACAGCCGGCTTAGGATTGTTTTGCGCAAAGGCTGTTATTGTAAGAAAGGCAACTGCAAGCAATAAAATCAGTTTTTTCATATTCCGTTTATTTAAGGGGCAAAGTTAATCATGTAATTGAAGAGACCAAACCGCACCCTGTTAAAAATGTACAAACGGCCAGAATTGATCTGCCGGCCAATACAACCAAAAAAAGTTTGCTAAAAAACTTGGCATCTAAAATAATTAGTATTATTATTGCTAAACAAATTAGTGTGAACAAATAAATAAACCCGTTATGGAAGAGATTTTAATTTTGGAGAAACCAAAGGAGAAAAAAATGAGTAAGGACAGCGTTAAAGACAGCAGCAAAGAGAACAGCGAGAAAATGAAAGCTTTAAAACTCACCATCGACAAGATTGACAAGGATTTCGGAAAAGGCAGTGTGATGATGATGAATGAAAAGGGAATTCATGAAATTGAAGTGATTTCAACTGGTTCCATTGGCCTGGATGTGGCATTGGGAATTGGTGGAGTTCCTAAAGGAAGAGTGGTAGAGATCTATGGGCCCGAAAGCAGTGGTAAAACCACCATTGCCACACATATCATTGCAGAAGCGCAAAAGAAAGGCGGTATCTGCGCTATCATTGATGCTGAACATGCATTTGACAGTGGCTATGCGCAGAAGTTAGGTGTTGATGTAGATAATTTATTGATCTCTCAACCTGATTATGGCGAGCAAGCTTTGGAAATTGCCGATCGCTTAATATTAAGTGGTGCTATAGATGTAGTAGTCATTGACTCTGTAGCGGCACTTGTACCAAAAAGTGAGCTGGAAGGTGAAATGGGCGATAGCAAAATGGGCTTGCACGCAAGATTAATGAGCCAGGCTTTGCGTAAACTCACTGCTACGATTTCTAAAACAAATACCATTTGCATTTTCATTAACCAGTTGCGTGAAAAGATCGGGGTTATGTTTGGTAACCCTGAAACAACAACCGGTGGTAATGCCTTGAAGTTTTATGCCTCTGTACGTTTGGATATCCGTCGTATGAGCCAGATCAAAGATGGTGATGAAGCAATTGGTAACCGGGTGAAAGTAAAAGTGGTGAAGAATAAAGTAGCTCCTCCTTTCAAGTCGGCTGAGTTTGATATCATTTTTGGAGAAGGCATCAGCAAAACAGGTGAAATTATTGATATGGGAGTTGAGTTAGCCATTATCCAAAAAAGTGGCAGCTGGTACAGCTATAATACTGACAGGTTGGGCCAGGGAAGAGATGCAGTAAAACAATTACTCATCGATAATCCTGAAATGGCAAATGAAATTGAAAGAAAGATCCGTGAAAAGATAAAAGAAATTCAAAACGGAGCACCTGCTTCGTAAACTTCGGGTTTGTTTGTAAGTATCAAAGCCTTTCGCTTCTGCGAAGGGCTTTTTTCATTTAAGCTCTTTGACAACCGGGTATTGCGGATGATATGCAGATGACTTACTTTAGTTGCTTAACCATTCATCATGAAAAAAATAGTCTACCTATTATCAATTATTGCAGTCTCCTTTTTTTTAACTGGCTGCCCTTACGAATCAACTGTACCCATTGACAAACCAACAGTTAAGTATCCTGCATCCATACTTGGTAAATGGGAGCCTAAAAGCTCATCAGATGATCTCTATATCATTACAAAGAAGGATGACTATACAATCATTATTACAAAAACAAAAAAGGAAGTGAAGGCAGATGGCAAGCCGGAAGTATATGAAGCGTTTCTTTCAGATGTTGCAGGTACAAAGTTTTTAAACCTGTATGAAAAACAAGAAGAAGCAGAAGGCTCAACAAAATTCTATTTATACAAACTGGAAATAAGTACAAGCGGAGCAAGGTTAACATTAAGTGAGATCACCGAAAATGTGGATGAAAAGTTTGAAAGCGCAGCAGCATTGAAAAGTTTTATTGAAAAGAATATGATGCATTCATTTTTCTTTGGGAAAGAGGATGAAGTGTATATCAAGGTCGATTAAACAGTTCGGGTATAAATTTGAACAGGCTCCTTAACCGGAGCTTTTTTATTTGAATTTTTCTGTATCAGGAAACTTATTTATGAAATGAAAACCGAAATCTGTATAAAAGAATTAGAGGAATATCTTGAAGTACTATAAATGCAATTGAACAGATTGTATTTAGTATTTGAAAATAATGTAGTTTCCTTTTTCAAACTACTGCTCATGAACAGGATCTTATTTTCTTTCAGCTTATGTTGTTTTATAGTTTCTGTAAGCGCACAACAAAACGATACCATTACAAAGGATGATGTAAAGATTGGAGCCAAACTGATCGGTCTGTATTTTACTGAGCCCGAGCGTGACAGTATGATGCGGGATATAAGAGATAATGTTAAAGACTATAATAAGATGCGGAGCATTCCCCTTAACAATAATGTGCCCATGAGCTTATGGCAAAGCCCAGTATTGCCGGGGATGAAGTTTGAACTGGTGCAGAAATCGGTTGCTTGGGTAATTCCAGTAAATGTTTCTCTCCCTAAAAACAAAAGCGACCTTGCTTTTTTTAATATCCTTCAATTAGCATCGCTGATCAAAAATAAAAAGATCACATCTGTTGAACTGACCACTTTTTTTATTGAGCGGATAAAAAAATATGGCGATACCCTGCAATGTGTGATTTCAATAACGGAAGAAATTGCCATGCAACAGGCAAAACTAGCTGATGCTGAAATTGCAAAAGGGAAATACAGGGGGCCACTACATGGGATCCCTTACGGATTGAAAGATCTGTTTGCAGTAAAAGGAACAAAAACAACCTGGGGTGCTGCACCCTATAAAGAACAGTCGATTGATGTTGATAGTTATGTTTATACAAAGCTGAAAGATGCAGGTGCAGTATTAATTGCAAAATTTACTTTAGGCTCGTTGGCAATGGGTGACTGGTGGTTTGGAGGAAGAACGAAGAATCCATGGAATTTAAACTTTGGTTCTTCGGGATCATCTGCCGGCTCAGCTTCAGCAACTGTTGCAGGCCTGGTTCCATTTGCTATTGGAACAGAAACCTATGGCTCTATTGTATCGCCATCACATACATGCGGTGCAACTGGGCTGCGTCCAACATTTGGATCTGTTAGCAGAACGGGCGCCATGACTCTTTGCTGGAGCCTTGATAAAGCCGGACCCATTTGCAGAAGTGCTGAAGATGCAGCAGTTGTTTTCTATTTCATTAAAGGAACAGATGGCAAAGATCCCGGAGCTGTTAATATGCCATTCAATTACTCAATGAAAGCAGACATTAAAAAAATTCGTGTTGGCTATTCAAAAAATTATTTCGACCGGATAAAAGATACAAGTGCCAATGAATGGAAAGTGTTGAAGGCGTTTGAAAAAATGGGTGTACAATTAATACCGGTTATTTTTCCTGATAGTACAGTTTATACTTTTGATATGATTGGTATCACTGTTGCCAGTGAAAGTGCTGCTGCTTTTGATGAGTTAACAAGAACGGATATGGATGATCTGTTAACCCGGCAAAATAAAAATGACTGGCCCAATTATTTCCGAACGGCAAGATTAATACCTGCAGTTGAATATATCAATACAACAAGACATCGTTACTTAATGATGCAACAAATGAAAACTTTTTTTGAAACGGTTGACGTGGTAATTACTCCAACCTTTGGAGGAAGTCAAATGGCAATTACAAATTTAACGGGTCATCCGGCTTTATGTTTGCCTACCGGGTTTAATCAACGTGGATTACCCACCAGTATTACATTGGTAGGAAGATTGTATGATGAAGCAACCTTGTTAAGTGTAGGCAAGGCATTGCAACAAGCAACAGGATGGGAAGAAGTACATCCGGAAAAATTTTTGAAATAGTTTTATTTGCTTTGAAGAATTGCTTCTTCTTTTTTCAACTGCTTGTCATACACAAAAGTTCCAAGAGGCAACCATGCTGCTATAAAAGCAAATAAAAATTTTTTGAGTGGCCAATTGTAGGTTTCTTTTACAAACCAGGATAGTGCTATATAACTAATAAATAACAAGCCGTGGGCCCATCCAACATACTTTACTGCTAAAGGAAAATCAAATAAATATTTTAAGGGCATGGCTATTAAAAGCAATACCAGAAAAGAAATACCTTCTGCAATTCCTGTTTTGCGTAAAAGTTGAAGTGGCTTGAGGTTCATATATCAATAACCTGGTTTATAAAAGTTATTCTGAAAAATTAATGATCGCAGTCAGTTGTATGACAATGATTGGCAATTCTGCAATAACGGTGATTCAATACATGTGCAGTAATAACAGCAGCAGTTGCCGGAATTACAAACAAAAATGTTGAGTAAGGAAATTTTATAAACTGGTGAAGTGTAAAAAGAATCATACCAACAGAAAACGGGATCAATGTTGCCCAATGATGATGATGTTTTTTGTATCCATGCCACAACGTAGAAAAACCAATTGCAAAAGCGGAGCCCAGCAACAAAACTTCAATAAAAATATTATGAATGATATTGATGCCGAAAAGCGGAAGACTGGTAATAAATAATGGAAGCACAGCACAGTGAATGGCACAGGCTACAGATGCGGTAATACCCAAGGCTTCCCAATTAATGCGAAAATTCATATAGGAAGGCAAATGTACAATTTTGCAATGATGTTGCAAATATTGTTTTCAATTACTATTTCGGCCAACTCCCATTCGTACCTTTGCTTTTAATTTAAACATATGTCGAAAAAAACGTGGTTCTATCTTGGTTTTTTTGTTTTACTGCTGGGTGTTTTTTACTTGGTTTTGTTTTGGGGAACTGATCTGTGGCGCAAGAAATTGCCGACTGTGAGCGATGTAAAAGAGTTTGCTTTTGTAAACCAGTCAGGAGATACGGTTACCAATCGTGAAGTAGCAGGTAAAGTACAGGTAGTAGAGTTTTTCTTTACCACCTGCACCGGAATTTGTCCGAAGATGAATACCAATATGGCGGCAATAGCTTCAGATTTTGCAAATGAAGATGATTTTATGATCCTGAGCCATACGGTTGATCCTGGTAAAGATTCTGTCGGGCGGTTGAAAGTGTATGCTGATTCATTAAAAATTGATGGAACAAGATGGATGTTGTTAACTGGCGCCAAAGAAAAATTATACGAAGCGGCAAGGAAAAGTTATTTACTCGACGATCAGAACAATAATAAAGAAGCAATAGAAGATCAGTTCATACACACTCAATTGTTTGCTTTGGTTGATAGAAAAGGAAGAGTGAGGGGAATATATGATGGACTGAATAAAAAGGAACTGGTAAAGCTTGATGAAGACATCCGTCTTGTGTTGAGGGAAAGTTATGATGGTCCACGGTTTGTAAACGGAATTTTTCAAAACAATCCTAATTAATTAATTTACGATTATGAGTGAACCTATCCGGGAGTTATTGAAGAAAAATAATATGAGTATAACTGACAGCAGGTTGCAGATACTCGATTTGTTTTACCATGCACCCGGTGCTTTGGCCCATGCGGATATTGAAAAGAAAGCAAGCGATAAAATTGATCGGGTAACCATTTATCGAACGCTGCAAACCTTTGAAGAAAAAGGACTCATCCATACCATACCTTCAGCCGATAATTCGGTGAAGTATGCTTTGTGTAAAGATCATTGTGCGGAAGGGCATCATCATGATAACCATGTACATTTTGTGTGTGATCATTGCAGTAAAACCATTTGTCTGGAAGATGTGCTGGTGCCTGATGTAAAATTGCCGAATGGATTTGTGCCTCATCAATCGAATATGGTGGTGAATGGATTGTGCAATGATTGTAAGTGAACTCAGAGTTTCGAAATAACTACTCTTCCTTGAATGCAAAAAAAATGCCCTTCCGTAGAAACGGAAGGGCATGATTAATGTTCTGATTTAGCAGTACAAATATCGGTATTAATTTAAACTATCCATTTCTGTTTTTACAAAATCCATCAGTGTTTTAATGTGACTGGGAGAAAAATCAAAACGCAAACCTGCTGCTTCATATAACTGAGGTAATGTTTTTGTGCCACCCAAACTCAACGCATTGATGTAATTATTCAATGCTTGTTGCGGATTCTTTTTGAACTGCATCCACAAACCAATTGCACCAAGTTGTGCTATGCCATATTCAATATAGTAGAATGGTACTTCAAATAAATGCAACTGTCGTTGCCATTCGTATGGACGGAATTGTTCCAATCCGCTGTAATCAATCAAACCAGTGCTGTATTCAGCGGCAAGCGACATCCACTTCGCTCCTCTTTCTTCAACTGTGTGCGCAGGATTTTCATAGAGCCAATGTTGAAAAGCATCTACACGTGCAATCCATGGTAAGATGGTGAGTACACGTTCCAGTTGTTTGAATTTTGCTCTGCGCAATTCATCTGCATCTTTAAAGAAAATGGTCCAATGCTCCATGCTGAACAGTTCCATTGCCATACTTGCTACTTCAGCTATCTCAGCTCCGTATTCTTTAAAACCGGTTAATTCCAGATCATGTGTAAGAAAGGAGTGAACAGCATGACCACCTTCATGTACCATCGTTGTTACATCATCCAAGGTTCCCGCTGCATTCATAAAAATAAAAGGAGCACCTGTTTCAGCTAAAGGCATATTATAACCACCCGGGGCTTTTCCCTTCCTGCTGTCAAGATCAAATCGTTTTAATTCATTCATCTTTTTTAAACAATCAGCAAAGAAGGGATTGAGTTGTTCGAAACATTCAATGGTTTTATCAGTCAACTCTTTTCCATTGTTAAAAGGTTGAAGCGGTTGAATGCCTTCCGGTTCTGCTTCCATATCCCAGGGACGTAATATATCTACTCCAATACTTTTACGTTGCTCTTCGTAAATAATTTTTACTAATGGAATAATATGCAGCTTCACTGCTTCATGAAAATTAAAACAATCCTGCGCTGTATAATCAAAGCGACCCAGTTCCTTGAATTTATAATCACGGTAATTACTGAACCCTGTATTCAGTGCAATCCGGTGACGCCTTTCAACTAATTGATTAAACAATTCATTCAAAGTATCTCTGTCCTGATAACGACGGTTCTGCACTTTAAAATAAACTTCTTCTCTTAGTTTGCGATCAGGGTTTTCCAAAAACTTACCAGCCTGTTGTAGAGTATATTCTTTCCCATTTACTTCAACCGTCATCTTGCCTGCTATTTGTCCGAACTGTTGCTGCATCACATTCAACTCAGCCATGATGGGAATGTTTTCCTCACGAAACAAATCAATGCTTTTTTTAATTGAACGCAGATAGGTGAAATATTTTTCAGCATCCAGTTCTTTGGTAAAAGGAGACTCAACCAGTTTGCGGTTTAGCTTATCTGCATAGGGTTGCATTTTTGGAGCAATCTCCATGTAGAAATAATTGAACGCTTCTTCCAGTTGTTTGTTTTCTGTATCACATGTCATGCGAACCTGTCGCCAGCATGCATCCTCACTTACGATTGCTTCTAACTCACTGCTGTCTTTTAACCATTGTTCAAGATCCTGCTCGTTGTTGATTGGCTGATTCAACAATTGCAAAAAATAAGGCTCTAGTAATTCCCAGGTGGTAATGAAAAAATCTTTTGGTAAAAAATTTCGCTCTATTGGTTTGATATCAGCACTCAACATAATTGTATGATTAAACGAAATTAAAAAGAACGTCATTTCGACGAAGCAGAAATCTCACTTCATTCAGTTGTTTGAATAGCGGGAGATGTCTAGTGCCTCGACATGACGTCCTTAAAATATAATGTAACTAAAAAATTAATCTTCCTTTTTCTTTTTTGGGGCAGCTTTTTTCTTGGGTGCTTTATCTGCAGCTTTTTCCTTAGCCTTAGGCACATCTTTTTTCTCCTCTTTTGGTTGAGCGGGCTTAGCTGTTTTTTTTGCAGGCTTTTTTTCTTCAATTTCAGCAACCTCTTCAACTGCCTCTTCTTCCTCAACAGGTTGTTCCGTTAATTTTATTTCAATGCCTTTGGCTTTGATGACACTGTACCATTTCAGCATCTTTTTCATATCGCTGCTGTATACTCTTTCAAAGTCCATATCAGGATATACTTTTTCAAAATATGCTTTTACAGCATTCGCATTTTTTTCATCAGGCAAAGTTTCGCCCGCTGCTTCCATGGCTGTTAAAACGTCTGTGAGATTTACATTGTCACGAACGGTATAAATTTCTATACTCTCCAGGTGTGAAAACTGGTGCTGACGTGTAGACGCAAATTTTGTTGATTGGTCATCCAATGAACGCACAATGGCACCATCGCTTTTGCTGCTGATCAGTTCATATAAACCGGGCATTCCGGTTACTGCTATTAATTTTCCGTATTCCATAATATTATTATTAATTCAAGGGCTGCAAGTTAAGATATTTGAACAAACCTGATTTCATAATTCGGAGCTCTTAGAGTAGCTTCGAAAGAAATCACCATTTGTTATGATACGCAGCCTGCTTGTTTTGGTCTTTGCCCTGCAAAGCCTGTGCCTTTTTGCACAAAAAGGACTTGGAACCTATCAAAGCTTTAAACAGGAAGCAGGAACTGCAATAATAACTACCTCTAAAGGAAAGATTTTCTTGAGGAATTATCCGGGCGGGATTGTACAAACAACCTTTGAAACAAACCAATACAAAGGAGAACAGGTGAGCAATGCTGTTATTCAAAAACCGGCTGCCGGGATTCAACTCATCAAAAATGATCAGAATAGTCTTCGGTTGATGATTGGTAAAACAATGGTTACAGTACAAAAAAACCCGGTTCAGGTATATTATTCAAAAAATACGAAAGGGTTTTCGTTGGTCAATTATGAATGGAAGGATGAACATCATACAATGTACTTTGCTGTAGAACCAACGGAAAATTTTTTTGGTACCGGATCCCGTTCCCTTCCGATAGACAAAAAAGGATATAAAGTAGAACTGAACAATAATCCATGGTATGGTTACAGTACAAATGCTGATAATCTTAATTTTTCGATTCCCTTTCTGCAATCAAGTAAGGGGTATGCCTTGTTTATTGATAACCCATCACGGGGATTTTTAGATATGGGAAAAACGAATGAAGCAATCCTTGAAGTTGGAGTAAAAGCAGGGAAGCTGCAGTTTTATACATTCTTTGGTGAAACAGCTGCTGAACTTGTTCATCAGTTTACATCGCTTGTTGGCCGTATGCCGATGCCACCACGCTGGATCATGGGAAATTTTATGAGCCGCTTTGGTTACAGAACACAGGATGAAGTAATGACGATTGCACAAAAAATGAAAGACCAGCAATTTCCTTTTGATGCAGTAATTATTGATCTGTTCTGGTTTGGTGATGCAGTGCATGGCGCATGGAACATGGGTAATCTTGACTGGAACAAGCAACGTTTTCCGCAACCGGAAAAAATGATCGCTGATCTTAAAAAGCAAAACATTAAAACAATTCTCATTACAGAACCGTTTGTTTTATCTGAATCGTTCAACTACAAATACACACAGCAACAAAAATTAAATGCTGTTGATAAAAACGGCGATACAATCGGCATCAAAGAATTTTATTTCGGACATACAGGACTCCTGGATATTTTTCAAAACAAAACAAAAGATTGGTTCTGGAGTAAGTATGATGCACAGATCAAAAAAGGGGTTGCTGGTTGGTGGGGCGATTTGGGTGAACCTGAAAAGCATCCCAACTATGTGTATCATAATTTAAAAGACCTTGGACAACAACGCTTGTACAATGCAGATGAGGTACATAACATGTATGGTCATGTATGGAGCCAGATGTTGTTTGAAAAATATGCAAAGCTTTATCCAAACGAAAGATTGTTTCATTTAAACAGAAGCGGATTTGCAGGCACCTGGCGTTATGGTTCATTTCCATGGAGTGGCGATGTAGACCGAAGCTGGAATGGGTTCCGTGCACAGTTGCCCATTATGCAAAGCATGAGTTTAAGTGGCGTTCCAACCATGCACAGTGATGCAGGAGGTTTTGCCATGGGACAAAGAGATCCGGAATTATACATGCGCTGGTTGCAGATGGCGGTGTTTACGCCCATCTTTCGTCCGCATGGGAGTGTAAATGCACCTGATACTTCCATTGCCCAAATAGAAAGTGAACCCGTGTTCTATGATGAACCGAATAAAAGTATTTTAAGAAAGTTTGTACAACTGCGTTACCAACTGATGCCATACGTTTACACACTTGCATACGATGCTGCAACGAAAGGAACTCCGTTTGTTCGACCAATGTTTTATAATGACAATACTGACAGCAACCTGTATAAAGCAAATGATCAATATATGTTTGGCGATGCATTGTTAATTGCCCCTGTTTTAGAAAAAGGAGCAACCAAACGAATACTCTATTTGCCCAAAGGGGAATGGTATAATTTCTGGAACCCTGTAACAAAACAAAAAGGTGGACAATGGATTGAAGTAGATGTAACTACAGAAACAATTCCTGTATTTGTAAAAGCAGGAAGCGTAGTACCAATGAAACCGGTTTTTAATAACACAGCGAATTATCCTAAGCACAAGATTATTTTACATTACTATGCTGCAGAAGGAAGTCAACAAACGTTGATGTATGAAGATGATGGAACAACGAACAAAGCAAATGAAAAAAATCAGTTTGAAGTGATCCGTTTCTCTACGTCAACTAAAGATGGGCAAGTGAAGTTCAGCATCAACAGTAATAACGGG
>Ga0163144_10004410_pt1 | contig 31689 bp, 24 predicted proteins | sample OliLak19BULKMAT1_FD_123175 | JGI IMG/M metagenome (GOLD analysis project Ga0163144, IMG submission 123175) | Freshwater microbial mat bacterial communities from Lake Vanda, McMurdo Dry Valleys, Antarctica - Oligotrophic Lake LV.19.BULKMAT1 | ecosystem: Environmental > Aquatic > Freshwater >... | reverse complement strand
GTCCTCGTCGGCGCGACCCGATCCGTCCGAGCTACCGGTCGACGCACGGCTGGTCGCACCCGAGAGTCGCTACGAGATCGACGAAGGAAGGTTGGTGCACGTGGCACCCGCAGACGAACCGCACGGCGTCCAGCACTCGAAGCTGAACGCACTGCTCGAGGCCCATGTCGCGCAGGACTACGACGTCGCGGCCGACATGCTCACGCGCACCAGCGAGACCTCCGACGTCGCGCCCGATGCGAGTGTCTTTCCCCGAGCGCGCTCGCCCGTGACCGGCGGCCGTCAGCTCGAGGAGCTCGCGTTCGAGGTGGTCAGCACCCAGACGCTCACCAACGCCGCCGGCAAGGCGCAGAAGCTGGTCTCCCGCGGCGTTCGTCGGGTCTTCGCGCTCGACGTCACCCGGCAGCGAGCCTTCGAGTGGTCGCGCGAGCTGGGCACGTGGGGCATTTGCGCGCCGACGAGCGTGATCGATGATCCGACACTCGCCGTCGCGCTGCCGATCCAAGCGCTGGTCGGCGCCGCGAAGGCCGACGACGCGATGGCGCACGCGCTGATCGAGAAGCGCAACGCAGTGATCATCGCTGCGCTCGCCCGCGGTGAGGCCCGCGGTGAGGCCCGCGGTGAGGCCCGCGGTGAGGCCCGCGGCGAGGCCCGCGGCCGTGCGACGGCTGTGCTCGGTGTGCTCGCCGCACGCGGGATCGCGGTGTCGCCGACGCAAACCGATCGCATCATGGCGACCGATGATCTCGCGCAGCTCGATGCGTGGCTCGCCGCGGCGGTACGCTGCTCGGACGCCGACGAGTTGTTCCGCTGAGACTGTAGGCCTTCGATCCGGGCGATTCGCGACCCACGCGAATGTGAACCGCGGCGTCGACGTTTCGTTCGGCGCCAGACAGGCGTGAGTTACCGCGACCACGGCCCGCCGCATGACGATCGTCCACGAATGCGGCATGCTCGCCCCGTGAGCAGCGTCGCCGAGATCTACGAGAGCATGGACTACGGCCCCGCGCCGGAATCCGCCGCCGCCGCACAGGCCTGGCTCGAGAGCCACGCGCGCAAGTTCGACCTGTACATCGGCGGACGTTGGGTCTCGCCGGCACAGGGGAGCTGGTTCGCGACGCTCGATCCGAGCAAGAACCGCGAGCTCGCCAAGGTCGCCCAAGCCGACAAGTCCGACGTCGACGCTGCGGTCGCAGCCGCCCGTGCAGCGCAGCCGGCATGGGCCGCCCTGCCCGGCCACGTTCGCGCGCGCTACCTGTACGCGATCGCCAGGCTCGTGCAGCGTCACGCGCGACTGCTCTCGGTCGTCGAGACACTCGACAACGGCAAGCCGATCCGCGAGACGCGGGACATCGACATCCCGCTCGTTGCCCGCCACTTCTATCACCACGCCGGCTGGGCGCAGCTCATGGACACCGAGCTCGTGGGCCACAAGCCGCTCGGCGTCATCGGCCAGGTGATTCCGTGGAACTTTCCGCTGCTGATGCTCGCGTGGAAGATCGCGCCGGCGATCGCAGTGGGCAACACGGTCGTGCTCAAGCCCGCCGAATTCACGCCGCTGTCGGCGTTGCTGTTGTGCGAGCTCATCGATCGCGCCGGATTGCCGCCGGGCGTCGTCAACATCATCACCGGCGACGGCAGCACGGGCGCAGCGATCGTCGATCATCCCGGCGTCGACAAGATCGCGTTCACCGGCTCGACCGAGGTCGGTCGCATCATCCGCAAGGCGACCGCCGGCTCGGGCAAGCACCTCACGCTCGAGCTCGGCGGCAAGTCGCCGTTCATCGTGTTCAACGACGCCGATCTCGACAGCGCGGTCGAGGGCGTCGTCGATGCGATCTGGTTCAATCAAGGCCAGGTGTGCTGCGCGGGCTCGCGACTGCTCGTGCAAGAAGACATCGCACCGCAGTTCATCGCCAAGCTGCGCGCGCGCATGGAGACGCTTCGCGTCGGCGAGCCGCTCGACAAGTGTGTCGACATCGGTGCCGTCGTCGCGCCCGTGCAGCTGCAGCGCATCACGAGCCTCGTCGAGCAAGGCAAGGCCGAGGGCGCGAAATGCTTTCAGCCGAGCTGGTTCGTTGCTGGCGGCGCCTGGTCAGTCCCGAGCGAGGGCTGCTTCTACCCGCCGACGCTGTTCACCGATGTGCACCCCGCGTCGACGATCGTCCAAGAAGAAATCTTCGGGCCCGTGCTCGTCTCGATGACGTTCCGAACGCCGGACGAGGCGGTCGAGCTCGCGAACAATACCCGCTACGGCCTCGCCGCGAGCGTGTGGAGCGAGAGCCTGAACCTCGCGCTCGACATCGCACCGCGCCTGCAGTGCGGCGTCGTGTGGATCAACAGCACCAACCAGTTCGATGCCGCGTGCGGCTTCGGTGGCTATCGCGAGTCGGGCTTTGGTCGCGAGGGCGGCATCGAAGGCCTGCACGCGTACCTCGAGCCCGACTTCGTGCACGCGCTGCCGATGTACACCGAGACACCCGCGGCGCAGCCCTACCCCGGGTTTGTCGAGGGCGGCCTGCATCTGCCGGAGCACACCGGGCCGGCGACGATCGACCGCACGCCGAAGCTATACATCGGCGGCAAACAGGTGCGGCCCGACGCGACGTACAGCCGCGCGATCATCGGTGCGGGCGGCAAGCTCGTCGGCGAGGTCGGCGACGGCACGCGCAAAGACATTCGCGACGCCGTCGAGGTCGCGCGCGCACACACGGGTTGGACGGCGGCCACGGCCCACAACCGCGCGCAGGTGCTCTACTACCTCGGCGAGAACCTCGACGTGCGGCGCGACGAATTCACCCGCCGCATCGCCGCGATGATCGGCGACGACGCGCTTGCTGGCCGCGAGGTCGACGCCACCATCGCGCGCCTCTTCGCATACGCCGCATGGGCCGACAAGTTCGAGGGCGTCGTGCACAACCCGCCGGTGCGCAACGTGACGATCGCGATGAACGAAGCGATCGGCGTCATCGGCATCGCGTGTCCCGACGAGTGCCCGCTGCTCGGGTTCGTGTCGCTCGTCGCACCCGCGATCGCGATGGGCAACCGTGTGGTCGCGATCCCGTCGCAGCGCTGGCCGCTCGCAGTCACGGACTTCTACCAGGTGCTCGACACGTCGGACGTGCCCGGTGGCGTCGTCAACATCGTCACCGGCATCCGCGACGACCTCGTGAAGACGATGGCCGAGCACGACGGCATCGACGCACTGTGGTACGTCGGCCCTGCCGCGGGCAGCAAGCTCGTCGAGGCCGCGAGCATCGGCAACATGAAGCGCACGTGGGTGAACTACGGTCGTCGCCGCGACTGGTTCGACGCGCGCCAAGGCGAGGGTCGCGAGTTCCTCCGCCACGCCGTGCAGGTGAAGAACATCTGGGTCCCGTACGGCGAGTGAAGGTCCAGTGACGTATTTTCCCCAGGAGATCATCCGCCGCAAGCGCAACGGCGAGACGCTCGCCACGGGCGAGATCGAGGCGTTCGTGCGCGGGCTCGTCGACGGCTCGTTCACCGAGGGTCAGGTCGCCGCGCTCGCGATGGCCGTGTTCTTCCGCGGCATGGACATGGCCGAACGCGTCGCGCTCACCCGCGCGATGATGCGATCGGGCACGGTGCTCGACTGGAGCGGCGCAAAGCTGCAGGGCCCGGTCGTCGACAAACACTCGACGGGCGGCGTCGGCGACAAGGTCTCGCTCGTGCTCGCGCCGTTGCTCGCGGCATGCGGCGCCGCGGTGCCGATGATCTCGGGTCGCGGCCTCGGCCACACCGGCGGCACGCTCGACAAGCTCGAGTCGATCCCCGGCTACTGCGCAACGCCGGACAACGATCGCTTCCGCCGCGTGCTCGAGGACGTCGGCTGCGCAATCATCGGGCAGACCGGTGACCTCGCACCCGCCGACAAACGCTTCTATGCGATCCGCGACGTCACGGCGACGGTCGAGTCGATCCCGCTCATCACCGCGTCGATCCTCTCGAAGAAGCTCGCGGCCGGGCTCTCGCATCTCGTGATGGACGTGAAGTGGGGCTCCGGTGCGTTCGCGGACAACCTGCCCATGGCCCGCGAGCTCGCGTTGTCGATCGCGAGCGTCGCCGAAGGTGCGGGCCTGCGCTGCGTCGCGCTCGTGACCGACATGAACCAGGTGCTCGGGCGCACCGCCGGCAATGCGATCGAGGTGCGTGAGTCGATCGACATGCTGCGGGGACAACCGGCCGAGCCGCGGCTTCGCGAGGTGACGATTGCCCTGTGCGCCGAGCTGCTCGCGATGTCGGGTCTCGCGGCGAGCGTCGCCCAGGCGCGAGCCAAGTGCGAGGCGGCGCTGTCGTCCGGCGCTGCGGCCGAGCGCTTCGCGAAGATGGTCGCCGCGCTCGGCGGGCCAGCGGATCTGCTCGAGCGGCCCGAAACCCACCTCGCGAAGGCATCGATCGTGCGGCCGGTTCATGCGGCGCGCGGCGGGGTCGTAACGAAGATCGACACGCGCAAGGTCGGCATCGCGGTGCTGATGCTCGGCGGTGGCCGACGTCAGGCGAGCGATGCGATCGACTTCGCGGTCGGGCTCGGGGACATCGTGGGCATCGGCGAGACGGTCGGGGCCGAGCGTCCGCTCGCGATGCTGTACGCGAGCGACGAGAGCGCTGCACGCGAGGCGGCGGCACTGCTCGCGTCGGCGATCGAGATCGGCGATGCGGCGACGCCCGGGCCGATCGTCGTCGAGCGCATCACCGCGGCGACGTGAGTCAGTTCGGCGGGTCGGCGAGCTCGGACTCGAGCTCGTCGTAGAACCTGCGATCCACGAGATAGTCGGCCCACGACGTCTCGACGTCCGGCAACCCCCGCCGCTGCTGCCACAGCACGAGGTCGTCGAACTCGTTCTGATACCAGCCCCACAAAAAGCGCACACGCAGCGGATCGAGTCGTCGCCGACGCAGCTCGGCGACGACGACGTCGGCTTCCTCGTCGTCGAACTCCTCGACGTAGTGCTCGGCCTCCTCGATGAGCGAGCCGATGCGAGCGATGCCCGCCGACGTGAGCTTGTAGATCTTCTTCTTCTGGTCCATCTCGACCCAGCCACCGAGCACCAGGCGCTCGAGCGCCGGATCGAGTGGCTCGAGCTCGCGCGGCAGCGCGATCGGCAGCTCGATCCCGCCGTCGGTCGGCTCGAGGTCGAGCTTCTTCATCAGGAAGATGCCGGCGAAATCGAGGCGGGTCTCATCGAGGTCCATGGGTGCCTCCGAGGGTACGCCAGACCGGCGCCGACAGCCGCACGGACCACGCCGTCGACCCGACCGGATCGAGCCAGGAAATCACGTCGCCCGTCGCGTAGTGGACGATGCGACCGGTGCCGGGCGGACGGGCGCCCGCGGGGTTGCACAGCGCGAGCACGATGTCGGGCCCGGCCGGCACCGCCGCGAGCGCGTGCGGCCAGAACCCCGACAGCGGCACGATGATGCTCTGCTCGTCGGTCTCGAACAGCAGGTCGACGTCGCCCGCCGTGACCTGCTCGTCCGCGCTGTGCAGCGCGATGACGATCGGTGCGATCACCTCGCGCGGCGGCGCGCCCGCCATGTCCAGCACGACGCGCGGCGCGAGCGCCCAGCCGAAGCCCGCGTAGTCGAGGTCCGGCGTGCGTCGATCGTGCGAAAGCGCGAGCAGCTCGAGCAGCTCGCGCCTTCCGAACGGGATGTCGGCGATGCGACGGATCGTCATCGCCGACCCGCGGCGCTACGCAACGAGTCGCGTCGGCGCATGCATCGGCGCGCGCTTGCTGCCGAAGCGACTGCCACCACGCGGCCCACGCGGCGCGGGCGTCGACCGACCACCGCCGAACGCACCGCCCTTGCCACCGTAGCTCTTGCCGCTCTTGCTGACGCGCGCCGCGTGCTTGTCGGGGTTTGCCGAGCGATACGAGTTGCGCTGGCTCGCGAGCGCGCCGCGACTGCCGGCCGGCGTCGTGTACGGCGTCGTGTACATCGGGCGATAGCCCGGCGAGAACATGCTCATCATCATCGAGCCCATCAGCATGCCGGTGACGATGCTGAGCATCGGCGAGTGATAGCCGCTGTACGCCCCGGCGCCGGCGACCTGGTACTGGCCCTTGTCGCCCATGAGGTCGCGCTGGATCGTGAAGATCTTCTCTTCCTCGCCGACCTTGCCGTCCTCGTCCTTGTCGAAGAAGCCGGTGACGATCTGAGTCTTGCTGTCGGTATCTTGCACGGCGACGCTGATGACCTCTTCGCCGACGTAGATCTCGTTGACGCGACGCTCGAAATCCTCGGGGCCTTCGGCGTCCTTGTACGCCGTCGCGAGCTCGTCCCAATCGATGTCGACGCGGCTGTCCTCGGTGGTCACCCACCGATCGGTGCCAGCGCCACATGCTGGGACCGCGACGCCGAGAGAAACCGCCACTGCCGCGCCGAGGAGGCGCGAGGACCACGATGCATTGTCGAACACCGGGCAAACCTAAGTTTGCCCCGGGGCAGCGTCAAGCCCGGAGGGCGCCACCCTCGCTCAGCGCAAGCGGTCGTGCTGTAGCGCAGTGGTCGCCGCACGGCCGAGCACGACCACCACGCGGTCGAGCGACGCAAAGCGTTCGTCCTGCGTGAAGCCCTTCCGGTAGCGAAAATAAATCTGCTGCACGATGACCGCGATCTTCAAGAGGGCGAACGCGTAGTAGTAGAGGATGTTCGACACGTCGCGGCCCGTCCGCTGGGCGTAACGTTCGACCAGCTCGGTGCGTCGCATCGCTCCGGGGGCCATGGTCGGCCCGAACGCCATCGCTTGCCACGCCCGGTCGTCGTCGGCCTGCGCCCAGTATCCGAGTGTCGTGCCGAGGTCCATCAGCGGATCGCCGAGCGTGCACATCTCCCAGTCGAGCACCGCGACGATGCGCGTCGGATCTGCGGGGTCGAGCACGACGTTGTCGAACTTGTAGTCGTTGTGCACGAGCGTCGCGCCGGACTCGGCGGGCATGTTCGCGACGAGCCAGCGCCCGAGACCGTCGATGTCCGGGACGTCGTCGGTCTTCGCCTGCTCCCACCGCGCGATCCAGCCCTCGACCTGCCGACGCACGTAGCCGTCGGGCTTGCCGAGCTCCGAAAGACCTGCGGCCGCGACGTCGAGCGCGTGCAGCGCTGCGAGCTGATCGACGAGCGACCCGCACATCGATCGCAGGATCGCCGGCGTGACGCCGAGCTCGGCGGGCACCGTCTTGCGCAGGATGACCCCGCGGCGCCGCTCCATCACGTAAAACGGCGCGCCGAGCACCTCGATGTCGTTGCACTGACCGAGCGGGCGCGGGGCCGGTGGATAGATCGGGGCGAGCGCCGAGAGCACGCGGAATTCGCGATCCATGTCGTGACCCGATCGCACCTGCGCACCGAACGGCCCGCGGCGCAGCACGAGCTCGGTGTCGCCCTTGCGCAGCAGATACGTCAGGTTCGAGTAGCCGCTCGGGAACTGTGCGCACTCGAGCGCGCCCGCGAGCTCCGGCAGCGCGCCTGCGAGCCACGCGTTCAACTTGTCGAGATCGAGCTGCTCGCCGCTGCGGACGAGCGCGGGCTCGTCGATCATCGCCGGTCTCCCGGACGATAGCGCTCGAGGATCCGCTTCGCGAGCGCAGCGCGATGCACCTCGTCAGGCCCGTCGTAGATCCGTGCGCCGCGCTCGTGGCGATAAAAGTGCGAGAGCACCACGTCGTCGGTCATGCCCGCTGCCCCGTGAGCCTGCAGCGCGCGGTCGACGACGGCGAGCATCACCTTCGCGGTGTGGAACTTGATCGACGCGACGAGCTCGCGCGCGGCCTTGACCCCGTTGCGATCGATCTCCCACGCCGTGCGCAGCACGAGCAGGCGCGCAGCGTCGATCTCGGCGCGGCTATCGGCGATCCACGCTTGCACCGTCTGCTGCTCGCCGAGCATGCGGCCGGGCGCGAGCTCGCGGGTCGCCGCGCGATGACACAGCGCATCGAACGACCGCTCGCAGATGCCGAGCCAGCGCATGCAGTGATGGATGCGACCGGGGCCGAGTCGCGCCTGCGCGAGCGCGAAGCCGCGGCCACGCACGCCGAGCAGGTTGGTCGCGGGCACGCGACAGCCGTCGAGGCGAATCTCGCCATGGCTCATCCAGCCTTCGCCCGCATCGCCCATGATCGGGATGTTGCGGACGTGCGTGAACCCGGGCGTGTCGACCGGCACGAGGATCATGCTCGCGCGCTCGTGCGGTGCTGCGTCGGGATCGGTCACCGCCATGACGATCACGAACGCCGCACCATCGACACCGGTCGTGAACCACTTGTGCCCGTCGATGACCCAGTGATCACCCTCGGGCTCGGGCTCGGGCTCGGGCACAGCGCGTGTCGACAGCCACACCGGATTGCTACCGGCGTGCTCTGGTTCGGTCATGCCGAACGCGCTGCGCGCCGTGCCGTCGAGCAGCGGCTGCAAGAACCTCACGTGCTGGTCCGGCGTGCCGAATTCGAGCAGCAGCTCGAGGTTGCCGGCATCGGGCGCCTGACAGCCGAACGCGTAGTGACCCAGCGGCGTGCGCCCGAGCTCCTCCGAGACGAGACCATGCTCGAGCAGCGACAAGCCCATCCCGCCGTGCGCACGCGGAACCTGCGGCTGCCACATTCCTGCCTCGCGCACGCGCGCGCGCACGTGATCGAGCTCGGGCACGAGCGCGGTGAAGCCCGAGGGCAGGCCCGCCTCGAGCGGCATCACGTGCGTGTCGACGAAGGCGCGGACACGCGGCAACAGGGCTTGCATCTCGGGCGACGGGGCGAAGTCCATGGCGATCGGCGGCTGGGCGTCGTATGGGCGCGTCAGCGAAACGTCCACCCGGCCGCATCGGGCTGGTGGGGCATCGCGTTGAACGCATCGAGCGTGAACTGTTTGCCACGGAACACGAACGTCGTCACCGACGCGTTGCGAGTGCGCCACGCGGTGCGGAATGCGTCGATATCGGCGGCCCCGAGCGCGCGTCGCAGCATCACCGCGAGCGGCCCGACCGACGTGAACGCGATGATCCGCCGGCCCGGCTTGTCGAGCCCGACCATGCGATCGAGCGCACGGTCCACGCGGCTCGCGAACGCGTTCCACGTCTCGATGCCGGCGTCGTCGATCCCGCCGCGCAGCCACCGAGTCATCACCGCCTCGAACAGGCGTTGGAACGCGGCGGATCGCTCGCGCGGATCCTCGGTCGTCTCGGCACCCTTCGCGAGCGCGTCGATCTCGGCGTCGTGGCGCAACCGAGGCACGGCCTTGCCGATCATCCCGAAGGCGTCGTGCTCGTCGAGCTCTTGCACGATCGTCATCTCGGGCCACGCGCGACCGCCGTGCGCGTACGACTCGCCGACGAGCCGCGCCGTCTCGCGCTGGCGCTTCGCCGGCCCGCTGAACACGACGTCGGGATGCGGCCCGTGCTCACGCATGTGCACGCCGAGCATCTGCGCCTGCGTCATGCCGCGCGGCGACAGCTCGTCGTAGTCGGCGGCGAAGAGTGACGCCTGTCCATGGCGAACGACGACGAGCGTGCCCATCGGGCACAACCCTACAAGCAATCACGGCCGGGGTGAAGCCGCTTCGCGACCGTCGTCACCGAAGCGGTTGAGCTCCTCGCTGATCGTCTCGAGGTAACGTCGCTTCTCGTGGTACGGCAAAAACGCGCTCTTGAAGCCGTTGAGGATCAGCTGCTTGATGTCGCGCAGCCCGAATCCGAGCTTCGTGTGCAACAAGAAGAGCTCGTTGGACAGCGTCGTGTCGGTGATGAGCCGGTTGTCCGTGTTGACCGTGATGCGCGATCCTAGATTGTAGTAGAGCCGGATCGGATGGCTCTCGAGCGAGCGGACCGCGCCGGTCTGGACGTTCGACGACGGGCAGCACTCGAGTGGGATCCGGTGGTCGACGACGTAGTGGAGGAGATCGCCGTCCTCGCGCAGGCGGCAGCCGTGACCGATGCGATGCGCCCCGCACACGTGCAACGCCTGAGCGATCGACGCCGGGCCGTACGCCTCGCCCGCGTGGATCGTGACGTTGATGTTGTTGCGGCGCACGAGTGCGAACGCTTCCTGGTGATCCTTCGGTGGATAGTCGTACTCTGCGCCGGCGAGATCGAAGCCGACGACGCCGCGATTTTTGTAGGCCACAACCAGCTCCGCCATCTCGAGCGACGACTCCGGCGAGATGTTGCGGATGCCGCAGAGGATCAGACGAACCTCGATGCCGTACGCGAGGCCGGCGTCGTGCATCGCCTTGAGCACCGTCTCTACTATCTGAGTGAGCCTCAGACCGCGACGCGTGTGCAGCATCGGCGAGTAGCGGACCTCCATGTAGCGGACGTTCTCCGCCGCGGCGTCGGCGGCGAGCTCGTACGTGGCGCGATACAGCGCGTCGGCGGTCTGCAACACTGCGAGCGTGATGTCGAACGCCTCGAGATACTTCACCAGACTGCCGGTGGTCTCGCCGACATGAATCGCGCGCGCCAATCCCTCGAGATCCGTCGCCGGCAGCGCCACGTTCTGCTCGAGAGCGAGATCGAGGACGGTCTGCAGGCGCATCGATCCGTCGAGATGCACGTGCAGATCGGTCTTGGGTAAGCGTTGGAAGACGGACAGTGGCAGCAGCTCGTCCATAGCGTCACGCGAGTGCGTCGGTGCCCGCGGCTGGTGTAGATCCGGCGACGACGAGCTGGCCGGGCATGCTAGCGCATCGACCACCGGTTGCCATAGACTCGCGCGGAAGGTGACGAGGTCGTTTTCCTGGGATGCCCGCCGGGGCAGGTGCGGAACAGCGATCCTGCTCGTGCTCGCGGCATCTGCGTGCGTGCGCGAGGCCGAAGATTTCATCTGCCCGGATGTCGGCGTGGGCGACCTGGTGGTGACCGAGATCCGCGGTCCGCAGGCGTCACCGAACTCGCTGCCGCAGTGGATCGAGATCGCGAACGTCTCGGGCGACGCCGTCGATCTCGAGGGACTGCACCTCGATCTCCAGCGGCCCAGTGGCAATGGCCCGCTCGACCTGATCGTCCGCTACAAGCGAACGCTGGCGGCGGACGACTACTACGTCCTCGGCATCGTGCCCGACAGCATGCGAGACGGTGGCGTCGACTATGGCCTCGCCGACGAGTACGCCGGGGATCTGTACGAAGACGGTGTGCTGAAGCTCGTCGCGTGTGGCGAGGAAATCGACAAGCTGGTGTTCGACGATCTGCCCGATACCGGCACGTGGTCGCTCGGACTCGTGCCACCCGTCGCTGAAGGCAACGACACGCCCGATGCGTGGTGCGTGGATGCGACGGCACCCGAGGGTGCGATGACCGAGCTCGGCGTGCCGGGTACGCCGGGGGAGGCGAATCGCCCGTGCGGATGAAGCCAGCCCTCGCCGCCGTTGCGCTGCTCGCCGCCGCCGCGTGTGGGCAGCCGATCGATCGCGTCGCGTCGGGTCGCTACGACAAGCAGCAGCTCGCGCGCACGCTCGCCGACGACGAGATGCCGCCGGGCCTCGTGCTCGGCACGTTCTTGCTCGCGAACAAGCCGGTCACCGACGGCGACACCATCAAGGTCGTCGGTCTCGACGCGAGCCTCCGCCTGCTCGGGCTCGATTGCGAAGAGACGTTCAAGAGCGACGCCTCGCTGCGCGCGTACGAGGTCGGGTTCGCGGAGTACCTGCGCAACGAGGCAGCGAAGACGGAGCGTCCCGTGAAGATTCCGACGCCGCTCGGCATGGAGGCGAAGAAGTTCGCCGTCGAGTTCTTCGAGGGCGTCACCCAGGTCCGCCTCGAGCGCGATCACCCGAAGGACCTGCGCGATCGCTACAACCGCTACCTCGCCTACGCCTTTGCGAAGAAGGACGGCAAGTGGGTCAACTACAACGTCGAGTGCGTGCGCGCGGGCATGAGTCCGTACTTCACGAAGTACGGGCACGCGACGCGCTTCCACGACGAGTTCGTCGCGGCACAGGACGAAGCGCGCGCCGCGAAGCGCGGCATCTGGGAGCCGGGCACCGAGCACTACACGGACTACGATGTGCGGCTCGCGTGGTGGAACGCGCGCGGCGACTTCGTCACGCAGTTCCAGAACGACGCGAGCAAGCGCGACGACCTCATCACGCTCACGCATTGGGACTCGTTGTATCGGCTCGAGGGCATGGTCGGTGACGAGGTCGAGATCCTCGCGACCGTCGGCGACATCCGCTTGGGCAAGGGCGGCGCACCGACGCGCGCGATGCTGTCGCGGCGCATGTTCAGCGACTTCGCGATCGTGTTCTTCGACGACGAGGTGTTCACCGCGTCGCGCATTGCGAACGCCAAGGGCGAGTTCGTGCGCGTCCGCGGCACCGTGTCGGAGTACGAGTTCCGCGGCAAGCGCGGCAAGCGGGGCGACAAGGTCCTGCAGATGGTCGTCCGCCATGCCGAGCAGGTGTCGTTCGTCGACGCCTGGGGGATGGCGGCTGCGCTCATGCCCGCCGCTGGATCGGCGCCACCGGGCGATCCGACGGTGCCCGACCCCGAAACCCCGCAGCCACCGCTCGAGGCGCCCTTCGAACCGACGCCCGAAACTCTCGCGCCTCCCGTCACCGACGAGGCACCGCCGCCACTACCGGCAGGATGATCGCCATGCCCATGCAAACCTACAGAGGCCTCGTCGCACTCGCCCACGGAATGGGACTGCTCACCGTTGCTGTCGCCGCGTGCGGTGGCGGAGGCACGGCGCGTACCGATGCCTGCGGCGCCGCGTTCGTGCCCGGTGACCTCGTCATCACCGAGGTCTTCGCGAACCCGATGGGCACCGACGACGGCAACGAATGGATCGAGGTGTACAACGTCACCGACGCGCCGATCGATCTCACGGGCCTCCTGCTGCAGTATGCGAAGCCCGACGGCAGCGCTGCGAAGGAGCACGTGTTCGAGGGTCTCACCATCGAGCCCGGCGATTGGATCGTGCTCGGCGGCGTGCTCGAGGAGGCGCGCCCCGGCCACGTCGACTACGCCTATGGCAACGACCTCGGTGCGCTGGGCAATGCGGCGGGCCAGCTCGCGATCGGCTGCGGAGATGTCGCGATCGACGCGATCCTCTACGAGGAGTCGGCCGACTTCACGTCGCGCGGGCTGGACGGCTCGCGCGTCCCCGACGCGCTCGTCAACGACGACCTGAACCTGTGGTGCGACGCGCAGACGGTCTTCAGCGAGTCGATCATCGCGACGCCGGGTGCCGCGAATGATGCGTGCACGCCGCCCGGCATCCCGACGACGTGCACCGAGAACGGCGAGGAGCGCAGCATCATCGCGCCGTCACCCGGCGACATCGTCATCTCCGAGTTCCACGCCAATCCGCAGATCGTCGAGGACGACGTCGGCGAGTGGTTCGAGATCTACTCGGCGACGCGCGTCGACCTCAACGGCATCTCGTTCGGCGAGAACGACGAGGACCGCGAGGTCGAGGGCAACATCGGCGCCGCCGAGTGCCTCACGCTCGAGGCCGGCGGCTACTTCGTCGTCGCGCGCCTGAACGACTCCGCCAGCAACGGCGGCCTGCCGGTCGTCGACGCGACGTTCGACTACGACCTCAACAACAGCAACAGCTCGCTGTTCCTCGACTACGGCGACGAGGTCCTCGACGAGGTCGCTTGGAACACCGCCGCAGCCGGAGCCGCGAGCTCGCTCGATCCCGACTTTCTCAGCGTCGAGGGCAACGACAACCCCGCCGCGTTCTGCAAGGCGATCACGCCGTACGGCAGCGGTGACCTCGGCACGCCGGGTACCGCGAACGACGTGCAGTGCGACATCGCGCCGCCGCTCGGCCAGTGCTTCGACGGCGACGGGTACGTCGACGTGATCCCGCCCGGACTGGGCGATGTGATCATCACCGAGTTCCACCCGAACCCCGACGCCGTCGGTGACGACCCAGGCGAGTGGTTCGAGCTGCGGGCCACGACCGCGTTCCACCTGAACGGCCTCGAGATGGGCCGGCGCAACGATGCCGGCGACGCTGAGGTCGAATCCGTCGTCGAGGCCAACGATTGCATCCTCGTCGGTGTCGGCGATCACGTCGTCGTCGCGCACGAGACCGACTCCAGCGTCAACGGCGGGCTCGAGTCCGTCGCGACGACCTTCGACTTCGCGCTTGCGAACAGCAACGCCGACATGTTCGTCGGCTACGGGGGCGAGGTCCTCGACGAGATCACGTGGGCTTCGAGCACGGCGGGCGCGACGACGGCACTCGATCCGTCCATCACGGATCCGGCCGGCAACGACGACCCGGCGAATTGGTGCACCGGGATGACGCCGTACGGCGACGGCGACCTCGGCTCGCCGGCGCAGGAGAACCCCGCATGCGGCACCGTCACCCCGGGCACGTGCAACGACGGTGGCAACGAGCGCGCCACCGTCGCGCCGGGCGCTGGTGATCTCGTCATCACGGAATTCATGCCGGACCCCGACGCCGTGCCCGATGCGCAAGGCGAGTGGTTCGAGGTGCTCGTGCTCGCCGACGTCGATCTCAACGGCCTCGAGATCGGCCGCGAGGTCGGCAGCATCGACGTCACGCTCGACCCGGGCGGTGACTGCATCCCGGTGAGCTCCGGCAGCCGCGTCGTCTTCGGACGCGATGCGATGGCGGCGGCGAACGGCGGCCTCGATCCGGTGATCGCGACGTTCGCATTCGGGCTCACGAACTCTGCCGGCAGCCTGTTCGTCGGCCACAGCGGCGCGGCGCTCGACGTCATCACGTGGATCGGATCGGAACCCGGCGTCGCGAGCAGCCTCGATCCCGACGAGGAAAATCCGACCGACAACGACGATCAGGGCAACTTCTGCGGCGCGACCATGGCTTACGGTGCCGGCGATCTCGGCACGCCGGGCGCCGTCGGAGCGGCGTGCGGCGGCGGCAACATGAAAGGGATGTGCGACGACGGGGGCGTGCCGCGAGCCATCGTGTCGCCGTCGGGCGAGGATCTCGTCATCACCGAGGTGATGGCGAACCCGGCGATGGTCGGTGACGATGCCGGCGAGTGGTTCGAGCTTGCGGTCGGTGCGGATGTCGACCTCAACGGGCTGCAGCTGTACACCGTGCAGGACGACGTCGCAGGGCTCGAGTCGACGCTCGGTGGCGATGCGTGCATCGAGGTCACCGCAGGCTCGCGCATCCTATTCGTGCGCAACGCGACGATGGCCGAAAACGGCGGACTGCCCGACGGCGGCTTCGTGTTCGCGTTCGGCATCGTCAACAGCAACCGTGGCATCGCGATCGGTGTCGCCGATGTCGTGCTCGACACGGTCACGTGGACCTCGACCCCGACCGGCTCGTCGCGCAGCCTCGACGAGGGCTTCGTGACGACGGCGGGCAACGATGATCCGCTCAACTGGTGCACGTCGACGACGCCCTACGGGCTCGGTGACGAAGGCACTCCCGCGGCCACGAACGACGCTTGCGGGTGAAGGTCTCGCTTCACACGACGCTCACGTTCGCCGTCGGCTTCGGCGCGGCGTGGGCTTGCGACGGCGGCGAGCGCTGCGGGCCGCGTTCGGGCACGGTGTTACGCACGATCGACGGCGACACCGTCGAGCTCACGACCGGCGAACGCGTGCGGTACCTGATGATCGACACGCCCGAGAGCACCAACGGCAAGGGCGACTGCTTCGGCACCGAAGCGTCGAGCTTCAATCGCCAGGCGGTCGAGGGCCGCGAGATCACGCTCGAGTACGACGAGGTCTGCGAGGACGACTACGGGCGACTGCTCGCGTACGTGTCGGTCGGGGGCCGCGAGGTCAACAAGCTGATGGTCGAGCGCGGCTACGCGTGCGTGCTGCAGATCCCACCCAACGGCGAGGCGCGGGCCGACGAGTTCGACGATCTCGAGTACGCGGCGCGCCAAGGCATGGTCGGGCTGTGGGGCGCGTGTGAAGAGGTGACGTGTGACTAGCGTTCGGCGCGGACGGTGGTGGCTCGCCTGCCTCGCGATGCTCGGATGGCTGCTCGCGCGGCCTGCCCACGCGATCGAGTACGAGATCTTCGTCGACGTCGAGGACGAGGACGAGCTGTACGAGATGTACGCGAGCGGCCAGCTCAGCGAGGGCACGTACGTCACGCTGCTCGAGCTCATGCGCACCGGTACCAATCTCGACGAAGCCGGTCGCGAGACGCTGTATGCGCTGCCGAACCTGACGTACACCGACGTCGATCGCATCCTCGCGTATCGCAGCGAGGCGGGTCGCGTCCGCGATCCGGCGGCGCTCGTGCCCGCCGGCGTGCTGTCGGCGCGCACGCTCGCGTCCATCGCTCCGTTTCTCACGATCGGCGACCGTGCGAAGGCGAAGGCGCCGGCCAACGGCTTCGTGCAGTACCAGACGGTGTGGACGGCACGCGATCCTCGCGTGCCGCCGATGTCACTGCAGGCGCGCATCACGACACTGCGCCACCTGACGCTCGGCTTCGCGGGACTGCTCACGCGCAATCGCCTCGGGCCGGTGAGCTGGGATCCGAACCGCCAAGGGCTCATCGCCGACGGGCTGAAGCCACGCGCGCGGCTGCCCAAGGCGTTCATCCAGTGGGACACGCCCGAGTACGGCGTGATCGTCGGCTCGTATCGCGCCGGCTTCGGTCAGCGACTCACGTTCGACAACAGCAACCGCTACACGCCGAACGGCTTCTATCTCGACGACACGCTCGTGCGCCGCGTCAAGCTGACGAGCCTGTGCAATGAATCCGCGGGCGAGCTCGATGATTCGCCGTGCGACGACAACATCTTCGGGACGCCGGACCACTCGTTCCGCGTCGGCCTGCTCGGCGTCGCGGCGGGCGCGAAGCACATCAAGGTCAAGCAGGGCTGGCTGCAGGTATACGGGTTTTTCTCGTACCAACCGCGCGACATCTACCAGTACCAGATCTACGACAAGAACATCTGCGACGACCCGAACCTCGACTCCACCGAGAACCCGGAGTGCGGCTCACCGAGCGTGTACAAGCGGCCTACGCCGTTGCTCGCCGAGACGAGCGCGTACTCGTACCAGACGCTGCCGAACATGTTCGATCTGGTGCTCGGCGGCGGCAACTTCGCGTGGTTCTACGACCGACGTACGCACGTCGGTGCGACCGGCTACGGCGCGACGCCGCGGTGGCTCGTCGACGGTGCCGATCTCGATTTTCGGCCGTACTCGCCGTTTCCGTACGGCGGCGCGTTCGGTGCCGTCGGTGCTGACGCGTCGTGGGGTTATCGCTGGGCGGACCTCGGCGTCGAGGTCTCGCGCAGCTTCGATCACGAGGGCGGCGACCTCGGCGGTGGTATGGCCGGCATCCTGCGCCACACCGCGACGTGGGACGTCCACGAGATCGAAGGGTCGGTCCGCTACTACGACGACAACTACAACAACCCGTTCGCACGACCGATCTCCGCGAGCGACCAAAGTGGTGGTCTACGTGCCCGCGACGAGATCGGTGGCCGCGTGCGCTACAACGCGTTTCTCGCCGACCGCGCGTCGCTGCGCACGTTCTTCGACGTCTGGTCCGGCACCGGCGGCCAGCAGGTCCAGCTCCACACCTACGTCCGCACCGACGTCGATGTGAACAAGTGGTTCCGGCCCGGCCTGTGGTTCGAGGTCCGCGATCGCAACTTCCGCAGCGCCGAGGCGGTGCTCGGCGCGATGACCGACAGCGATCCGCTGATCAGCGGCGCCCAGATCACCGAGTCGTACTGCGACCTCGGCGACACGAGCTCCGAGTTCGACAGCAACGACTCGATCGTCACGGACACGACCGACTTCGTCGACGTGGATCCGGACACGATCGACGACGACGGGCTGACGCTGTGCACGGGCGAGCGCTACTCCGTGACGCCGCGCTTGCGCTTCGCGCCGCACAAGCGCGTGTGGCTGCTGCTGCAGTACCGCCATGACTTCGTCGAGGACGGCAACTACCCCGACTCGATTCGCCACGACGCGAACGCCTACTTCCAGGTCACGGCACGACCGATCGACCCGCTGCGACTGCGCATGCGCTGGCGCTACTACAGCGACGACATCGCCGACGCGGCGCGGCTCGAGGAGTCGGTGTGGGGCTACCTCGACGTCGCCTACCGCGTCGCGCGTTGGATGACCCCACGCATCCGCTACGACATCATCTTCCGCCTCGACAACCGCCCCTCGACGCTGGCGCGCCAGCCGAACCCCGAGCACTGGGTGATGTTCGAGCTCGAGTCGAGATTCTGACGGCGCCCGACCCGTACCGCGCGCCCGTGCTACGGTGGATCGCAACGATGCGTGTCCTCGTCCTCGCGGCGCTGATCCCGACCGCCTGCGTCGACCGCATGCTGTCGCCACGCGAGTGCGACGACGGCGTGCTGGTCCGTGGCGAAGCCTGCTTCGCCACGGCCACCGAGCTGCTCACCGTCCCGTTCACCCCGATCGCCCTGCGCGCCGCCCCATTCGACGACGACTCGACACCCGACGTGCTGGTCACCGGCCTCGATACCTCGGGCGTCGTCGGTGCGCTGTCCCGCAACGACGCGGGTGGTGTGCTCGGGGTGGTGCAGGACGCCGGCGTGTTCGGCTGCAGCGCCCACCCTGCCCTCGGCAACGCGAACGGCGATGCGTCCGTCGACCTGCTCGTCGACGCCTGCGACGACACGATGATGGTGTTCCTCGCCGAGCCCACCGGGCACTTCGCACCGCCGATCGCCGTCGACACCGACGTCGCGACGCTGACCTCGTCGCTCGTCGACGTGGATGCCGACGGCGTGACCGACGTGATCGTGCTCGGCACCGCGGGCTCGTCCATCGCGCTGACGTGGTCGCGCGGCGACGGCAACGGTGGCTACGCACCTCCGCTGGGCACGTTGGTCGGCACTGTCGGTGCGGTCGACGAGCCGCGGGGATTTTCCGTCGGCCTGCTCGACGACGACGCGCTGCCGGACGTCGTGCTCTCGCATGCCGATCCGAGCCAGCCACCGCGATTCGTCCGCGGCACCGGCGGCGCGTTCGCGGATCCGATCGCGTGGGACGAGCTCCCGCCGTGCCGCGGCGTCGGCGTCCTCGACACCGACGGCGACACTGCGAAGGAGCTGCTCGTCGTCCGCGGTGATCCGACGGTGTTCGAGGTCTGGGAGGGTCGCTTCGGATCGCTCGAGCGTGTCGGCAGCACCGAGCTCACGATCACGTCCCAGCGCATCCCCGCCGCCGGCGACGTCGACGGCGATGGTGCGCTCGACTTCGTGTTCTTCGAGCCGACCGCGAGCGACGTCGACGTCTGGCTCGGCGATGGCGACGGCGAGTGGACGTTCGCCGCGGACATCGAGGTCGGTGCGAACGTCGATCAGCTCGCGGTCGTCGATCTCGACGACGACGGCGCCGCAGAGCTCGTCGCCGGGACGTTCGCCGCCGGCGGCGTCACGATCGTCCGCAGCTCGCCGTAGGCGCCCCCTCAGAGCGTGGTGCGCTTGAGCAGGCGGCTCACGGTCACGTCGATGTCGGCGGTGACGATACGCATGATGCTGTCGAGCTCCGCACCCTCGACCGCGATCTGCTCGCGGAGGATCGCGCGCGTGCGCTCGAGCAGCGCGACGCGAGCATCCGCGACCCATCGCGCCACCGTCGCTCGGTGCACGCGATAGATGCCCGCGATCTCGTCGAACCGCAGCCGGTGCACGAAGTGATGCCGCAGCAAGTTGCGCTGGCGCGTCGACAGCGTCGCGAGTGCGGCCGTGAACGCGGTGCGGAACTCGCCCTGGTAGCGCGCCTTGATGTAGGCGAGCTCGGGATCCGCCTCGCTCGTCCGCTCGGACACGAGCTCGTCGCCGACGAGCACCTCGGGCTCGCGCGAGCGTGCACGCATGAGGTCGATGTACGTCCGCCGTGCGGTGATCCGCACCCAGCGACGCAGGCTGCCGCGCCCGGAGTACTCCGCGATCTTCGGCCCCGCGGGCGGCTTGCCCATGAACAGCTTGTGCCGGACCTCTTGCTTGAAGTCGTCGCTGCGGATCTCGTCGCCCGCCATCGACGACACGCCGCGAGCGATCTCCGCGGCGAAGTCGCGCTCGAAGGCCTCGAGCGCGCGCCGATCCTGCTTGGCGCACGCGCAGGCGAGGAACAGATCGCTCACGAACAGCCCGCCGAGCGCCTCCTCGGCCGCCTGCTCCGCGGGCATTCGCTCGGCGACGAAGCCGAGGAATTCGTCCGCTGACAAGGTGATCTGCGGCCAGACCGCGAGTGACTGCGCGAGCATGTCGCCGAGCAACTCGGCGAGGTTCGGAACCGCCGCGTATGCGGGTCGCAGTGGTAGCGCCAAGCGATCCAAGAAGGCCTGGGCGAGCTGGGAACGCGCGGCGCTCACGGACGCACCATCATACAGCGCGAGCAGCTAGCATGCCGAGCGTGACGACGGACTCGGTGCGCGGGGCATCTCCGAAGGTGGGCACCGTGCTGTTCGCCGGTGGTGGCACCGGCGGACACATCTATCCGAACGTCGCGATCTGCGAGCGGCTCGACGAGGAAGCTCGTGCCCGCGGCGACGACGCAGCGCCACCTGTGCGCTTCTTGGTGTCGGATCGCCCCAGCGACAGCGACACGATGCGCAAGCTCGGCGTGCCATTCGCGACGAGCGGCGTGAAGCCACTGCCGCCGATGCGCAAGCCATGGCGGGCGCTCGGGTTCTACGTCGCGTGGCGTAGAGCGATCGCCGACGCGACGGCGCTGCTCCTGCGTGACGATGTGCGGGCCGTCGTTGCCACCGGCGGTTTCGTATCGGGTCCAGCGCTCGTGGCTGCACGACGCCTCGGCATCGCGCGCGCGATGGTCAACCTCGACGCTGTCCCCGGCAAGGCGAACGCGCACCTGCGTCGCGAGTGCAGCACGGTGTTCTCGGCGTATGCGACCGACGTGCTGCCCGGTGCAACGGTCGTCGGATTTCCGCTGCGCAAGGTTTCGATCGGCACCGGCGATCGTGCGGCGGCACGCTCGAGGCTCGGACTCGATTCCGAGCGGCCGGTGCTGTTCGTCACTGGAGCGACCCACGGTGCCGAGTCGCTGATCCGCGCGATGATGGCGATCGTCGGCGAGCCCGAGCGCGCCGCAGGACTTCGCGCATGGCAAGTGTTTCACCAGTGCGGCGGGTTCGATCCGGCCGTGCTTCAGACCGCCTACGATGACGCCGGGGTGCGGGCGAAGGTCGTCGCGTACTGCGATCGCATGGGCGATGCGTGGCACGCCGCCGATCTCGCGGTGAGTCGCGCGGGTGCCGGCAGCGTCGCGGAGGCGTGGGTCAACGCGACGCCCTCGATCTTCTCGCCGAACCCGTACCATGCCGACGGCCACCAGCGCGCGAACGCGAGGCCGCTGGTTGTCGCCGGCGGCGCGAGGATCGTCGACGATCTCATCGAGCCGGTCCGCAACGTCGCGCCGCTCGGCGACGTGATCGCCGAGCTCGTGGCAAACGACCACGAGCGCGAGATCATGCGCGAGCGCCTGACGCACTCGCGGCCGCCCGACGGCGCCCGCGAGGTCGCTCGCTGGATTCTCGACGCTGTCGCGAAACCAGCCTGACTACCAGCGGTAGTGCGCGAAGGCCTTGTTGGCCTCGGCCATCTTGTGGATGTCTTCGCGCTTCTTCACCGCGGTGCCGCGGTTGTTCGCTGCGTCGAGCATCTCGTTCGCGAGCCGCTCGCGCATCGTCTTCTCCGGGCGGGCCCGGGAAGCGCCGATGAGCCAGCGGTACGCGAGGGCCTGGCTACGCTCGGGGCGAACCTCGATCGGCACCTGGTAGTTCGAGCCACCGACACGGCGGGCACGGACCTCGAGACGCGGGCGAGTGTTCGCCACCGCCTTCTCGAAGACCTTGATCGGATCATCCTTGGTGCGCTCCGAGATGATCTCGAACGCACCGAAGACGATCTTCTCGGCGATGGACTTTTTGCCCTGGTACATGATGCCGTTCACGAACTTCGCGACCTGACGGTTCACGTCGGTCGGATGATCCGTGTAGCGGACATCGAGGGCGGGACGCGGCTTGCGATTGACCTTCTTGCGAGACATGGCTTCGGTTCACTTCGGCCGCTTGGTGCCGTACTTCGAGCGACGCTGACGACGACCCGACACACCGGTGGTGTCGAGCGTGCCGCGGACGATGTGGTAGCGGACGCCGGGAAGGTCCTTCACGCGACCGCCACGGATCAGCACCATGGAGTGCTCTTGGAGGTTGTGACCCTCGCCCGGGATGTAGCTCGTGACTTCCATGCCGTTGGTGAGGCGAACGCGAGCGACCTTGCGCAGCGCGGAGTTCGGCTTCTTCGGCGTCACCGTGTACACGCGGGTGCACACTCCGCGACGCTGCGGACACTCCTTGAGCGCCGGCGCCGTCTTCTTTGAAATCTGTTGCGTGCGTCCCTTGCGGACGAGCTGCTGGATCGTTGGCATGTCGAGTAACGCGTGCGAAGCGGGGAAAGCCGCCAGGGGGTCCCGGGCGGCGGGCGAGTATAGACAGATCGGGGTCGGGATCAACCGCTGACCCACAGGCTGTCGAGCAATGCGGCGTCGGGCTAAGATGTTGCCGGTCGATGCAGCTGCCCGCCCGGCCCCGATACTGCCCCGCCTGTGGCGGTCCGAACCCAGATCGACCAGCTTCGGCTGGGGCCTGTGCGTGCCGGTTCTGTGATGGACCGCTCGTCGGGCTCGGTCTGCCCGATCCGCGCCAGACCATCCGCTGCTCCGGCTGCGGGGCCGCGCAGTCGCGCACGTCGAGCTTCTGCTGCGACTGCGGCTTCGGGCTCGCGATGCTCGACGGGCTGCCGGCGCCGGGCCCGTGCGCTGCCTGCGGCACCGCGCTCGATGGCTGGGGCCTCGCACCGACCGAGGCGCGTCCGAGCGGTCATCCGCTCGCGGGCTGTCGGCAGTGCGGCGGCGTGTGGCTGCCGAGCCAGACGATGGGCGCGCTCGTCGACGACGCGGCCGCGCGTGCCGATGCCCGCGGTCACACGCCGGACACGCAGGTCGTGCGCAGGCAATTGCCGGCCGGCACGTTGACCGCCGCGGTGAAGTACCGCAAGTGTCCGAGCTGCGCGCAGACGATGAACCGTCGCAACTTCGCCGGCTGCTCGGGTGTGCTCGTCGACGAGTGTCGATGCGGCACGTTCTTCGACGCCGGTGAGCTCGAGGACGTGCTCGCGTTCGTGAAGAGCGGCGGCCTGCTGCTCGCGAAGCGGCGCGCCGACGGCGAGCGTACACGACAGCTCCGCAACGCCGAATCCGCAGCGATGAGCGCACGGGCGAACGCGCCGGTCAGTTCGTGGGGCGGGTATATGGCGCAGGCCGAGCTCGAGCTCTCGGTCATCGGTTGGATCGGTCGATGGATAGCCCGTCTGCTGACCTGAGCGAGCGCGGCGCACGGCGCCATCCGCTGGCCGTGCGCCTCACTGCGCTGCTCGAGCGTCGTGCGGGCGCGGTCGTCATCGCTTTTCTGTTGGTCGTCGGCGTGTGCGTCGTGCTCGCGATGCGACTGCGCATCGATCAGGAGCTACGGCGCCTCTTGCCCGACGACTTCCCGAGCGTCGTGGGGATCGACCGGCTGGGTGACGAGGTCGGCAACCAAGCGGATCTCTATCTCTCGCTCCGCAGCCCGTCGCGCGAGGCGAACGTCGCGTTCGGCAACGCGCTCGAGAACAAGCTCGCGGACAACCCCGACGTGCGGTTCGCGATCTTCCGCCGCGATCGGGCGTTCTTCGACAAGCACGCGCTCTTGTACGCGGACCTCGGCGATCTGCTCGAGCTGCGGCGCAAGGTGATCCTGCGGATCCGCGAAGAGGTGCGAAAACAGGCGTTTTCCGGCTTCTCGCTGCTCGGCGACGAGGAAAAGCAGAAGGATGCGGCGGCCGCGGACTCGCTCGGCCTCACGCGCGAGGAGATCGAGAAGCGCTACGGCGGCTCGGCGGAGTTCCACGAGTACTACGAGACCGACGAAGGCCGGCTGATGGCGATGCGCGTCCGGCCCCGCGGACCGCCGACCGACGTCGAATTCGCGCGTGGACTGCAGACGTCGATCCGCGCCGCGATCGACGAGCTCGATCCGAAGTCGTTCCACCCCGAGCTCGACGTGCGCTTCGAGGGCTCGTACTCGACGATCGACAAGCGGGTGAAGTCGTTCCGCGGCGAGGTCATCGGCGGCTCGTCGGTCATCCTCTTGATCCTCGTCGGCAGCATCGCGCTCTACTTTCGCAGCTTTCGCTCGGCGCTCATCGTGTTCGTGCCGCTGCTCGGGGCCGTTGCCGCGTCGCTCGCGTTCGCGGCGCTCACGTACGGCTTTTTGAACCTGGTCAGCGCGTTCATCTTCGCGATCCTGCTCGGGCTCGGGATCGACTTCGCGATCGTTTTGCTCGCGCGCTATCGCGACGAGCGACTGCGCGGGCTCGAGCGCACCGCTGCGCTCGAGGTCACGCTGTCGACCACGGCGCCGGCCACGTTGTTCGGTGGCGCGAGCACGGCGCTCGGCTTCGGCGTGCTCGCGATCGCGGACTTTCAGGGCTTTGCGCAGTTCGGCGTCGTCGCGACCGTCGGTGTGTTCACGGCGCTGGGGGCGTCGATGATCGTGATGCCGGCGATCCTGATCCTCTTGGATCGGGTCAAGCCGTGGAACCCGCCCGCCCGACGGCGGCGCAGCGCCGATGTGAAGATCGACAGCAAGAACCCGCGGTGGTTCCTCGCGGCGCTGGTGGTCGTGGTCGCGGCGTGCGGATGGGTCGCGTGGTCGGTGCGGCACGTGTCCGAGCTCGAGTTCGAATACGACTTCGACAAGCTCGGCCCCGCGAAGAAGAAGACGGTCGACGGACCCGGCTATCGCGATGCGATCGGACCGGCGCGTACCGTCGCGCCTGCGGTTGCGGTCGGTCGAGACCCCGCGCAGGCCGAGGCGATGTACCGCCAGCTCGCGGCGATTCTCTCGCTCACCGAGGCCGAGGCGGCCGCGTTCGATGCGGATGCACTCGCGAAGCCGGTCGTGCGCGCGCCGTGGCCGATGCCGCCCGACGAGCCGGAGCCGGTGGACGAGCCGCCCAAGGGTGGCGACCAGGACGCCTGGGACGACGAGCCAGCCGACGACGAGCCGGCCGACGACGAGCCGACCGACGACGAGCCGGCGGACAAGAAACCGCAAGCGAAGCAGCTGGCGGAAGAACCAGTCGACGAGCTCGACGAGTTCGGTGACGAGGACCTCGACGATCCGAAGTTCACCGCGCTCGAGCAACAAGTCGTCGCGCGCCCGCGCATCGCACCCGCGACGCTCGACATGCTGTCGCGCTACGGCGCCGCGCGCATCGCCGAGCTGGCGGCGCTGATGAACGACGTGACGTCGTTGTTCGCGTTCATCCCCGAGGGCCAGCCCGACAAGCTCGTCGTCATCGCCGACATCCGCGCGCGCATCGACGCCAAGCGCGGCTCGCTGACCGACAAGACCCGCAAGGACATCGACGAGTGGTACCACTACCTCGAGGTCACCGATGCGGTGACGGCCGACACGCTGCCGGACTGGGTGCGCCTGCAGTTCGTCGACAGTAAGGGTGAGCTCGGGCGCTTCGTCGTCGTGTGGACCAAGGGCAGCAAGACCGACTACCTGAACGTGAAGCGCGTCCACGATGCGTATGGCTCGCTGCTCACGCCCGAGGGTGAGGTCGAGCTCGCCGCGGACTTCTACGTCATCCCCGAGGTCTACGAGGCGATCAGTGCCGATGGGCCGATGGTCATCGCGCTGTCGTTCTGCGTGATGCTGACGACGTCGATCGCGACGTTCCGATCGTTCTCTGCCGGTGCCGGCGCCGCACTGATGGTGCCGTTCTCGCTGATCTCGCTGCTCGGCGTGATGATCACGCTCGGCTGGAAGCTGAACTTCTTCAACGTCATCGCGATGCCGCTGCTCGTCGGCATGGGGGAAGACGCATCGCTGCACATCATCGCGCGCTACCGCGAAGAAGGTCGCGACGGCCTCGCGCTCGCGGTGCGCGAGACCGGCGGTGCGATCTTCATGACCGCATGGACGACGATCTGCGGCTTTGCGGCGATCCTGTGGGCCGACCACCGCGGCCTGCAATCGCTGGCCTGGGTCGCGGTGATCGGCGTGTGTCTCGTGTTCGTGACGTCGGTCGTGCTGCTGCCGTCGCTCATCATTCTCGTGGACCGCTTCCGGCGACGGCCCTGATGGAAAGGGGGAGTTTCGGCGACGGCTTCGCCGGCGCCCAGGGGGAAGCCGCTTCCCCTGAAAGAGAATTTCAGTTCGACGCGGCCGGCTTCACGAACTTGAGCGTCATGCGATCGCTCTCGCCGATCGCCATGAACTTCTCTTTGTCCTTGTCCTTGCCCGACAGGCTCGGCGGCAGGCTCCACACGCCATCCGGGTGATCCTTCGTGTCGGCAGGGTTCGCGTTGATCTCCGAGCGCTCGAGCAGCTCGAAGCCGGCGGCCTTCGCCGCGTCGATCACGACGGCCTCCGAGATGTAGCCCTTCTCCGCCGTCGTCGCCGGGTCTACGCCATCCGCCGCACGGTGCTGCTCGACGCCGAAGATCCCACCGGGCCGCAGCGCGCGGAACGCTGCGCCGTAGACGATCGGCAGCCCGCCGTTTCTGTACCAGCCGTGGCTGTTGCGAAACGTGAGCACGACGTCGACGGTACCGGCCGGCGCGAGCTCGAACGTCTCGAGCGTCGTCTTCGCGACCTTGCCGTCGGGACCGATCTCCACCTTCTGCGCGACCTGGGCCGTCTTCACCGTGCCGAAGATCGGCGCGTCCTTGGCGAGGCGCTCGATCATCTTCTTTGCCTGGCCGGTGCCGTAGTACGCCTCGGGGCCGGCGGGATCGAAGATCGTCACGGTGAGCTCGCCGTCGTTCTTGACGTACGGCGCGAGGATCTCCGTGTACCAGCCGCCGCCGGGCCACAGCTCGACGACCTTCGAGTCGGGCGCGACGCCGAAGAATGCGAGCGTCTCGGCCGGATGGCGCGACGCGTCACGCGACTTGTTCTCCGCAGTGCGATGCGGCATCGCGAGCACGGCGGCGAAGTCGGCCGGCGTGACCGCAGGCTTGGTGTCGGGCGTCGGCGTGGGCGTAGCATCGGGCACCGCGGTGTCGGCCGACGAGGCCTTGCATGCGGAGATCGCCATGGCCAACGAGATCAGAAGGAGCGTTCGAGTCGACATCGGCGGCGAGCCTAGAACACCGCCACGCCGTTAAGCTCGCGCCGAAGGCGCCCCGTCGTAGTCGGGCTCCTGTGGGCCCTAGTCGTCGAATCTCGCGATTTTCTTCGATGGCCGCGCGCGCCGCCGACCACCGTCGCGTCTTGTCCTGCGAAAGTGAAGGCGTCCTCGGCAACGGGCGCGACGGGGATCACCAAATGCTGAATCGCGACGCATCCCGAGATGGGCGTCGACGTCGGCGCGTGCGAGTCATGCTCGCGCTCGGCCTCGTCGCACTCCCCGCATCCGCCTGCTACGACGGCACCGCGCACTCGCCCAGCGAGGACGACGACGACGTCGACCCGGCGGGCAGCAGCGACGACGAAGGCGGCGCGCCCGAGCTCGATGGGCCCGAGCCGTGCGTCGACATCGACGACTTCTTCCGCGAGCAGGTGTGGGCGCCGATCCTCAAGGAGAAGTGCTACGCGTGCCACAACATCTCGGGCGCCGCGAAGGACAGCGATCTCGTACTGCAGGGCACCGATTATCCCGGCTATCTCGACGCGAACCTGCAGACGCTGCAGAACCTGTCGCGGCTGGAGATCGACGGCACGTCGCTCATCCTGCTCAAGCCGACGATGACGGTCGAGCACGGGGGCGGCGCACAGCTCACGATCGACAGTGCGGAGTACGACGCGCTAGTCGAGTTCGTCGAGCGTGCCGAAGCGCCGGTGCACTGCGTCGACGACGGTGACATCCGCGCGTTCTATGCCGACGTCTCGCTGCTCGACGAGCTCGAGACGACGCGCAAGGCAGTGTTCCTGCTCTCGGCTCGTCTACCGACCGAGATCGAGATCGCGGTGGTCGAGGCCGCCGGCTGGGAGGGCCTCGATGAGGTGCTCGAGCAGGTCATGCACGAAGAAGCGTTCTACGACCGGCTGATCGAGATCTACAACGACATGATGCACACCGATGCGTTCATGATCGGTGACGACGCGGTCGACACGGTCGACATGGAGAGGTTCCCGAACGCGCGGTGGTTCGACCTGCTGCCCGAGGACGACGTCGGTGCCGCGCGCAACCAGACGAACGACGCGATCGCCCGCGAGCCGCTGATGCTGATCGACTGGATCGTCCGCCACGACGAGCCGTTCACGAACATCCTCACCGCGAACTACACGCTCGCCAATCCGTGGTCGGCACGCAGCTACGACATCTCGCTCGATCAGTTCGTGAACCCGAACGACAGCAACGAGTGGGTGCCGATCCAGTTCCCCAACGGCTTCCCGCACGCGGGTCTGCTCACGACGTCGGTGTTCCTCAGTCGCTACCCGACGACCGATACCAATCGCAACCGCGCACGCTCGCGCGTCGTGTACGACTTCTTCCTCGCGACCGACGTGCTGCGGCTCGCGGTGCGGCCGATCGACATCACCTCGATCGACGACTTCAACCCGACGCTGTACAACGCGAACTGCAGCGTCTGTCACGACAACGTCGATCCGCTCGCGGGCGCGTTCCAGGGCTTCGACGACACGGGTCGCTACAAGCCGGGCACGACCGGATGGTTCGCCGATATGCGGCCGCCGGGGCTCGGCGACACCCAGATCCCGTTCGATCAGAGCAACCGCGCGCTGCAGTGGCTCGCGCCGGAGCTCGTTCGCGATCGGCGATTCGCGGTGGCGGTCGTGCACACGATGTTCACCGGCTTGACCGGCCAGCAGCCGCTCGACGAACCGATCGACGAGAGTGCGGCGGACTACATCCAGCGAATCCGCGCCTACGAGGCGCAGGATCACACCTTCGGGAAGATCGCCGACGATTTCGTCGCGTCCAACTGGGAGATTCGCACGGTCATCAAGGCGCTCGTGCAGACCGAGTGGTTTCGGGCACGCGGAACCGACGTTCCGCTGTCCGACGAGCGCACGAGCGAGCTCGTCGACATGGGCACGGCGCGGGTGCTGAGCCCCGAGCTGCTGCATCGCCGCATCATCGCGACCACCGGGATCCCGTGGCGCAAGGGCGGCACGAGCGTGCTGCTGTCTGCCGACTACTACAAGTTCTTCTACGGCGGCATCGACTCGGCCTCGGTCACGCAGCGGCTCACCGAGATGAACGGCGTGATGGCGAACATCGCCGAGCGCATGTCGAACGAGGTCGCGTGCCTCGTCACGGCGTACGACTTCGGCAAGCCGGCGAACGATCGCCTGCTGATACCGCTCGTCGAACGGACCGATGTGCCCGGCACGCCGGCAGCGAACGCGGCGATCCGCGCGAACGCGGTGCACCTGCACGAGCAGCTGCTCGGTGAATCGCTCGAGTACGACGATCCGGAGATCGATCGCACCGTCGCGCTGTTCGAGGCGCTGTGGCTCGACGGTCGCGCACGCATGGCGGATCTCACCGAGCCGCTGCCGACGACGATCGCGGCCTCGTGCCAGGCGATGGTGCACCCGACGACCGGTGAGGCGCTCCCGACCGAGGAACAGGTCACCGAGGACCCCGACTACACCGTGCGCGCGTGGATGGGTGTCATCACCTATCTGCTCGGCGACTACCGATTTCTCTACGAGTAGTGAGGAGAACTGCAATGGACCGCCGACGTTTCCTCGAGCTCGCTTCCATCACCGGCCTCGGCCTGGCCGGCGCACCCATGCTGGGATCCTTGGTCGGTCGTGCGGGTGACCGCACTGCCGGTGCCGATCCCGTCGCCGCGAACGGGGAGGACGACTACGACGGGCCGCTGTTCGTGATGGTGCAGGCGCACGGCGGGTGGGACCCGACGCTGCTGTGTGATCCGAAAGGTGGCGCGCTCAACCGCACGTACACCGCGGGCGACATCCTTACCGCGGGCAACCTGCGCTACGCGCCGGGCATCGCGAATGCGCAAGCGCTGTTCGACGCCCACTACTCGCGCACGGTGTTCATCAACGGCGTCGACACGAGCACGAACGCGCACGACGCCGGTCAGCGCAATTGCGCGAGCGGGCGGCTCGGCGAGGGCTATCCCGCGCTCGCCGCGATGGTCGCCGGGCACGGTGCGCCGCAGCGGCCGATGTCGTTCGTCAGCTTCGGCCAGTACGATCGCACGTTCGGATTGGTCGCGCCGACGCGCAACGGCAACGATGCGCGGCTCGCCGAGCTGTCGTATCCGGATCGCATCGACGCGACGAACGCGGCAGCGGGCACGTATCACACAGATGCGGCCCACGCGATCATTCGGCTGACACGCGAGAAACGGGCCGAGCGGGCGATGGCGAAGCAATCGCTACCGCGGTTCCAGCATGCGATCGATACGTTGTCGACCGCGCGGCTCGGATCGGATCAGCTCAAGCGTCTCGACGAGGCGCTGCCCGAGCCGGACCCGACGGCGCTGCATCGTCAGGCGCAGCTCGTGGTCGCGGCCTACAAGGCGCGCGTCGGCGTCGCGGGCAACCTGTTCCACAGCAACTTCGACACCCACAGCGATCACGACAACGAGCATCGCGCGCGCATGGGCGAGATCATGGGCCTCGTGAAGTTCCTGTGGGACGAGGCGGAGCGCCAGCAGGTCGCGGACAAGCTCGTCGTGCTCATCTGCTCCGACTTCGGCCGCACGCCGCAGTACAACGGCAACAATGGCAAGGACCACTGGTCGATCACGAGCATGATCGCGATGGGTGCCGGCGTGAACGGCAACCGCATGGTCGGCCTGACCGACGGTGGTCACAACGCGCAGATGGTCGACGGCATCAACATCACACCGGCGCACGTGCACCGCGGCATGCGAAAGGTGCTCGGGCTCGAGGGCACGGATGTCGACGCGTCGTTCCCGATCGCGCTGGACGACGAATACGATCCGTTCGCCGTGTGACGGTCAGCCCTGTGGCTCGCCGACGGGGATCCGCACGATCCGCATGCGCGCCCGAGTCGGGACGGCGTCACGGCAGCACATGCACCGAGACGCCGTCGACGCCCACCGCGACCGGCGGCAAACCGTCGCGCTCGCGCGGTACGTCGCCGGGCAGGTACAGCCCGGTGCCATCCCACGTGGCGACATCGGCGGCGTAGATCCGTACGTCGTTCGTCGCCGCGCGATCGCGGAACCACTCGATCGCCGCGGCGTCGCCGTTCGGATCGTCGTCCCAGTCCATCGAGATCACGATGCCGTCGACCCCGGCGGCGAGGTACTCGTCGTAAAACGGCCCATCGTATGTGCCGTCGAGACAGATCATCAGGCCTAAGCGACCCCATGCGGTCTCGAGGACCACGGATGCGTTGCCGGGCGTCGCGAATGCCTGATCGACATAGTAGAGCGTGCGCTTGCGATAGCGCGTGACGAAGCCCGCCGGATCGACGACGCCGAGCGAGGTGTAGAACGTCGCGCCGTCGCGCTCGGGCACGTGATAGACGACCGTGACGTCGTGCTCGGCCGCGAACGCGGACCAGTAGTCCGTCGTTGGACCGCCGGGCAGCGTCTCGGCGACGGTCGAGACGTCGCGACACGATCGGCCTTGGTACGACGACATCCCGGGCGCACACCACACCTCGAAGGGCGAGGCGTAGCCGTAGGTCGAGCCCTCGGGGAAG